>Ga0310811_10001019_pt1 | contig 36015 bp, 34 predicted proteins | sample YCmetagenome_FD_207642 | JGI IMG/M metagenome (GOLD analysis project Ga0310811, IMG submission 207642) | Soil microbial communities from experimental microcosm in Duke University, North Carolina, United States - YC | ecosystem: Engineered > Artificial ecosystem > Soil microcosm > Unclassified ... | reverse complement strand
CAGGTACGGCGGCTTCGTCATCTGGAAGATCAGGTTGATGACGGTCGTCTCATCACCGAGGCCGAGCACGATCGCGCCGTCGCGGTAGTGCGCCATCCGCTGGTGATATCCGTGCTCGTAGATGGTGCGCTCGAGGGCGAATGAGCCGAGGCCCTTCGACGTGGTCTTGTAGTCCACGATGATCAGGCGCGGGTCGCGCCGCTCGCGCAGCCAGTCGAAGCGGCAGCGCATGTCAACTTGGGTACGCGGGTCCTTCCAGAACGCCGACTGCTCGGGCTTGCCCTCGGTCAGCAGGCCGGCCGCGATCGGGTGGTGCTGGACCTGCCAGGCCATCGCCGTCGCGTGTGCGTAGTCCTTCTGAAGGATCGGGATCTGGCCGTTCGCGTAGGCGCGTTCCTTCGCCTCGCGCGCAGCGCCCGAGCGCATGTCCTCGAAGGGCGCACCCCTGGAATCCTTGAGGACCTTGACCTGCTTGCCCTCGCCGAGGATCAGCTTGTGCGCGACGCTCCCGAAGTCGAACTCCTTCTTCGGCGGGGCCGGGTTGGCCTTGTCCCACTTGAACATCGCCGGGCAGTCCTCGACGAGCTTGAGCAGGTCCGTCGAGGACAACTCCGGCCGAGCGAGGTACTGCTCGAAGGGCATGTCGCCGTACACACCGGGCCCGGTGACCTCGACCTCGGGGACGGCGGGCGCGTCTTCGCTGATCTCACCGTCGCGGACGTTGTCGGCCACCGGCGCGAGCGTCTGCGTGGTCACCGGCCGACCTGAATGTCGTGCTCGAGCAGCAGGTCCTCGGCTGCGACCCAGAGGGCCTCGTAGTCGCCGCTGCTCAGCGTCGAACGGTAGTTGTCCGCGGCGCGCACGGCCCGCGTGAGCTCCTCCGGGTAGTCGGCGAGCACCTGCACGAGGCGGGCGACCTTCTCGCGCCGCTCGAGGTAGCTCATAGACGCGGTCGGCTTGTTGCTCACCGGGGGTGCGGGGGTTACCGTGATGGACACGGCCACCTACCTCTCTTTGACTGATCGGTGGTTGTTTCGCCGCCTTGCGCCCGGGTCGCATCCGGGCCGGGCGGCTCTTTCGTGCTGCTAGGAGGCCCGGTCCAGGACGCGGCGGCCCTTGGCCACCAGCGCCGGGTCAAACTCGGGCCGGTCCGGCATGGCCGGCGCGGTCTGCTGCCTGGTGGAGCGCAGGTGCGTGTCCTCGAACAGCGCACGGTCCGCGCGGTTGAACATCGGCTCGAGGAACCGGTGATGCTGGATGTGGTCCGGGTGCTTCTTGCTGAGCCGGTCGGTCAGCCAGCGCCGCTTCTTGATGCCGTAGTGCGCGAGCATCTGGTCGACGTTCATCCACTCCGGCTCCGCCAACTCGACGGTCTCGGTGCTCACGCGGCGACCTGCTCGGCCTCGCCGGCGGACGCGGTCAGCGCTGGGCGACCGGCCGGAACGATGACGACCAGTTCGGCCAGGGCCTCTTCCCACGGGATGCCGCGCTTCTCGGCGTGACGCATCGCCGCGGTGGCCACCGCGTCCCCGGACGGCTCGGTGACCCCGTTGATGATTCGGGAGGCGGTGCTTCGGGCACTCGCGCCCAACATGATCGTCTTGTTGGGCTGTCCGTCGTGGCCGCCACGGTAGGCCTCGGGGCCGATGGCGTCGGCCATGCGGTTGAGGCCATCCGGCTTCCACTGGAACTTGTACGGGAGGGTCGCGGGCATGAAGGCTCCTGGGAGGGAATGCCAGCAGGTCAGACTCACTGTGTTGCGTGCACGCTACACGCTAGCCCCAGCTCGCGGACGGCGTCAAGGGGATCTGTTGCGTAAACGCACCAGCAAGTTGCACGCTTCCGCGCGCCCTTGCGCCCGACCTGCGCGCCTGCTCCAGTTCTGTGAGAGCCCTGTTATGCCACGATGGGTGGCGCATCATGGCGCCACCCAGACATCTGATGCGCGTACGCAACAACTTCATGATCGTGTAATAGACTCCCGCTGACCGCCCCCACCCGGCCTCACTTCCCCGAGGTAGCAGCAGTGCCCACCGCAGAAAAAAAACCCGGCCGCGCCCGCGACACGGCCGAACAGGACCGCCAGAACTGGGCCAGACTCGTCAAGGCGCAGATGGACATCCATCAAGTGCCCAGCGCCGCCGCGCTCGCCCGCATGATCGACCGGCCATCCGTCAAACGAGGCGACGCCGCCCGCTGGCTCAAGGCCGAGACCGGCCCCGCCCCCGAATCCGCGCTGCGCTTCGCCGAACTGTTCGATCTGCCCGCCCCGGACACGTTGCGCACCGCCGGCTACAACGAGATCGCCGACCACTGGGAACGCACCCTCGGCAAGGTCGCGCCAGGGGTGCGCGAGGCGCTCACCGCGAAGGCGCGCGAGATCACCGAAGGGGCGCCGGAACCAGAGGCGCGCGCCATCATCGATGGCGTACTCTCCGGCGCCGACGACCTCCTGCTCGCCGCCGAAGCCAAGGCCGAGAAGGCGAAGGCCACCGGCGAGGCACAGGGCGGGCGAAGCGCCTCATAGCACACGCGACGGAACGGCAGGGAACGAATCTGTCACTCAGTCAGGTGAATACTCTCCCGTATCCACACTCTGGCGGTAGCATGCGACTCTGAGTGCGCGGCGCGCGGTGGGAGCCCGACGGGCGCGCGGCGCACAATTCGCGCCTACTGGAGATCAAGTGGCAATCGACGCTGCGCACAATCCAAAACCAGCACCAGCCGCGCCCTGCACCCTCATCGGGCGCGTCACCGAGAACCACCCCCGCGTCGTCGGAGCGGTCGGAGCGAGCATGTGGGTCCTCGCGATCGCACTGCTCACGCTCTTCGCGCGCCACGACCTGGCCGTCGGCGCCATGGGGTTTACGCTCGGCGAATGCTGGCTGATCGGGCTCGGCTGCGTCGGGCAGCCCATGCTGGCCCTGCACTTACTCGGGACCGAGCCGAGCCCGCGCGCCTGCGAGCGCGTGGCGGTCGGCTCCTACACCGCAGCCGGGCTCGTGACCGTGCTACTTGCCTGCGGGCAGATGCACGACAAAGTGCTGATCGCGGTGTTCCTGCTGATCCTTCCGCTGGCGTTCGCCATCCAGTCCGGCAACGCGGCCCAAGCCATCGCCCGCCGCTCGTATGACCGGGCCACGGCCGGCGCCGAGGGGGAGGAGCGCGGCTGGATCGCTTGCCTGCTGGCCGTCGGCCGCACGAACGAGGCCCGAGAGGAGCGCGTCCACTCGCTGATCGCCGGCGCGGACGACACCGCCGAACTGCGCTACGACCTCGACGCGATCCAGGCCGAGATCGAGGCGCGCCGCGCCCGCAAGGTGGTGACGCCGCTGCGCGCCATCAACGGCGCGAACGGCAAGGTCAACGGCTCGGCCCTACGTAAGTCCGCCGAATAGGGCCGAGCCGTCCCGGTCAGGCCACGAGTTCGAGCCCGGACAGGTGCTGGAGCGCGCCTAGCATCGCGTCGGCCTGCCGGGTATCGAGCTCGGGCAGCAGGTGCCCGTACACCTTGTCTGTGGTCACGATCGACTCGTGGCCCACGCGCCGCGCGATGGCCGACAAGGGCACGTTCTTCGCGATCAGGATCGAGACCGCGGTGTGCCGCAGGTCGTGGATCCGCGGCACCTTCCGCAGCGTCCCGGGGCAGCCGCACGGCACGATCCACTGCATCGACAGTTGCCGGCGGCTGACGTACCGCACCATCTCGCCCTTGATCAGGCGTCCCTCGTCCCGGTCCTGCTGCCGGTGCTGCTCGCACCGCACCGCCTTGTACAGGGTCGGCTGCCAGTGCGGGCCGTAGAACGTGCCGTGGGTCAGGTGCCGTCCGGCCCGGTCCAGGAGCAGGAACGCGCTCGGTGCCCGGTCCCCGATCCGCCGCTGCACGGCCTCCACAGTGATCTGATCCAGGGTCACCGTCCGGCGTCCGGCATCCGACTTCGGCGGCCCCAGCTTGAGCCGCTCGGCCTTGAGGTTCGTGCGCTTCCACGCCCGGTCGATGCGCGCGGCCGCCGGTGTCGTCGCGAAGTCGAAGTCGCCGCACTGGAACGCCGTGAACTCGCCGAACCTCGCCGCGGTGCCGAGCGCGATCGTGATGACGTCACGGGCGAGAGGGTCCGCGGCCCGCCACAGGATCCCGCACTCCTGCGGGGTCAGGAACACCATCTCCTCCCCGGTGCGGTCATCCAGCTTCGGCAGCCGCGTGGTCGCGCACGGGTTGACCTTGCGCAGCGGCCGCTCCCTGCGCACCGCGTGCTCGAGGCACTGGTAGAGCAACCCGTGCACGTTCGCGATCGTCTTCGGGCTCTTAGGGGCCCGCAGCCACGCGCCCTCGTCGTCCGGGTCGGCCTCGCCGGCCTCGAGCCAGTTGATCCACTCGGCGACGTGGTCGTCGGACAGGGTGTCCGGGTCCGCGACATCCGCGCGCTGGAACGCGCCGAACGGCGCGATGTAGTTCTCGATCAGCCGGAAGTAGTCAGAGCGGGTGCGTGCCTGGATACCCGTCAGCCGGCCCACCCGGTCCCGGCAGTAATCGAGCAGCGGCACGGCGGCGCGCCGCTGCGCGTCCTGCTCGGCCGGGGTCATCAGCTTGTCCCACTGCGACTGGCTCACGTAGCCCACGCGCGGGAAGTAGAGCTTCGGCCAGCGGCCGCCGGCGAGCTCGACATCGAGCTTGAACCGTTCGGCGCGCCGGCGGGAGTCTTCCGGGTCGTCTCCGGTGAACGGTTCGTTCTGTTTCGCGGACTCGCCGGGCTGTCGCCAGCGCACCCAGTAGGTGGTCGTGCCGTCCTTGTTCTCACGCTTCTCTACAGCCGCCATGGGCATGATTCTGGCCCTGAATCAGTGATCGTTTCCGTAGCTTGGCCATTTTCGTGGCCACTCGACAGGGCTCAATCATGAAAATAGGCTCTGACCGCTGGTCAGAGCCTTGATCATTTGAGGTGGAGACGGGATTTGAACCCGTCACATCCTGCCCTCCCACCTGCGGGAACAGGGCCGATGCTCCGCCACGCCCATGATGCTCCCAGATTCCCCTACATTCCACCAGCGGTTACTCGGGCTCTGGCCACTCGGTGGCCAGCCGTGGCCAACACCCCTGCACCCAGGTCCGGACACGCAGAAAGCGCCCCCGCCGCCGACCCGGGCGGGCCGACGACGGGGACAGGAGCCTCACGGCGGGGTCAGGCGGCGGCGATCCCGAGCGCCTTCGACGTGTTCTTGCCGACCAGCCCGTCGGCAAGCAGCCGCTTCGCCTTCTGGAACGAGACCACGGAGGCGGCAGTGTCCGGGCCGGCCACCGAGTCGGTGCCGCCCGCCCCGTATCCGTGCCCGGCCAGCGCCCGCTGCACCACCAGCGTGCGCGCCTCGAGCTTGCTCCAGGTCTCCGGGCCCACCTGCCCGTCCACGCGCGCCCCGAGCGCCTTCTGCGCCGCCTCGACCGCGGTGAACGTGTTGCCCCCGAACTTCCCGTCCACACCGTGCGGGTCGCAGCCGGCGAGCATCACCGACCGCTGGACGACCTCCACCCAGTACCCGGAGTTGCCCTTCACCACCTGCGGCCGCCCCGGCGTGGCCGGCGGCTTCGGCGGCGTCGTGGCGGCAGGCGTCCACTGGCCATAGTTCCCGGCCGTGGCCTCGTCGAGGTCGACCTCCGCGCCGCCGATGTGCGTGCCGTTCAGGGTCTGGCGGATCGTGGTCTGCGACGCCCACTTGCCGGACGACCAGGCGTAGGTCTGCCACAGCAACGCGTACCCGGCCGCGGCCGCCGCCTCGATGACCTCGTACGAGCCGTACGGGCCGACCCGGTCCTTGCTGCCTTCGGCGTCGGAAGCGCCGTGCAGGTAGTCGAGCACGTCGCTCAGCTGCGCGCCGGTCGGCTGGAAGTCGACCGCGTAGTAGATCGGCACGCTGGTCGGGCAGCCGAGCGCGGTCGCCTGCGCGCGGGCGGTGCGGGCCTCATCCAGGCCCTGCGCGTACCCGGCCTTCGGGGAGGTGCCGGTGGTCTCCCACACGAGCACGATCGATATCCCCGCCTTGTGGAGCGCATCGCGCTCGGCCGCGGAGAGGTTCTTGGCGGGGTCGGTCGACAGGTACCGGCACACGAACTTCACGCCGGCCGCGGTCAGTGCGGCGACGGACGGCTGGGCGAACGCGTAGTCGCAGCCCTTGAGGGTCATATCAGTCTCCGGTCAGGAAGTAGTCGGCGCGGCGCCAGACGGGGATGCCGAGCGCGGCGAGGAGGCGAGAGAGCGGCGAGGGCGTCCCGGTCGGGTCCGGGACGGTGGGCGTCGGCGGCGGCGGCGTGGGTGCGACGGTGCGCGTGCCGGCGGTGGTCGCGGTCGTGCTCGGGGCGGCGGCAGCGACGGTGTGCAGCTGCGCCGCGGCCGCACCGGCGCCCGGGGCTGCAGTCGGGCCCGAGGGCGCAGCGCTGCACGTGTAGTTCGGAGCCGGGCTCTGGTCGGTCTCGGCGCACGTGTAGCTCACCCCGTCCGGGCCGGTCCACGACCAGCCCGCCGGCGCGCTCCCAGCCGGCCCGCTGGGCCCTTGCGGCCCGGGTGCGCCGTCCTGCCCCGCGGGTCCGGCCGGCCCCGCTGCACCGGCGGGGCCCGGCGGGCCCTGGTCGCCCTGGGCACCCTGAGCGCCGGTCGGGCCGGGACTGCCCGCCGCACCCGGACTGCCGGCCGCCCCAGCCGGCCCAGACGGGCCAGGCGCCCCCTCGAGCCCGGCTGGCCCGGAGGCTCCGACCGCACCGGCAGGACCCGGCGCGCCGGCCGGGCCGACCACCGACACGGTCTTGAGGATCGCGGACGGCGCCGGAACCACCGGCGTCGCCCCGAGCGACTGGATCTGCGCCCGCGCCGAGTCCACCGCGGAGGAGAGCGTGCCCACCTGTGCCGACTGCTCACGGCTCGAAGAGTCGAGGCCCTTGATCTGATTGGACGCCAGGAACAGGTAGTAGATTAGGAACGCGATCAGCGCGAGCACCGCCACCGCGAACACGCCACCGGCCACCACCAGCGTCCTGTGCCTGCGCGCGGCCACCGCCATCAGCGAACTCCTCCAGCCGCCGCAAACGCGGCAATCCACGCCCCGATGAGCGTTGCCGCCACGGTGGCGACGATGCCGACCACCGTCAGCGTCTTCGATCGGGACCAGGAACTGTCCGACTCGTGCTTCTTGTTGTGCTCGCCCAGTCCCTTGCGGACCGCGGCCACCTCGCCGCGCACGCCTGCGATCTCTCCGCGCAGGGTGGTCATGCGCTCCTGCGAGGTCGACTCGATACGCGCGATCGCGTCGTGCATGTCGCCCTCGAGGTCGTGCACGTTGTCGACCACGGCCTTGTGCTCAGCCGACCACAGCGTGGTCGGGACCATGTCCGCGGCCAGCTTCGTCATCCTGTCGCCGAGCGCCCGCTGGCCTTCCTGCTGCTGGCGCTCGATCCGCTCCAGGGTCCGGCCGATCTCCCCTGGGCTCATTTCATCTGCCACGGCGCGCTCCCCGTGATCGTGCGGACGGGAACGAGTCAGGTCTGTGGGCTGCGCGCGTCGTGGTGCGCCGCGGTGATGTGCTCGGCCGTGACCTTGTCCGGTACGGCCGGATGATGCTTCTTGCAGGTGCGGTAAGGCGTGCCGACTACCGGGTGGATCGCCGGGCGCCAGCAGAAGCGCGGGGAGTCCACGTGGCAGGTGAGGTGCCGCCGGTAGAACTCGAACGCGCCGCCGATCAGTGCGGCCTCGCCGATGTCGCTGCCGATGCCTGACCAGAATGCGTACCAGCGTCCGCTCATGTTCGCGATGCCGGTGACGGTCAGCAGCCAGGTCACCGGCCGCCGCCGGGCAGGTCTTTCGCCGGCACGAACTCGGCCGGCGCCGGCGCGCCCGCCCGGTGCCAGCGCACCGCCTCCCACAGCGCCGAAGGCAGCACGTGTACCCCGTAGTGAGTGCGGTGGTGGTTGACGCACAGCACCTCGAGGTTGCCCGGCGACTCGATCCACTCCTGGAACGCCTCGTCGTCCTCGAAATGCAACCCGAACGCGGCTTCGATCTTGTGCGGGTCGGCGGCGTTGGCCTGCGAGAACTCCACGTGGGAGTGGTGCAGTTCGAGCTGGCCGCCGCACAGGTCGTCATCGAGAGCGCACTTCCACAGACGCTGCCGCTTCAGCCGCGCCTTCGCCCTCTCGAACAGGGCGTAGTGCGGGTCGCCCTCCCGCGGGGCGTGCTCGGGGATGTGCGCGAGCACGTGGATCGTCATGCGCTGGTCGTGCGCGGCTACCTGCTCGCCGCCGGTCGCGGTCATGTGAAGCTCGGCGGGTTCGAGGCCATGTTCGTCGTGTAGGACGTGAAGACCTGGTCCTGCTTCGACACGGCGATGTCGGCGAGCACGACGCCCCACGCCGCTGGGAACGCTGCGGCCAGGGCCTGTTGGAGGGCGAAGAGGTCCGCGTCGGTGAAGTCTGTGCCGGCTGTGATGCCAAGTTGGATCGCGCCGTTGCACTGGGTGCCTGCCGGCGTGGAGGACCCAATACCGCAGCTGAGCGTGTATGAGGTGGTGTCCTGCGTGTTCGACACGGTGCTCCCTAGTTGTGGACCCAGAAGATCGTCATGTAGCTCTCGTTCAGCGGGTTCGGCGTGATGCCAAGTCCGGCGACGTCCGCGCTCGCCCAGATCTCCACGTAGTCGCCGGGGTCGAGGAACACGATCGTCGGCGCGATCGCCAGGCCCGTTCCGTTGGTAGACGAGTTGACCTGCGGGGCCTGCGACGTCGCGTAGGCGATCTTCGTGCCGTTGACCGCCATCTGCGCTTTCCGGTACGTCCCGGCCGTGGATGGGTTGTAGAACACGGTGCCGGTGACCATGTACCAACCCGAGACTTGTGCCGTGTAACGGGACGGGTTGGTCGTTCCGGAGTGGCCCCCGTAGCTGTCGACCGCGGCGCTGTCGAAGGTGACCGGGTACTGGGTGCCGGAGGCGGTGAGCGTCTGGGTTGCCGTCTGAAAGACAGTCGCGATCGGCAGGCCGAGCAAGAAATTGCCCATATCGCGGACGTTCGCGTTGAAGTAGGCGGCGGTCTCGTACTCGCCGACGCTGAATGTCCGGGGAATGGGGACGGCGAGGTTCGGCACGTGCAACTCCCAAGGGGCTCAGGGCGTACGCGGCGCGAGATCAGTAAGCGACGCGAGTGGTGGCAGGTACCGCAAGCGGACTCGTGGTCCCAGGCGGCAGCGGGTCGCACACCACATCGCCGACGGCATGGTTGCTGACGAGCGGCGCGTTCAGCGTGAGGGTGACGGCCGAATAGCCGGGCACGGAGGCACCTACGGACAGCACCTGCGGACACACGCCGAACGTCGATGCCGACGACGCGGCCTCAACCTGCAGGGCGTCAGCCTGGAAGGTCCAGGCCGACGCAGGCGACGAACCCGTGAGCAGGATGCCGAGTTGCACCCACGCTGTGCCGGCCGGTGCGGTCGCCGATGCGGCCAGTCGGGTCCAGAACGCCGTGGGGGAGCCGATCAGCGTCACCATGCTGCTGTTGGACTGGCCAAGGCTGGCCCCGGTCGCGCTCAGGAACTTGACGTAGATGTCGACCTGCGGGTTGGCTCCGCTCGTGATCGACCGGACGTATGCCGACGCGGTGAACGGCTTCAGCGCAGTAGCCGGCACCTTGAGCAGGTAAATCAGGCCTGCGGGGGTCGAGGCGCCGCCTGCCACAGCCAACTGCCACACCCCGGAGCCCTGGAACGCCGTGGCCGACAAGGTGACCACGGGAGTGCCAAGGTCGCTGGACATGCCGTAGGCCGAGCCAGAGGACCCGGGCGCCAGTGGCAGAGCGCCCTCCCCGGCGGTGGCCACGTTCGGGTGCACCAAGTTGTAGCCTTCGAACGCCGAGGTGCCCGGCGAGAGCCACAGCAAGTCCCCTGTGTTCCAGTCCGAGCCCGCGCCGTTGGCTTTCGCGTCCGGCAGCGCGTTCACCGTGATCGTGGACGAACCGCTCGAGGCGGGCGCCGCGACCGTGGTCGCCAATGCGCCGAGGATGCTGGCGGTATTCCACGTTGCCGGGTCGCTGTACCCGACGGGGAGTGCTTCGCACACCGTCGCGCCCACTGCGTGGGTGTGTGCGAGCGTCCCGGTGAGTGTCAAGGTGGGAGCGGAGTATCCCGGATTGGTGGTGGGGATCCCGCCCGGAGCGATTGTCACCGTCTCCGCGATCGCCGTGCCCGGGTCGATGGTCAGCTGCGTGCCGGGTGAGAGCGACGATGCGAGCGCGTTGATCGCCGAGTCCGGCAGCCCGTTGATTTTGATCGTGTTGGCGCCCGCATTGGCCTGAGCGTTGAGCGTGGTCGTCAGCGCCCCGAGCGTCCAGTACGCCGTTACGTCCGCCGGCGAGCACTGAAGGTTGACCAGCGCCGAGCCCTTCGGGTCAACACTCCAGGCGACGGACTCGATGAACCCGTCGAAGGTGATCGGCGGCGCCGGGTAAGGGGGCCGCCGCACGACGCGGATGCGGGTGCCGATCTCCAGTTGCAGGCAGACGGTCCACAGGCCAGGCACCGCGGAGGGGTGCAGGGTGAGGTTCGCGACGCGCAGTGCCGCCTGCGAGTAACGGGCGAGCAGGTAGTCGGAGGCGTCCTGTGTTTCGCTGAACTCCTGCTGGTTCATCGTCAGCTGGAACACGCGCTGCCCATACTCGTCCTGCGCGTCCGCGGAGCTGGCTGTTGCTACCTGGCTGCTGGCGTACTGGGTTGCCTGGACGTTCGTGTACAGGTGTGCCGTGTCGAAGTCGAATCCGACCGTCTCATACGGCCATTCCCCGCTGGCCGTGGCCTCACCGAACACGATCATGGGTGTCGTCTGGTTGTATCGGTCGCTGCGCGCCTTGAAGGTCACCGCTCCCGTGTTGGACACGTAGACGTTGCCCTGCTCCGTCTGGGCGATGGTGTTGAGGCCTTGGATGGCGCTGCCGCCGGTGAACGCGATACCGCCGGGCAGTAGGGCCGTCGAGGCGTCGATGGCGGTGGATCCAGCGATGTCGGTCGCGGGGCCCATGAGGGCCGTGGAGCCTGGCTGGATGTCGGTGGCGCCCTGGTAGCCGATCCAGTCCAAGACTCTCTGCGTGCGCTGGTCTGTGCTGTCGCCGGTGGACGCGGTCCGCCACGAGTTGTAGAGGTTCGTGATCTGCGACTGTGTGAGGGCTGCCGGAACCTCGATGGCGTGCGCCATGTCGCCGACGAAGCCCTGGCAGAAGCTGTTCGAGCCAGTGGTGATGGAACATCCAAGCGCGTCGGCGACGATTCCCGACGGGTATCGGGCGCCGGATGTGTTGGTCGCCACGAGTACGCCGTCAACGTAGAAGTTGATGAAGTGGCCGCCGGTGCCCGCAGCATCCACGACGGTGACCATCTGGTGCCAGTTGCCGTCGCAGACGTTTGTCGTGCCGGTGTAGGAGAGCCCGAAGTTTGCGGAATTCGCGATGTTCATGTTCGCGAACCCGCCGGGCACGATCTGCATCCACCAGGATGAGAGATTCCCTGAGAGCCATGAGGGCGGGTAGGCCGTCCACAGGTTCATTTCTGTGCCGACTGCGGGCACGTTCGTTGACCGGAACGAGATCATGCGGGTCCAGGAGCCCGAGGTGGGCGGCCCCGGCTGCACGCTCGTTTTGGCGATGTTCACGAACGTCTCTGGCTTCTGCACACCCGCGCCGGACACAGTATTGGTGAAGGTCGCCACCGTGCCGCTGCTACCTTCGAATTGGCCCGCTGATGACGCTGAAGTCATCGACGAACCGAACACGAGCGACCCGGAACCGAAGGGGCCGACGTCTACTGGTGCGGGCGGCCGGTTGCCGGATGCGTCCGCGCACGAGCTCGCCCCGGCCGGGTCCGAGAGCAGGTAGACGAAGTTGGGGTTCAGCGCCAAGACTTCGTTGATGAACGGTTCCCCCAGGGTGCCTTGCGCGAACAGCGCGAACGCGTCCACGCCGACGGCTCCGGTCTGCCCGTAGGTGCCGGACAGGGCCCAGGACTGCGGCCAGCGCTCGATCGACCCGTTGAAGATCTGGTAGGTGGGTCCCGGATCGAACCAGCTTGAGGCACTCGAGTTCTGCTCGACCTGCCACCCTGCGCCATAGACCGTGTTCACCGCAGTGGTGGAAGCCGGGGCGGAGATGAAGATCCGCGGCCTGCCCCACGCCGCGCCGGCGGGCGCGGTGGCCGTGCACGTGGCACGCACCCACCCGGACGTGGTGACCGTTACCGCGGTGCCCGAGCTGGTCGACACCAGGTTCCCGTCGGCATCCGACCAGCGGAAGGAGGCGGTGACCTGCACCGTGCTGTCGGCCGAAGCGGCTCGCATCAGGTAGACGCTGAACGTGTACTGGCTGCCGCCGGCGACTTGGACGCAGTCGGCGACCGGGCCGGTAGTGCTGGCCGCTGCCGCCGCGACGCCGGCGTACAGCGGAGAGCCGTTCGTGGTGCCCGCTGCGGTGGTCCATGCGACCGCGGAGGTGTGGCCGCTCGGCGCGGCGGTCAGGAAGTTCGCCTGGGCCACGGACCCCGCGGTGGGAAAGAACCAGGCCGCGGCGCTTTCGTTGACCGGGTCGATGGAGGCGGTGCCGGTAGCTATGGCGCGGGGCAGCAGGTTCGGGCTGAGGACCTGCGGTACCTGGAAGTTCGTTGGGGTCGCGGATGCCTCGAATTGCAGCGCGCCGATCTGCCAGGTCGTGGGCGACGAGAGACTGGAGGTCGTCTCGACCTTCAGTGCCGCGTACAGTGCCGGGCTCGTGCCGGTCGGGGCGCGGCCACTGACGGTCAACGTCGTCCACCCGGACGAACCCGAGGTGATGGTGCTCGAGGTGCCGCCGACCGTGCCGAGGCTCACGCCGTTCTCGCCGTACCACAGCAGCGCTACGTTCGTGCCGGCGGAGGTGCCCGTGGGGATCCGCGCCAGGGCGGTGAACGAGTAGGCGGCGCCCGGCGTGACCGTCGCCAGCGGGACGAGCAGGATCGTGGAGGACGCGGCCGCGGTCGAGGGCAGCGTGACCTGGTAGACCTGTGTCCCGGTGTAGGCGCTTCCGCTCGCGACCAGGCTCAGGGCGTACCCGGAGTCGTTGGTGACGCCCATCTTCGCCGGTACGGGCCCAGGGGTGATCGGGCTGCCCTGCCCGCATGTCGCCTGGTCGACCGTGAGCGCGTTGACACCGGTCTGGACGCGGATCCGGCACGGCCGGTACGGCAGCAGGTTCGGGGCGAACGGCGATGCCGTGTTCGACGGGTCCAGGGCGCCGTCGGCGTTGGCGAGCTGAACGGTCCACTTGCCGGTCGTGTTCGTGTCGAGCTCGTACTGGCGGCCGCGCTGGGTGCGCCATGCCGACTGGACCCTCGACGATAGGTCCTGCCAGTACGGCGGCACCACGCCGGAGTTCGCGGAGGTGTTGAACGCGACCTCGTACCGGATCAGCGGCGGCCAAGTGCTGATCGTCATAGCCGCCCCCTGATTCGCGGATCGGACGGCGTCGTATCTATGCACTGGCCGCGACGGGCCGATACGGTGCGGCCATGACGGGCCGGGACCTTGCCGCGCAGGAAGCGGCCGCGTATGCCGCCGCGATGGACGGGCTCGCGGCGTTACGTGAGCTACGTGACGCCCACCTGCTGACCGACGGCCTGTATGAGGCGCACGCGAACGCCGTCCTCGCCCGGCTCGACCCGGAACTGAAACTCGCGCGGCCCCGGGAACGCGACGAGGTGGCCGAGCAGGCAGCCAACCGGCGTTTAGCCGCCCGCCACGCGGCCGCGATACCGGCGCTGTCCAAGCCGCCCAGTCAGGGCCCGCAGGACGCGTTGCCGGCGCAGCTCGCGGCTGACGCGGCGCACCTTCTCACGCTGCACCACTCGGGCTCTGCCGTGCTGCTGTGCACAGGGTTGCGACTCGATCCGGAGACCGTCGTGCGCGTCCTGTGGCGCCTGATCGAGATCGGTGTGCTCAAGCCGGGCGGCGGCGGTAGACGCCGCTGGCCGCGTTACCGCCCGGCTGATGCCGACGTTGCCCGAACGCTCGCTCTCACGGCGTCTACAGCGTCCGTCCGGCCGCCTGCCGATGCCGTGCCGGCCGAGCCTCGCGACGCGCCACCGGCCGAAGTCGAACTGCTGCGGCAAGCTGCCGAACTGGTCATCACCACGCAGCTCGGGTCCGCGAGCCTCATCCAACGCCGGCTGCGCGTCGGCTTCGCCATGGCCGGACACCTCATGGACGTCCTCGAAGCCAGGGGTATCGTCGGGCCCGCAGAAGGAGCACGGGCCCGACGCGTACTCGTGGCGCCGGACCAGCTCTCCCGGATCCTGGCTGAACTCGGCTGACCGCGGCGCGTGGGGGTCAGTGGCTGCCGACTAGGCCCGTGTAGCCGTTGCGGTTCTGGAACTGGAGAGCGCCGGTCTGCAAGGAGTCTGTGAGATCGTCCTGGTGGATCAGGCTGCCCTGCACGATCACGGTCACGTTCGTGCTCGACCCACCGCTGCCGGATCCGGCCTCCCCCATGGCTGAGCGCAGCGCATAGTTCGGGGTGACGTAGCCGTCCGCACCGAACGTGACCAGCTCCGGGCCTCTCTCGCCCACGATGTAGGCATTGTTCGCATCCACCGGGCCGCCGGACGCCCGAAGCTGGGGGGAGTTGAGCTTGTCGTTGAGCTCGGTGAGCGACATCGACTCGTGGACATTCACGTTGACGTTCGACGTGATGTTCTTCGGCAGCTGGAACAGCTCGTTCGCCAACTGCTGCACGGCGGTCTTGTTCGCCCCAGCCTTGATCGCCGCCTGCTCGAACGCATCCTTCTCCGAATCGAGCTTCGTCGTCGCGTCCTCGTAGGCCTTCGACGCGTTGCCGTTCTGGACATCGCTCTGGTACACGGCAACCGCCGCCTGGTTGGCGGCGTCAGCCACCTGCTTGACCGCCTGAGCGTTCTGGTAGCCCTTCGCCGAGTTCGCATCGAGGGAGTCGCCGTTCTGCTTCATGGAGGCGGTCAGGCCGACGAGCGCGCCCTCGAAGCTGGCCTCCGCACCGTACAGGGTGTTCGCCGCGCCGGACAGCGCCTGCAGCACGCTGGCGTACCCGCTCGCCTGCTGCGAAGCCACGTTGTACGCGTTCACCGAGTTGTACAGCTGCATGTTCAAGCCCGACTGAGAGTCGCCGAGGTTGAGCAGCGCCACCGTGGACTCGGAGTTCTGCTGCGCGGACATCTGCATCTTCGTGAACGCGCCATCAAGGGTCGCGCTGAAGATCTGCGTGTTCATGGCCAGTTGCATCGTGGCCTGGTCCTGCGCCTGCGTGCTCCGGACAGTGTCGGCTACCTGCCCGGCCTCCGCATACATCGAGTTGATCAGCTTCTGGTTCGCGTCGGTGTACCGGTTCGTGGACGCCGAGGCGCTGTCCGTGGCCTCTTGGGCGCCCTTCAAGTCCAGGGCGGCATGCGAACTCGCGCTCCCCGCATCGTCTGAGGAGACCTTCTGGTTCAGCTGAGCCTGGTTCAGCTTGCCAATCGAGTCGGTGACCGCCTGCTGGGCGGCGCTGTTGCCCATCGCCGCTTCGGTCCACGTCTCGAGCGACACCCCGGCCTGCTCGGCCTGGCCGGCGAGCCCGTTCGCGGCAGAGGACGTCGCGACGAACGCGGCTGTCGTCATTCCCGCGGTGCCGCCGTCACCGCCGATCGCCTGCTGCAGTTGCTGCACGTCCAGCAGTTGCGCCTTCGTCGGGTTCAGTGCGTCGCCGAGACCGCGGAACGCGCCGCCGAGCATCGGCAGGAACGACATCGCCGCGAACACGGCCATGCCGAGCGGCCCGGACATGACCGAGGCGAGGCCGCCGACACCGGCGGTTGCGCCCTCGGCGGCGGTTGCGACCCCGTCGAGCTCGCCCGCCATAGCGCCGGCATCCTCGACCGCGCCGGCCACCTCGCTGCCGGCGCCCGACTTCATCTTCTCGCCGGCGGTGCTCAGGTTGCCCGCGACAAGGTCAACGCCCTGTATCGAACCGAACCCGTGGTTGCCTGCCGCCGCCGCGTTGATGGCCTCATTGAGCGCGTTCGCCTCTTCCTGCAGCGCGCTCATCTCGGTGCTCGCCCGGAAGTACATCAGGTCAAGCGCAGACTGCTGCTCGTCCGTGAGCGCGGTGGTCGCGTCGAGTTGCGCTTGCACTGCCTCGTAGACGGAGATGAACGCGTCCTTCGCCGACTCGGAGGCCAGCTGAACCTGCTCGAGCCACTCGCTGAGCGCGAGGCCGCCGAGCTGCAGAAAGTTGTCGATGCCCTCCTGCAGGAACTTGTCGTCCGCGTCCATCGCGGCCGCGATCTCCTCGGCCTCCTGTGCCGCGGCAGCGGCGGCGGCAGCCTCGGCGCGCGCCGCCGGATCAATCGGGATGCCGGCTGTGGACAGCCCCGATTCAATCAGGTCGACACCGCGCAGGGCGGCGCTCCCGAAACCGGCGCCCCATGCTGCGCCGGCCTGCGCTCCTGCCTCCTCGGCTCGGGATTCCGCGCCGGACTCGAACTCCGTGACGAACGTGGCGCCGCCCTCGGCGGCGACCGCTTCGATGCCTGCGTTCAGCGCGTCCCCAGCCGCCATACCGGCCTGGGTCATGGCTGATTCGAGGGGCGCCTGCACCGAGTCGCTGATGAGTTGCGCAAGGCCGTCCGCGCCGTCGGCCGCCCCGGCGCTGATGCCGATCGCGAGCGCGTCGCCCGCTGCTGAACCGGCCTGGATCAGCGCGTCCGCGAGGGGCGCCTCGATGGCCTCGGCTACCTGCGTCGCCGCGCCCGCGCCCGCGCCGGAGGCACCCGCGCCGATCCCTGCCGCGAGACCGTCACCGATGCTCGCACCTGCTTGCGCGGCCACGTCGGCGCCTTGCGTCGAAAGGGCCGCGCCGAGGGCCGCGGCGGCCACGCGTCCTGCGAGGGCGCCGGTGCCTGCGGCGCCAGCCGCGAGCACCGCGGCGAGCATCGCCATGGTGGCCTGCGCCTGGCCATCGAGCCCCTGACGAAGTTGGTCACTGATCTGCGCAGCAAGCCGATCGCCCAGATCGGCCGTGCCCGCGGTGATCGTCGAAGACAACTGGGTCGCCGCCTGCTGCCCCGCGCCGGCCGCAGTGCTCTCCAGCCCTTCGGCGAGCGCCGCTCCTGCCCGCGCCCCGGCGGCCGCCGAGGCGGGAGCGAGCTCGGACGCGAGTTCCTGGCCGACGGTGTCGCCCGTTCCTGCGGCGCCTTCGGCGACGGCTTCCCCAAGAGCCGTGCCCGCCTCGGCACCGGCGGTTGCGACCTCGCTGGCCAGTTCCGTGCCGATGTCCTGCGCGATCGCGGCACCGGCTCCGCCCATCGCTTCGGCGAGCCCCTGGGTGATCTCGTCGGTGTTCAGCGACCCCAGGTCGGCGCCAGACAGCGAATCAGCAAGCCCCGCACCAATGTCCAGGGACGCAAGGATCCCCTCGATCTCGCTGGCCGCCGACCGGATCGCGGCAACATCCCGGTCGAGCATGTCCAGGAAGGAAGTGTCGTCGCCTTCCAGACTCGCAACTACCGGGGGAAGCTGCTCACCGGCCACGCTAGCCCCCGATCGCTTCGGACCACGCCTGGGTCATGATCTGGTCGAAGCGGTCGGCCGACTCTTCGAGCGCGGGCTCGACGTACGGGCGGCGCGGCAGGAAAGACCGATGGTCACGGCCGGCCCAGCCGGACAGCTCGTGGATCCGCGCGTACACGGTCGACGGCCAGATCTCCGCCGTCGCACCGACGCCCGTCGAGGCGGTGGACGTGTACACCTCGTCGCGCAGGAACCCGCTGCGCAGCGCCGGGGGCTCGCCCGGCGGCGATGTGGGCGGATACTCCCGACGCGACAGGTTGTCCTGGATCTGCCGCTTGACGACGTCCGCGCCCTGCTCCACGCCGTCCACGGTCGCGGCCTGCACGCGGGCGCGCAGCGACCCGACGGCGGCTACGAACGCCGAATACTCCACGCTCACCGGCTCGCCTCCCTCGCCGCCGCTACGGCCCGATCCCACACGGGGGCGAGCCGCTGATACTGCTCAGTGATCCACCACGGCTGCTCGTCGACCACCGTGGCGGGCCAGTGGTGCCGCTCGGCGAACCACAGGTAGGCCAGGGCCTCCTCCTCGACCGTGGGCGGCCCGTCATAGTCGATCCGGGCGCCCGCGAGTAGCGCTGCTACTCGCCGGCGCCCGTTGTAGGGGAGGTCGGATCCTGCTCCTGCACCTGCTGCTGCTCGGCGGTGGCCGGCTGCGGCGGGAACAAAGCCCTGCGGACCGTGGTGAGAGCCGCGGCCAGGACCGCGTCATCCGCCCACGGGATCGCGAGCAGCGTCGCCGGGTCGCTGCTCGGCTTCGGCAGCGTGTACGACCAGTTGTCGATCAGCAGCGCGAGCAGGCCCGTGTTCAGGTCGAACCCGAACATGTCGGGGTCGATGTGCGCGAGCACGGTGCGCTTGTCGCCGCGGTTGAGCTGCCGCCAGTCGCGCAGCTTCACCCACGCGCCGGACGGGAGGTTGACGGTGGCACCGTCCGGCGGGATCTCAGGCTGCTCCGTTGCGCCCGGGAACAGCACGTTGCGCATGCCCGCGAGCTCGGCCTGCAGCACCGAGTCATCGGCCCAGGGCAGCATGTCGAGCGAACCCGAGGCGACCGAGGGCAGTGGCAGGTTGTAGGTCCAGCCGGTCACCAGCAGGTGCAGGAGCCCGGAGGTGATGTCGAGCAAGGTCGAGGCGTTGTTCGTCGCGCCGTGAACCGCGGCGAGCACGGTGCGCTTGTCGCCGCGGGTCAGGCTTCCCCACTCGCGCAGGGAGACCGTGTTGCCGGACGGTAGCGTGATGCTGCGTTCGCCCGTGTCGACGGTCTCGAGGGTCTGGTCGGTCACCGACTGGTCCTTAGAAGGTGTTGGGCGGGACGTTGCACGTGATCGTCACCTTGATGGGGGACGAGCCGCCGGAGCCACCCGCGTTGGTCGTGTTGAGGACGCCCTTGAAGCTTGTCGAGTAGCCGACCGCGGTCTTCGAGGTGTCCGGTTCTGAGGTCTCGAACGCTGCGACCGCCATGTCGATCTGCAGCGCGAGCAGGTTCGTGCCGGACAGGCCGTTGCTGATGATGTACTGCAGGCTCGGCTGCGTGTTGTTGAGCATGTACAGCAGTGCCGACTCGTCTGGCACCGCAGGGAAATCGATCTTCCCGGAGACGGTCAGGCCGCCGCGCTGGATGATGTACGGCACCTGCAGGCCCTGGGCCGTGTAGTAGACCCCGAGCTCGCGCTTGATGTCGAACTGGGCGTCGCCGGTCGTGTTGACCAGCGTGCCCCCGGAGGCCGGGCCGCCGATACCCACCAGCGTCTGCCACGCCGCGATCGGCTTGACCGTTGTCGCGTTCGGTGTCGGTGTGGACCCGAGCGGCACCGACGGATAGGTGGTGGCGTCTGCGGTGAACGTGAACAGCGCGTTCTCCGGCTTGACCGCGAACGACAGCGCCGAGAGGCAGGCACCCGGGTACTGGCGCGCGCCCGACGCGGCGGTCGGGCCCAGGTAGTGGGTGAGCGTGTGGCTGATCGGCTGCGCCGGCGCGTTCAACGTGTTCAGCAGTGAGAACGCGTACTGGTAGGGGCCGGTTACCGGCGTGACGGTCGCGCCAGAGGTCTGCGCGAAGGTGAGACCCGTGGTCGGAGCGGAGATCGGGATCACGAAAGGCCCGGAACCGGTCGGCGTACCTGTGGTGACGACCTGCGCGGTCGCGCCCGTGCCGATCTGCACGAGCGTGCCCGCCGGGATCGTCGCGACGGTCGAGATGCTCGTTGCTCCAGCCGAGGCGCCCGTTGAGAGTGTCGTGGCGCCGGTGCCGGTGGGGGTTCCGGTCACGGCGAGGTCGCCGAGGATGTTGCGCAGCCAGAAGCCCATGCCGTCGACGAACACGGGGCCGCCGAGGCTGATACTCGCCTTCTTCGTGCCGGCGATGACGTTGAACGCGTCGGTGGCCATCGACCCGCGCCACGCCTTGTCGTCCTCGAAGACCGGGGTGTCCTTCGGCTTGAAGCTGTCGAGCAACTGCGTGAAGGTCATCGCGACGGGGTTGCCCTGCTGGGCTTCGTTCGCGCAGCCGACGAACTGCTTGCTCGGCGCCCAGGTGACCGGGGTGTTGGTCATGGGTCACGCCCCCTTTGCGGTGAGCGGCGGCTGATTGTCAGGGGCCTGGTTGGCAGGCAGGTCGGTGGGGCGCCACCGGGCGTCGGGGGGTTCGACGAACGCGAACACGGTCGCCGGGCGAGCGTTGACCGCGGGCCGGATGACGGTGCCGTCCTCACTGCGCTCCTCCGGCTGCGCCGGCCGGGCCGGGTAGGCGGTGAGCGGGATGTGCGGGTACTGGGTGGGATCGCCCCACGTGTACTCGTAGGGCGTCGGCTCCTTGGCCTGCTCGGTCTCCTCGGCGGTCGCGGCCACCTCGGGGGCCTCGTTGGGAGCGGGCGCGTCCTGGTCGGTTGCGGTCGTATCTGTGCTCTTGGGCGTCGCGGACGCCGCGCGCGCAGGGGCCATCGGCCTCGCTCCAATCGGAAACGATGCGGAAAAAAGGGGGGAGGAAGGGATCGGCCTGCGGGTCAGGCGAAGATGAACTCGACGGCCCCGAACGTCATCAGCAAGAAGCCCTTGGTGACCTCAGCGCGGGTCTCCGGCTGCCCGTACTCGAACGCGATCGCGGCGGCGGCGCCCATGCCCTCGATCGCCTCGCCGGCCTGGAACACGGCGCCGCCGAGAGTGCGGTCCAGGCGCGTGTAGCTGGCCAGGGCGTCGCGTAGCGCGTACATGTCGTCCTGCGCCTCTTCCGCGTGCGGGGTGTGCGAGCGCAGATAGCAGCACAGCTGCACGCTGTAGAGCACCCGCTTCATGCCGCCGGTGGCGCCGCCGAACGCTTCGCGAAACTCCTGCTGCCGCGGGATGTACACCACGATGCGGGTGCCGGTGCGCGTGCCGGGCGGCATGTTGGCGAAGAAGTCGGCGTGGTCATCCCGCTTGGGCCAGGTGCGCCCGACCACGCCGACACCCGGCACCGGTGAGGAACGGTAGGTGCGGGTCTCCGGATCGTAGGGACCGCCGTAGTACCGGCAGATCCCGTCGAGCGCCGTCTGGATCGTCACCGGCCTCGCCCCCGATCGGCGCGGTCAGCGGACACGCTTGAACCGGTTCAGCAGCCGTTCGGCTTCGGCGACTAGCCCGGAGGCGTCCTTGCGCGGGTCGGACTGCCGGGTGCCGGAGTTGAGCTTCGTGTCCGGGTAGGCGTCCTCGGCCGCCGTGTCGGGGCGCATCAGTTGCGAGACCGTGTAGTTGATCACGGCGAGGCGTGTGTCGGCCTCCATGTTGGAGAAGTCGTGCCCGGCCGTGTGCGCCTTGGTGGTGGGCGCCGCGAGCGGCACCGTGGTCGGTGTCAGAGGGGCGGTGACCGCGGGCGGGGTGTAGAGGCTGGAGACGGTGACGGACTCCTCGAACCCGGGCTCCCAGATCCGGTAGGTTCCGCCGGCCGCGATACAGGTCGGGTCGGTCACCTGGATCTCGGTCGCGCCGGCGCTCGCCGATGCGGCGAGCACGGTGGCGACGAATCCGGCGGTGTACACGGTCTGCGTGTAGACCAGCCGCCCGGCGCCCGCTGTGCCGAACTGCAGCGAGCCGGTCCACGGGCTGGCCGCGCCGACTGTGACGATGAGGTTGCGCTCGTCCTCGATCCACACCGACGGGTTGGTGAGCGTCGTCAGCGCGGTGGGTGTGAAGCCGTAGGCGAACGAGGAGACCGCCTGGACCGGGTTGTTGTCGGCGTGGATGCGCACGGTGCCGTCCTGGCGCATGCGCTCGCGGCGTGTCTGGACCACCTGGTGCGCGGCCAGCGGCTGCTCGCAGTGCCCGTCGGCCCACGCGGAGGACATCAGTAGCAGGTCCGTCAGCTGCGCCGTCTGGTCTGCTGCGGACGGGTCGTTGTAGCGCAGGTCGTCGAGGTCGAGGTAGGTCGGGTGTGCCTGGAACGCGGCCGCGGACACGTACGGAGTGATGGGCACGCATCACCCCCGGGTCTGGTCGGTCGGACGGCAGGGAGCTGTGTGTGCGGGGGTCAGGCGGCCGGGGTGTCGGTCACGCGCACCCACTGGCCGTGCGAGCAGCCGAACGTGCCGACGTTCGCGGGCGGGCCGCCCGGCACGCACAGGTGGCAGGGCGGGGTGCCGTCGTTCTTGACCGACTCCCAGTGGAACGCGGGCACTGTGGGGGCGGTCTCGGCGTCCGTGTCGGGCGCGGGCTGCTCGTCGGTGGCCGCTGTGTCTCCGGTGGCCTGGGCGGTGCTGGTGTCGGCCGTCTCGGGCTCGGTGGGGGCCTCGGTGGTGTCCGCCGCTGTGGCGGTCTCGGGCTCGGCCGGGGACGTCTCGGCCGGCTCGGTGTTCTCGGTCGTCTTGTCCTCGGGCGGCGTCGCCGACGCGGCGGTCTTGCGGGTACGCGGAGGCATCAGACCTCGGTCTCCCTCTCACAGGTCTCGCCGCACTTGCCGCAGCGGCGGAAGAACGAACCGTGCCCGCATGCGGGGCACCGGTAGCCGATGTCCGCGCGGGTGCGGCCCGACAGGCTCACCGGGAACGCGCCCTGCGACATCAGAGCCTTCGCGTGTGACGGGTTGTCCACGTCCACGATCCGGCCGGTGTACCGGGTGACGTGCCCGGTCTGGGCGCCGCGGACCTCCATGCCGGCCACGGCGCCATCGGGTGCGGCAAGGCGCATCCGTGTTCCCCTTCCTTCGCGCTGCTGGCCCGGCCAGTTCGGCCGGGCCAGCAGCAGGCGTGAAATTACTTGGCGGTCACGCCGCTGACGCAGCCGTTCCAGGCGGGGGCGTAGCAGAGCATGTTGCCGAACCAGTAGGAGCTGGACTCGTACGCGAACTGCGTGACAGGCCAGTCGATGCCCATCAGGCCCTGAACGTCGCACATCGACCAGACGTTGGAGACCTGGGTGTCGGGGATCGGCAGGGTGTCCGACAGGATCGGGCACACGCCCTGCGGCATCCAGGGGTGCACTTCCATCTCGACGCGCTTGCCGGTGACCTCGTTCATGATCGCGACGGCGACGGAGCCGAGCGCGACGCCCGAGATCTGGTCCTGCGTGATCTGGAGGAAGTAGTCGTTCGAGCTGCCGGTCTTGAGCGTGTCCGAGAGCTGCTTGCGGTCCGTGCCGTTGAACAGGATCCGGTCCGGGTCCGCCTTGACCGCGTTGTACAGCGCCGCGAACGCGGTCTGGAACTCGGAGCCCGGCGCCGAGGTGTCGAACGTCGAGTTCAGCTTCGCGGTGTACCCGGACTGCGGGCCCATGACCCACGGCAGGATGCCGTCGTAGCCGGCCGCGTAGGCGGAGGTGTCCGCGGTGGGCGGGGTCGCGCCCGTGGTCGGGATCGCGCCCTGGAGCACGATGCCGACGCCGGCGGCACCGCCGGAGTTCGCGGCCTGGTTCGGGAACCGGCCGTAGAGGAAGAAGGCGCTGTTCGCAGGCTGGGACGCGCCGGTGCCGATGTACACCTTGTAGCCGAGCGCCTGCGGCACGTCGGTCAGCCTGAGCACGACGTTGTGGCCGGCGGTCGGTGCGATGGTCGCGACCGAGGAGACGACGGACTCGCCGAACGCGCCCGCGTCGGAGGTGACGTACGCGTAGATGTTCGTGGTGTAGCCCGTCAGGGCCGCCTGGCCGGAGCCGAGGGTGTTGTCCACCAGCGACACACCCGTGGGGGCGGCGAGCGCGCCGGCGTAGCCGGAGGCGGTGCCCCGGCCCATCAGCATCATCCGCTCCTCCATCAGCATGGAGGCGTAGAGCAGGCTGGAGCGGGACAGCTGCCGGATGTCCTGGTAGCCCTGGCCGGCATACTGCGCGGACCAGGTGACCTCATCGGACATCGAGAACTGCGAGAACGGCAGCACGACGTCGTAGCCCGCGTAGGAGATCTTCGGGCCGCGCGCGTAGTAGAGGCTGTTGCTCGCGCCCGACGGGGCGAAGTTGTTCTGCGTGGAGTCGACGATGCCGGGGTGGATGTTCGCCACGCCGCCGGTGCCGGAACCGGTGAACCCGCTGATGACCTTGAACCGGTGGCTGGTGCCGATGCCCTTGATCCGCGGGGTGCGGTTGCGCAGCGGCGTCGGGCGCGGCGCGAGCACCTTCGCCGGCCCCTCGAGGTCGAACGCCACCAGGCCGGTCCCGACGGGGTTGGTCAGGGAGATGTCCTTGACCATGTCCGGGGTCTGCGACTTGAGGCCGTCCAGCGCATCCACGATCGAGGCGAGCGAGTCGGCGCTCATCGACTTGACGATGTCCGGCGAGCTCAGGGCCCTGGTGAGGACGTCGTAGACGCTGGCGGGCTTGTCGCTGAAGTCGATCGGCTGTCCGGCCTTGAAGCTGGTGACGATCTCCTCGCGGGTCAGCTCCCGCTCGGGCATCGCGCTGAGGGACTTGGTCAGCTCGTCGAAGCGCTCGCTGACCTCGGCCTTGCTGAGCTTCGGCATCTCCGGCGCTTCGCCGAAGAGGAGCTCGAGGTTTCCGGGCAGAGCCACGGCCCTGCTCCTTCCATGCGAAAGCCCCGCGCGCTGGCGGGGCGAGACGATCGTGGGGGGTGGTGCGATGGCGCTAGGCCGCGGCCTTGGCGAGCAGCGCCTTGGCGCGGTCGCGGTAGCCCTGGGCGAGGTCCTTGTTGCCGGAGAACTTCTCCGCCTTCTCGAGGAGCTCTGCCGCCTGGGCGCGCAGGTCGGCGGCGTCGGACTTGGTTGCCGCTGCCTGCTGGGCGGAGGTGCGGGTGAGCACCGGGCCGCCGGGTACGGGCTGCGCCTTGATCGATTCGATCTCGCCCTGGGCCTTCGCGAGGTCGGCCGTGAGCGTTTCGATGCGCTCCTCGTCGACCGTCCGCGCCTCTGCCACCGCGGTCTTGATCATCTCGGCGAGTTCCGCCTTGGTCACTCCCTCCGGCTCATCGGCCGGAGAAGTCTCGGGCTCGGCCGGCGTGGCGGCGAGCGCTTCGGCGACGGCCGCCTTGATGGCCTCGGCCGCCTCGGCCTTGGTCAGCAGCGCGCCGTCGTCGGTCTTCTTGGCCGCGGGCTTCTTGCCCGCGTCCTCGTCGTCGCGGTCCGCGGCGTCGCCGTCCTCGCCGCCGTCTTCGTCCTCGTCCTGGTCGGCCGGGGCGCCCTTCTTCTTGAACGGCGGCGCGAGCTTGCCGCCGTTCTTCGCCTTCCCGGCCTTGGCCAGGTCAGGTTCCTCGGCGAGGCTGATGTCCATGCCGTCGGCGTCGACCGGCTCGCGCTGCTCGGCGTTGATGAACCACTTCAGGGCATTGGTGGCCTGCAGCAGCAGGGAGATGTCGCACGCCTCGTTGAGGTTGCCGACCGCGAGGGACTGCGCCTCGGACACGATCAGCTTCGCGATGATCGAGATTGCGGACTTGGCGTCCTCGACGTCCTGCGCGGGCGGCGCACCGGCGCCGTCGTCGTCGGCCTTACCGAGGGCGGCCTCGGGGGTGAAGCCGAGGTCGGCGAGGTCGGCCAGGAGCGCCTTGGCGGCGTCCGTGTCCTTGACGCTGCCGTCGGCCTGCCAGTTTTCGGGCACCATGCTCTCCAATCCGAGAGCACGCGCTCTCTTCAGAATGTGCCGGCGGATTGCGTTGTGGTCGCCGGATCCGCGGCCGACGGCCCGGATCGCCTTGCGCAGGTAGGCCTTCGAGGGGATCGGGTAGCTGCCGTCGGGCATCGCTTCGCCGGAGGCGGCCATCTTGCGCCGCTGGGCGGCCGTGAAGTCGCCCTTGAGTAGGTCCGCGGCCTCGGCGCGCTCGAGGTAGCTCTCAGCGCCCTGACGGGCCGCGTCGGCCAGTACGTCAGCCAGCGCGGTGTCAGGTACGAGCTGGCCGGAGACGGTCACGTTGACCACGACCGGTGTCGCGGGATCCTCGGCCTTCGCGGCGTCCTCCGGGATCGCGGTGACGGCGGCGCCGGCCGCGGCCAGGTCGGCCAGCGCCTGCTTGACCGGGCTCGCGAGCCGGTTGTACAGCTCGGCCGGCAGACCGTAGGTCTCCGCGGTGGCGGCGACCTCGACGCGGACGAGTTCGGGCTCGTCTACCGGCTGGAGTTCGCCCGCGTCGTCGGCCTTCGCGAGCGGGATCTCCCAGTGATCTGAGATCGTCGCGGTGGGCAGGCAGGGGACGTCTACGAGGCTGGTCTCGCAGATCCGGCCGCCGGTGACCAGGCCGCGCGGATAGTCGGTCTTGGTCATGTCCAGGCGCGGGCCCTTGATGCCGATGGAGAAGCCGGTGAGGACGTCCTCCTCGACCTTCTCGATCGCGGCCTTGTCCACGATCTTCGCGCCGATGTACCAGCCGTCCGGCTTCTCCTCGAGCTGCAGGGCCTTGCCGATGGCGCGCTTACCGTCGTGCTGCTCGCGGATGTTGCCGCGCTGGAACCACTCGGGCACGGCGGCCTTGAGCCACAGCGAATCCATGCCCTGCTGGTCGCGGTCCAGGTCCGGGCCGGTCATCTTGCCGTAGACGTACAGGTGGCCGGTCTTCGGGTCGCGCTCCCGCTTCGTGATCGGGGCGAACACGTCGATCCGGGCGGGAGCGGGCATGTCGTCAACTCCTCTTCAGGACAGGGGGTCGGGCCGGTGCGTGTCTCGGCGGCGCGCGCCGGTCAGCGTGCGGCGGCTCGCGACGTGAGCGTGGGCCACAGTTCGCACGAGCAGTTCGGGTGAATCGGTGCGCCGACGTCCCCGGACGGGAAGACCGACCCGGTCGGCAGCGGGCCGGCGTCCGCGTTCGCCTGGCAGGCCGGGCACGGGTTCGCGCTCGTAGTCACCCACTCGACCGCGGGGACCGCGGCCTCGAGGTAGGCGGCGTTGGCCGCGGCCATCGCGGCGCGGATCACCTCGGTCGCGGCGAGGGTGTTGGCCCACGTCGGGTCGCCGAGCGCGCGCTTGAGCGCGGCCGCCAACTGGGGTGCGGTGAGCCCCTGGCCGTCGACCAGGACTTCCGCGATCACCTGGAGCCGGTGCGCGGTAATCGAGTCCACCCACGGGGTGCTCGCGTCGATCCACGCGTCCGTCGCGGCCCGCTCGGTCGTGTTCATCGACCGTCGCGCCCCGGTGGCGTCGCCCGGCTGCCACGTCCACTTCGGGTCGTGCCCGGCGATCGCGGCCTTCGCGGCGTGGATGCCGAGCGAATAACCCTCACTCCAGATGCGCCGCAGCAGGGCGGCGATGGCGCCGCGCAGGCCCGGATCCTGCCGGCGTAGCCAGTCGAGGGTCAGGGTGAGCAGCCACGCGTCGCGGATCTCGTCCTGCTCCTGCTTGTGCCGGTCGGCCTTGGCGGTATACCAGGTGACCGTCACGGACGCGGCGGCGTCCCCGGCCGCGGTCTGTTCGACTCCGGCGCGCGCCCAGGCGTGAGCAAGGGCGTCGGTGTCGATCGCGTCGCGGACGGTTTCGGCGGCGTGGCGGCCCCAGTGCTGCGCGGTGGTCTCGGCGCGCTCACGCCCGGGCCAGGGGCGCGGCGCCGCGTCTTTTGGGGGCGCCTCCGGGCCGGCGGCGAACAGTGCACGCGCGTCGGCGGCCAGGTGCGGGGCGTCGGCCTTGGTGACCGTGGTGAACTGGAACGGCCGGCGCGGCTGCGGGTTGCGCCTGGCCCAGCGTTCGAACGTGGCCAACTCCGCGCGCACAGTGCTGCTACGCGCGGGCTCGAGCGCTTTCGTCGCCTCGGCGCCCTCGGCCTCGTCGGCGTCCTCGGTTTCGTTCTCGTTCTCGGAATCCTGGCCGGAGTCCTCCCCATCGGAGGCTGTTCCCGCGCCGTCACCGCCCTTCGGCGCCTGAGCCGGCTCGATCAGGACACCGGGCGGCGAGGTGGTGGCCGCGCCCTCGATGAACACCAGGCCGCGCTGCGTCATCAGCATCGGCATGTCCGCCTCGGGGAACGCGTACCGCGGCTGCCCGAGCCTGTCCCTGTCTTCATTCAAGGTCATGCGGCCGCCGGCGACACGCTCCTGCGCGACGGCGTCGGCCGCTGCCTCGTCCTCGTCCTCGAGCCCGAGGATCCGGAACTCGAGTTCCGCCGGCATCGCCAGGTGCCGGCGTGAGATCCCGGTGACCAGCGACTGGATCCACCGGTAGGTCGGCATCGTGGCGTTGCGGTCCTTGATGTCCGCCTGGCCCTCGTGGTAGCCGCTAGAGCCGATCCCGCCGGTCTCGGTGAAGTTGAGTTCCGCGATCGTGGTCGCGAAGTGCGCCGCCAACTGCTTGAGGAGGAACAGGTCGTATTCCGGCCGGTAGCGTTCGGCGACGTCCGGCATGTTCTCGAGCTCGAAACCGGGCGGCAGAACCCTGAGCCGGTGCCTCTCCAAGGTCTGGCCGGACCAGGCGTCGTTCAGAGCGGTCTCGTACTCGAGGACCTGCTGTGGCGTCCAACTGTTGACTGCGGTGTTGCGCAGCACGGCGTTGGGTACCGCGCCGTCGGTGTACTCGGCGCGGATCCACGAGCGCCGGCGCAGCCACACGTCCAGGTCTTCGAGGCACTGCTCCACGGCCGAGTAGCCGTAGAGCGTTTCGGTGCGCACATTGCGCCGCTTGTAGATCAGCGTGTCAGGGGCGTAGGCGTTGAGGATCCGGCCTTCGTCGTCCACGTCGGCGACGTACTCGCCGCGAGGGAAGCCCCACAGGAGCTGCTGGTAGGCGGGGTTCGGCGGCAGCGGCTTGCCGCCCCGATAGTCCCGCAGCACCTTGATGGTCGACGCGTCGAGGATCTCCATGGCGTACAGGTCGCCGCCGTAGGTCTTGCGCGGGTAGATCGCGACCGCGTCGAGCACGAGGTGCTCTTCGAGGAGCTTGCCGATCCAGTCGGTCCAGTCCTCGTCCTGCCCAGGGTCAGGTCGCTCCCAGAACGCGGTGCACCGGGCGATCTGCGGGCCGAGCCGCTTGCGCAGGTCGTATTCGACGTCGCTGCGCGACATGTGCGGGCTTTCGGCCTGCGCCTTCGCGACCGCGTCCTTCGTGATCGTGATCGCCCACTCGAGGGTGCTGATCTCGTCCTTGCGGATCTGAATGCAGCGGCGCGGGATGCCGCCGGCCGCAGCGGCATCCCGCAGCACCTTCCCCGGCACCAGCCGGTCGGTGATGCCCGGCAGGTTGCTCGAGACGGGGTACTCGTTGAACCGCGGCTCAGGTCGGCCGGAGTCGCGGCGGACCGGGTCGAGCGCGGCGGGGATCAGCGGCAGGCCCGGCCCGAACGCCACCTGCGGGTCGGTGCGCGGCAGCGGTGCGAATCCGCCGGAGGTGGTGGGCATGACGCCTGCGGCGAGGAGCGCGGCGACCTGCTGCGCGGTGTAGACCTGCGCGCCTGGCCCGACTCCGGGCACGGCCGCCTTCGTCATCTCCGCTTCGGTGGAACGGCGCACCTGGTAGGCGTTCGGATTGCTGTTCCGGTTGCGGTTTCGGTTGCGGCGCGAGGACACCGACGGCTCGACCCCCTTGCTGCGTCAGGTGCTGCGCGGTCGGGGGAGCGGGGCGAGCGGATGCCGGGTTAGGCGGGAACGGTCTCGAACGTGCCCGCCGTGCACAGCGCCTCGTGCACCTTCCGCTTCTCCCACAGCAGCGCCAGGGCGTGCGAGTCGTTCGCCGTCCACGTGGCGCCGCAGCAGCCCGGCTTCTGCGCCCGGCACACCAGCACCCGGAACAGTCCGTCCGCGGCCCCGAAGGAGCCTGCGAGCCTGCGCGGCATCAGCATCCGGTCACTCCGTTTCTAGGCGGGCGCGTAGCCGCGCAGCCAGTCCATGGCGGCGTTCGCCGAACCCTGGTCGCCGAGCATTCGCGATAGGGCCTGGGAGAGCGCGTCGACCTGGTCGTCGTTGCTCGCGTTCGGGAAGCCAGCGGCCTCCTCGATGAGCGCGCCCACCCACGGCGCCGTGGTGGCGTCCGGCAGGTGCACGTTCCCGGCTTCGACGAACGGCGCGACCGCGGAGGCGCGCGCGTACTTCGAGTCCTTCGGCGTGATCGGGATCAGGCCCGGTACGCGGGCGCGTAGCTGGGAGATGACGGCGGGCCCGTTGGCCTTGTCCTCAACGAATTTCCCGGCGGCCTGCGGCCACTTCGCGGTCAGCGCCTCCACCGCCCGGCACGTCGCGGGAAAGTCCAGCCGGTCGCGTACCTGGTCGAGCAGGAACACCTCGGCGCCGCGCCGGCCCCACACCTGCCCGACCACGTAGTCGCTGCCCTTGGTGTCCTTGAACGCCATGTCCCAGGACTGGACGAGTTCATCCATCGAGTCGGCGCGGCAGGTGCCGTCCGCGGCGGTGTGGATGAGCGCGGCCGGGAAGTAGCGCCAGTGCCCGCGTTTGAACAGCGTGCCCTCGGCCGGGCTGGGCCGACCCTGATACAGCGCCGCCCAGCCGCGCGCCCCGACCTGACGGCGGATCTCCTCCCACTGCTCCGGGGTGCGGCCGCGGGCCGAGACGAGCCAGTCGCCGGGGGCGCGGCCGAGCACGTCGCCCGCCTCGGCCTCGGTCGGGATGTTGATGTACCGCCAGGCGTCTGGATCGCTCGCGACCAGCCAGCCGAGCAGGTCGTCCTCGTGCCAGCGGGTCATCAGCACGATCGCGGGCGCGCCCGGTGCGAGCCGGGTGACGGCGGTCTCCTGCCACCAGTCGCGGGCCTGGTCCCGGTAGGTCTGCGAGTCAGCCTCGGCACGGCCCTTGATCGGGTCGTCCACGATCAGCAGGTCGAGTGGACGGCCGGTGAGCGCGCCGCCGACACCGACGGTGATCACGCCGCCGTCGTAGCCTTCGAGCTGCCACTCGTGTGCGGCCGAGGTGTCCGGGCGTACCGTGAGTCCGAGTTCGGGGTGGCTGAAGATGTCGTTGCGGATCTGCCGGCCCCAGCGGCGCGCGATCGTCGCCTCATACGAGGCGATCCCGATGCGCGTGTTCGGGTTCTTCAGCAGCGTCCAGAGCGGGAATGCCCGGCTGATCGCCTGGCTCTTGCCCTCCTGCGGCGCGCACGACCAGCCCAGGCGGCGGGTGTGCCCGGCGTGGATGTCGAGGAGCTCAGCGTCGAGCAGGTCGAGCATCGGGGTGGTGACGCGGCGCGGGTCGATATGGGTCGCGAGCGCGCCGGGTGTGGCGAATCTGCCTTCCCGGTCCCGCGCGAGCCGGGCGTTGCGCTCCCTGGTCGCCTGCTCCTCGAGTTCCTTACGGCGCGCCCGCAACTGCGCGAGGAGCAGGATCTTCTCAGGCGGGGCCTGGATCAGAAGCTGCGGCGGCTTCACGGTCCCCGATTTCCTGGACGAGCCTGGCGAGCTCGGCGTCGACCGCGTCCTCGGTGATGACCTCGACGCGGGACTTGGTCGCCGGGTAGAGGTCGCGCAGCCGGTTGTCTTCCTGCTCGATCCACCGCAGCTGTCCCATCGCGGCCACCCACGGGCCGACATCGGTCATCGGCTGCCCGTCCGGGCCGAGGACGAGCTTGCCGCCCTGGGTGGCCTGGTAGTGGCGTGCGGAGAGGATCCGCTGCATCGAGCGCCGGTAGTCCTGGAGCCGGTCGAGCGCGGCCTGCCGGCCTGCGGCGGCTTCGAGCGGGTCGACCGCGTTCTCCTTCGCGGCGCGGTGGACGGCGTCGCGGGCGGAGGAGGCGGAGGCGTAGCCGAGTTCGGCACCGATCTGCCGGAAGGACAGTCCACGTCGGTACAGGTCGTAGGCCTTGGCGTCCTTCTCCATGGTCTCGGCTGAGCGTCGTCGGGGCATTGCTCACCCCCTGGGCGCTGTGTGGCTTCTCATGTGTACGGCGTACGGTCGAACTGTCAGAGGGCGGTGAAGTCGTGCGGCTGGCCGGTCGAAGCGAGGATCGGCAGTGTGCCAGTGGCCTCCTGATAGCGGCGACAGATAACGTCCACGTACCGCGGATCGAGCTCGACGACGCGTGCGACGCGGCCGGTGGTGTGCGCCGCGATGAGCGTGCTGCCGGAGCCGCCGAAGGGTTCGTAAACGAGACCGCCGGTCGGGCAGGAGTTGCCGAGACACCGGGTGATGAGTTCGACAGGCTTCATCGTGGGGTGGTCGATGCTGCGGGCTGGCTTGGGGATCTCGAAGACGGTTGTTGCGGCGTTGTCGCCGTACCAGCGTTCGCCGCCGCGACCGAGTCGTCCGTCGCCGTGGGCGGTGAAGCCGTAGAGGATGGGCTCGTGCCGGTAGTGATATTCGGAGCGGCCGAGGACGAGCACGTCTTTGACCCACACGAGGTTTTGCCGAAGCAGCCAGCCAGCCTGGTTGAAGGCCTTTGCGAACTCGAAGTGAAGCGGCCCGGGCGGGCTCGCGATGTAGACGGGGGCACCCGGGTTGAGTGCCGCAGTAGCAACGGCGAAGGCGCCGGCAAGGAGTTCGGGGAGTCCTTCAGCGCCGTCGTTCTGAATTGTGAGTGCGTCCGCAGTTTTGCCGACGTATTCGATGCCATAGGGCGGGTCGGTCCACATGCAGTCGCATCGGTCGCCGTCGAGCATTGCCTCGACGGCTGCGACGTCCGTGGAGTCGCCGCACAGAACACGGTGTGAGCCAAGGCACCACACGTCGCCCGGCTCGCTAATGGCTTGGATCGGCGCGCCTGGCACCTCGTCAGGTTCGTCAAGCGCGGGCGGGAGTTCCTCGACTGAGCCGAAGAGGTCGCCCAGGTCCTCTTCCGCCCACCCTGTACCTTCGTAGTCGCCGTCGAGCTCTTTCAGGAGCGCGGCTAGCGCGTCTTCTTCGTATCCACCGAGTTCGGCGGTACGGTTGTCCGCAAGGTTGATCCGGCGGGCGGTCGCGTCGTCGCATTCGATGATCTCGCAACGCGCCTCGCTACGGTTCTCGGCTTTGAGCGCGAGCATGGTGTGGTTGCCCGCCAGCACGACCAGTGGTCCGTTCGGGACGGCTCTCACCACGAGCGACCGGTACTGGCCGTTCTTGCGCAGCGATGCCCTGATCGCCTCGACGTCGCCGCGCTTGGCGTTACCGGGGAACAGCGTGAGCTCGTCGAGCGGCACGCTGCGCGTCACGAGATAGGCCATGCCTGCGCTGCCGAGAACGGACACGGCCCTGCCTTTCGATGACGCTCGAGTCCGGCGGGTCCGGGACGGTGGCCTGGGTCAGATGAAGGAGACAGGCTCCGTGCTGCCGCAGGAGAGGGCCCGCTCGGGGATGATCCCGGTGTGCTCTTCGAACCGGCGGCAGATCACGTCCACATAGCGCGGTTCAAGTTCGATGCCGAGGCAGCGGCATCCCAGTCGGGTGGCCGCGATGAACTCGGGGCCGCTGCCGCCGAAGGGCACGCCGATGATGTCGCCCAGCTCGCTGCTGGACCTCATCGCGCGCTCGACCATGGCGACAGGCTTCGGGGTGGCGTGCCCATGCCGCTCCTCGCCGATCACGCGAGGGAACTGCCAGACGTCGGTCATGGTCTCGTGCGTGTTGTCGAAGTAGCTGCGGGTCTCGCGCAGTTGCGCAGACAGATCCCGCCGATGGGAGTTGCCGCCGACCCGCGCATCGGGGAACAGGTCGTCGAATAGGTCGCGATAGGAGGTGACGAACGCGCGGCCCGCAGCCGCGGCTTGCAGCGTCGCGTAGTGGTGTTCCGGGATGGGCGCGAACTGGGACTTGCTGAACCAGTGTCCCGCCATCTGGGTTGCCGTGAGCTGGTTGACGTCCTTGCTGGTCCAGCCGAGTTTGTCGCGTTCAGCGCACAGCCAGGCGCGCAGCGGCTCGTAGCCTTCCCAGTAGTCGTCCTTGTTCTGGTTACCGAGGAACTGCTGGCCGCGCATGAGGAACAGGCAGCGTTCGGTGGCGATCGGGTAGGAGTGGGCGCCTTCGGAGCGCATCCCGATAGCGCTGCCCTTGTCCCATACGATCTCGTTGCGGACGAGGAGGTTCGGATCGGTGCCGAGCCCGCCGGTCCACCACAGTCGCCACAGGTCGGGGGCGTTGCCCCACACGTATGCGCTGGCGTTGTCGGCGAGCGTCGGCAGCCACGCGTTCCACCACTTCATTTGGAACGCGTCGAGGCGCGGACCGTAGAGGTTGTCGTTGAGTACCCCGTCGGCTTCTTTGCCCATGCCGTAGGGCGGGTCGGCGTGGATGAGCGAGACGGTGTTGTCGCCGACGACGCGGCGGACGTCTTCTGGGTTGGTGCTGTCGCCGCACAGGAGCCGGTGTTCGCCGAGGATCCACAGGTCGCCGATGCGGCTTACGGGGTCGGCTGGCGGCTCGGGGATGGGTAGTTCGTCGTCGGCAAGCGCGGGGCCTTGCTCGGTTTCGTTGATGACCGTTAAGGCCTCGAGGTCTTCCTCGTTCCAGCCAGTGCCGTCGTAGTCGCCGTCGAGGTCCTTGAGCAGCGCGGCCAGCGCATCGTCGTCGTAGGCCCCGAGCTCAGCGGTCCTGTTGTCCGCGAGGTTGATGCGTCTGGCGGTGGCGTCGTCGCAGCGTACGATCTCGCAGCGGGCGCTGTCGTGACCTTCGGCGGCCAGCGCCTGCAGAGTGTGGTTGCCGGCGAGGACGATGAGCGGGCCGTTGGGGACCTCGCGAACGACCAGGGACCTGTATTGGCCGTTCCTCTTGAGCGAGGCGCGGATGGCTTCGACGTCACCGCGCTTGGCGTTGCCGGGAAACGGAGTGAGCTCGTCGAGCGGCACCGGTCGGGTGTCGAGGTAGATGACGCCGACGGGCGCAGCGTCCTTTGGCATCACTCGGCTCACTTCCGGCCGGGGCCGGCTGGCGTCTGATGCACGGTGTCAGCCAGGACGGCATCGGTGGCGGCGCAAGTGCAGCCGCCGTACCCGCCGCAGTCCGGGTTATGGGCGTGCCGGCAGGTCTCCGGCTCGGGCTGGGCTTCGGCGCGACCGCGGTGCTCGCGGCGCGGGCTGCTGTCACGCTTCGTGCAGGAGGCGTCCGGCTCGGCCTGGCACACCGGGCACGGCACGGACCCGGGTTCCGGGTGATCGCACGGCATCGGAAGTTCGTGGTCGCCGCACCCGTACACAACCTTGTGGACGGGGCCGGTGCGGTCCTGGACGTAGGCTGGGTTGCCGGATTCGATGATGCGGCGCTCGAGCGCGTCCCAGTGCGCGGCGGCCTCCGCGTCGGTCGCGTGCCGCAGCCACTGCACCTCGGCCGGGTCGCCGCAGTGGTGACAGACGTGCACGACGCCAGTCGTGTCGATCACTTGTGCCCCCGTTCTCGGACCGTCGCGCTCATGTGGTGAGGATGTCGCCGACGTTGTAGGGGCCGCCCGTGGCCGGGACGGTGATGTGCGAGACCGCTCGGCCCTCGACGACCTCGTAGTAGGTGTTCGCCGGGTTGATCGACGCGTTCGGGGTCAGGGTCGCGGACCAGTGGCCGTTCGCGTCGGTCAGGAGCGAGAAGGTCCCAGTAATCTCGCCCGTGCCGGTGACGTAGCCGGGTGTGTTCGGGCTCGAAGTGATCAGGGTGATGCGGACGGGCTTGAGGGCGAGCGGGTTGCCGCCGGGGTCGGTCACGATGTTCTGGACGACCGTCACCGCGCCACCCCCTTGTCAGGCCTCGGCGAGCTGAGCGAGATCTGCCGGATCGACGTACCCGGCCCAACGCCCGTCGGCGAACAGCACCCAGCCGCCCTTGGCCGCGGCCATGTCTGCGAGCTGGCTGCAGATGGCGTGGCCCGAGGCCTCCACGTAGTGCCGCAGGCCGGGGATCGGCAGGTGGAAGCGGTGCGCGGCGAGCGCGAAAAAGTCGGCCGCCGAGTACGGGGTGCCTTCGAGGCTGCGCGCGGCGTCGGCCACCGCCTGGCGGTGCTCGTCGGGGCAGCGCAGCCACACGATCGGGCGGTCGCCGTACTCGCTCAAGTTGGCGATGCGGGCGCCGCCGGGCTCGGCCTCGACTATCTCGCCATTGCCGGCGAACACGAACGCGTGCTCGCTGCGGGCGAGCTTCCACAGCTTCCGCCAGGTCCAGATCTT
>Ga0310811_10001017_pt1 | contig 36029 bp, 38 predicted proteins | sample YCmetagenome_FD_207642 | JGI IMG/M metagenome (GOLD analysis project Ga0310811, IMG submission 207642) | Soil microbial communities from experimental microcosm in Duke University, North Carolina, United States - YC | ecosystem: Engineered > Artificial ecosystem > Soil microcosm > Unclassified ... | reverse complement strand
GAGACGCTCTGGATGCAGCACACCGTGCAGCTGTACGAGATCGTGAATCCTTAGCGTCTACGACGCTGGAGCGGTGCAGATGATTTCGCCATGCAACACCGCGAACCACCCATCAGCCGCCGTACTCCATGCGCGCCAGGCATCCGCGATCGATGCCAACTCGTCGACGGTCGCCCGGCCCTCACGCACAGCCTGATGTGCGATCGTCGAGGTTGTCATGCGATCGGCCCAGAGGCCGCCCCACCAGGCGCGCTCCTCAGGCGTCGCGAAGCACCAGACTGACGCGGACGGTGTGATCTGACCGAAGCCCGCCTGCTGCGCCCATGACAACAGATGGCGGCCGGCGTCGGGTTCACCCCCGTTGACTCGGGCGATCTCTCGATAGAGTGCGAGCCATCGCGTGAGCCGCTCATCGCCTGGGTGCCACGCGAACGACGCGTAGTCCGAGTCGCGTGCTGCAACGATTCCTCCGGGTCGAGCGGCGCGCCGCATTGCCTTCAGCGCCGCGACCGGATCTGATAAGTGCTGCAGCAACTGATGGGCATGCACGATGTCCCATGAGCCGTCCCGGTCGTCCAACAGGTACACATCGCCCGTGCGGAACGCCACCTCGGGGTAAGCGCTCTTCGCCACGTCGATGACATCCGCGGAGCTGTCGATCCCAAGCACTCTCCCTGGAGCGAGTCTCGCCGCGAAGTCTGCGGTGATCGTTCCAGGCCCGCAGCCGATGTCCAGGAGCGTCAGTCCCGGATGCAGATGGCGGGTCAGGTACGCGGCGGAGTTCTCGACTGTACGCCAGCGATGCGACCTGAGGACGCTCTCATGGTGACCGTGCGTGTACGAGGGCATAGGGAACCCTAGTGGAAACCGCGCGTCTTCACGACGCCACCCTCCGCACCGGCGAGCGCGTGGTAGACGATGAATGCTTCTGGATCGATCTGCCGGACGATCGCCTTTACTTTGCCGATCTCGAGCCGTGTGACGACGCAGTACAGAATGTCGCGCTCGCGCCCGCTCATTCCCCCGAAGCCGCGGTAGATCGTTACGCCGCGTCCGAGCGCGTGCATGATGCGCTGCCGGATCTGTCCATTGTGATCCGACACGATGGTGATGGCGGTGTACTCGTCGATGCCGTGGATGACAAAGTCCAGCGTTCGGGCGGCGGCTAGGTACGTCAGGATTGAATAGAGCGCCGGCTCGACGCCGAGCAGCGCGATGGCCGAGACGAACAGCACGGCGTTGAAGCCGAGCACCACGTCGCCGACGCGCAGCAGGTCTCCGCGCCGGCTGATCAGCAGCGCAGCGATCTCGGTGCCGTCGAGGACGGCGCCGCCTCGAATCGCGAGCCCGATGCCAGCACCCAGAAAGAAGCCGCCGAACACCGCAGTCAGCACGAGATCGGGCGTGACGTCAGGAAATGGAATGAACGCGATCGCCGCCGCGAGTCCCGCGATACCGATTGCACTGCGCACGGCAAACGCCGCACCCATCTGATGAAACCCGACCGCGACAAACGGCAAATTGATCGCGGGCAGCAGGGCGGCAAGTGGAAGGCCGGTCACTCGCGATACCAGCATCGAAACACCGGTGACGCCGCCGTCGATGAATCCGCTGGAGACGAGAAAACCCTTGATGCCCATCGCCGCGGACAGAATGCCGCCGACCAGCAGCGCGGCATTCATCAACTCGCGCCGGATGCGCATGGTCAGTGGCGGAAGTGTCTCCGGCCCGTGAACACCATCGCCAGCCCGCGTTCATCGGCTGCCGCAATCACCTCCTGATCGCGGACCGATCCTCCCGGCTGCACGACTGCCGTCGCGCCCGCATCCGCAACGGCGTCGAGACCGTCGCGAAACGGGAAGAACGCATCGGATGCAGCAACCGACCCGTTCAGCGCATCCGGCCCGATCGCTTCGGCCTTCATGCGTGCGACCTTCGCCGCATCGACGCGGCTCATCTGACCCGCGCCGATCGCCAGCGTACGATCGGCGGACGTAAAGAGAATTGTGTTGGACTTCACGTGCGCGCAGATGCGCCAGGCAAACCGCAATGCCTGCCACTCTTCTGCGCTCGGCTGGCGCTTCGTGACGACGTTCAGATCGGCCGATGGCCACGGCTGCGACGCCTCGATGACACGGTCGCGCGACTGCATCAGGACCGCGCCGAGAATCGAGCGCAGCTCGCGTCCGCTGTCTCTTGCGAGCGAGCTGAAGTCCGCGGCGACCACGCGCAGGTTGGTCTTTTTAGCGAGGACCGGCCGCGCCGCTTCCTCGACGCCCGGCGCCACGACCGCTTCGATGAACGTCGACACGATCGCCTGCGCCGTCTCCACATCAATGGTTCGATTCAATCCGACGATCCCACCGAACGCGGCAAGCGAATCGGCATCACGCGCGCGGACGTAGGCATGCGCGGCGTTCGCTCCCGTGGCGGCGCCGCACGGATTGGTGTGCTTGATGACCGCCGCCGCCGGCTCATCGAATTCGAGCACGATGCGGGCGGCGGCGTCGAGGTCGAGCAGGTTGGTGTAGGAGAGCTCTTTGCCCTGAAGCACGTGCGCGTTGCCAAGACCGGTGGCGAGTTCCTCCGCGTACCATGCGGCCTGCTGATGCGGGTTCTCGCCGTAGCGCAGGTCTCGCAGTTTACGCAGCGCCATGTTTACCGTAGGCGCAAACAGATCTGGCGGGTCCAAAAGCGCCCGCCCTCCTGGTGGCGTGACTTGGCCCACGTGCGCGCGCGTAAACCCATGTTCGTCCGCCGTGACCGTCGCGAGTGTCGACGCAATCGCCGTGTCGTAGCTGCCGGTGTGCGCGAACGCCTTGCGCGCCAGGTCGAAGCGGAACTCGCGCGTCGGTCCACCGCTTCGGTCGAGCTGCTGCAGCACGACGCCATAATCCGACGGCGAGACCACGACAAGCACGTCCTGAAAATTCTTTGCGGCGGCGCGCACGAGACTGGGGCCGCCGATGTCGATCTCTTCGATCAGCGCCTCGAACGGCGTATCAGGATTGCTCGCTGCTTTCACGAACGGATAGAGATTGACGACGACGAGATCGATGAGCGTGATGCTGTGAGCCGCCGCCGACGCGAGGTCGTCGGGGCGTGCGCGGCGCGCGAGGATGCCGCCGTGCACGAGCGGATGCAGCGTCTTGACGCGGCCGTCCATCATCTCGGGAAACCCCGTGACCTCGGAAATGCCGATGACCGGCAAGCCGGTCTGTTGCAGCGTCTTCGCAGTGCCGCCCGTCGAGACCAGCTCGAATCCACGGGCGGAGAGCCCGCGGGCGAAATCCACCAGGCCGGTCTTGTCGGAAACACTGATCAGGGCTCTACGCATTTGCACATCGGAGTGGGAGTAAGGGGATCCATCGTGTTGAAAGAATTACATTTCCAAGATGTGGCGCTTGACACGGCTGCGCCCGATGCTTAGTATGGCGCTGCGTTGAGGGGCGTTCCCGCAGCGTAGAAGTCGAGGCCGCGCAAGCACTCGCGGTCTTTTTTTGTGTCCGGAAGCTCATCTGGGGCTTCGAGGGGCATGTTTCAGCAGGAAAGAAGAACGATGCGTATCACAGGTAAGGTCAAGTGGTTCAACAACGCCAAGGGCTACGGTTTCATTGAACGGGACGGTGGAAGCGACGTGTTCGTGCACTATTCCGCTATCAGTGGCAACGGCTTCCGGTCCCTGGAAGAGGGGCAGGCGGTTGAATTTGAAATCGTCGACGGCCCCAAGGGTCCGCAGGCGGGGAACGTCACCAAAGCCTAGAACCACTCCACGACCTGCCCGGCGTCGCTCATGGCGCCGGGCATCATCATCAGCACCCGGCTTCACCCTTCATCATCCTTCACGCCCTTCATCGCTCGCGCGGTGAATGCGACCTTGCCGTGCTTCACGGCGACGCGGAACGCGACTTCCGGCGTCCCCTTCGACTTGAAGGCCGTGACCTGTGTCTTGATCAGATCCGCGAACTTGTGGAATGGGATGGCATCTTCGCCAACCTCGCGGCGCGCCTCCGCAAGACTCTCGTACAGATCCTGCAGCTTGTCCATCTGCCGCAGCGGATCGTTGAACGTCGTCACGTGCAGGATTCGATCGAGCGGTCGCTTCGGCTTCTCTTCTGTGGGCGGCTTGAGGTTGGCGAAGGGACCGGGGCGTCCTTCCTCGCGTGCCTTCAGTCCGCGATCCCAGAGATCGATGAACGTCTGGTACCGCGTCTGCAGCGTGCTGAACCGAAATCTGCCGCCGGTATTGGGGATATGTGCGTTGTCGAGCCGCCGGACCATGGCGGTAACGCGCCCGCGCGTCTCCCACGGTGGGCGCGGCAGGCGGCCGGCGAAGAACATGTTGTACTCGGCTTCGAGCCGCTTCAACTCCGCCTCGAGCAGTTCGAGCTCACGATCGAGATCGGAGAGGTCCTGCTTGGCCACCGCCGATCATTCTATTCCGGGTTGTGTCCTGGACTGCCGCCCGCCGACGCGAGCAGGTCGTTGGCGCGATCGACGTCTGCCGCGCGAACCATCAGGCGAACGCCGCCCAGCGCCGCGACGTAGAGCGGGTCCACACCTAAAGTGTACTGATCGGGGATAAACGACTCGATGCCCTCACTGTCCAGCACGGACCTCAGGAACTGCGCCTCGTGCAGATAATTGCAGTTGCGGACTTCGACCCAATCCCAATCGTCAGGCATCAGAAAATCGTGGCGATCGATTGCGCTGCGAGGTTCAAAACCTGCGCCGGGAGTATTCCGAGATAGAAAATCGCGGCAATCGACAACGACAGCGCGGTCATGCTGACGGCGCTTACGTGGATGCGCGGCGCTTCCGTGCCCCGTTCCTGCATGTACATCATGACGACGACCCGCAGGTAGAAGAAGACGGAGATGACGCTGGTCAACACGCCGATGACCGCGAGGCCGTAATAGCCTGCGCTGACGGCAGCGCTGAAGATGTACCACTTGCCGATAAAGCCTGCGGTCGGCGGGATGCCGCCGAGCGACAGAAGACAGACGGTCATCAGCCCGGCAAGAGCCGGATGACTTTGCCACAGACCCGCGTAATCGCGAAGTTCGTCGTTGCCGCGATCGCGCGCACCGAGCAGCGCGATGACGCCGAACGCCGCGAGGTTGGTAATCGCGTACGCGGCGAGGTAGAAGAGAATCGCCGCCTTCCCCACTTCGTTGGCGGCGACGAGACCGACCAGAAGGTAGCCGCCGTGCGCAATGCTCGAATACGCGAGCATCCGTTTCAAGTTCGACTGCGCAACACCAACCACCGTTCCGAGGATCATCGTCGCCGCCGCGATCACCCAGACGATCGGCGCCCAGTCGGCGCTGAACGGCTCGAAGGATGAGAGGAACACGCGCGCGAACGCCGCAAACGCCGCCGCCTTGACGCCGGTGGACATGAAGCCGGTCACAATCGCCGGTGCGCCTTCGTAGGCATCGGGCGTCCACATGTGGAACGGCACGGCGGAAATCTTGAATGCAAAGCCGACCAGCAGCAGGCCGAGGGCGACAAGAATCAGCGGATTGTCGGACAGCGACTGAGCCGCAAGGTACGAGCCGACACGATCGAGGTGCGTGCTGCCGGTGAGACCGAAGGTGAACGCGATGCCGTAGAGAAAGAACGCGCTCGAGAAGGCGCCGAGCAGGAAATACTTGAATGCCGCCTCGATGGCGCGTGGATCCTCGCGGCGAATGCCGGTCAGGACGTAGACAGCGAGCGAGAGCACTTCCAGGGCGATGAAGATGACGAGCAGATCGTTGGCCGTCGCCATCATGATCATGCCGGCGATGGCGAACAGGATCAGCGTGTAGTACTCGCCGGCCGGGATTCCGTCTCGGGTAATGACCTGCGACGAGAACATGATCGTCAGGATGCCGACGACGACCAGCACGAGCGTGACGAAGAGCCCGAAGTTGTCGCCCGACACCACGCCGAAGCTGGCGGCATTGCCGTTCCAAAGGAATGCCGCCGAAATGCCGGCGCCAATCAGACCGACGATGCCGAGCGCACCGACCGGCATCTGATCGGGCTCGCTCTTGTCGCGGAACGCCTCCCACGTCATGCAGGCGAGCGCCGCCAACGTGACCGACAGCATGGGGACGATGGCGTGGAGCTGAGGGCTGATCATGTCAATTCAAAATGCAGCATTCAAAATACAAACGCGAATCACTTCACTTCACTCCCTGTTTGCATTTTGAATTTTGCATTTCGCGCGTCGTTGCTCACCCTGAGCGTCTGCGTGTTCTGCAGCCGCTCAACGACCCGCGTGACGGCCGGTTCCATCGGCTTCAGGAACAGCGTCGGAAAGACACCCATCACCACGGCGATCGCGCAGAGTGGAATCACCGAGCCCCACTCGTGCGGCAGCAGATCGGGCAGCGTTGTGTTCTCACCGTGCGTCACCTTGCCGTAGTAGACCCGCTGGAACATCCAGAGCATGTAGACGGCTGACAGGATCACGCCGAGCCCGGCGGCGACCACATAGCGCGGGTCCCAACGAAAGGCGCCGAGCATGATGAGGAACTCGCCGATGAATCCGTTCAGGCCGGGCAATCCGATCGAGGCGAGCGTGATGATCATGAACGCGGCGGTCAGACGCGGCATCACCGCCTTCAGTCCGCCGAACTCGCTGATCAGACGCGTGTGCCGGCGATCGGAGAGCATGCCGACGATGAGGAACAGACCGCCGGTGCTGACGCCGTGCGCCAGCATCTGGTACACCGCGCCCTGCACGCCGTTGACGTTCATCGCGCAGATGCCAAGCACGACGAACCCGAGGTGGCTGACCGACGAATACGCCACCAGCTTCTTCATGTCCGGCTGCACCATCGCGACCAGTGCGCCGTAGATGATGCCGATGACCGCGAGCACCGCGATCCACGGCGCGAAGTAAGTTGCGGCCTCTGGGAACAACGGGAACGCGAAGCGCACCAGACCGTAGGTGCCCATCTTCAGCAGCACGCCCGCCAGAATCACCGAGCCGGCGGTCGGCGCCTGCACGTGGGCGTCAGGCAGCCACGTGTGAAACGGGAAGAGCGGCACTTTGATCGCAAACGCCACCGCGAACGCGAGAAAGAACCAGAACTGCGTCCGCGGCGCGATGTCCAGCGTGTAGAGCTTCAACAGATCGAAGCTGTAGGTGCCGGTGGCGGCGTTGTGCAGGTAGGCGAGGCCGAGGATGGCGATCAGCATCAGCACGCTGCCGGCCATCGTGTAGAGCATGAACTTGATGGCGGCGTAGATGCGCTGGTCGTAGCCCCAGATGCCGATGAGGAAATACATCGGCACGAGCATCGCGTCCCAGAATACGTAGAAGAGGAAGAGGTCGAGCGAGATGAAGACGCCGATCATCGCCGCTTCGAGAAGGAGCAGGAAGATGCAGAACTCCTTCACCTTCTTCTCGATGCCGATCCACGAGGAGAGCACGGCGATCGGCGTCAGGAATCCCGTCAGCACGATCAGCAGCAGGCTGATCCCGTCGACGCCGACGTAGTAGTCGATACCGAAGGCAGGAATCCACGGCACGCGCTCGACGAGTTGAAACTCGGGCGAGCCCGGATTGAACGCTGCCCACATCGCGAGCGTCACGGCGAATACCGCGACCGACACGATGAGCGTAATCCAGCGTACCAGCGCGTTCCGTCGTCCGTCGCCGTTGCCGACGAACACAAGCAGCAACGCGCCGACAACCGGCAGCAACCACGAAACTGTTAGTAATCGAACGTTCAATCAGTCACCAGTAGGGCGGGTCCCCCGCCAGAGCTGCCTATCTCCAGAGGTAGTAGCCCAATATCAAAACGACGCCGATGAACAGCGACCCGGCATACGTGCGCACTGATCCGCTCTGCAGCCGCCGCAGTAGCGACGAACTCCCGTCGACGATCGACGCGGTTCCATTGACCGCGCCGTCGATGATGTTCACGTCGATGCCGCGCCACAACCCTTCCTGCGACACGATGCGGATTGGCTGCACGACAGTCGCGTCGTAAATTTCGTCGACGTAGTACTTGTTCAATAGCAGGCGATATAAACCGGGGAAGGTGGCCGCAGCCTTGTCCGCGATCTCACGCCGCTTCAGCCAGATAAAGGCCGCGAGCGCGATCCCCGCAATGGCGACGACGCTGGAGACCAGCATCAGCGGCAGCTCGACCCCGCTGTTCACTTCCCCACCCGCCTCACCCGTCCCACTCGCCTCGCCCGGCTCGGCCACCTGTGCGTCCGCAAGCGTCGTGACCGAGCGCGCTGTAAATGACGGTTCGAGCCAGCTGCCAAGCGCGTTGTGGCCGCCAAGCGCACCGGGAATGCCGATGTAGCCGGCGAAGACGGAGCCGATGGCGAGCACGACGAGCGCGAACGCCATCGCGGCAGGAGCGTCGTGAAGATGGTGCGATGGTGCGACGTGCGAGTCGTGCGATGGTGCGTCCGAAGCTGCGGTGTGCGACGGTGCACCATGAGCAGTCGGCTCTTCCTCTTCCGGATGCTGCGGCGCGGGAGCATCGTGGCGGCGCGTGCCGTGGAAGGTCAGGAACACGAGCCGGAACATGTACGTCGCGGTGAGCAGCGACGTGAGGATGCCGATTGTCCAGAGGATCGTGTGACCGTGCGCGAAGGTTTCGAACAGGATCTCGTCCTTGCTGAAGAAACCGGCGAGCCCCGGCACGCCCGCAATCGCCAGCGACGCAATCAGAAACGTCCAGTACGTAGTCGGCAGCGCCGCCTTCAGGCCGCCCATGTTGCGGACGTCCTGTTCGCCGTGCAGCGCGTGAATCACGGCGCCGCTGCCGAGGAAGAGGCAGGCCTTGAAAAACGCGTGCGTGTAGAGATGAAAGATGCCCGCGCCGAACGCGCCGACGCCCATCGCCAGGAACATGTAGCCGAGCTGAGAAACGGTCGAGTACGCGAGCACGCGCTTGATGTCGTTCTGCACCAGCCCGATCGTTCCGGCGAACAACGCCGTGGCGGCACCGATCGTCGCCACGACCATCATTGTTTCCGGCGCATGGCTGAACAGCACCGCGTTGCGCCCGATCATGTAGACGCCCGCGGTAACCATCGTCGCCGCGTGGATCAGCGCGGATACCGGCGTCGGACCTTCCATCGCATCCGGCAGCCACACATACAACGGAATCTGCGCGGACTTACCGGTGGCCCCGATGAACAGCAGCAGCGTGGCGACCGACAGCGTTCCGAACATCGACTCCGGCGCCAGCGGCGCTGTCGCCGAAGCGATGCGCTGGAAATCAAGCGTGCCGAATCGCACGAACAGCAGCAGCGTTCCAAGGATGAACGCGTAGTCGCCGATGCGGTTGACGACGAACGCCTTCTTGCCGGCGTCGGCCGCGGACCTCTTTTCGAACCAGAAGCCGATCAGCAGATACGAACAGAGACCGACACCTTCCCACCCGACAAACAGCACGAGGAAGCTCGCACCGAGGACGAGCACGAGCATGAAGAAGGCAAACAAGTTCAGATACGAGAAGTAGCGCGCGAACTCGCGGTCGACTTCCTCGTGCATGTACGCGGTCGAGTAGATGTGAATCAGCGATCCGATGCCGGTGATGACCAGTATCATCACGGACGCGAGCGGATCGACACGCAGCGTCAAATCGATCTTGAAGTCACCCGACGTGATCCACGTATAGAGCGTCTGCTCGATAACGCGCTGGGTCGGAGCAAGGTCGGCAATCTGCCAGACAACCATCACCGAGACGACGAACGAGGCGACCATCACGAGCGACGCGAGGCCGCCGGAGACGGCCTTCGGCAGCCGTCGTCCCATCGACGCGTTGATGGCGAACCCGAGCAGCGGGAACAGCGGGATTAGAGCGATCATCACCACTTCAACGACGTGAACGCGTCAGGGTTGAGCGATTCACGATGACGGAACAAAGCGATGACGATGGCCAGGCCGACGGCGGCTTCGGCGGCGGCGACGGTCATCACGAAGAACGTGATGATCTGGCCGTCAACGTTCCCCTGAGCGCGGCCGAACGCGACAAACGTCAGGTTCACCGCGTTCAGCATGATTTCGATCGACAGAAGAATCGTGATCAGGTTGCGGCGCAGGAACACACCTGCGGTACCGATGGCAAACAGAATCGCGGAGACGACCAGGTAGTGGCCGAGCGGAATCACGACGCCGTCTCCCGCGCCGCCAGCACGACAGCACCGACCATTGCCACCAGAATCAGAATCGAGGTCGCTTCGAACGCGAACATGTAGTCCGTGAAGAGGACGCGTCCCACGGTTCGCACCGAGCTGATGGCGGCCACATCGCCGCGTGCGTTCACGGCCGTCGAGGCGTCGTTCACCCTGACGAGCGCCCACACGAGCTGAACGATCAGCAGGCCCGCCAGCAGCGCGCCGAAGCGCGCGACCCCCGGCCTGCGCAACGGATGCGTGCGGTCCCACACTGCCGCGTCCTCCTGCGGCGCGTTGAGCAGCATCACCACGAACAGGAAGAGCACCATGATGGCGCCGGCGTAGACGATGATCTGCGCCATCGCCACGAAGGGCGCGTCAAGCTGGATGTAGAGCGCCGCCAGCGCGCCGAACGACGCGATGAGCAGCATGATGCTGTACATCGGGTTGCGCTGACCGATGACCAGCGCCGACGCAAGAATCGCGACGACTGAGAACAGGTAGAACAAAATCGTCTCAGACATTGAAGTAGAGAATGGCCGCGGCGGTCGCAATCAGGTTCAGCACCGCTGCCGGAAACAGCCACTTCCATCCGAACTGCATCAGCTGGTCGTAGCGATAGCGCGGCACCGTCCAGCGCACCCAGATGTAGGTGAAGAGGATGAATCCGACCTTCGCGAGGAAGAACACCCACCCGAATCCATAGCGGTCGAGGATGGCGATGCCGTGCCACCCACCCAGATACAGGTCCGTCGCCACCGCGGCCATCGTCGTCATGTTGATGTATTCGGCCTGCGGGAACAGCGCGAACCGGACGGAGCTGTACTCGGTGTTGTAGCCGGCGACGAGCTCCTGCTCGGCTTCCGGGAAATCAAACGGCGCGCGATTCGTCTCGGCAACGCCTGCGATTACGTAGATGAGGAAGCCGACCGGCTGCAGAAAGACGTACCACTTCGGGATGAATCCGAACCAGGAGCCGTTCTGCGCGTCGACAACTTCACGCAGCGACAGCGAACCTGCAAGCATGATGACCGACGCGAGCGCCGTTGCATACGCAAGCTCGTAGCTGATCATCTGCGCCGATGAGCGAAGGCCGCCCAGCAGCGAATACTTGCTGTTCGACGACCATCCGGCGAGAACGATGCCGTAAACGCCCATCGAGGTAATCGCGAAAACGACGAGCACCGCGACGTTCACATCGGCAACGCCCAGCTTCACCGGCGTATCGAGCAGCCCGAAAAGCGTCGTCTCCGCGCCCCAGGGTACCGCTGCAAACGCGGCAAATGCGGCGGTGACGGAAATGATCGGCGCGAGCGTGAACAGCCACTTGTCCGCGTCTTTCGGCCGCAGCTCCTCTTTGAACAGCAGCTTGACGATGTCGGCGAGCGGCTGCAGCAGACCCCACGGCCCGACGAGATACGGACCGTAGCGCTGCTGCATGAAGCCCATGACCTTCCGCTCGGCGAGCACCAGCAGCGCCGACGCATTGATCAACATGAAGAACGTCAGACCGATGATGCCGAGCTGAATGGCAAAGCGGAGCGTCGCCTGATCCATCAGTGCACCCCCGCCAGCACCGGACCCTGACGTCGCCAGTCAGCCGGCAGCGTGCATCGTCCTTCGCGCACGTGCGCTTCGTACTCGTGCCGGAACAGCTTCATCGTCGTCAGCACCGGCGTGGCTGCGGCATCGCCGAAGGCGCAGAGCGTCTTGCCGGTGATGTTGTTGGCGACACCGAAGAGTAAATCCAGGTCTTTGTCCTGTCCCTCGCCGCGCTCAATGCGCTGCAGCAGCTTGTACAACCAGTCGCAGCCCTCGCGGCATGGCGTGCATTTGCCGCACGACTCGTGGCGATAGAAGTGCAGCAGGTTCATCGCCAGCCACACCATGCAGACTGTGTCGTCGAGCACGATCAGGCCCGCCGAGCCGAGCAGCGAACCGGCTTTCTGAATCGCGTCGAAGCTGGCGGGCGTGTCGAGTTGATCGGGCAGCAGCAGCGGCACCGACGAGCCGCCGGGAATAATCGCTTTCAGCTGTCGGTCGCCGCGGATGCCGCCGGCGTAGTCGTAGATCAGCTCGCGCAGCGTCGTGTGCATCGACGCTTCGAACACACCCGGCTTCTTAACGTGGCCGCTGATGCAATAGAGCTTCGGGCCGCCGTTCTTCTCCGGCCCGAGCTTCGCGAACCACTCCGCGCCATTGAGCACGATGAGCGGCACGTTGCAGAGTGTCTCGACGTTGTTCACCGCCGTCGGACAGTTGTAGAGACCTTCGACGGCCGGGAACGGCGGCTTCAGCCGCGGCTGCGCCCGCTTGCCTTCAAGCGATTCGATGAGTGCGGTCTCCTCGCCGGCTTCATATGCGCCGGCACCGCGATGGATGAAGACGTCGCAATCGAAGCCGCTGCCGAAAATGTTCGTGCCGAGATAACCGGCCTTGTACGCCTTCTCCAACTCCGTCTCGAGAATCTGCTGGACGTGATAGAACTCGCCGCGGATGTAGATGTAGGCGACTTTCGCGCCGATGGCGTAGCAGGCAATCGCGCAGCCTTCGATCAGCAGGTGCGGGTTGCGCTCCATCAGCACGTGATCCTTGAATGTGCCGGGCTCGCTTTCGTCCGCGTTGCAGGCGATGTACTTCGGCTTCGGCGTGTCCTTCAGCACGAACTGCCACTTCATGCCGGTAGGGAAGCCGGCGCCGCCGCGGCCGCGGAGTCCCGAGGCCTTGACCTGCTCGATGATGTCGTTCGGCTTCTGGGTCAGCGCCTTGCGAAGCGCTTCGTAGCCGCGCTGATTCTTCTGATAGAAATCGAGCGTGAACGAGTTCGGCTCGTTGACGTGCGACGTGAGGACAGGTTCGTACGCCACGTTATTTCTCTTTGCGCAGGTGGCAACCCGTAAAGGCTGACTGGCCGCGTGAGCGGATGTCGTCGATGAACTTCGAGCACTGCTCCGGCGTCAAGCCTTCGTGCCAGTCGTCGTTCACCATCACCACCGGCGCTCGATCGCAGGCGCCGAGGCATTCAACTTCCATCAGCGTGAACGTGCCGCTGGGATCGGTCTCCCCCGGCTTGATGCCAAGCTTGTTGCTCAATTCCTCGGTGACGCGCTCGGCGCCGAGCAGCGCACATGACAGCGTGCGGCAGACGTTGAGCACGTACTTGCCGACCTGCCGCGTGTAGAACATCGTGTAGTACGAAACGACGTCCTCGACTTCGGCCGGTGTGCAGCGGATCTGCTCGGCCACGAGCTTCATGCCCGCGGCGGTGATGTAGCCCTGCTGGTTCTGCACGAGATAGAGCGCGTAGAGAATCGCGGACTTCCGCCGGTCGGGCGGATAACGCTTCACGACCTCGTCGAACTTCGCCTGGTTCTCGGCGGTGTACTTGAACGGCTCGCCGGGTTCCGCCAGTTTGCGCTCCGACCGGTGAAACCTGGCCGGCGCGTACTCCATCTGCGGATGAAAGCTCACCGGTCGCAGTCTCCCATGACGACGTCCGTGGATCCGATGACCGCGATAACGTCGGCAATCATCCCGTTCTCGATGATCTTCGGCAGCGCCTGAATGGCCATGAACGATGGCGGTCGCATCTTCACGCGCCACGGCCGATTCGTGCCGTCGGACACCACATAGCAGCCGTGCTCGCCGCGCGGTCCCTCGATCGGCACGTAGGCGTCGCCGACCGGCACGGTGAAGCCCTGTGAGTAAATCAGGAAGTGCTGAATGAGCGCTTCCATTTCCGTGTAGACCTTGTCCTTCGGCGGCGGCACGACGCGCGGGTCGTCACACGCCCACGCACCGGACGGTGAGATTCGCTGCACGGCCTGCCGCGCGATGCGCACGCTCTGCCGCATTTCCTCCACACGGACGCGATAGCGGGCGTAGACGTCACCTTCGGTGGCGGTCGGCACGTTGAAGTCGTAGCTCTCGTATCCGGTGTACGGGAAGTACTTGCGGACGTCGTAATCCGAACCGGATCCACGCGCGATCGGACCAACGAGGCCCCACGCCAGCGCCTCGTCTTGCGTGATGACCCCGACGCCGCGCGTGCGACGGTTGAAGATGTCGTTCTTCGTCAGCAGGCCTTCGAACTCGTCGATCTTGGCCGGGAAGCGGTCGAGGAAGGCGTTGACCGCGTCATGGAAGCCGCGCGGCAAATCCTCGCGCAGTCCTCCAACGCGGAAGTAACTCGGGAAGAAGCGAAAACCGGCAACGAGCTCGTTGATGTTCAGCAGCAGCTCGCGCTCGCGGATGGCGTAGAACAACATCGACACGGCGCCGATTTCCATGGCGTGCGTGCCGATCCATACCAGGTGGCTGGCGATGCGCTGCAGCTCCGCGAGCAATACGCGGATGTCCTTCACGCGCTGCGGCATCTCCAGACCGAGCAGCTTTTCGACGCACAGCACGTAGGCGAGGCTGTTCGACTGGGCGGCGAGGTAGTCCATCCGCTCCACGAGCGGCACCACCTGCTGCCATTTCTTCTGCTCCGCGGTCTTCTCGATGCCGGTGTGCAGATAGCCGATGGTGGGCATGCACGACTTGATCGTCTCGCCATCGAGCTCCAGCACCAGACGCAGCACGCCGTGCGTGCTGGGGTGCTGTGGCCCCATGTTGACGGTCATCGTTTCCGTGCGCAGTTCAGCCACTTAGTGAGCTCTCTTCATCCGATCGCGTGCGATGTTTGCCCTGAATTCTTCTTCGCTGACCTCGAGCGGCTCGTAGGTCTGTGCTGCCTTGCGAATCTGCACCGGATAGTCCTTGCGTGCAGGATGCCCTTCCCAATCCTCGGGCATCAGCAGCCGCCGCAGATCGCCGTGGCCGGCGAAGACGATGCCGAACATGTCCCAGACTTCGCGCTCGGGCCAGCCGGCGGCGGGCCAGATGCTCTGCACCGTCGGCACGGCGCCATCGATTTCGTTCGATGCGACGCGCACTTTCAGGCGCAGCCGCTGCCGGTTCGGAACCGACAGCAGGTGGTACACAACCTCGAAGCGCGGTTCCCGCGGCAGGTAATCGGCCGCGGTGACTTCGAGGAGCACGTTGAAACGAAGCGACGGCGTGTCGCGCAGTGCCTGGCAGGTGGCGACGAGCGCGTTCGCCGGGACGTAGAGCGTCGCGAAGTCGACGCTCTTGCCGGCCTCGTACGACGCACCCGGGACGACGCCCGTCAGCGTATCAATGATGGAAGAAGCGTCCACGTATGCGGTTATGCGCGTGATCGGGCGATCTTCTGCTGCAGTTGCACGATTCCGTAGATGAGCGATTCGGGACGCGGGGGGCAGCCGGGCACATACACATCAACCGGCACCACCTGATCCACGCCCTGCACAATCGCGTAGTTATCGAATACGCCGCCGACCGACGCACAAGCGCCCATCGAGATCACCCACTTCGGGTCGGGCATCTGGTCATAGACGCGGCGCATCGCCGGCGCCATCTTTCGCGACAGCCGTCCGGCGACAATCATCAAATCCGACTGCCGCGGCGATCCGCGGAACACTTCTGCACCGAACCGCGCGACGTCGTAGCGGCTGGTCGCCATCGACATCATCTCGATCGCGCAGCACGCCAGGCCGAACTGGGCCGGCCAGATGGCCGAGCGACGCGCCCACTGAATAAGCTTCTCTACTGTCGTGGTGATGAGCGGGAGTTCCGGGTCGACAAGCCCGTGTTCGTGATCGTGCGCCTGGGCGGGTGCATTCATGGATTACGTGTCGACCTCAGGCGGCCTTACGAGGCGCGGGCGTGACGCGGCGCCGTGACCCCCAGTCGAGCACGCCCTTGCGCCACACGTAGACGAACCCGACGAGCAAAATCAAAAAGAACGTGACGATCTGCACCAACCCGGCCCAGCCGAGGTCGCGCAGCGCGACCGCCCATGGATAGAGAAACGCGACTTCGATGTCGAACAGCAGGAAAATCATCGCGACGAGATAGAACTTCACCGACTGCCGCTCGCGCGCATCGCCAACAGCTGGCATGCCGCATTCGTAAGGCGCCAGCTTCTCTGGAGTCGGATTTCTCGGTCCGAGCAGTACGGACAGCCCGATCATCACGGCCGCGAACCCCACGCCGAGGACGACCATGATGACTACGCCAAGCCAGCCGTCCATCTATTTCCCGGGGAGCCAGTCCGCCGACGCACAGACTGCATAGGCGAATGCTTGTGAAGAGTTTCCCAAACCTGTTCATGCTATAGAAACGAACGGGGCAAGGTCAATCACAGCGCCGATGAGAATCGCCTGGTTTCGCGCCGACGCGCCTGACGCGAGGAACCTCCTCGACGATACGGCGCCGCTCATCGACGAGCTGCGTTCCGCCCACGACATAGACGTCATCGTCGAAGCCAACGCGCACGATTTCGTCTGGCGGCAGACGCTGCGGCCATGGGACATCTGCGTTTACGAGCTGGACCACACGCGCCCACATGCGTTCATCTGGGCGTATCTCATCAACTATCCGGGCGTCGTGATGCTGCGCAGCATGGCTGTGGCGCATCTGCGCGTTCCGCTCTTCGCATCCAGGTGCATCGTCACGACGACCACAGCAGCCGCTGATCTCCTGCGAGCGCGCTATGACAACATTCATGTCCGTGTCGTCCCGCTCGGCGTGGCGGCAGCAAACGACGGCACACATCGAAGTGGCGGCGCCGCGAAGCTTCTCGTCGTGGACGACCGGGATCGTGGTCGCGACGTCGTCCGCCGTGCCTTGGAGCGCGCGCGAGACGCAGGCGCGACGTTCGAACTGCTGGCGGCGGATGCGCCGGTACATGCATGCGATGTCCTTATCTCACCAGAATGGCCGCCCTTCCGGCATGTAGCGACGACCGTGCTCGCCGGCATGGCAGCGGGCAAGGCGGTGGTAACGATGGAGATGGACGCGACGGCGGACTGGCCAGCCATGGATCCGCAGACATGGAGGCCGCGTGGCATCGGCGCAGACCAGCTGCCCATCGTGGTCACCGTCGACCCACTGGATGAGGAGCATTCGCTGCTGCTGGCCGTACGGCGGCTCTCGTCGGACGCGGCGCTGCGTGAGCAACTCGGTCACGCGGCACACGCATGGTGGAAACAACATGCAACGCCCGCCCACGCAGCGAAGGTGTGGAATCATATTCTCGAGGAGGCCGTCGGGCTGAACCCACCGCCTCGACCCAACGACTGGCCACAGCAGTTCTCGCGCGATGGCACCGAGCTGGCGCGCGAGATTCTCACCGAGATTGGAGTCCCTCCCACGGATATCCTGGCTCGCTCGTGAGCCGCGTATCCTCCACTGGCGTACCCATAGAGAAGTGATAGAGGCTTTGCCAGGCGGAGCCTGACAGGCCGAGCATCTCGTGAACCGGGTCGTCGTAGTAGCAACCGATACCGGTCGCCCGGGCGCCCGCGGCTTCGGCTTCGAGATAGAGAACCTGTCCGATCAGGCCGCATTCCCAGAACAATCGTCGATAGAACCACTCGCCGCGCCCGCGCAGCGGCTCGTCGAAGCGAGCGATCATGGCCAGCGCCAGGAAGCCATCTCCCGCGATGTCCTGATCGCACGAGAGGCGGTTGGCAATACGGCCGGCGTCGATCGGGACGAGCAGGAACAGACCATCCGCTGCTTCTTCCCATAGGAACTCGGATCGCATCGCGATTTTCCACTCGTCGACGACAGCGGCATCGCGCACGAAAGCGTAGATGCCGGGGGTCATGTCGAGCACGCGGTGGATGAAGAGCACCAAGTGCACGTGCGGAGACCAATCGATCGCATCCCACGGTGGCCCGCCTGGGCGGAGTCGCGCCAGCATCGAGAGAAACGCCGCGCGCGCCAGTGCACCTCGTGGATCGAAAGCAAGGGCACTGCGGCGACGAAGGATTACCTCACGCGCCGCAACATTCCGGCGTGGGAGTTGGACGTTGGAAGTTGCGAGTTGAGCCGCAACAACGGCGCCGCCGGGATAACGCGTCGCGGCGACGACTTCATCGATGATGGGCCAGTCGACGTGATCGGGACTCAACAGGTTGGCGCGGCCGAACCACGAGCCTGCCCGCGCCTCTGCCACGAGCGCGTCCGGCACGAATCCCGAATCCCGAACTCCGAATCCCGGCCTTCCAACTACCGCAATGCATTCCGGCTCTTCCCGCTCGGAATCGCCAAAATCAATATCGCGATCGAGACCCAGCAGTGCCGCAATCTGCGCGTCCGACCAGTCGGGCAGCAGTTGCATCCGCCAGCCGAGCATCGCGGCCGCGAACCGCAACGCTCCGATAGCGTGGCCGGTGTCGTGCTGACAGTAGCGGAAGGCGCGCTCTCCGTATTTCCACGCCTCACGCCAGGTAATCGACGTCAGCGCGACGAGGAAACGGTCCTCATCGGCGCGGACCTTCCCGCTCCGCGAATCCAGCGCGCATCGCTCTTCGAGCGCATGTTCCTTAGGCGCGTAGTGAGCCACGCGGCCGTCGTGGATGATCCACGCTTCGGTCGGATGCAGGTTGCCGCTTGACGGGTTCACGCGCAGCGCCCACCGCGACGAGCCATATTGCTTCCAGGCGGACAGTCCCATCGAGCATCGCAGGAACTCGCCGATCGAGTGTTCGGTGATTGCCTGGGGAGGAGTCCCGCCGGCGAAGAGGGAATCGTACGAGACGTCCGATGCCAGCGGCGCCCGCGGCAACTCATGCGTGGGCGCCCCTTCGTAGCGGCGGAACGGGTACGGCTGCGTGGCCCAGTCGAGATAGCCACGTGAGCGCGCGAATCGATTGAAGTGATGCTTGGTCGATTCGTGGTAACTGCCAGCGATCACGCCGACAGTTCTTTGATCCGCTTCTCGATTTCGGTCAGCGCCTGGTTCAACTGCTGCTTGCGCGCGGGGTGCGTGGCCACTTCGAGCTGGCGCTGCATTTCGGTGCGTGCCAGCTTCAGCGACTCCACCTGACGGACGCGCTCGGGGTCGCTGCCCTTGGCCCCCTGGCGCGCCTTCCGTTTTTCTTCTTCGCGTTCTTCCATACGCTCGGCGAGGCGGGATTCCGCGTCGACGAGTCCTTCTCCGGCGTCACCCATGTCTAGTCCTGGTTGGAGAATCGATTCACTGTCGGGAGAGAGCGCTGAACATTATAAGAGGAACGCAACACGGCACGGCGAACGTGTTTAGGATGGTGGTGTGGCGCGTAGCGACGTGCTCCAACTCTTCCATCCGGCCGTACGGCAGTGGTTCGCCGGCGCGTTCGCCGCGCCGACGCGTCCACAGCAGCTTGGATGGCCGGCGATCGCCCGCGGCGAGTCGACACTCATCCTCGCCCCGACCGGCAGCGGCAAGACGCTCGCAGCGTTCCTCTGGTGCCTCAACCGGCTCATGTTCGAGCCCGCGCCGCCGCCGAAGCAGCGATGCCGGGTGCTGTATGTCTCGCCGCTGAAGGCGCTCGCCGTCGACGTGGAGCGAAATCTGCGTGCGCCGCTCGCCGGCATTGCCAACATCGCGCGCGAAAGTGGCACCGCGATCAACGCTCCGGAGATCGCGATCCGCACCGGCGACACCTCCTCGATCGAGCGGGCGAGGTTCGGGCGGGAGGCCGCCGACATCCTGATCACGACGCCGGAATCGTTGTTCCTGCTGCTGACATCGAACGCACGCGAACGCCTGATGTCGGTGGACACGGTCATCATCGACGAGATTCACGCCTTGGTGCCCGGCAAGCGCGGCGCGCATCTCATGCTGTCGTTGGAACGGTTGGAGGAGATCCGACGTGGAGGGGCGGATCTGCAGACCCGCCCAGACCCCCTTCAGCGCATCGGCCTCTCCGCCACCCAACGGCCGCTCGACGAAGTCGCGCGCTTCCTCGGCGGTGCCGAGCCGCGCATCCCAAAAAAGACGCGCGCCGCAACGAAGACGCGCTCCCGCACGCGTGACGCGCAGCCGGTAGAGGAAATCGAGAGTGAGCTGCATGACGAGTTTGCGGCGGACGAGAAGGCTCCCACCTACCGCCAGGTCACTATCGTCAATGCCTCGGAGCGGAAACAGCTGAAGCTGCGCATCGAGGTGCCGGTCGAAGACATGGCGCGGCTGGCAAAGACGAACGAGATTCCCAGCGGGCCGGTGGGCGGCGCCAATCCGCGCGCATCGATCTGGAGCTCGATTCATCCACGGCTGCTCGAGCTGATTCACGCGCACCGGTCGACGCTCATCTTCGTCAACAGCCGCCGTCTCGCCGAGCGGCTGGCGGGCGCGTTGAACGAGCTGGCCGGCGAACCTCTCGTCCGCTCGCATCACGGCTCGCTCGCGCGTGCGGCGCGCAGCGAGGTCGAAGATCTGCTCAAGGCCGGCCGCATCAAAGCGCTCGTCGCCACCTCCTCGCTCGAGCTCGGCATCGATATGGGCGCCATCGATCTCGTCATCCAGATCGAAGCGCCGCCGTCGGTGGCGAGCGGGCTGCAGCGGATCGGGCGTTCCGGCCATCAAGCCGGCGCCATCAGCGAAGGTATCGTCTTCCCGAAGTTCAGGGGCGATCTCGTCGCGTGCGCCGCTGTCTCGCGAGCGATGCATGAGGGGCTGGTCGAGTCCACGCGCTACCCGCGAAATCCGCTGGACGTGCTCGCCCAGCAGATCGTCGCGATGGCCGGTATGGACCCGTGGGACGTCTCCATGCTCTTCGCGCGCATCCGATGCGCGGCGCCCTACGCCGACCTCAGTCTTCGCATGTTCGAGGGCGTGCTCGACATGCTGTCCGGCCGCTATCCGTCGGACGAGTTCGCGGAACTGCGCCCGCGTGTCACGTGGGATCGCGTGCATGGCACGATCGCCGGCCGTGAAGGCGCCAAGCGGGTCGCGATTGCCAACGCCGGCACGATTCCTGACCGCGGCTTGTACGGCGTGTTTCTCGCCGGCGCCGACCGACCTGTGCGAGTCGGCGAACTCGACGAGGAGATGGTGTTCGAAAGCCAGGTCGGCGAGACGTTCACGCTCGGCGCATCGACGTGGCGCATCGAGGAGATCACGCACGATCGCGTGCTCGTCTCGCCGGCACCCGGCGAACCGGGCAAAATGCCGTTCTGGCACGGCGACCGCGAAGGCCGCCCGATCGAGCTGGGATACGCAATCGGCAAACTCGTTCGCGATCTGCGCGGTTCGTCGCGCCCCGCCGCGGTCGAGCGCCTCGTCAAACAGCACGATCTAGACAGCGTCGCCGCCGAGAACCTCCTCCGCTACCTGGACGATCAGGCGGCCTCGGGTGCCATCCCGGACGACCGCACTATCGTGATCGAGCGCTGCCTCGACGAACTCGGCGATTGGCGCGTCTGCCTCCTGTCGCCGTTCGGGAGCCGCATCCACGCGCCGTGGGCTATGGCGGCGACCGCCCACATCCGCAACCGCACCGGCATGGACGTCGAAGTGATGTGGGGCGACGAGGGCTTCGTCGCGCGGTTTCCGGAAGTCGAGAATCCACCGGACCCGATGCTGTTAATCCCGGACGTCGACGAGGTCGAGGCGCTGGTGCTCCGGCAGTTAGGATCCACATCGCTCTTCGCGGCGCGCTTCAGAGAAACCGCCGCGCGTGCGCTGCTGCTGCCACGCCGCCGCCCGGGCATGCGCACGCCTCTCTGGCAACAACGCAAGCGCGCGTCGGATCTGCTGGCCGTGGCCTCGCGATTCGGCTCGTTTCCGGCGCTGCTGGAAACCTACCGCGAGGTGCTGCGCGATCACTTCGACATGCCCGCACTGGTGGAGACGCTGAAGAAGATCGGCACGCGCACGCTGCGCGTCGCCACGATCGATTCACGAGTGCCGTCGCCATTCGCCGCCTCGCTCCTTTTCAGCTACGTCGCGAACTACATCTACGACGGCGATGCGCCGCTGGCGGAGCGGCGCGCGCAGGCGTTGTCGGTCGATCAGGCGCAGCTGCGCGAGCTGCTCGGCGACGCGGAGCTGAGGGAACTGCTCGATGCCGAGGCGATAGTCGCCCTCGAGCGGCAGCTGCAGCACCTCGATGACAAATACAAAGTGCGAAGCAAAGACGGTCTGCACGACCTGTTGCTGCGGCTGGGCGACCTCGACCTCGACGAACTGTCCGACCGCACACTGATTGCGGACGCCGCCAGGACGATCCACGAACTGGAAGACGAGCGTCGTGTGGTGTCGCTGCCGATGGCGGGCATGCGTCGTTATGTCGCCGTCGAAGACGTCGCACGCTATCGCGACGCACTCGGCGTTCCCCTTCCGCCCGGACTGCCGGAGTCGCTGCTCGAGCCGGTTCGCGATCCAGCCGGCGATCTGGCGCTGCGCTACGCGCGATCGCACGGACCGTTCACGGCAGGCGAGCTGGCCGCGCGTTATGGCCTCGGCATCGGCGTCGCAACGGCGCTGCTCCTGCAGCTCACAGCGGCAGGCAAACTAATCGAAGGCGAGTTCAGACCGGGGGGCACCGAACGCGAGTGGATTGACCAGGACGTCCTCCGCAGCCTGCGTCGGCGATCGCTTGCGCGTCTTCGCCACGAGATCGAACCCGTCGACGCGGAAGCGCTCGCACGGTTTCTCGCGTCATGGCACGGTGTTGGGTCCGGCCGCGTCGGACTCGAAGCGCTGCTCGATGCCGTCGAGCAGTTGCAAGGAGCGCCGGTCCCCGCGTCTGTTCTGGAACGCGAGATTCTGCCGGCGCGCGTGAACGATTACATGCCGGCGATGCTCGACACGTTGATGAGTGCGGGCGAAGTCGTATGGGTCGGCATCGAGCCGCTCGGTGAGCGGGACGGGCGCGTTGCGCTGTATCTGACAGATCAGATGCCGCGTCTGCGCGCGCCCTTTGGCCCACAATCCGAAGTCGATGGACGTGCGGCGGAGGTGCTCGAGTATCTGCGCGAGCACGGCGCCTCCTTCTTCGCTGCCATTCATGAGGGGACGGGTGGCGGCTTCCCCGCCGAAACGGTCGACGCACTCTGGAGCCTCGTGTGGAATGGGCTGGTGACGAACGACACCATGCAGCCGCTTCGTGCATATGCGCGGACCGAAGACACACGCGCGTCCAAGCGCGTGCGCGGCGCGCCGTTCAGATCGCGGCGCATCGTCCCGCCGCGGGCAGAAGGACGGTGGTCGGCCGTCGCGCTGGCCCGCGGAAGGAAATCTTCGGCAACGGAATGGGCCACCGCGATGGCGCAGCAGCTGCTCGCGCGGCACGGCATCGTCACACGTGAGACTGTTGCTGCCGAATCGGTCAAGGGCGGGTTCTCCGCCATATATCAAGTGCTCAAAGCGATGGAGGACGCGGGCCGCATCAGGCGCGGCTACTTCGTCGCGGGACTCGGAGCGGCGCAGTTCGCCATGCCGGCTGCGCTCGATCTCCTGCGCTCGATGCGCGATGTCTCAGAGGAGCCGCGAACAGTTGTGATGGCCGCAACCGATCCTGCGAATCCCTATGGCGCAATTACGAAATGGCCCGACACTGACGCTGCTGCACAGAGGCTTGTCGCGAGCGAGCACAGCGAGTCGAGGAGCAGAGGACCTACGCGGGCCGCCGGTGCGCTTGTCATCCTCGTCGATGGGCATGCGGCTGCGTACCTCCGTCGCGGCGAACGCGAGCTCCTCCTGTTCCTTCCAGAGGCTGAACCGCTGCGCTCGCGCATCGGCCGCCAGGTTGCGCGGATGCTTCTCCACCTCGCGGCGACGCGTCAGGGGCGGCGCGGCATGCTCATCGCGGAAATCAACGGCACACAGGCGACGACGCATCCCGCGGCGCGTCTGTTTATCGAAGAGGGTTTCGCCGCGACGGGAATGGGTATTCAGGCCCGCACCGACAAGCTGCGACCTCGTGGATACGGTTCGGCCGATCTGAAAGGTGTCGCCGTCCAGGACACTGGCATCGGCATTGCGGCGGCCACGGGTGGAGGTGGATCCATGGCTGAGTCCCGCACGTCATCCAGCACGTTCGAGCACACGCGCCCGCGCGCCAACGAGGACAGCGAGGTGGAGCACGACCGCGTCCGCTCCTCGAACGATCAGGATCAGGAGTTGGAGCGCGAGGGAGTGGAGTCGAGCCGCAACCGCGGCTACGACGAGGCCGTGCGCGGTGGTCAGGAAGCCGTCAGGCGAGGCGACGTCGCACGCGAAGACCTCGGCGACGTCGACGACCGCGATCTCGATCCCGACAGCGCCTTCTCAGACGTCGACCGTGATGACACCGTAGACGAATAGTGCCCGAGGGCGACACTATCTTCCGTGCGGCACGCACGCTCAACGCAGCGCTGGCGGGCCGCACGGTCACCCGCTTTGAATCCGTTTTCGCACACGTGGCGCGCGTTAACGACGGGGCGCCACTCAGCGGGCGGAGCATCGAACGCGTGGAAGCGCGTGGCAAGCACCTGCTCATCTGGTTCTCCGGCGATCTCGTCCTGCGCACGCACATGCGGATGCACGGGTCGTGGCACCTGTATCGCCCGGGTGAGCGGTGGCAGCGGTCGCGCGCCGACATGCGTATCGTGATCGGAACGCCCGAGTACGAAGCGGTCGCTTTCAGCGTGCCGGTCGCGGCGCTGACGACGCGTCGCGAGCTCGAACGTGCGGCGGCGGTGCGAGAACTCGGACCAGACATCCTGTCACCCGGCTTTGATGCTGATGCAGTCGTGGAACGGATGCAGCAAATGCCAGATGTCGAAGTCGCGGACGCGCTCCTGGATCAAACCGTGGTCGCGGGAATCGGCAATATCTTCAAGTCGGAGTCGCTCTTCGCCTCGCGCGTCGATCCGTTTGCGCGTGTCGGTAAGCTCGCACGCGGCGACCTCGTCCGCGTCGTTGAAGCCGCGCATCGGCTGATGCAGGCGAGCGCCACCGGCCGGCCTGCAGCCGGATTCGCGGTGTACGGTCGCAGCGGCCGTCCGTGCCGCCGCTGCGGCACACTGATCTCGCGACGCAAGCAAGGGGAGCACGCGCGCATTACGTATTGGTGCGACCGATGCCAGCGTCGAATGCCCGCACCCGCCGGATGAAATCGGCACGCGCAGCCGGATCGTCGAGCGCTTCTTCGTCGATCATCGGAAGTCCTGGGATGGCCGTGGCGAGCTGCTCCGCAAACAGGCCGCGCCCGTTTGGCGTCGGACTCGCATCGTCGTAATGCACGAGCACGCCGGTGGGACCGCAGCTCGGTGACCGCGCCTTCAGCACAAATCCGCTGACGCGTTCGGCGGCCAGAGCGGCGACACGATCGCGCGCCCAGCGATCCATCCGTCCGGTCCAGTCTTCTCTCGAATCCACGCCCTGCAGGCGTACGCGTTCGCGCTCCGACGCCACGGCGTGGATGGTCGCCACCAGCTGAATCGGCTCGCGCGGCACACCCATCCCGACTTCAACTTCAGGACAAACCGGTAGCCATTCGACGTCCTCACCGAGCGCAATCACCGCGTTGCTGCGCTTGTTCGTCCCGTCGTAGCGCACATCATCGCCGAGCAGGCAGCGTGAGATACCTACGCGTGGCTTCACATCAATTTTCCGACGGGACCGAGATCGAGATTGAGGTCTTCCGGGAGAATGCCGAATTTCGCCGCGATGTCGACGACAGTCTCTTCGAGCTTCATCAGCGCGCGGCCGATTTCCTCGATCTGCTGGCTGGTGAGCGTGCCAGCCTCCATGCGGCGAATCGCCTGTCGCTCCAGCAGCTGGCGGATGAATTCAACGAGAGTCAACACCAATTGAGCCACCGATCTCTGCACGTCGTCAGCATTCGCATTCCATCTCAGCGGAGACGACGCCGAGCGGCTGGCGCGTTCGAGCTCGCGGCGGAGATCGTCGAGTTTGCCGACCTCGCTGATGGTGAGGGCGCCGCGGCGTGCGACGACCTTCTTACCGCGTGTCGTCCGTGGCGCGGACCGCCTGCTTCTACGAGCTTTCTTTGCCATTCACCACGTATCCGCGAATGCGTACGGTGGCCAGGGTCCCGTCACGACCAGACGCAGGGCCTGTTCGTCTGCGGCACGCTCCACGATGTCGCGGTATCTCTCGGCCGCGCCGCGCGGGACGAGATGGTTGATCGTTACGACACCGCCGCGCTTCTCAACCCGCTCGTCCTTGACGTAGGTGCGGATGGCCGGACGGATACGGTCGAATGCGGGCACCGCGCGCGCCGCTGCAGCATCTGCCACCTTTTGCCGCAAATACTGCGTACCTTGAGTCGCCCCGTACCCGAGTCGGAGTCGCGTACGACTCGTCACCGTACTCTGACTCGGGAACGCGGCATCACCCGACTCTGACTCGAGAAGGCGGACGGTCATCTGGGCGCGGCCGCGAACGGTGGTAAGCCGGTGACGGAGGGCGGCGCGGCGCGATCGGATGACGACCGTGAGCTCGTCGGTGTCGGCGACAGTCGTCGCGTACCTCGCAGGCAGAGTCGCGGACGTCTTTGCCGCAATCGCTTCCACAGCCGCGGCATACCGCCGCAGATTCCTGACGCTCGGCGCAGGCGCGCGCCGCAGTTCGCCCACGATGGCGCCGATGCGATCAATCGTGATCACCTTGAGACGCTCCCCTCCGACGCCGGGAAGATTCAGATGTGCCGGCGGCGGGCTGACGAGCGCATAGACGCAGAGAATCACGCCCGCGTCCGGCGCGGCATTCGCGCCGCCAGCGCTCGACGTTTGCGCAGCTCATGACGCGCATGATGCCGCTCGATGAAATCCGGATTCTCGCCCGGCAGCACGCGATCCGCAGCGGAGAGCAGCAGCGACAGCCGGGCATAAACGAGCTCGATCTGCGCCAGGCCAAGAGTTAAATCTCCAGTGAGCACCACGCCTTTGTTCAACAGGTTGTCGACGATGTCGAGCAGCGAGGCGTCCTCGGTACCGAGGATCTCCTCTGCTTCGGTCGGACGGTGTGGCCGCGGTTGTTTTGGCGGAACTCGCCTCGGCGGAATCATTGGATGAAGTTGTACGCCGGCCATGGACCGGTGAGCGATACGTCGACGCCGGAACCGCGCAGCTCACGCGTGCGCTGACGAATGGCGGATTTAAACGCTCCGCTCTTCGCAATGGCCACGAGAAACGCCGCGTCAAGCAGCAGGCGCGAGCCTGGTGCTGCGCGCTCGAGGCTGGTGCGACGCCGCGATGCGGCCGCCTGTTTCCCCATCACTTTGTACAACCGATCGGCAATCTTGCGCGCTTCCGCCAGCCGAGTGCGATTCACATCCAGGATGTCGCGCTTGCGAGCGAGGTAGGCAGCGCCGGATCGCGGGCTTGTAACGCCCGCGCTGCCGGCTGCTCGCTTTGTGGCTGTGCGTCGCGCACCGTTCGGGTCCGCGAACGTCAGCCTCAATCCGAACTCGACCTTCTTCTCGATCCGCTTGACGATGCGGTTGATCCGCGTGCGATCTGCTCGCACGTGCTCGACGACGCGCGCATCAGACGTGAAGAGTGTGAACAACTGCATGGGCAGAAGTGCCGGCAACGAGAGAAATGCTTCGATGACGCGCTCGTGGGCGATGGCGCGTGGACCCACCCAATCGAAATTCTGCAGCCCGCCTGCCAGCGCCTCCTCGCCGTACTCAGATGCGCGAACGCTCTGCACGACGGCCCAGAGTCCCTGATCCACGTCGACGGCACGCAAATCGCTGCCGCCCGGCATGCCGTCGGTGATTCCGCGCAGGCTCGGAGGTCTCGTGCTCCTGACCAGACAGAAGACGTAGCTGAGCGCTCCGCTCACGTCAGCGGATCTTACCCGCCTTCGCTCGCGTGGCCTTGCGACGCGAGCTTCGGCGCGGCTTCGGCGTAATCTTTCTCGTTCGTGTGGTTGTGGTGGGAAGCGGTAAGGCGGTTTCCTCGAGCGTCTCGGCGCTGGTGGGCTCGATGTCGATCACCTGCTCGGTCTGGCCGTGCGCGGTGCCGACGATACCGGGATGCGATTCGGGGCGTTCGACGATCGTGGTATGCGGCGCCTGTGCGGGCTCGTAGAAATCGCCCGATACGCTCGCCTCGATCTGGAAACGGCTGTCTTCGTCGGCTTCGAGCGGCTGGCCAGCGCCGAACTCGAGCGCGCCGGAACCGCCTTCGCGGCGCTGCTTGATTTCGCGGATGCGCGCCAGCAGATCCCGTTCGATCTCGCGGAACTCGTCGTCGCTGATCTCGCCCATTTCGCGCTGCATCTCCGCGGCGAGCAGCTGCTCGCGCAGCGCCGTATCGTCGTTCATCTCGGCTTCCGCCGCGGTGACGACAGTCTTCAACGCCCATGAGATGCCTTTGATCATGAGCGAGTCCAAAAGAAACATAAGTTCCAAGCTCCAGGATCCAAATTCCAAACGTTTTTGAGCTTGGGACTTGGATCTTGGATCCTAATGTTGCCCTGCTCGTTCCAGCTTGAGGCGAATGTTGACGAAGTTATACGGAGGCCACGGCCCTGTGTACTTGAACGTCAACTTGTCGAAGGTCGACGCGATTTCCTTGATCCTCCGGTCGAACGCCGGTTCCTGGTCGCGCTGCACGAGGAACGCAGCGTTCATGATCATCTTGTCGCCGATGGCGCGGTTGACGCGCGATGCAACCGACACGTCGCGCAGTCGCTGCAGGAACTCGGCGACGTAACGCTCCGACCGTTGCTGCAGTGCGCCGTCGATCAAGCGGCCGTACTGCATTCGGGCGAAATACGTGGACCCCTTCTGCGAGGAAATCTCGGTCTTGAGGCGATGAATGTCCTCGTCCTCCTGCTCGATCTGCCGGACGATCTCGTCGCGATCCCACAACACTTTCAGACCGAACTCGAGCTTGTCCTGCATCTTCGACAGGACGTCCGCAAACGCATCGTAGGCCGATCGCAGCAGCTCCACGATGTCCTCGCGCGTCTTGAAGATAGTGCCGAAGGACATCGGGATAACCGTGTGGTCGCGCATCACCGTCTCGTTGACGCGCTCGTGCGCGAGCACGTTTTCGCGCGTGGAATCGAGCGGTGCCAGCGGGATGTCGGAGACAACCGCCGCCATGTCCTTGAAGGTGATGGTGTAAACCTCGGGCCATTGCTCGTCCATGCCGATGGCCCCGAATTTCAGCGGCTGGCTCGCGCGGATGATGCAGTAGACGTAACGCCCACGGCCCGCCGACCGATCTACGTCGGGAAGGCTCGGCTTCGGCGCTCGTTCGACGACGCGCTCGACGCGGGTTTCGGTGCCGCGCACCTCGGTCTCGTGCGTGACGCGCGTGACGGCCGCGTCCTCGTCTCTCCTGCGGGCGACAGGCTTGGCCGCGCGACCCGACGCCGCAGCGCCGTTGCCTCGCTTCAGCGTGCGCGTCGCTGTGGCCGCGCGCGGACGCGCGGACGCGGGGGGCGTGGCGGACTTGCGTGCGCTGGATTTGTTCTGAGCCTTCGCCATATGCGTACCTTATGTCAGGCTTTCTTGACGGTGTCGAGCATGCGCCTCACCTCGACCACAAGATCATCGGGCAGGCATGGTTTGGTGACAAACGAGTCGCAGCCGGCCTTGCGCGCCCCTTCGGACGCGCCGGCCAGCGCATGACCGGTGAGCGCCACGACCGGAATATGTTTCGTCCGATCGTCGGCCTTCAACACTCGGGTCGCCTCCCACCCATCCATCCCGGGCAGCGACAGGTCCATGAGGATCAAATCCGGCCGCAGCGAGAACGCCTGCGCCACGGCCTCGTTGCCATTGCGGGCCTCCGCCACGCGGAAGCCGGAAAACTGGAGGTACTCCGCGTACATTTCCCGGGCATCCTGGTAGTCGTCGACGACAAGAATCAACGGAGAGTCGGGTTGCGTCATTGTTCTGCTTCCGCGGGGATAGTGAGCGTAAACGTTGACCCCTTCCCCATTTGGCTTTCAAGCGTAATGCGCCCACCCAGGGCGGTAGCCAGGCGCCGGCAAATCGCCAAACCAAGACCTGTGCCGCCATATGGGCGAGAGGGCGAGTCGTCCACCTGGCGGAAGTCTTCGAAGATCTTTTCGTGGTTCTCGGGAGAGATACCGATGCCGGTATCGACAACCGAGACGTTCGCCGTGCGATCGACGCTGTCGTAACCGACGGTAATTCGGATGCCGCCTTCGTGCGTGAACTTCAACGCGTTGCTGAGCAGATTGACGATGATCTGCTTGACCTTCTGCCGGTCGCTGTAGACCATCGGCAGATCCGGACACAGCATCGGCGATACCGTCAGCTTTGAGCGCGCGATCACCGGGTCGAGCTCCGTCATCACTTCCGGCACCAGCTCGTTCAGGTTGAACTCGCTGAGCTGCATCGGCATCTTGCCCGCCTCGATGCGGGTGATGTCGAGAATCTCGTTGATGATCGTCATCAAATGACGACCGTTGCTGTCGATGCGCTGCAGCTGCCGTTTCACCGCCGGCAGCAGATCGCCGGCGACGCCCTGTAGCAGCATGTGCGTGTAGCCCAGAATCGCGTTCAGCGGCGTCCTGAACTCGTGCGACATGTTGGCGAGGAACTGCGACTTCAGGCGCGAGGCCTGTTCGAGCTCGATCGCCTGGCGTCGCAGCAGTTCGTTCTGCGTCGCCAGCTCGGCAGTCGCTGCCTGCACGCGCGCCTGCAGCTCGTCTGACGCAGTCTTCAACTGCTCGTACAGCTTCGCGCGCTCGAGGGCCTCGCGGCGATCGTGCAGGATCGTCACGACGGCGGTCAGCTCGCCGGTTTCGGTGAGCACCTTGCCCGCGATCGCTTCAACCGGAATCGGCTCGTTCGTCGCCGGATTCATCAGGCTGATCTCACCGCGGCGGATTTCGCCGGGGCCGGTTTCGCCGAGCAGCAGGCCGGAAATGAAAGACGAGAAGTGCGCATCGTTGGCCTGCACCGTGCGCGCCGCCATTTCCGTCGCTCCGGGCGGCAGCGTGAAGAGATCTTCGGAAGGTGCGTTCATCAGCACGGTGGCACCCGTGGAATCGGTGACGATGATCGGGTCGGCAACCGAGTCGATGATCAGGTTCAGACGATCGCGTTCCGCGCGCACCGCGGCTTCGGCCACGCGCAGCTTCTGATAGTTCTCTTCGATCTGCTCCGTCGCCCGGCGCAGGTCCGTGATGTTGCGCAGGACCGACACAACGCCGGTGCCTTCCCGTGGGTCTTCAACGGTTGTCGAGAGCACTTCGAACAGCAGGTCGGACCCGTCGCTCGGATCCACGAGCAGCAGCTCGCGCGCTTCCTGCGACCCTTCCACCGCGGAGCGCGACAACGCCGCGGAAAACAGCATGTTGTTCAATTCGACGGCGCGGCGCCGGCCTTCGCTTTCCTCTTCGCTCGCGGCAAACAGCTTTTCCGCGCGTGCGTTGGCCACGATCAGCCGGCCTTCGATGTCGGTCAGCATGATCGGGTCGGTCACGGCATTGATGATGGTGAAAAAGAGCGTCCGCTCGCGGCGCAGCTTGCGCGCTTCTTCGGCCAGGCTGCCGCGCCCGCGCACCTGATCGATCTTCTGGCCGAGCACGGCGACGACCCAGTTGATGTCAGGCGTCAGCGCCGGCGTGCGCAGCAGCAGCAGACCGGGCGCGATCTCATCGCGCTCCGGCATGGTGCCGCCGCGAATGCCGAGTGGCACGGCGGTGAACGGGCCGCGTCCGAGCGGCAGTGAGGGCGGATGCGAGGCGTGGCCGTTGGGCCGGTACGATTTGATGTGAACGGGAGCGTGTGCCTCGAGTGCCGCGATCATTGGATCGTAGTTATCCGAGAGCGGCCACGAGAAGAGCTCGATGTCATCGCCGATTGTGCCGTGGGCGGCGATGCCCACCAGCATGTTCGATTCGACGTCGACGGCCAGACACGCCGACTGCTTCACGCCGGAATGCCGCGCCAGCCATTCCAGGCTGACCTGCGCGCACCGCACGATGTCTTCGTGATGCGCGAGATAATGCTCGAGCAGCTCGAGGCGTGCTGCATAGCTGACGGCAGTGCCGGCTGTCCGAGTAAAGGTCCGCGCCTGAAGCGAGCTCATTTCCTACCCTGTGGTTCGATCCATCGCGGCGTCACGGTAGCGACGCGCGCGCCTACTGCCGGGTACGTCGTCGAGTTCCCGCGGGTGCGCGCGTGCCGGCGGTAGGAGCACCCTCGAGCTGCGCGCGCAGCGACACGTTCTCCGCCGCCAGTTCATCGTACGGACGAGGCGCCTCGATGGTTGGCCGTGCAGCCGATGCCGCAGCGCCGACCGCCTCTGAGTACTTCAGGTATGTGTCGATCGAGGCCACGACAACGCGCGCTTCGACGGTGATCAAATCGATCCCGACGAGTGACACGCGCACCCAGGCATCGATGACGATCCCCTTGTCGAGGACGCGATCGAGGACGTCAATAAGACTTGTTCCGCCTGCAGCTCGTTCGACGGCCATCGTGAAGACTCCTTAGTCGGACGTGTCTTTGCCGGTCGCGCGTCCGCGCCGGCCGGAAGCGCGCGTCAACGACGCGACCTTCCGCTCGAGCAGCCGCAGCTGCTCACGCAGTTCAAGGTTTTCCCGGAGCACCTGCTCGCGTCCCGGCGAGAGGTGTCGGTCGTACTTCCACCAGTCCAGACCGATCTCCTCTGCCTTATCGATCGAGCAGATCATCAGGCGGATGCGGATCGTGAGGAGCTCGACTTCGGCAAGCGACACCTTGATGTCGCCCGCGACGACGAGACCTTTGTCAAGCACGCGATCGAGAATGTCGACCAGCCCGGCATTGCCGCGGGTCGGACTCCCTGTCAGGTCGGTCGGCATGCAGAAAGTGTGATCGGCTGGCCTTTCGTCGCGCGATCGCGGGCATGATGCCCGACACGAAGCTCACGCGAACCGACGAAGTATAGATCAAGCCCTTCTTCTAAACCGACTCAACCGTAGTGGAATTTGGAGGCTATGCGCTACCATGTGAAGCCCGATGGCGACGCAATGCTCTTTCGATATCACTTCGAATGTCGACCTTCAGGAAGTAGACAACGCACTCAACCAGGCTCGAAAGGAAGTCGCCCAGCGGTATGACTTCAAGGGCGCGAAGGCCTCGATCGAATTCGACACGAAAGAGTCGAAGCTCATCCTCATTGCCGACGACGATTTCAAGCTCAACGCGCTCTGGGAAATCATTTCGACCCGCCTCGTCCGGCGCAACGTCCCTGTTAAGAATCTGAGCCGCGGCACGGCGCAGCCTGCCGCCAACAGCACCGTCCGCCAGGAGATCGCGCTGCAGCAGGGCATCCCCACCGAAAAGGCGCGCGACATTGTCAAGTTCATCAAAGACTCGAAGATGAAGAAGGTGCAGGCGTCGATTCAGGGCGACCAGCTGCGCATCACGTCGCCGTCGCGAGACGACCTGCAGGAAGCCATGCGGCTGCTGCGCGAGCAGGACTTCGGCGTTGCACTGCAGTTCGGCAACTACCGCGGGTAATTACTTTTTTGTCTTCTTCTCGTCCCACGCGACTTCCGTTTCCGCGTTCTTCCCGACGCCGAGAATGGCATTAGCGATGCGGTCGGTGCGCGTGTGCAACGGCAGCTCCGTGTCGTACACGACCTCCTTCTGACCGAGTGTTCGCAGCTCGAACTTGACGTGATAACGCCGCAGGATGGCTTCGATGTCCGTCCGCAGCGCGGCGGGATCGCCGGTTGAGACCTTCAGCTCGAAGTGCTTCGTCAGTTCGGGCTCGATTGATTCGACGGCCCACAACACGGCCAGCAGAAAGACGGTGGCGAAGACCGCCAGCCCGTACAACTCCACGCCGCAGCACAGGCCGATGCTCAGGGTCGACAACATCACGACCGCATCCTTGGGGTCATCAATCTTCGCGCGGTAGCGAATGAGATTCGCCGCGCCGACGATGCCGAAAGCGCGCGCAAGGCTGGAGCCGACGACGAGCATCACGGTCGCACCGACAACGGCGAGCACGATCTGCGTCTCGATGACGGGCGCCGATCGCGGCGGTGTGCCGCGGCGTCGCGGCCGGAATGCCAGCGCGGCGCCAAGCACCGTTGCAATCGGCAGTGAGAGCAGCGCCCGCTCGACCATGTCGAAATGTGACTCGAGGACCTGCGGCAACGTTTGCGCGAGCTCGGGCGGGGGTGGTTGCATGTCGTCGTGTCGTGTCGAAGTCGAAATGTCGTCAGCGCGTCGCCTGGTCCACCGGCCGCGCGCGCAATGCGACGGCGTCGTCAATCTTTTCCTTCAACTTCCGGATATACCGATCGGCGTCGCCGTCCGAGTAGTTCCCGGCGCGAAAGGCGTCACGCCACTGCTTGTCGGTCAGGCGCGTCATCAGCTGCCCCGCCCACTGCACGTCGGACGGGCGAACCATCGCCATCAGCTCCTGATGGCGACCGGCATAATCGAACTCGACGTGATCGCCGTTGATCGCGGTGATGAATCCATGCTGCTCGAAGCACTCGAGGCAGTTGCGGCGCGGGTACATCTTGCCGGTCTCACCGAGGGCGGCGCCGAGATCGCGTACGACAAACCAGCGCGTCGCGCCTTCAGCGGGTTCGTCAAATTTGTAGATGCTGTTGTTGTCGTTCTTCAGGTCCGTGCTGTTGAACATCAGCAGCACGACCAGCAACCCGTTCAGCTCGTGGGTGCCGACCAGCGGATTCTGCTGCCACCACCAGTACTCGTCGAGTCGATGGAACTCTTTCAGCTTCGGGCGAAAACGCGCTTCGCTCTCGATCGTTTTCACGCCGTCGCGATCGAGCGTCCACGAGGGCAGGTAGTAGATCGGCTGCTGGTGATAACCGAGGCCCCACAGAATGCGCGACATGACGACCTCTGTCTGCGCCTCGGGGCCGATCTTCGCGCTCCACTCGACGTCATGCGGACCCTCGACCTCGTACTTGGCGCTGAAGCCGGTTGCGTCGCGCTCTTTGAACGAGTAAGTGGCTTCGGGGTCTGGTGCGTACTTCTGGCCACCAATTCCCCAGAAGAGGTCGCGCGCTTCCCTGCCGGGGTCCACCCAAAGCTGTTTGATGGCGTCGGGCGAGGGCGGATGTTCGGGCGGTTTAATCTCGATCGCGCCGCCACACGCAAACGCCGCGAGCGCCAACACCGCTACGGCTGAGGTCGATCGCGCAAGCACATCACCTGCTCAGCAAGCGGTGTTCCAGTGGCACCGGGTTTGGTTTCAGGTACCTCGGCAATGTCTCGCGCGATCGTTCCCGCAGCAACGTACCGCCTGCAATTCAACAAATCGTTCACGTTCGACGACGCGACGGCGGTGGTCGACTATCTGGACCGTCTTGGAATCTCGCACTGCTATGCATCGAGCTACTTCAAGGCGGTGCCGGGCAGCACACACGGCTACGACGTGGCCGATCCGACGCGCCTCAATCCCGAGATTGGCGACCGCGCCAGCTACGACCGCTGGGTGGCGGCGCTGCGCGGCCACGGCATGGGTCACATCATCGACATGGTGCCGAATCACATGGGTATCGCCCAGTCGGCGAATCCCTGGTGGCAGGACGTGCTGGAGAACGGCCCCAGCTCGCAGTACGCGTCGTACTTCGACATCGACTGGCACCCGCTGAAACCGGAGCTCGAAAACAAGGTCCTGCTGCCGATTCTTGGCGATTCGTATGGCGCCGTGCTCGAGCGGCAGGAGATTCAGCTGCGCTACACGAACGGCGCCTTCACGGCGCACTATTTCGAGACAGTCCTACCGATTGCACCGGGCACCTACGATCGCATCCTCGAGCTCGATGACGACACGCTGCTGGCGGAGATCGGCGAGACCGATGACGGCCTCGAGTTTCTGAGCATCATTACCGCGATTCGCAACCTTCCCGGACGCGCTGCGCAGACGCCGCAAACACGTGCCGAGCGGAATCGCGAGAAAGAAGTGATTAAGAAGCGGCTGGCGCGTCTGACCGCCGCATCGGCCGCCGTGCTGGCGCACATCGAAGGCTCAGTGACGACCTTCAACGGCAGGAAGGACGATCCGCGCAGCTTCGATCGCCTGGATGCGCTGCTCTCTGCGCAGCC
>Ga0310811_10001016_pt1 | contig 36039 bp, 39 predicted proteins | sample YCmetagenome_FD_207642 | JGI IMG/M metagenome (GOLD analysis project Ga0310811, IMG submission 207642) | Soil microbial communities from experimental microcosm in Duke University, North Carolina, United States - YC | ecosystem: Engineered > Artificial ecosystem > Soil microcosm > Unclassified ... | reverse complement strand
GAAGTCGGCGTCCAGCAGCGGGCCGGCCAGCGACCGGGGCAGCCACACCCGGTCCAGCGCCAGCGGTTCGCCATCGGCCAGGCGTAGCCGTTCGAGGTAGACGAACTCCGTCTCGGGCGGCAGCCCCAGGGTGTCCGCCACGGCCTCGTCGGTGCGGACGCCGAGTTCGCGTACCTCGCTGCGCTGCTCCAGGCCGGACTCCTCCACCGACCGGAACAGCGAGTACAGCGCACCCAGCGGCTGCTCGATCTTGGGGCGCCGAAGCCAGGTCCCGCGCCCGCGACCGGACTCGAGCACACCCTCGGTGCGCAGACGGCGCAGCGCGTCGCGCACGGTGTGGCGGCTGATCCCGTACTCCTCGACGAGCTCGTGCTCGCCGGGGAAGCGGGTGTCGAACGCCCCGGCCCGGATGCGCCGCCGCAGGTCGGCCTCGAGCTGCGCCCAGAGCGGCAGTGGATCCTGACGGTCCAGCGGCCGCGCGTCGTGACGTCTCGACATGACGGTTCACCTGACTGTCCTGGTACTCAGGACACATAGTCGACCAAATGTGGGTTTGGCCGGACTATATCGTCACTGCGGACCCGAGCGCGCCGACCACGGCGGCCCGGGGTGTCCGCAGCTCAGGTGTGCCGGGGGCGGGTCACACGGATGCGTGGACCCGGCGGCCCGGCGCGGCGGGCCCGCTCACCCGCACAGGCAGCTGATGGCTTCGTCGACGTCGGTCGCGGCGCCCTTGTTGTAGGGCAGCTTCATCAGCGCGCTGCCCATCATGCAGGTGTTGGAGACCGCGGCGAAGACCAGTCCGGCCCCGATCCCGCCGGCCACGAAACGGGCCTTCGGCTTCCAGATGCTGGCCAGCACCGAGGTGGCGACGATGCTCCCGGCCACCAGGCGGACCTGCCGCTCGAGGGCCCAGCGCTTCTTCGAGTCCGCGGTGTCCTCGATGGGGGCACCCGCCGCCATCCACGCGTTCATCCCGTCGTCGAGCACCGCGAGGTCCTCCACCCCGGCGGCCGCGAGCTTGTCGGCGGCCTGGCTGGCGCGCTGGCCGGCCTGGCAGATGACCACGACGCGTCCGCTGGCCTGAGAGGCGATCTTGTCGGCGTTCGGGATGACCTGGTCGAGCGGGACGTTCACCGCGCCGGCGATGTGGCCGCTCTGGTACTCGCCCGGAGTGCGGACGTCGAGCAGGCGCAGGTCACGGTTGCCGGCGATCTCGGCGCGCAGCGCGCTCGCGCTGACCTTCTTCGGGGCGGTAGCGGTGGTCATGCCTTCTCCATCGTCGAGTGTCGGTCGGCCTGCCAGGCGTTCCAGCCGCCCAGCAGGTCCGATACGTCTGTGAAACCGGCCGAGCGCAGCAGGCTCGCGGCCGCGCTGGACCGGTAGCCGCCGGCGCAGTTGACCAGCACCGGCCGCTTCTTGTCGAGCTTGTCCATCGACGTACGAAGTCGCGGCAGCGGCAGGTTCACCGCGCCGGGCAGGGCGCCGTCGGCGAACTCCCCGGGACCCCGTACGTCCACGATCTGCAGGCTATCGACGCCGGCCATCGCGTCGGCCGCCTGGCTCACGGTGAGCCTGCTCTGGGTGCTGGTCAGGTCGGAGCTGGTGACGAGCTCGTGCAGGTCGGTGAAGACCCCGTCGACGGTGTCGATCCCGACCCGGGCCAGCCGCAGCCGGGCCTCGGCCACCTCAGCCGGCGCGCCCACCAGTACGACCGACTGGTCGGGGGCCCGGACGGCGGCCGCGAACTCGGCGAACCGACCGGAGAGCCCGACGTTCACCGAGCACGTCAGGTGACCGGCGGCGTACATCTGGTCGTCGCGGACGTCGAGCAACAGAGACCCGGCGCGCTGGCGTCGTACGGCCTCGTCGGCGCTCACCTTCGGGATCTCGGCCGACTCGTCGAAGCTGCTGTGGCCGGCGCGGTTGACCGCCACCTCCTGCTCGAAGTAGGCGGGCGGCTCGCCCAGGCCGTCGGTGACCGCCGTGACGAACGCGTCCTCGGTCATCTCGGCCAGGGCGTAGTTCTGCGCACGCTGCTCGCCGAGGGTGGACACCGTCGCGGAGGACAGCGCCTTGCCGCAGGCGCTGCCGGCCCCGTGAGCCGGGTAGATCTTGACGCCGTCGGGCAGCGGCATGATGCGTTCGCGCAACGACCGGTACAGCTCGCGGGCCATCTCCTCGGGCGTGCGCCCGGCCGCGCCGAGCAGGTCGGGGCGGCCCACGTCACCGATGAACAGCGTGTCTCCGGTGAGCAGGGCGGTCGGATCGGCGTCGGCGGCGTGCTCGCGCACCGCGAACGTGATCGACTCCGGGGTGTGGCCCGGGGTGGCGATCGCGGTGATGCTGACGCCCGTCTCCGGGTCGCCGAGGTTGATGACCTCACCGTCGGACAGCCCGCGCATCGGGAAGTCGACCGGCGCGCGCTCGCTCATGGCGATCTCGGCGCCGGTGCGCTCGGCGAGCTCGGTGTGCCCGGGCACGAAGTCGGCGTGCACGTGGGTGAGCAGCACCATCACGATGCGCAGCCCGTGCTCGCCGGCGGCGACCAGGTACTGGTCGACGTCACGACGGGGGTCGACCACGACCGCTCGGCCGGACTCCTCGTCGGCGATCAGGTACGAGGCCTGGGACAGGCAGGACAGGTAGAACTGCTGAAGGATCACGGCGTATCCACCTCATCACTCACGACGACGCCGGGAAGACAATATGTACGTACATTACTGCGGTTTCGCCACCGCCGCAACCCGCCGCCCTCTCCCGGCGACAGCTGACGACAGTCCCTGACACAGGGACCGGCCGCGGGTGCCAGGGTGTGCCCGGACACCAAACGGTCGCGGATGATTTGGTTTCGCCAGCCAAGAAACTAGTTGCTCCGTCCCCTTAACCTCGTCGGAATCCCTCCGGCCGGTAGTCCGCCACAAGCGTCTACCGCCGGCCAGCGCACCGCGCCGAGATGTCAAGGCCGACATGTCAGCGCCGAGATGTCATACGCCGAGATGTCACTACGCCGAGATGTCAACACGGGCGAGTTCTCCCCGACGAGGTGGTCGAACCGTGAGCGAGATCGATCCGAGCGACACCGCCGAACTGGCGGGCGCCCCACTGGAGCTCGTCCTGACCGATGCCGCGCGCGGCAACTGGCGGCGGATGGTCCCCAGCGCCGGCGTCACCAAGCTCGTGCGGGGCCTGGCGAACCGGCCGCTCAAGGTGGCCGGCCGGGCCCGCGGCCTGGCCGGGGAGTACGTCAAGATCGCCGTCGGCAGCTCGCACGTGGAGCCCGACTCCCGGGACAAGCGGTTCGCCGACCCGGCCTGGTCGGGCAACCCGGTCCTCAGGCGCAGCCTGCAGACCTTCCTGGCCACCAGCCGCACGGCGGAGGCCCTGGTCGAGGACGCCCGCCTCGACGAGCCCGACCGGCTGCGCATGCAGTCCGTGGTGTCCAACCTGGCCGACGCGCTGGCCCCGAGCAACAACCCGCTGCTCAACCCGCGCGCGCTCAAGGCCCTGATCGACACCGGCGGCTCGAACTTCGTCGAGGGCGGCCGGCGGCTGGTCAAGGACGTGGCCCAGCCGCCCCGGGTGCCGAGCATGGTCGACCCGGACGCGTTTGTGGTCGGCGAGACGGTGGCCGCCACCCCGGGCACGGTGGTGCTGCGGACCGACGTGCTCGAGGTGCTGCGCTACACCCCGACGACCGACAAGGTCCGCGAGATCCCGCTGCTCATCGTCCCGCCGACGATCAACAAGTACTACGTCACCGACATGTCTCCCGGCCGCAGCCTGGTGGAGTACCTGGTCGGCCAGGGCCACCAGGTGTTCACGATCTCCTGGCGCAATCCCGACGTGCGCCACGCCCGCTGGGGCTTCGACATCTACGGCCGGGGCATCATCGAGGCGATCGACGCCGCCCGCGCCGCGGCCGGTGTCCCGAGTGTGGCGCTGCTGTCGCTATGCTCCGGTGGGGTGCTGTCCGCGCTGGTCCTGGGCCACCTCGCGGCCATCGGAGAGCTGGACAAGGTGGCCGCCGCCGCGATGTCGGTGGCCGTGCTCGACCAGGCCGACGCCGGGGTCACCGGGGCCCTGCTCACCCCGCAGGCCGCCGACGCCGCCGTCCGGGCCTCCGCCGCCCGGGGTTACCTCGACGGCCGCTCGCTGGCCGAGGTGTTCGCCTGGCTGCGCCCGAACGACCTGATCTGGAACTACTGGGTCGACAGCTACCTGCTGGGCAACGCCCCCAAGCCGTTCGACGTGCTGTTCTGGAACGCCGACACCACCCGGATGGCCGCCCGGCTGCACCGCGACTTCATCCATCTCGCGCAGCGCAACTCGCTGACCAAGCCGGGCGAGGCGGTCATGCTGGGCACGCCGGTCGACCTGTCCGAGGTGCACCTGGACACCTACGTCACCGCCGGCATCGCCGATCACCTGTGCCCGTGGCAGAAGTGCTACCAGTCCACCCAGCTGTTCGGCGGCAAGAGCCGGTTCGTGCTCTCCACCAGCGGGCACGTGGCCTCCATCGTCAACCCACCGGGCAACAAGCGGGCCAACTTCCGCACCGCCGAGCACAACCCGCCGTCGGCGCAGGCCTGGCTGGCCGAGTCGGAGTCGGTGGAAGGCTCGTGGTGGCCGGACTTCAGCACCTGGCTGCACGCCCGCACCGGTGAGCAGGTGACCACACCGACCCCGGGCCCGGACGAGCTCAACGGGACGGCGAACCTCGGCCCCGCACCGGGGACCTACGTGCACATCCGATGACGGGTGCGATCCCCATGGCGCTCCCCACCCCACGCCCACCAGCGGACACTGGGCTGATGAGCATCGGACCGAACAGCACCATCACCGTGCGCGGGCGCAAGCTGGCCTACCACCACCGGCCGGGCGACGCGGGCCGGATCCCGCTGGTGCTGTGCAACGGCATCGGCGCCAGCCTGGAGATGTTCGACCCGTTCGTGGCCGCGCTCGACCCGGGCCGGCCGGTGCTGCGCTTCGACGTGCCGGGCATCGGCGGCTCGGCCAACGCCCGGCTTCCCTACCTCTACCACCACCTCGCGCTGGCGATGCGGGCGCTGCTCAAGCGGCTGGGTTACGACCGGGCCGACGTGCTGGGCATCTCCTGGGGCGGCGGGCTGGCGCAGCAGTTCGCGTTCCAGTACCCGCGCACCTGCCGGCGGATGGTGCTGGTGGCGACCGGCACCGGGATGTGGATGGTGCCGGCCCGGCCGAAGGTGCTGGGGAGGATGCTGTCGCCGCGCCGCCACCGCGACCCCGACTACGCCCGCTCGATCGCCGGCGAGATCTACGGCGGCAGCGCGCGCGAGGACCCGGTGGCCGCGGTCTCGGCGCTGCACAGCTCGATGCGGGCGACCCCGGTCCAGGGTTACCTCTACCAGCTCGCGGCGATCGGCTGCTGGACGAGCCTGCCGTGGCTCCCGCTGATCAGGCAGCCCACGCTGATCATGGCCGGCGACGACGACCCGATCATCCCGGGCGCCAACGCCAGGATCATGTCCCGCCTGCTGCCGCGCGCGACCCTGCACCGTTATCGCGGCGGCCACCTGGCGCTGCTCACCGAACCGGACGACCTCGCGCCGGTCATCGACCGGTTCCTGGAACAGCCCCGACCCGGGAATGGAGGCCGCAATTGACGCAATTTCGAGGTCAGGTGCAGCCGCGTGACGGCATGCGGGCCCGTCAGCAGCGGTCCACCACGATGACCACACCCTGCGGCCCCGGTTCCGGCCAGCGCCCGACGGCCCAGCACGCCGCCCAGCACCCGGGCCAGCAGACCGGCCAGCACCCGTCGCAGAACAACCACCCCCAGCAGCCACCCCGCGAGACGTGGATCTCGGTGGCCGTGGAACTGGGGAGGCTGCTCGACCGCCAGCTCGGCCAGGCCCTGACCCCGTTCGACCTCAGCGTCGGCCAGTTCATGGCGCTCGACCACATCATGAACAGCCCCGGAATCAACCGGGCCAGCCTGGCCCGGCGGCTGCAGATCACCCCGCAGGCGGCCGGCGGCCTCAGCCGCCAGCTGGTGGAGAAGGGATTGCTGCACCGGGAGGTCGCCGAGCGGGGGCTGCCGATCGCGCTCACCGTCACCGAGGCCGGCCGCCGCAAGCACGCCGATGCCGCGCCCGCGGTGGAGGCGCTGTCGACGAACCTGCTGCTGCGGTGCGTGCGCCCAGGCGCGGTGGCGCAGATGGACGGGGCCTTCCGGCACGTCCTGATCCGCCTGAGCGAGGTCCACGACGGGCCCGAACGATGACCGTTTCTCGTTGATGCGATGTCGGTGACCTGGCATATGTAGGGTTCGGCGGGTGTTCGACAGCGGCGAGATCGGCACGGTGTGGCAGTTCCCCGCCGCGCTGCGCGATCTGGTGACCAACCTGGCCCGCTACCAGTGGGCCGCGCAGCTGCACGACAAGGACTGGCAGCTGGTGTGGGCCTCCAGCGAGCTGGACGACCTGGCCCCCGAGCTGCGCACCGGGCGCATGCGGCCCGGCCAGCACATCATCGAGGGCTTCGTGGCGGCGCTGGGCCTGTTCACCGAGGACAGCCGCGAGCGCTGGGTCCGCGCGAACATCCCGTTCGTACTGGGTACCGACCCGGACGCGGCCGAGGCGATCACCGAGATGCTCGGGCCCGAGCTGGGCCCGCTCGTGGACACCCTGAAGCCGACGCCGCCGCCGCAGCGCTGGTTCTCCTGCATCGACCTCGCGCACGGGGAGTTCGCCGGACGCATCCACTACATCGTCGAGACCATCCTGGACGGGTCCGGCGAGGTCGTCGGCTACCTGATGCTCTACGCGCCCGACCTGCCGCCGAAGCTGCTGAACCTGCTCACCCGGGGCGACCGGCGGATGCACGAGCGCATGGCCGAGCTGGTGGAGCCGGCGCCGCGTTCGGCCGCGCTGCTGTTCGCCGACATCGAGGGGTCCGGGGTCCTGTCGCGGCACATCTCCAGTGCGGCGTACTTCCGGCTGATCCGGGCGCTGCGGGCCGGGTTCGACGCGGCCGTCGGCCAGTTCGGCGGGGTGCTCGGCAAGCACGCGGGCGACGGGGTCACCGCGCTGTTCCTGACCGAGCAGCTGGGGTCGGACTCCGGCGCGGCCCGGGCGGCGATCGAGGGAGCGCGGGCGTTGCGGGCGGTCGCCGTCGAGGTCGTGGCCGCGCTGGCCGAGGACGGGCTGCCGGTCAACTCCGACCTGTGCCGGCTCAACGTCGGCGTGCACTGGGGCGGCACCCTGTTCGTCGGCCAGGTCAGCAGCGAGGGCCGGCTGGAGATCACCGCGCTCGGTGACGAGATGAACGAGGCGGCCAGGATCGAGCAGACCGCCCGGGGTGGCCGGACTCTGGCGTCGAAGTCCCTGGTCGAGCGGCTGACCAGGACCGACGCGGTGGCCCTGGGCCTGGACATCCAGGCGGTCGGCTACCAGATCCTGGCCGACATCGCCGGGGTGTCGAGCAAGGCCTCCCGGGATGCCGGGTTCATCGCGGTCACCCAGCTGGACTGAGCGGGTTCGATCAGCCCCGACGTCCGCCGCCACCCGACGACCACCCCCGTCGTCGGGTGGCGGCGAAACCCCCCATTCGCCGACCAGCTCGCGGTCCGCGGATCGGGACGCTGCGGGCTGGGCGCTCTGAACGGTAAGACATCGCCAAGGAAGGAGCAACCACTAACTTCCGTCCAGTAAGTCCCGCAAGAAGGAGAGCGGATACTCTCTGCGTCGATGAGCAGACGCAGCCCGCGCTCCAGCGCCGAGGTGCGCCACCTGGTCGTGGAGGCGGCGACGGCGCTGTTCGCCGAGCGCGGGTACGCGCGGGTGGCCACCCGCGACATCGCCAAGCGCGCGGACGTCACCCCGTCGCAGCTGTTCGCCCAGTTCGGGACCAAGGCGCGGCTGTACGAGATCGCCATCGTGAAGCCGTACCTGACGACGGTGTCCAGCTTCGCCGAGCGCTGGCGGACCGACCCGGTGAGCGCGGTGGCCCCGGAGCAGGTCTACCGGGTGCTGGTGAACGAGCTCTTCGACGTGACCGAGACCGAGCCCGGGCTGATGACCGCGCTGATCATCGCGCAGGCCCACGAGGAGAGCCTGGTCTCCGAGATCGCCCCGAGCCTGCGCCAGATCGACGAGGCGCTGCGGCCGCTGGAGGACCTGGTGCGCCGCGTCGAGCCCGGCGAACCCGTGCTGGCCATCCGGCTCACCCACGGCACGGTGATGGCCGCCGTCCAGTTCCGGTGCTGGCTGGCCAGCCACCTGCCCGACCGCGAGTCGACGGTCACGGCCATGACCGAGCTGCTCACCCACGGCATCCACGTCGACGACGGCGGGGCGGCCCCCGCCCCCGGGTCGGGGTCGGGGTCGGGGGATCCCGCCCGCACAGCAGAGCCGGAGGGGACGCCGTCGACAGGGATGCGGGAGCGCTTGCTCGGCGCCGCCGCCCGCCTGTTCGAGCAGCGCGGCTACCCCGGGGTGAGCACCAGGTCGATCGCCGAGGCGGCGGGCACCTCCGAAACCATCCTGTTCCGGCACTTCGCCACCAAGAACGACCTGTTCGAGCAGGCCCTGACCCGGCCCTGGGCCACCGATGTGGCCGATTTCCTCGAACGGCAGCACGGCCGCGCGGGCGACCTCACCGGGCTGGTCGCCGACCTGTACCGATTCCTGCACGCCCGCCGCCCGGCGCTGATCGCGCTGCTCGAGTTCGAACGCCAGGAACCCCGGCACGAGGGCATCCACTCCCCGGTCACGGCCCTGCTCGACCTGGTGCAGTCCCGGCTGCCCGCCGGCCAGGCCCATCCGGCCGGGACCGCCGGGCTGGTCGTGGCGGGTGTGCTCGGCGCCGCCGTGCTCGACGTCTGGTTGTTCACCGGCCACCCGCCCGACGACGAGCGGGTCATCGCCGGCCTCGTCGAGCTCGTGCACACCGGCGTCAAACCCCGCTGACCAGCCGCTCCCGCAGCGCGTCGAGTGTCGCGGCGGGCAGCCCGGCATCGACCAGCCAGCCCGCGGCGCCCCCGGGGTGCGCCCGCAAGGTGTCCAGCGCCGACTGGATCGACGCCTCGTCGACCCGGCTCAACGGGGCTTCCAGCCGCCTGCCCAGCGCGCGCTCCAACCGCTTCTCGAGCACCGGTACGTTGCCGTTGCTGAGCATGTGGTCGGCCACCAGCGCGTTGCGGTCGGCACCGAGCACGTCCAGGACCAGGGCCACGATCAGCGCGGTCCGGTCCTTGCCACCCGAGCAGTGCACAAGAACCGGGGCCGGGGCGGTGGCGATCAGCCCGACGATCTCGACGACCTCACGCCGGGCGTGCTCGAGGATGTGCGCGAACAACCCGGTGAGCAGCTCCGCCGACGACATCGGGTCGTCCTTTCGGACCAGGCTCAGCGGGTCCAGCGCGGCCAGCAACGACACCTCGGCCACGCGGACCCCCTCCGGCCAGGGATCCGCGGACTTCATCTGGTCGCGCTCGACCGGGGACCGCAGGTCGACGACGGTGGCCGGCGGCCAGGGGGTGAGCGACGACGGCCGGTCACCGGCCATCGGGGCGTCACCGCGGTAGAGCACACCCGAGGCCACCACTCCACCGCCGGCCAGCGGGATACCACCGACGTCGCGCAGGTTGCACATGCCGTACTCGCTCGCCGGGTGCCGCCGCGCCGGTTCGTCGCCCACCGGTGGATTCTGCGCGAGGTGCCAGCCTGAGGCGAACGGGGGCGTGGGCTCGCCCGAACGCCGTACCCCGCTTCTCCGGTGCCTCGTTGGACCACCGTGACGACATTCCGATCGATCACGCTGGTGATTGCCGTGCTTCTGCTCGCCGGTGGGGCGCTGACGGGGATCCACCTGCTCAACACCAACACCACGGCGCCGCTGCCCGCCCAGCTGAGCACACCCGACGCCGGCGGTGGGCCCGTTCCGGCCGGTTCGGTGCCACCGGTCGAGCAGCTTCCGCCTGCTCCCGCCGGGGCACCGGCCGGCCCGGCACCCGCCGCCGGTGCGTCCAAGGTCGTGCCCGCGGCCCCGGCCCCGCGCGCGACCACCGCACCCGACCGGTCTTCGGGCTCGCGTACCGGCTCTGATCAGGACTCCGACCGCTGGCACGGCGGCCCCGGGCAGTGGCGCGACCGCGACCCGGACGGGTTCCCACGCCGCGACCAGTACCCGTTCCGGGACCAGCAGCCGGGGATCACAACGGCTCAGCGGGACAGCGCCCGCCAGCAGGTCGCCAACGCCATCTGCGACCGCTACCACCTGCCCCGCGAGCGCTGCCAGATCGAGTCCGGCGCCCGCTGACCGGGCGCCGGACACCGGACACCGGACACCGCGGGGACCTCCGCTCGGAAGCCCGCTCAGACGGAGGCCGGCGGGGCTCCGAAGGCCAGCACCGACGCGGTGAAGCCGTGCACGTGGTTGCGGCCGGCCACCGGGCCGATCTCACCGTTGGCGAAGAATCCGGCCACCGCGTCGAGGCCGAGGGTCGCGCGCACGCACGCGACGTCGTGGTCGGCGCTGGGGAACATCGTCACCCCCCGCCCGTTGCACGAGAACAGCAGCGCGCCCTTGTTCTCCCCGGGCGCCCCGAGCGTGGCCAGCAGTTCGTGCAGGTCCTCTCCGGCCGACTCGGCGTCACGTACCTGGAAGCGGACGGTGGTGCCGACCTCCACGGTGTCGCCGACGACGACCGCACCGCTGCGCTGGTCGGCCCCCAGGACACCGCGGATGAGGAAGTCGCCACGCTCGTGCTCGTCGGCGTACTCGTTCATCGCGATGCCCAGGTGCAGCCCGCGCATCGCCAGCGTCTGCTCCTCGGGCGGCAACCCCTCGATGATCTCCTTGAGCTTCTCGTAGGCCGGCATCCCCGCCAGCTCCACCAGCGAGTTCTGCTCGGAGCGGGTGACGGTCATCGGCGGCCCGATCGGGCGGCACCCCTGGCTGACCGCGATGTGCGCCGACACCGGGCCGCTGAGCAGCACTCCGACGGCACCCTCGAGCACCTGGTCGTCCAGGAACAGCCGCGTCGACCCCGGTCCCAGCGCCCCGCCGGCCAGCCCACCGACCAGCGGCATGCCCGGGCGGGTCTTGTTGCAGTGCTCCACGAACGGCACGACCGGGAAGCTGTACGGGTCGGCCAGCAGCACGCCGACCTCGCTCACTGAACCGGCCGGCCCCGCGGCGGAGGACACGGACTCCGAGGGCAGGCCTCCGACCAGCATCGAGTCGCCGACCCGCTGCGCCTGGAGGTGCATCGGGCGGATCTCGACCCCGGGCAGCACCGCCGCCCACACCGAGACCGACTCCACCTGCTCGACCCCGCGCCCGGCGCCGATCACCCCGCCGGCGCTGCAGCCGATCGTGGTTCCCGCGCCACCGAGTTTCGAGGCGGCCAGCCCGGCCTCGGCGACCGCGTCCGGATTGTCGCCGCAGACGAACACGCACATCAGGTCGGGCCGACGCCCGCCGAGCGGCTCCAGGGCCTGCGCGAGAGCAGACTCGGCCGCCGCCACCAGGTCGACGCCGGTGGCCAGGCCATCGCCGAAACAGCCGATATCGGTCATCCGTCCATTGTGCGCCCGCGCGACGCCGACCCCCACCCGGAACGACCCGCCGGAATAACCGGGCCCGCGATTTCGCTCTGTCCAGTGCCGCCGCGCACCGCGGTGGCCAGGGCACTCATCGGAGGTCCGAGATGAAGGTTCGCAGCTCCGTTCGCTCGTTCAAGTCGATCCCCGGCGCGCAGGTTGTGCGTCGTGGCAAAACGGTTAGGGTGATCAACAAGATCAACCCGCGTTCGTCCGCACGACAGGGCTGAGCCCCACACAGGCTGAGCCGGAAGCGCAGCTCCAGGAAAGAGCGTTCCAGTCATGGACACACTGCAATGAGCACCGAGGTGGCCACCGACCGCCTCACCCTGCGGCACTGGTCGGTCGACGACGCGGAAGCGGCGCTGCGGATCTACGGGTCCGAGGACGTCGCGCACTGGTTGACCCCCGCGATGGACTGCGTTCCCGACGTCGACGCCATGCGGGAGGTGCTGCGCGGGTGGCTCGACGAGCAGGGCGGCCTGCTGACCCCCCAGGGGCGGTGGGCCGTCGTCCGTAGCGAGGACGGTGTGGTCGTCGGCGGCCTGTCGATCACCACGCTGCCGCCCGGCGACGACCTGCAGATCAGCTGGCAGCTCGACCCGGGCCAGTGGGGCAAGGGCTACGCCGCCGAGGCCAGCCGTGCCCTGATCACCTGGGCGTTCACCCAGGACACCGACGAGCTGTTCGCCGTGGCCCGCCCGAACAACAAGCGCGCCATCGCCACCTCCAAGCGGCTCGGGCTGCAGTGGGTCGGCGAGACCACCAAGTACTACGGGCTGAACCTGCAGGTCTACCGGATCCGCCCGGCCGACCTGTCCGCCTGAGCCCGGCTACAGCACCACACCCAGCGCGACCGCGAACGCGGCGTAGAACGCGGCCGCACCCGCCAGGCGGCCGGCCGTGAGCCTGCCCGCGCGCAGCAGCACCCGCAGGTAGATCACCGCTGCCAGGGTGGCGGCGCCGGCGAGCATCAGCGGGGTGTCGAACATCCAGGGTGTGAACACCAGCCCGATGCCGGACGGGATGGTCGCCTGGATCATCATCGCCCCGGAGATGTTGGCAAGCGCGAGATGGGTCTTGCCCTGGCGAACCCAGATCAGCGCGTTCATCGTCTCGGGCAGCTCGGTGGCGATCGGCGACAGCAGCAACGCCACCACAACCGGCGGCAACCCCATCGCCGGCCCGGCCCACTCGAGCTGGCCGACGAACACCTGGGACGCCACGAAGATCACCACGAGCGTCACGGCGGTCTGGGTCAACACGGCCAGCCGGGAGGGCACCTCGCGGCGGGGCTGCAGCTTCAGCGGTTCGAGCTCGTCGGCCGCCGCCTCGCCGCCCCCGCGCAGCTCGCGCCAGAAGTACACCGCGTAGGCGGCGAAGAACAGCAGACCCAGCCACGGCTTCCACACGAACGCGACGAGGCCCAGGCCGACCTTGAGCACGAAGATCACCAGAAAGCAGGTCTGGTCGCGGGCCAGCCGCTTCGAGGCCGCCTCCGGCAGCACCCCGGTCAGCACCACCGGCCCGGGGCCGGCCACCTCCGACGCCGAGCACGTCCCGATCGGCGGCTCCACCTCGGCTGAACCGGCCGGTCGCGCCGCCGGCCCGGCTGAATCCGGTGAACCGGCCGGTCGCGCCACCGACCCGGCCCGGGCGGCACGCAAGGCCGTCCACCGGCGCACCAGCAACGTCGCGCCGACGGTGGCGTAGGCGACGGTGGCGACCACCAGCGGCCCGCCCAGCGCCGCGCCCACGCCGATGTCCGCGCCGTGCGCCCCGGACCCGGTGACCGCGACCAGGGTGACCACACTCTCCGGCAGCGCCGTGCCGACGGCGGCCAGGATCGTCCCGACGGCGACGGGTCCGACCTTGAGCTGCAGGCCGAGCCACTCGACGGCGTTGACGAACCACTCGCAGGCCAGGTACAGGATGACCGCGCAGCCCAGCAGCAGCGCAACGTGGATCATGGTGAGCCCTCTCCCGCTCCGCGCGGGCCGGGGTCGTGAAGCGTACGGGCGACCTCGATCCGACACGGACACTCGTCCGATGTGGATCGAAGGTCTCGCCCACCTGGCCCGAAGGCGCAGGTCCAGCAGCCGGGAAGATCGCTCTTCCAGTGTGTCGACTGGCTGATTGGGGGCTACTCCCCTTCAACGTGTGCCAGTGTAGCTCCCATGTCTCGATCATCCGCGCAAACGTCCGGCTGGGCCCCGTCCCGTGCGTTGCTCTCCTCGGCGACGGTAGCCGCGGCCTCGGGTCTGCTGGCCACCCGGGTTCGCGGCGGTGCACCGAAGGCGGCGCTGGCCGTCGGCGCGGCGGCCGGGCTGGCGGTCGCGGCCAACGAGGCGGCGGGCAAGCCGGTGCCGTTCCTGCGGTGGTCGTTCCTCCGGATGATGGTCGGGATGCGCCACCTGACCCGGGAGTGGCAGGTCGGGGACGGCCGGGAGGACGCGCTGGCCGCATACGTGGCCGAGCACGCCCGCCGCGACGACATCGACGACGTCATCCGGGTGATCGACGAGTTCTGCCACCAGCAGAGCTTCATGATGAACGTCGGCGACGAGAAGGGTGAGCTGCTCGACGCGGCGCTGCGCAAGGCCCGCCCGAAGCGGGTGCTGGAGCTGGGGGCGTACTGCGGCTACAGCGCGCTGCGGATGGCCCGGGCCACCGATCCGGACACCCTGATCAGCACGGTGGAGTTCAGCGCGGCCAACGCCGAGATCGCCCGGCGCAACCTCGACCACGCCGGGGTGGCCCACCGCGTCGAGGTGGTCGTCGGCTCGATCGGGGACGGCGGCCAGACGCTACGTCACCTGCGCACGGTCAGCGGCCTGGGCGAGGGCGACCTGGACTTCGTGTTCCTCGACCACGCCAAGGACTCCTACCTCTCGGACCTCGACCTGATCGAGGGCGAGGGTTGGCTGCACCCCGGCTCGGTGGCGGTGGCCGACAATGTGGGGTTCCCCGGCGCGCCGGAGTACCGGGCCCACATGCGCGAGCAGGAGGGCCGTACCTGGCGCACGGTCGAGCACAAGACCCACGTCGAGTACCAGTCGCTGGTCCCCGACCTCGTGCTGGAGTCGACCTACCTCGGCGGCCGGGGTTGAGCTAGAAGGTCCCGCTCGGCCCGCCGGTCAGGTTGCGGACGAGGTCGCAGTGGTAGCCGCCCGGCTTGCCGTCGACCTCGTAGCTGATCCGTAGCGTCTTGTAGTCACGCTGCAGGGAGCCCTTCCATCCCGGTTCGAGGGCAAGGGCGAACGCGGTGTGACCGGTGTCGTCGGACTGCAGCGTGTACTGCGCGGTCTTCGTTGTGGTGGCGTCGGGGAAGGTGACGCGGACCGACCCGCCGTCGCTGTCACCGGCGCCGAAGTCGAACGTGTAGGGGCCCAGGCCGGCGCCCACGCATGGGCCCGACCAGGAGGTGTTGCTCAGGTTGACCTTGGCGGGGTGGGCCGCCACCAAGGTCTGCTGCGACGAGCAGCCCGCGATTGCGCTCAGCAGCGCGGCGCCGACGGTTGTGGTCAATGCGAAGGTTCGATCGGGCATGGCGTCCCCAAGGCGATAGATGAGGCCAGACATCCGAGCCGGAAAACGCGGCCAGTATCGCGCTGTGCGATATCACCGATTGTCGAATTCACCCGATCGAGAACGGGTTTGCGTGCACACGCAATCAGTTCGCGCCGCGGTGCTGTGATCCGGGATCCGCGCTGGTGGGGATCTTCTTGGGATCCTCTCCGGTCGAAAACTTAGGTGTTCTCAGCCAATTATTTTTGGCGTCGGCCGTCGAATGGCTTGCCGATCGGACGACGCGCGCCCTGTTACGTGTGACTTCCATGGGACAGGTGTGAAAATGGGATTCACACCTATCACAAATGTAACGGAATCATCACGATACAACCCCTATGGCCGGTGGCGTACGTCACGATCGCCCGTTACCGTTCGCCCGTGGCCAAGCTCGACTGTCCCGAATGCGGCGGAAACCTGTTCCTGATGGCGACGAAGAAGAAGGACAGACCGTCGTGGCGGTGCTGCACGAGACCGACCCACGTGTTCGAGATGGACGGCGACAAGTCCCTCGTCCAGGTCCCGGCCATCGCACCCCTGGGGGGCGACGGGCACCGGGCCCGGCTCGCCGAGGAGATCCATCGCGGGTGCACCGACGAGGCCGACCTGCTCAAGCGCCTCGGTGACCTGTAGCGGCTGACCCACCGGCCGCCGGAGCCCTGCGTCCGACCACCACTGCCAGCCCGGCGGTGACCAGCAGCGCCGCGACGGCGAAAGCCCACCGCGTGCCCCTCGCGACGTCGTCGGGAAGCGCCAAGGTGACGTCAGCCGGCCCTGAGGCGAGGGCGAACACGGCGCCCATCACGGACGCACCGGTGATGAGGCCGAGGTTGCGGGCCAGGTTCAGCATCCCGGAGGCCAGTCCACGGTCATCAGGGCGGACCTCGGACATCACGGCGGTGTTGTTGGCGGCCTGGAAGATCGCGTATCCGGTGGTGACGACCACCAGCGGCACGACGTAACCCGGGATCCCCCACCTCACGGGCGCGGCGGACAACCCGGCGCACCCGGAGATCACGACGATCAGTGCGGCGACGACCATCCGGGGGGCTCCCAGACGGTCGACCGCCCGGCCGGCGACCGCGCTCATGAGCGCCGCCACCACCGGTCCGGCCGACATCACCAGCCCGACGGCGCCCGGTCCGAGCGCGAGTGCGCCCGAGAGATGGAAAGGGCCCACGACCAGCGACGTCATCATCACCGTCGACACGAGCAGGTTGGTGATCAGGCCCGTGCCGAACCCGGCGTCACGGAACATCGCCAACCGGATCAGCGGGTCGGCCGTCCGGGCCTCGACGAGTACGAACAACGACAGGCCCGCGACCGCGACGAGCCACAGGCCCAGGTTGAGCGGGCCGAAGATGCCGCCGCTGACCGAGGTCACCGCCAGCGCATAGACCCCCAGCGTCACCGCGAGCAGCAGCGTGCCCGGGTAGTCGAACCTCCGGCGGGCGCCGTTCGCCCGGGGACGGTCGGCGGGCAGGGTCCGGTGGGCCAGCACCAGCGCGAGCACCCCGAGCGGCACGTTGACGGCGAAGACCGCCCGCCAACCGAAGCCGATGATCAAGCCGCCGCCGAACGACGGCCCGAGCGCCGTCCCGACCGCGGACATCGTCCCCAGCAGCCCCATGGCGCTTCCGGTCCGGGCTCTCGGCACCGCCTGCGCGACGAACGCCATCGCCAGCGCCAGCATCGCGGCCGCCCCCAGACCCTGCAGTACCCGGGCGGCGATGAGCCACCCCAGCGTCGGCGACAGTGCACACATCAGGGATGCCGTCGTGAACGTGCCGATGCCCGCCAGCAGAAGCCGCCGGCGGCCGAGGACGTCGCCCAGCCGGCCGGCGCCAACGATGAGGGTCGTGATTGCCAGCAGGTATGCCAGCACGATCCACTGCACGGCCCGGAAGGATGCTCCGAACGACTCCGCCATGGCCGGCAGGCCGACGTTGGCGATGCTCGTAGCCAGCGACGGCAGCAGCACCGCCAGCGCGAGACCGGCCAGCACGGCTGTGAGCGCGGGCAGGCGGTCCGCCGTCCCCACCAGTTCGGCGTGCGATGGGCTCGTCCTCGTCATCTCGGACCTCGTGTTCTCTCGGCGTTCGGCTCTGCGCTCCGAACGTATGGCGAGGTCTCACCGGGCGGTAGACGCAACGTTCGCAATGGATATGTGCGTCCAACGCCATGTATGTGCCAAGCTCGGCGAATGCCCAGGCCCGACCTGAACCTGCTGGTAACGCTGGACGTCCTGCTCGAGGAGGGCAGCGTCACCCGCGCGGGAAAGCGACTGCGCCTGAGCCCGTCGGCCATGAGCCGGTCGCTGGCCCGCCTGCGCAGGGCAACCGGCGATCCCCTGCTCGTGCGGGCCGGACGCGGGCTCGTCCCGACCCCACGTGCGCTGGAGTTGGCGGGACGCGTCCACGACCTCGTCCTGGAGGCCGAGGCGGTACTGCGCCCCACCGACGCACCCGATCTCGAGGCGCTGGTCAGGACGTTCACGCTGCGCACCGGCGACGGCTTCGTCGACAGCTTCGGGCCGGACCTCGTCGCCCGGGTCGCAGCGGAGGCACCCGGGGTGCAGCTGCGGTTCATCCGCAAGACGAACACCGATCCCACCGGGTTGCGCAACGGCACCGTAGATCTGGAGACCGGGGTCGTCGACCAGGATCTCACTCCCGAAGTGCGCACCCGGGCACTGTTCCGGGACCGTTTCGTCGGGGTCACACGACAGGGGCACCCGCTCAGCGCGGGCGAGATCACCGGAGACGGGTACGCGGCCGCGCGGCATGTCCACGTGTCACGGAGGGGCCTGCTCAGCGGGCTGATCGACGAGGCGATCCGCCCGTCGGGGATGAGCCGGCGGATCTCCGCGGTCGTCGACGGGTTCGCGGCGGCGCTGGCTCTCGCGCGCGCGACCGACCTCGTCGCCACCGTCCCGGAGCGTCACACGGCGATCCTGCGCGGCGGTATGCACACCTTCGACCTGCCGTTCCCCACCCCGACGGTCACGGTGTCGCTGCTGTGGCACGTGCGGCTGGACTCCGATGCCGCCCACCGCTGGTTACGGGCGTGCATCATCGACGTCTGCGCCGGGCAGACCGGCCAGACCGGGCAGACCGCCGGAGCCGTTTGACGGCGCCCAGCCGATCCCTAGCTGATCCCCGCGTACCGCCGGACGGTGTCCGCCAGCTCCTCCAGCAGCGTGAACAGCATCGGCACGTCGACCGGACGCTGCAGCTGCTGGATGCCGACGAGTACCGCCATGCCCATCATCGACAGGCGCGCGGCGTCCTCAGGGCGCACACCGACGTCCATCATGATCGTCCGTAGCTCCTCCCGCCGCCGGGTGTCGACACGCTCCTGGACCAGCCGCACCTTCTCCTCGCTCTGACCCCACGCGCGGATGGCCGCCTCGGCCTCGTGCGGGAGCTCGGCGGCCTCAGCCTGCATCACCCGCAGCCGCTGGTCCGGTGTGGCCTGGGCGGCCGCCCGGGCCGCGATCCGGTCGGTCTGCCGCTCCTCCCAGTGTGCGAGCAGCGCGTCGAGGAAACCGCCCCAGTTGCCGAAGTAGTGGTAGAACGACCCGCTGGTGACCCCGAGCGCGCGGCAGAGGACACCGATGGTCATCCCCTCCGCCCCGTGGTCGGCGAGGTGTTCGAGCGCGGCCGTGAAGTACTGCTCCTGGGTCACCTTGAGGTTCCGCGGCTCCCGCGCCACCACGACCACCGCCTTCCGAGACGACCCTACGAGACCACCGTCACGCTTGACCATAACATAGTCTACGTTATGGTTTAGGTAAGCCACGAGCGACCTGACCAGGAGGTGGGCCATGCCCGCAGCGCAAGAGACCACAAAGCCGGACACCGCGGCGACCAGGGACTTCGACCCGACCGACATCTCCTCGCACGAGTTCTGGGCCAAGCCGCCCGCCGAGCGGGACGCGGTGTTCGCGCAGCTGCGGCGTGAGCGGCCCATCTCCTGGCACCGGCCGGCCGAGACCGACCTGATGCCCAACCCGGACGACCCGGGCTTCTGGGCGCTCACCCGCAACGCCGACATCGTCGAGGCCAGCCGCAAGGCCGACGTCTTCTCCTCCAGCGTCGAGTTCGGCGGGGTGATGCTCGAGGACGTGCCGGCGGAGGTCGGCGAGGCCGCCTACTCGATCCTGGCCATGGACGACCCGCGCCACGGCAGGCAGCGCAAGCTGATCAGCTCGGTGTTCACCCCGAAGCGGGTGGCCAGGATCGAGGAGCAGATCAAGGAGCAAGCCCGGCGGATCGTCGACGCCCTGATCGAGACGGCCGGTGACCGCGAGATCGACTTCGTGGAGCAGGTGGCAGCGCAGCTGCCGATGTGGACGATCTCGGAGATGATCGGGATCGAGCCGGAGAACCGCAAGACCGTGGCCGACGCCGCCGGTGCGATGGTCGGCTGGAACGACCCGGAGTTCATCGGCGACGGCGACCCGCTGCAGGTGCTGGCAACCGCGCTGTTCACCCTGCACGGCGCCGCTCGCGAGCTGGCCGCCAAGCGCCGCGAGACCCCGGCCGACGACGTGATGACCGCGCTCGTGCAGGCCGAGATCGAGGGCGAGCGGCTGACCGACGACCAGATCGCGGCGTTCTTCGTGCTGCTCTGCGTGGCCGGAAACGACACCACCCGCCAGACCGCCAGCCACACGATCAAGGCGCTGTACGACCATCCCGACCAGCGCGAACTGCTTCTCGCCGACTACGACGGGCAGATCGGGACCGCCGTCGAGGAGTTCGTCCGCTGGGCCTCTCCGGTGCTCACCTTCCGGCGGACCGCGCGGGAGGGCACCGAGGTCGGCGGCCAGAAGATCGCCGCCGGGGAGAAGGTCGTGATGTTCTACCGCTCGGGCAACCAGGACGAGACGGTGTTCGACGACCCGGCGCGCTTCGACATCACCCGCAAGCCCAACGGCCACGTGGGCTTCGGCGGCGGCGGCCCGCACTTCTGCATGGGTAGCCACCTGGCCCGCACCCAGCTCAAGGCGCTGTTCCGTGAGCTGCTGTTCCGGTTGGACGACATCCGGGTCGGCGAGCCGGAGTACCTCACCGGGAACTTCATCAACGGCATCAAGCGGCTGCCGGTGACCTTCCGCGAGCGTGGGAGCGCGTGATGGGCCTGGTACCGGTCGGCGACGCCATGTACCTGTGGGGCGAGTCCTCGGGCACCCCGTCCCACGTCATCGGCCTGCAGATCTTCTCCCCGCCCGCCGGCGCCGGACCCGATCTGCTGGACGGGCTCTACGCCCGGATGACCGATCCCGCGACGGTGAAGCCCGCGTTCCAGCGGCGCCCGTACCGCTCACCCGCCACCGCCGGGCAGTTCGCCTGGGCGGTGGACGAGGACCTGGACCTGACGCTGCACGTGCGCCGGGTCGGGTTGCCCCGCCCGGGACGGATCCGCGAGCTGCTCGAGCACGTCGCGGACTGGCACGCCGTCCGGCTCAACCGGGACCGTCCGCTGTGGGAGGCGCAGCTGGTCGAGGGCCTGGAGGACGGCCGCTTCGCGCTGTGCACCAAGATGCACCACTCGCAGTTCGACGGGGTCAACATGGGCCGCCACCTGCTCGGCGGTCTGTCCCCCGACCCGGACGACCGCCTGGGCACCGCCCCGTGGGTGATCACCCGGCGGCCGCGCAAGCCGCGGTTGCAGGCCGTCGACCAGGAGCCGGGTGAGCCCGCCGGCGACTGGCTGAGCGCCGTCGGCGAGCAGATCAGCGGGGTCGCCTCGCAGGTCGGCGGGTTCGCGTCGGCCATCGGCAACACGGTGGCCGCGCTGGCCGGCAACGGGCTGTCCTCGGCCCGCGCCGGTGAGATCACGCTGCCCTTCAGCGCGCCGAACACCATGCTCAACGGCTCGGTCAGCTCGGCGCGGCGGTTCGCCGGAGACGACTGGCCGATCGAGCGGCTGCGGGCCGTCGCCCGCGCCACCGACACCAGCATCAACGACGTCGCGCTGACGATGTGCGCCGGCGCTCTGCGCAGCTACCTGATCGAGCAGGACGCGCTGCCGTCGGACCCGCTGGTGGCGATGGTCCCGGTGTCGTTGACCCCGACCGACCCGGGCGCGGCGGCGCGGGAGGGCAACTCGTGGGCGGCGGTACTGTGCAATCTCGGCACCGACTGCACCGACCCGCTGGTGCGGCTGCGCCGGATCCACACCTCGATGCGCCGCAGCAAGAACCTGATGTCCGAGCTCGACCCGGTGACCGCCGCGGCGATCAGTGCCTCGACGCTGGGTGGGGTGGTGCTGAACTCGATCCCCGGGTTGCCGATGCCGCCGCGGCCGCCGTTCAACCTGGTCATCTCCAACGTGCCGGCGGTGAGCAAGCGCCTCTACCTCGACGGATGCGAGCTCACCGACGCCTACCCGATCTCAGTGGTCACCGACGGGCAGGCCCTGAACATGACGCTGGTGTCCTACGCCGGCAACCTCGCGTTCGGGATCACCGGGTGCCGCAGGTCGGTGCCGCACCTGCAGCGGCTGCTCCCGCATCTCGAGCACACGCTCTGCGAACTGGAGAAACCGGCCGTCGTCGCCTCCTGACACCCGGCCGGCCGGATCGCTTCAGCCACGCAGCGGTCCGGCGTGCCCTCGGCTACATCTTGTTCATCTCGCGGTAGCGGGCGATCTCGTGACGCGACTGGAAGGTCATCGTCAGGGCGGTGGCGGCGCCGGCCGCGAGTACGAGAAGCAGGATCTTGCGGATCATGGTGCACTCCCTTGATCGTCACGTGGGCACCGGCTACGGGACCGCGGCCGACGCCACGAGAGCAGCCAAGGTAGTCCTCCGCGGCCGAGATCGGTACGGCGGGAGGCCCGAACCCGAGCCGCCGATCGGGTGGCTCCGCGGGCGGGATGTTTGGTGCGTTCGGCGCGTTGGTACACCGACCTCGAAGCCTTCGCTTGTCGCTGGGGAGCGGACAAGCAAGCACAGGGCCGGGGTCAGTCGTTCGGGGACGGCGCCCCGGCCTTCTCCTGTGCGGAGGTCGCCGCGCCCTGCGGCCGTCGGCATCGCCGTCACCACGGCTGTCACCATCGCTGTCACCGAGTTCCGGCTGGTGGCTGTGCCTGGACGCCGTCCACAGCCATGAGCCGGAACTCGACGGTCGACGATTCACCGCGCTGCCGCCGGGATGCGCCGGAGGGCGCTACCGGCGGGTGGCCGATACCGCCCGGGGCGGCCAGAGGGGTTCGATCTGGCCGCTGCGGTGGCTGACCGCGTCCAGCAGCACGTTCGTGTCGAAACCGGGGATGGTCCGCATCCGCGCGATCAACTCGGTCCCCTGCTCATCGCCGAAGGCCACCGAGTGCCAGACCCGCTCGCCGTCCAGCAGCAGGAACCGACCGGTGTCCTGCACCCGGCCCTGGTTCCCGGCCCAGACCGCGATCTCGCGTACCTGCGAGAGCACCCGGTCGAGATCCGCGCACTCCGGAGCCGACCGGACCCGGAGCGGGCACGGCGGCACACCACGAACGGCATCGGCGAACGGTGACCCGTTCCGTAAGCGCTGGCCGGGCACCGCGGTGTGCCGGTCGGACCCCGAGGCGGAGAGACCCGGAGTCGACGCCCGGCGATCCGACGCCGGCACCGGCCGATCCGGCAGCGCGGGCCGGTCGGACGCGGGCCGGTCGGACGCGGGCCGGTCGGACGCGGGCCGGTCGGACGGTGCGGGCCGGTCGGACGCGGGCCGGTCGGACGCGGGCCGGTCGGTGGGTTCGGACCGGTCGGGCACGGCGGGCCGGTCGGAGGGTGCCGGCCGGTCAGGCACAGCGGATCGTGCCGGCGCCGGCGGGGGGTCGGGCTCTGCCGCTGGAATGCCGCCGATGCCCCGAATGCGCCAAGACCGCATGACCGAACCTCCGTACCGATACCGCCGACCGGCGGAAGAATTCCTCTGGGTTATGCCGGTTCATCGGGATGACCATGTGTGACGTTTCTCCCCGCTACCACACCATCAGGTGAATGCCCAGCTATTTTGGATCAGGCGGTGGCGGGCCATGTCGATCGATGCTCGTCGATCCAGGTAGAGCCGTACCTGCGCGTCGTCGCCGACGGCCGCCTGATCCGCCGTGAAACACTGTCCGCGAATACCCCCAGCCAGGGGGCCTACTTCACCGCCGTTCGAGGGGATCACCAATGGTCAGCAAGGCATGGATTCGGACCGTCCGACGCAGGACGCCTGGACCGGTGGCACTGGCCGCGACGGCCGTACTTCTCACCGCCGGCGCCGGTGGGCTCGCGCCCGCGGCGGCCGTCACCGACCTTGCCTACGCCACGCCCGCCCCGGCCGCCGCGAACTCCTCGGCCGCGACCGTGAGTCCGCTCGTCGCACCGGCGGCGAAGGCGCCCGTCAAGAAGAAGTCCGACGACAAGGCGAAGTCGGGCGCACCGTGCTCGGCTGCGGCCAAGGCGTGCGTGGACCTGTCCAAGCAGCAGGCCTGGCTGACCGACGGGGCCGGTCACGTCACCTACGGGCCGGTGCCCGCCAGCGGCGGGGCCAAGGGCGCGAAGACCCCGAAGGGCAGCTTCTCGGTCATCTGGAAGGACGAGCACCACCTCAGCAAGGAGTTCAACAACGCTCCGATGCCGTACTCGGTGTTCTTCTACCCCGGCGACGCCTTCCACGGCGGCAACCCGGCCGTGGCCTCCAACGGCTGCATCCACCTGAACATCGGTGCCGCGCAGCGCTTCTTCTCCACCCTGAAGCCGGGCGACAAGGTCGAGATCAAGTAGCGGTACCGGTCACCGCAGGACGGGGTCGGCGAACACGCCTTCCGGCTCGGCACCCGAGCCGGAAGGCCCACCTCCCTGCGGGTTCGATACGACGAACTTCAGCTCGCTCACGCCCGACACGTCGAGATCGGTGACGGGTACGGCGGCGCCCTTGCGGATCTGGCGCGACGTCAGCACCCGACCGTCGCCCTGGATCTCCATCAGCAGCCGGGTCCCGGCGGGGGAGCCGTCGGACACCCCGGCCGTGGTGTTCAGGGTCCGGAACCGCCCGCCGAGGTCGAAGATCACGTACCCCTGGCGCCGCTCGTCCATGTCCGGGCGGATACCGATGTTGCGCGCGGTCGGCGAGGAGCCGAGCCCGGCGTCACCGTCACCAAGGAACGAGTTGAAATAGCGCTCCGACGGAGTGACGTCGACCAGATGCCGGGGCTCCTGAGGCAGGAGCGCGGGCGCCGGCCGGTCGGCCTCGAGCCGGGTGAGTGGCGGGGTCGCGGCCTCGGCGTGGCTGGAGGACTGCGCGCCGACCAGGTACACCGCGCCGACCGATCCCGCGATGAGCGCCAGCGTGACACCGGCGGCGAGGGCCACCTCGTCGCCTGGCCGCTGGCCGAATCGGCGCCTCCGCGATGTCTTCATTCACCCCGAAACCTACTCTCACGCACAAGGGTCCGAACGGCCGAGAGCTCTAGCCCGGGGCCGTCGGCAGTGCTCGATTCGGTGCTCGCGGGCCGGCCTCTGTTCGTATGTCAGGTGTGTTCGGCCAGCGGGCTCTAGATCGTGGCACCCCACCCGCGCCGGGGCGGACGGGATCACTTCCGGGCGCGCGGGATCTGCGCTGCCGGCGGCGGGTCGTCGGAGTCGGTGAAGTGGGCGGTGGCCACCACCCGGCCGGCGCTGTCGACGACGTTGGCGGTGGGCGAGGTACCGGTCGGGTCGGGGGCCGCCCCCGCCCACGAGCCCTGCCCGTGGCGCAGCACGAACGTGCCCAACGGTGTGGTCGAACCGTCCGGGCGGACGAGCGTGCAGGTCACGTTGGTGTCCGCCACGACCGGTCCGCCGCTGGTGCTGTTGAGGCTGAGGTACATCCAGTCGTCGGCACCGTCGTAGAGGTAGGCCTGACCGACCTGCAGGTTGCCCTCGGTCAGCGGCGCGTAGAGCACGATGTTCTCGGTCGGGATCGGTTGCTCGGCCGCCCCGGTCCGCGGAGCCGCGTGCGGGGCGGGCACCAACCGGATCTGCTGGCTCGCCGGTGGCGCGTCGTTGCCGAGCACCAGCCCGCCGAGCAGGAACGCCGTGGCCAACCCCGCTCCCCTGGCGTACCGCCGCCACAGCGGCACGATCGGTCGCCGGCCTCCCCCGGAGTGACCGGCCGTGAGGGCGGCGGTGACCCGCTGCTCCAGCCCCGGGGCCGGTTCCACATCGGGGATCAGCTCCAGCAGCCGGTCGGCCGTGACGCTCAGGTCCGCGACGACCTCCCGGCATCTCGCGCAGTGCTCCAGGTGCCCGAGCGCGGCGGCCCGCTCCCGTCCGACGAGTACGCCGAGCGCAAGCTCGGCCGCGGCGTCGTCGAACTCGCGGCAGTCAAACTCGGGCATGGTCGCCTCGTCGGAGCGGAGATGGTCGAACCGGCAGTTGATCGTCCAGTAGATCTTGGCGGATGGACGCCGCGTCGTCATCGCGTACGGCGTAGGTCACCCGTCGGTCCGAGCGCCTGGACATGACCCCGGGCGGGCGGGCCGGCCGATGCCTGGCCATCCGGCGGGCCGGGGTCCAGGGCCTCGCGTAGCCGGATCATAGCCGTTCGCACCCTCGTTTTGGCCGTGCCCAGGGGAACCTCCTCGACGTCGGCGATCTCCCGGGCGGTCATGCCCCGGTAGGCCGCCATCAGCAGGGCACGGGCCTGCGCGGCCGGCAGTGTGCGGATCGCCGCCCGCAGCTCGGCCGCCGACTCCGCCTGCAGCGCGGCCCCTTCCGGCGTGGCGGTGATCGTCTGCAGCAAGGCGTCGAGATCGGACGGGTCCACCGGTGACGCCCGGCGGGTTCGCACGACGTCGACGGCGATGTTGTGGGTGATCCGGCCCAGCCAGGCTCCGACGGTGCCCCGGCGGGCGTCGTAGACCGACGCGTGCCGCCAGGCCCGCTCGAATGCCTGCTGGGTGACGTCCTCGGCCAGCCGGTTGTCGTGCGCGATCACCGCGACGGCGATCCCGAAGACCTTGCGCTGGAACCGTCGTACGAAGGCGACGGACAACCTCGCGTCCCCGGCGGCGAATCCGGTGAGCAGTGCATCGTCGCTCAAGGAGTCGACCGGAGGACCACCGCCAACCATGCCACTCCCCGAGACCGGCCCGACTCCACCCGACCCGACTCCATCCGACCGACCCGACTCCGTCCGAGCCCGGTTCAACCGGGACCGGTTCAACCGGGCCCGGTTCAACCGGGACCAAAGTACACCGGAGCCCCGACCTACACGGTCGGCTAGCCGCCTCCGGGCTCTGCTGTGCGAGCTTGACCTCGACTTCCTCGTCGGAGATCGACTGGTGATCGGCCCGGCGTGAACCGGGGTGCGTATTCTCAGCAAAGGCTTGACTTGCCGTGGGAGTGGAGACCTCGATGGCATCTCGGCAGGTGCGCCGGTGAGCCTCGGCGTCCCCTCGAACGTCCGTCCGCCGGCCGCGCCGGGGAGGACGGCTGCCGCCCGGCTGCTGCTGGTCGAGGACGACGCCGCGCTGCGAGGGATGCTGGCCCGGCTGTTCACCGAGGAGGGTTACCAGGTCGACGAGGCGGCCGACGGGCAGCGGGGCCTGCATTTCGGCCTCACCCGCGTCTACGACGTGATCGTGCTGGACCGGGGCCTGCCGTCGCTGGGAGGGCTCGATCTGCTGAGGCGGTGGCGGGGCCGAGGAATCACCACCCCGGTGCTGGTGCTGTCGGCGTTCGGCAACCCGTCCGAGCGGGTCGAGGGCCTCGACGCCGGCGCGGAGGACTACCTGACCAAGCCGTTCGACATCGACGAGCTGCTGGCGCGGCTGCGTGCGCTGCGACGCCGGCACCTGGACGCCGCCCGCTCGCTCCCGCTCGGCACGGGGCGCCTGGACCTGGACACCCGGGAAGTGCACCACGGCCCCGCCGAGCGGGCCGACGAACCGGCCGGCGAACGCCCCGGCGCCAACGAACGCCCCGGCGCCAACGAACGCCCCGGCGCCAACGAGCGGTCCGGCGACAACGAGCGGTCCGGCGACAACGAGCGGTCCGGACTGTGCACTCCCGTGCGGTTGTCCGAGCGGGAGTGCGCCCTGCTGGCCACCCTGGCCAACCGGCCCGGTCAGGTCTACACCCGCGCTGAGCTGCTCTCGCTCGTGTTCGGCGACGCGGGCAGCGAGATCGTCGTCGACACCTACGTGCACTACCTGCGCAAGAAGCTGGGCCGCCGGATCATCGCCACGGTGCGCGGTCGCGGCTACCAGCTGGGCACGCTGTGAAGCGTGTACCGGCGGTGACACTCGTGCCGGCGTGGGGCCGGCCGTGAGGGGTGTGCCGGCGTGGTGGTCCCGGCCGGCGGGTCACCACGATGACGAGCTCGTGGCCCGCACCGCGGTCCGGCTGGCGCTGCTCGTCGGGCTCAGCGCGGCGGCGCTCGTCGCGGCGCTGACCTCGGTCGCCATGGTCGTGCTGTCCTGGACCCAGGAGGACACCCGGCAGGCGTTCCTCGCCGACACCGTGCGGATCGAGGACTCCGACGACCTGCTGCCCGGCAGCTGGATGTGGATGCGCAGCCGCCACGGCGTCGAGCAGACCACCGGCATGCCGGCGGGGTTCCCGCTGGTCGACGTGCTGGACACCGTCGCCGCCACCAAGATCCCCGACGTGCGGGAGGTGAGCTTCGACGGGCACGACTACCTGGTGCGGACCGAGGAACGGCTCGACTGGCTCAAGCAGGTGGCCACCGACCTGGCGCCGGACCGGCAGCGACGGGAGCGGGTGGTGCTCGCCCTGCTGTTCAGCGGGGCCCTCGGCTTGCTGCTGGCCGCGCTGGGTGGAGCCTGGCTGGGGCGGCGGGCCGTCCGGCCGATGGCCGAGTCGCTGGCACTGCAGCGGCGGTTCGTCGCCGATGCGAGCCATGAGCTGCGCACCCCGGTGACCCTGCTGAGCACCCGCGCGCAGATGGTGCGCCGGTCGCTTCGCAACGGCGAGCCCGCGGTGGTCGACGCCGGCGAGCTCGACGCCCTGATCGAGGACACCAACCAGCTCACCGCGATCCTGGAGGACCTGCTCCTGGCCGCGGACCACCGCACGCAGACCCAGCGGCTTCCGGTCGATCTCGTCGCCATCTGCCGGCAGGTGACGGACTCGGCGGCCCCCGAGGCGGACACCCGCGGTGTCACGATCGCCCCGGTGGAGGGCACGTGCCCGCAGGTCATCGGGTCCCCGCCCGCGCTTCGTCGGGTGGTCACCGCCCTGGTCGACAATGCGGTTCGGCACGCGCGATCCGAGGTGCGGGTGTCGGTCGGCACGGCCCGGCGGCGGGTGTACGTGGACGTCTCCGACGACGGCGGCGGGATCGACCCGGTGATCATGCCGCACCTGTTCGACCGGTTCGCCTCCGGCGCCGACGGCCGGACCAGTGGCGGAGACCGGCGGCGGTACGGCCTCGGGCTGGCGCTGGTGAGCGAGGTCGCCGCGCGGCACGGGGGCTCGGTGACCGCCGTCGAGGCGACCGGGAGCGGGACCCGAAGCGGAAGCGAGACTGGAAGCGGAAGCGGGGCCGCGAGCGAGAGCGGGGCCACCCTGCGGCTCACTCTCCCGCTGGGGACCGACGAGCACCGGCGCCCGTGAGGGTTCGCCGGTCCGCCGAAGCCACCGGGCCGGGCGAGCTCAGTCGTCCCCTGGCCCCGCCGGATGGACTTGGCCGATCCCGCTCAGTCGTCCCCTGGCCCCGCCGGATGGGCCTGGCCGATCCCGCTCAGTCGTCCCCTGGCCCCGCCGGATGGGCCTGGCCGATCTCCTCAGTCGTCCCTGGCGCCGCGGATGATCTCGGCGATCTCGGAACTGACGCGGAAGTAGATGACCCCGCCGACCTGCCGTTTCTCGTACGGCGGACGCATCCCGCAACGCCGCTCCGCAGCGCCCAGCATGCCTGCGGCCTGGGGTGGCCGCAGCCCGATCCGCTCGCAGAGGGCCAGCCACTCCACCCACTCGTCGGGCTGGTCGACCAGCACATCGATGAAGGGGCGCCAGTGCTCGCTCTTCCCGCCGAGGTAGGCCATCCGGACGGCGACCGGGCTCAGCGGACGGGGGGCGCGGGCGCTCTCGGGCAGGTCGTCCTCGCTCGCGCGCGCGAGGTCCGCGGCGAAGGCCAACAGGTCGCTGACCCGCGTCACTGGGACGGTGACCGTGACGTTCTGATACTCCACGGACCGCACCCACTCCCATGCCGACGACGTCAGGAACGTATCGGGAAATTCTTGGAGTTTGCTTGGAGCCCGGCTAAGCGAGCCTCACCACGACCCGGCGACGCGGTCGCCCACACCGGGCAACATCAACAGGACACCAGCGTTGTTCCGGCCGCCACTCAGCAGCGCTCATGTCCTGTTGATCATGTTGGGCTCGGGTACACCGATTCGCAAGCCGGCGCTCATCGGAAGAGCGGCGGAGTGTCCCGCGGGACAGTGGCGACGAGCGGAGCGAGGCGTAGATGTGGACGGGGACGGTCCGCCCGCTTGAGGACGGGCACGTTGGCGGGTCAGCGGTGGACGGCGACGCGAACCCGCCGATTCCGGCGACCACGGACCGGGCTGTGCCGACCGGTTCACCCGGGCCAGTCATCGCTAGCGGTGCACTCCGACCAGTTGAGGTGGGCTAGTTGACCAGGCCCAGTTCGTCCCGCAGGCGCCCCAGCTCGGCGATGGCCCAGGCCGACGGCCGCCGGTGTGAGCAACGCTGTTCCAGACGGACCAGGGAGGCGACGGACTGCTCCCGCTGCGTCCGGGCCCATACGGCGGCCTGTCCGTAGCGCCACAGCTCCGACCACCGGGCGAGCTCGCTCTCACACGGCTCGATCATCGCCGTCGGCCAGGCCGGGGTCGCCCCGTAGAAGGCGACGTGGCTCTGGACGGCCAGTGTGGCCGGCACCGCCGGGTCGGGGTGCTCGGCCTGCACTGAGAATGCCCGGCCGGCATGGACTGCACGTTTCTCTGTCATGTCAGATTCGCCCCCTGGATGCGAAAGCTACTCCTTCTGGCGGAACTGGCAACCACTGCGGCCCCTCTTTCGGAGCAGCGGAGGTTCAACTGATCGGCCCAGCATCGTCGCGGGGACCGCCATCGTTGAACACTTTGTAAGCGGGCGGGATGCAGCCCCGCGACCGGAGGGCTTCGGGGGGAGCCAGGCCTCGGTCGCGGGGCTCGCACTTTTTTCGGCCCCGTTTCCGCCGACCGACGCCCCTCTCCCTGGTGCTCGCGATGCCGCTCAGAGCCTTGCCTCTGGAGATGATCATGTCTATTGTGAAATAGCCGACATTTCCTGATCCGCTCTCGAGGCCGCCGATGAACACCGCGCAGATCGTCGAGGAACTCTGGGCCCGGGAGCAGATCCGGGACTGCCTCTACCGCTACAGCCGGGGTATCGACCGCTACGACGTGGACCTGGTCCGCAGCTGCTACCACCCGGGAGCGGTGGACGAGCACGGCGTGTTCAACGGCGACCTGGAGGGCTTCGTCGGGCTCGTGCACGAGTTCCGCGGCCCGGGGTCGGACTACGGGCTGATGCAGCACGTCATCACCAACACGCTCATCGAACGGGACGGCGACGTCGCGCACGTCGAGTCCTACCTGTACAACCCGCTGGTCAGCCGCCAGGCCGGCGCGGGGCTGCCGGACATCCTGGTCGGCGGCCGGTTCATCGACCGGTTCGAGAACCGGGACGGGCGCTGGGCCATCGCGCACCGGCGGCTGGTCTACGACTACTGCCGGATGGATCCGCCGACGGCGAAGATGTGGGAGCAGTGGACGGGCGCCCAGGTGCTGTTCGGTCAACCCGACCGCACCGACCCGCTCTACGAGGCGGTGCCGCGATGACGGGCACCGGAACGGCGGGCACGGCAGGCACCGGAACGGCGGGCACCGGAACGGCGGGCACCGGAACGGCCGGCACGGGCACGACGGGCACCGGAACGGCGGGCACGGCAGGCACCGGAACAGCGGGCACGGGCATGACGAGCACCGGGGTAGCGGCCGCACCGGCGCCCGAAGGGACGCTGACCCAGCGCAACGCCCGGGCGGTGCGGACAGCGGTCTGGGTCGGGCTGGCCGGCATGTTCATCCTGTTCGGCGCCGGTTTTGTGCTGTCGGGGTTCGTCCTGCCGCCCTCGGCCGGGCTGTCCAGCGCGGGCATCGTGTCGATGTACACCGAGCACCAGACCAGGATCCGGGTCGGCTGCTTCCTGATGATCACCGGCTTCAGCTTCGTCGCCCTCTGGGGTTGCTCGCTGGCGTCGCTGACCCGGTTGCTGGAGGGCCGCTCGGCTGTGGTCACCTACACCCAGGTGACCTGCATCAGCGTGGTCACGGTGATCGTGGTGTTCGCGCCACTGATCTGGGCGCTGGCCGCGTTCCGGCCGGGCGAGATCGACCCGGACGTGACCCGGTCGATCAACGACCTGGGCTGGTTCCTGTTCCTGTACCCGTGGCCGCCGCTGATGATCTGGCTCGGCGTGACGGGGTGGGCGATCCTCGGTGACCACAGCGACGAACCGCTGTTCCCCCGCTGGGCCGGCTACCTGAGCTTCTGGACGGCGCTGCTGTCGGTTCCGGGCGGCCTGATCAGCTTCTTCAAGCTCGGACCGTTCTCCTGGAACGGCCTGTTCGCCTACTGGGTCCCGCTGGGCGTGTTCTTCGTCTGGGTGGTCGGGATGTCCGCCGTGATGCTCCGGGCGACCCGTCGACGGGAGATCACTCCGTAAACTGTCCTACTTTTTCGCGGTGTGCGGGCTGCCGGCCTCGTGCGACGCTGTGCGGGTGGCACAGCCGGGTCCGGACCGCTAGGTGGACGAGACCGATGTGGAGCTGCTCGACGCCCTCCACCGCAACCCCCGGGTCAGCTTCGTGGTCACCCCGGCCTCGCAGGCGGTGTACCCACGACGCGATGCGGCTGGGCTACCTGCAGGACATCGCCGACGCCGGCGGAGTGATCACCAACTCCACCTGCGGCGCCTGTTTCGGCAACCACATGGGCGTCGTCGGACCGGGCGAGGTGTGCCTGACCTCGTCCACCCGCAACTTCACCGGCCGGATGGGCAGCAGCGAGGCGGAGATCTACATGGCCTCACCGGCGACCGTCGCAGCGTCCGCCGTCACCGGGTTCATCACCGATCACCGGGCGGTCACGGCGTGAGTACCCAGGTCAGCGGCCGGGTGTGGGTGTTCGGCGACTCGCTCGACACCGACGCCATGTACCCGGCCTTCGCGATGAAGATGGACGTGCCCGAGGCGTCCCGGCACGTCTTCTGCGAGGTCCGGCCCGGGTGGACCGACCAGGCGCGGACCGGTGACATCGTCGTCGCCGGCCGCAACTTCGGCGTCGGTTCCTCCCGGCAGGTGGCGGCGCTGTTCCGCGAGCTCGGGGTGGCCGCGCTGGTCGCCGAGGAGTTCAACTCGCTGTTCCTGCGCAACGCGATCAGCGCCGGGTTGCCCGCGTTCACCGTGCCCGGGGGCACCGGCCTGTTCAGCGACGGTGACCAGGCCTGGCCAGCGGCGGCCTGATCGCCCGCCTGACCGAGCAGGGTTACCTGCCGCGCGAGGGCACGCCGGCCCGGTGATCACCCGTCCTCCTCGGACGGATCGCTCCGGACGGTCGAGATCACCGCGGCCAGGTCCGGGTACGAGCGGGTCGGCAGCCGGGACAGCTCGATCCGAGACCGGATATCGGCGCCGATGAATTCAGCGTGAATGACCAGCTGCCACTTTGTAGCCGGAAAGTTAACGTCGGCGAGAACGATCCCCAGTCGCAGAGCGCGCTCACCGAACTGACATCGGGACATGCTCTGGCTCCAGACGAACTCGGCGCGGCGATTCGCGGGGGAACCCCTTACGAACCGCAAGGGTGGCCGGTGCCGGGCCGCTCTGGGTTTAGGCACGGTTAACGCTGGGTGTCGCCCCGCGCGGCCGGTCTCCAGATCGTCACGCCTGGTCAGGGCACGGCTCGGCTGTGCTCGAATTCCGGCGTGGAGATGTGTGGAGATGGCCGAATTGTCGGAACGCCGCTCGGATCACCCGATCGGCTCCTTACGATCACCGATCTGGACACCGCTTGATCATCAGGAGTATCAATGCCTGGCCCCGGGACGAATCGCGTTTCCGGGCCGATTCAGGAAGGGACCACAGATGCGCAAGGCATCAGTCGTAGCCGGGTCGATCGCAGTGGCGACCGCCGGTTCCGCGATCCTCGGGGGAGTTGCGCTCGCGTGCCAGCACCACACGCACCACAACGGCCACAGCACCGAGCACGTGGCCGAGGGCGGCGACGGTAAGGGCGGCAAAGCCACCAACAACTGCATCATCATCGGGGGCTCGGTTCTCAGCGGCCTCGGCGTCGGCGGTTCGGGCAGTGCCGACGGCGGCAGGTGCGTCGCCAATGCGAACGGCGGCGGCGGCGACGCCTACTGAGGCTCGTCCCCACCCCGCGCGGGGGTGCGGGTCCCGCGATCCGGGTGAGATCCCCCGCGCGGGGGCCGCGATCCTCCGCGCGGGGACCGTGATCCGGGCGAGACCCGCACCCCCCTGCCTCCCGCGCCGCTTCGCGGCGATGCCTCAGCTTCTCTGGTGGGCGACGGACACCCCGCCGAACATGGCGGTGGCATTCACGGTCAGGATCGGCGCATCGGGCGGGAGAGCCCCGTCGCCGGTGGTCTTGTCCTCGTACCCGCCGAAGATGGGCAGCCCGGTCAGGGTGATCCGCCAACCCTGCGGCACCAGCACGTCCACGCCGCCGAACATGGCGAAGGCGTCCACGCTCGCGCCGTCGTCGAGGTGGGCCTGTCGCAGGTCCAGGGTGGCCCCGCCGAAGACCGCGGAGACGTCGGCGTGCCTGAAGTGGTCGGAACGGTCCTGCACCGTCGAGCCACCGAAGATCGCGATGGCCGATGCCTCCTGCCCGGTGCGGTCCACGCTGCGTCGGCCGGAGATCACCGCCAGGCCGACGACGACGAGCGCCACCGGTACCACGAACCCCTCCGCTCCCCACTGCTGCCGCCCGGCCAGGAGCAGGAGCCCGGCGACCACAACCGCCACCGGCCCCGGGGACACGTGTCGCTGGGCGAGCATCGCGGCCAGCCCGACGCCGATGACCGCGACGGGCCACCAGCGACCGATCAGCGCCCAGCCGTCGGCGACGCCCAGGGCGTCCAGGCACCCGAGCAGCCCACCGAGCAACAACATCAGGCCGATCCACAGCCGTACCGGTCTCATCATCGCCTCCCCGCTCGTGAGGACCACAGCCTCACGAGCCGGCCCGCCTCACCGACAGGGACCAAAGCCACCAAAGGGGGAACCAGCGGGCCCACACCGACGAAGTCCCGCATCAGCCGTCGACGGCCCGGGGTCCGGTGGGGAAGATCGAAAGTCAGGCTCGGCGGGGGGACAGGCATGACGGACTGGTTGCGGGACCGGGAGATCACCGCGTTGCTGGTGGTCGACCCGTACAACGACTTCATCTCCGAGGGCGGCAAGGTCTGGGAGCGGCTGCGGGGTGTCGCGGAGGCCAACGGCTGCGTGCCCCACATGCAGGCCGTGCTGGACGCCGCGCGCGGCGCCGGACTGCACATCGCGTACGCGCTGCACCACCGCTACCGCCCGGGTGACTACGAGACGTGGAAGTACGTCGCGCCCATCCAGCGGGACGCCTGGCGGCGCCGGACGTTCGAGTACGGCACCTGGGGCGGCGAGCTGCGCCCGGGGTTCGAGCCACAGCCGGGCGACATCGTGGCCCAGGAACACTGGTGCTCCAGCGGGTTCGCCAACACCGACCTGGACCAGCAGCTGAAGGTCCACGGGCTGCACCGCCTCATCGTGATCGGGCTGCTGGCCAACACCTGCATCGAGGCGACCGTCCGCTTCGCGGTGGAGCTGGGCTACGACGTCACGGTGGTCAAGGACGCGGTGGCCAGCCTGTCCGAGGAGGAGATGCACGCCGCGCTCGAGGTGAACATCCCGCGCTACGCCAGCGCCCTGGTCACCGCGGACGAGATCGTCGCGGAGCTGACGCCACGAGGAATGTGACCGCCGCGGCCAGGGCGGCTACCGGTGCACGATCAGCTGGTAGCCGATGGTGACCACCAGCGCCGAGATCGGGACCACCGGGTCGAGCAGCGACGACCGGTAGGACCCCCGCCGTCCCTGGACGAGCCACCAGATCAGTGCGACGAGCGCCGCCGCCACCACGAAGATCAGCACGATCGCGGCGGCGGTGCCGACCCAGTCACCGACCGTGTATCCGCTATCGGCCATCACTGTCGTCATGGAGCCCTCCAGCTCACCGGCTCGGCGCCGGCTCGGGACCGGCTCGAAACCGCACAGCACCGGCTCGGTTACCGGTCGGTGGTAGGCCCACCGTGTACCAGACTCAGCCGGCTGGCAAGGCGAGCCCTCTCAGCACCGCCGCCAACCCGTACCCGAACTCGTCGTCGGAGCTGGAGGTCGCGGCGGCCAGCGCGCATTCGCGCAGCCGGGGAAAGCTCACCTCGGGCAGCCGCAGCACCCCGGCGGCGACCTGGTCCAGCGCCGCCGGCCGTCCCGAGGACACCGGCCCGGCCAGGTCGGCCTGGGCGAAGCCCACCAGGAACGCGAACAGCGTCCGGTAGGCCCGCAGCAGCTCCAGCCCGGTGAAGCCGGCACCGTTCAGCGCTTCGAGCAGCGCCTCGATGGGCGCGAGCGCCGCCTCACTGGTCGTGGGTCGGGTGAGGATGAGCGGGATCGCGGCGGGATGGGCCTTCAACGCCTCCCGCATGGCGAACATCAACCGCCGCACCTCTTCGCCGGGCTCGGCCGCCATCGCCCCGGGGGTCAGGTCGATGCCCGCCATGACCGCCTCGGCCACCAGGCTCTCCAGCCCGACCCGGTCGGC
>Ga0310811_10001014_pt1 | contig 36062 bp, 26 predicted proteins | sample YCmetagenome_FD_207642 | JGI IMG/M metagenome (GOLD analysis project Ga0310811, IMG submission 207642) | Soil microbial communities from experimental microcosm in Duke University, North Carolina, United States - YC | ecosystem: Engineered > Artificial ecosystem > Soil microcosm > Unclassified ... | reverse complement strand
GGCGGCGTTTTGGTAATGGCCGGCGACATCGGTTTCGGGGCGCGTGAAGTTGGGGCCGACCATGCAGCCGGCCAGCGCCAGGGCCGGCAGCGCGCTAAATGCGACGAGGACGCGGCGACGCTGCCGGGGCATCAGGGGGCCGGCGCATGATCATCGCGGCGATGGTCGCCGGCGCAACTCCGGATTGCGTGACCGCCAAGCTGAGACATGGTCGCCATTTCTTTCGCAAGGGGTTCGAACGAAATGAATCGCTCTCGAATTCGTCAGAGCAACAAAAAAGATGGCCTAACTTTAGAGAGGCAGGAAAGATGTTGGTATTTCAGACCGAGCCGACGGTACGCATCTTCGATACGTGTATGTGTTTTTCATTGAAATTTGGTAGGCTCTTGGGAATTTATACACATCGAAACGTTTCAAAACAAGAGATTATTTGATGGCGGGTCTTTTGCGGCGGTGACGGATTTCCGTTCGATCATGGCGGCGGCACGCCGCCAGGTTATAACGTAACGTTAACAAAAATAGAAATTTTGGCGCGGCTTTTTTGCCACGGCCCGCAATGATGCCGCAGCCCGGCTGCGGCCCGGCATAACGAGCGCATCGTCGCTCGCGATGGCGTGGTGCCGAATGACGAGTTCAGTACCTCGCCGCCTTAGGCATTATCCAGGCCAAAAGAACCAGAAGGAGGAGGAAGGCGGCATGCCCGACACCCAGGCCGGCCTGACGAAGGCCGGAAACAGCTTTGCCAGCGACATCGCGGCGCGCCTCGACCGGCTGCCCTTCTCACGGACGATCCTGCGCCTGGTCATGCTGATCTCGGTCGGCGGGATCTTCGAGCTCTACGACCTGTTCATGACCGCCTATATCGCGCCGGGCCTGGTGAAGAGCGGCCTGTTCACCACCAATTCCGTCGGCCTGTTCGGCCTTTCGGGCGTCGGCTTCTTCGTCTTCTGTACGTTCGCGGGCATGTATGTCGGGTGCATCGGCTTCGGCTTCATCGCCGACCGTTTCGGCCGGCGGTCGATCTTCACCTTCTCCCTGGTCTGGTATTCCCTCGCCACCGCGATCATGGCCTTCCAGCCGACCGCCGCGGGGATCGATCTCTGGCGCTTCATCGCCGCGATCGGGGTCGGGCTCGAGCAGGTGGTGATCGACACGTTCCTGCCCGAGCTCGTGGCGCCGCAATTCCGCGGCAAGGCCTTTGCCATCTATCAGTTCATCGAATTTCTCATCGTCCCGGTCGTCGCCCTGCTCGGCTGGCTCCTGGTGCCCAACAAGCCGTTCGGTATCGATGGCTGGCGCTGGGTTGCCCTGATTGCCTCGGCGGGCGCCCTGGGGGCCTGGTGGCTGCGCCTCAAGCTGCCGGAAAGCCCCCGTTGGCTCGCTTTGCATGGCCGGCACGAACAGGCGGAGGCGATCGTGCGGCAAATCGAGGCCGGGGTGGCGCGCGATATCGGCACACGGCTCCCTGCGCCGCCGCCGGCCACCGAGGTGATCGGCGCGAGCCAGTTCAGCGAGTTGTTCAAGCCGCCTTACGGCAAGCGCACCCTGGTGCTCTCCATCTTCAACCTCATGCAGACGATCGCGTTTTACGGCTTCACCGCCTGGGTGCCGACGCTGCTGATCGCCAAAGGCGTGACCATCACCAGGAGCCTCGAATACTCGTTCATCATCGCCCTCGCCAACCCGGTGGGGCCGCTATTGGGTGTGCTCATCGCCGACAGGATGGAGCGGAAATGGCAGATCGTTTCGGCGGGTGTCTGCGTCGCCGTGTTCATGCTGCTTTTCGCCCTGCAAACGAATAATTCGATCGTCATTGTCCTGGGGATTCTCGTGACCCTCTCGGTGAACTGGATCTCCTTCGTCTTCCACGGCTTTCAGGCGGAACAATATCCCACCCGCATCCGCGCCCGCGCGGTCGGCTTCGTCTATTCCTGGAGCCGCGTGAGCGCCGCCTTCGCGGGCCTGCTGATCGGCTTCTTCCTACGCCAGGGCGGCACCATGGGGGTTGCCGTTTTCATCGGCATCGCCATGGCCGTGATGATCTTCACCGTGGGTGCCTTCGGTCCGCGTACGCTGAACCGCCGGCTGGAAGAGCTTTCGCCCTAGGCTCACGGTCACAATGCCCGGAAGCGCAGGACGCCTTCAAATGGTCGATCAGCAGGCGCGCGGCGCCGGGCAGCGTCGCCGGATCCGCGAAGCAGATGTTCAGGGTCCGCCGCGCCCACGGCTCGTCCAAGGGCACCGCGGCGATCTTCATGTTGAGCATGTAGCGCCGGGCGGTCATTTCCGGCACCACCCCGATGCCGAGCTTGGTCTCGGCCATGCGGCAGATCGCCTCGAAGCCGGAGACGCTGATCCGCGAGCGCAGCAGGTCTCCGGCGTCGGCAAAGAACCGGCTCATCAGACGCTCGATCGCCGTGTCCTTGTTCCGGGTGCGGATGATCTGATCGGAGGCCATGTCCGCGAGACGCAGGCAAGGCTGCGCCGCCAGCGGATGGTCCGCCGCCAGAACCACGACGAGGCGGTCGGTCCGGTAGGGAACGAGATGCAGGCCCGGGGCCGGCACTTCCGCGGCGACGATGCCGATATCCGCGGCGTTCTCCTCGACGGCCCTGATGATGGCGGGGCTGACATCCTCATGGAGATCGATATGGATCCGGTCGTGGCGGGCCAGGAACTCGGACAAATCTTCGGGCAAATATTGCACGATGCCCCAGACATTCGACCACACCCGCACCTGGCCTTTATGGCCGACGGTAAAATCCTTGAGGTCCGTCTCCATTTGGGACACTTCGCGCATGATGAGGCGCGCGTGCCGTATCAGTGCTTCCGCCGCCGGCGTCGGCTCCAGGCCATTCCGCAGCCGGTGGAACAGGGACGTGCCGATGGCCCCCTCCAGATCCGAGAGCCGCTTGCTCAATGCCGAGGGGGCGATGTGCGCCCGGTCGGAGGCCTTGGCGATGCTGAGTTCTTCATACACGGCGACGAAGAGTTTTAGGGTCAACAGGTCGGTGCGCATGTGTTCTTGGTTTCCCCACCGCCCCGGTTTTTCTTTGGGCTGGCATAGATATCGCCGCCCTCATTGAGGAGGGCGTTGATAGATCAGCATTTTTTCGATCATCGCATTTTCGGCGTATTTTCCCTGTTCCGTCAAGGGCGCGAAGCGCCGGCGAAGCCGGGTAAACCCCTTGACGGAACAGGGAAAATACGCGGACGCTCGGGATCGGAACAATGGCGGCTTGTATGCTGATCCAGGCCAATCGGGGCGAGGCCGGGGTTGCCCCCGGCGCCGCCTAGAACTCGCTCCCGGCCAGCTTCAGGCCCGGCTCCGGCCAATCGAGCGAAGCCAGCCGCCCGGTGCCGGACAGCGTGATGTAGGCGGTCGTCATCGCCGCGCCGCCAAAGCAGATATTCGTGGTCATGGGGTCGCCGGTCATCACCTGGCGCAGCACGTCGCCGGCCGGCGCGATGATGGTGATGCAGCCCGTCACCAGCGTGGCGACGCAGATATTTCCGCTGGCGGCAACGGCGAGGCTGTCGAAGCGCTGATAGCCCGGCAGGCCGCAGACCAGACGCCCGCCGTTCGGCGAGGGATAAGGCTGGCGCCGTACCTGGCCGGGACTCTCCAGGTCGAAAGCCCAGAGCCGCGCCGTCTCGGTCTCTGCCACGTAGACCGTGCTGCCGTCCGGCGAAAGCCCGATGCCGTTCGGCGTGATCATCGGATAGGCGATCTCGACGATCTTCGAGCCATCCAGCCGCGCATAATAGACGCCGCCATGGTCGCGGCCGCGCGGCCGGTTCTTACCCAGATCCGTGAAGTAGACCCCGCCATGGCCATCGAGCACGAGGTCGTTCGGCCCGCACAGCATGTTGCTGCCGCAACGGTCATAAAGCCGCTTCATGGCGCCGGTCTTTGGATCGATCCGCTCGATCCGGCCGTTCGTATAGTCCGGGGGGAGCCCCCGGCGCGTGTGATTGAAGCCGCCAAGGTCCTGGAACAGGAAACCGCCATTGTTACAGAGGTAGAACGCGCCGTCCGGGCCGGTCGCGAGGCCGTTCGGGCCGCCGCCCGGCGTCGCCACCACCTCCACGGCGCCGTCCGGCGTCACGCGGCTGATGGTCCCGCGCTGGATTTCGACGAAGGAGACGGACCCGTCGCCGTGCGCGACCGGGCCCTCCGGAAATTTCAGTCCGGTCGCCAAAATGTTCAGTTCGCCTGTCATCTTAATACCCGCCACCAGAGGCTGCTTTCCTGGCGGCCTCGCCCCGGCCGGCGCGGAAGGCCGAGACTGTTTGGGCGGCGCCCGCGGCCACGAAGCGCGCATCCGAGCCGGCGGTGACGAAATCGAAGCCGATCCCGACCATTTTCAAAGCGTGCTCGACGCTGGCGTTATGGATGCCGGCGCGAAGCCCGTGCGCCTTGGCGCGCGCGAGGATATGGGCGATTGTCTCGATCACGCGCGGATCGATGGGATCGAGCCGCGGTTCGGCCCCCAAGGCGAGCGCCAGATCCGTCGGCCCGATATAGATCGCATCGAGCCCGGGAACGGACATGATCTCGTCCAGATGCTCGAGCGCCTCCTTGGTTTCGATCATCGCAAAGCCGGTGACGAGATCATTCGCCTTGGCCGGATAATCCGCGCCATGCGCCAGAGTGGCGCGGATCGGCCCGAAGCTGCGCACGCCCAGCGGCGGATAGCGTAGTGCTGCGACGAAGCGCTGCGCCTCCGCCGCATTGTTGATCATCGGGCAGATCACGCCGAGCGCACCGGCGTCGAGGCTCTTCATGATGATTCCGAGGTCGAGCCAGGGCACGCGCACCACCGGCACGACCGGGCGCGTGCCGATGGCGGTCAGCATCGGCACGGCGGCGAGGTAATCCGTGATGCCGTGCTGCATGTCCACGGTGAGGCTGTCCCAGCCCTGATGGGCCATGGTCTCGGCCGTGAAGCTGTTGGGGATCGCGAGCCATCCGTTGAGCACCGGCCGCCCGGCCGCCCATATCGCCTGCAATGACATTCGGCGTCTTTCCTCCGTTGTTATTGGTTCGGTGTTATTGGTTCGACGATATGACGGCACGCAGCCCGCCATGTCGAGTCGCCTCCGCCACCGGTTCGGGGTTGAGTTCCTCGAGCGAGCGCGCCCGCGTGCGCGGCCCGAGGATGCCGATGGTGGCCATCACCACGACCATCGATGAGGCGATGAAGGCAGCGGCCGCCGTCGAGCCGCCCGCCGCCAGCAAATAGCCGATGATCAGGCCGGAGAAGGCGGCGGTGAGCCGGCTCCAGGACCACACGAACCCGATCGCGCCCACGCGTATGGCGGTGGGGTAGAGCTCCGCCTCGTAGGTGGGGAAGACCGAAGCCATGGCGGAGCCCGCCAGGGAGAAACAAAGGCCGAAGAACACCAGGCCCGCCGGGCTGGAGAGAGTGGCGAACACGGTCATCGCGACCAGCATGATGCCGGCGCAAATCGTGATCTGCCATTTGCGCTCGAAACGGTCCGCGATGCAGGCGGCCACCAGCGGGCCGAACGGGTAGCCGATGGCGATGATGAAGCCATATTCGAGGCTGTTCACGAAATGCACGCCGCGCGCGATGAGCAAAGACGGGATGAACGAGGCGAACCCGTAGAAACCGATGGATTGTGCCGCGTTGAAGATCGACAGCATGATCGTGCGGCGCAGATAGATGCCCTTGAAGATGCCGCGGCTCACATGCAAATCGTCATAGATGCCGCGCGGCGCGCTGACGGCTTGGGCGGCGCGAACGAAGCCGGCAGCGCCGGCCTGCATTTCGAGCGCGCGTACGATCGCCTCCGCCTCTGCTTGCCTGCCATGGGATGCCAGCCAGCGCGGGCTCTCCGGCAAAGTGCGCAGCATCAGCCAGAGGATGCAGGCGAGCGCCACGCTGATGAGGATCAGGCAGCGCCAGCCGGCCAGCCCAAAAACGTCGATCGGCACGAGGGCCCAGGAAATCACCGCCATGATCGGCACGGCAAGATACGCCACGGCCTGATAGATGGCGAACATCTGCCCGCGCCTGGCGGGCGGCACCATTTCCGAGAGATAGCCGTACAGCGTGATGAGTTGCACGCCGATGCCGATGCCGGCGATGAAGCGCCAGACATCCAGCATGAGCCCCGATGTCTGGAAGGCGAGGATCAGGGAGGCGATTCCGTACCAGGCGATGGACAGCAGAAAGATCGCTTTCCGCCCCTTGAGGTCCGAGAGCCGCACCACGAGGATGCCGCCGATCCAGAACCCGGCGAACGTCGCGAACACGAACGTGCCGGCGCCGGAGATTGCCATGAATTTGAGCTTGGAGATCACGCCGAGGGATTCGGGTGTGAAGAGCCCGGATTGCGTCATCTTGGGCGCGATGTAGCCGGTGAAGAAGATCTCGTAGGAATCGAGAAAGGCCCCGAGGGCGGCGACCAGGACGATGCGCCAGATGCCCCACGTGACCGGCAGGCGATCCATCCGCTCGTGGATCTCGAGGGAAGCCTGGTGTTCCATGGATTGTTCCTCCCGGGCTGTTCGCCCTTGTTCTGTCAGGCGGCCTTTTTCAGCGCGCCGACGATGGCGTCACCCATTTCTTCGGTGCCGATCTTTATCTTGCCGATCTCGTGGATGTCCGCCGTGCGGTAGCCGTCCGCCAGCACATGGCGCACCGCGCCTTCGATGCGATCCGCCTCGTGAGGGAGGGCGAGCGCGTGGCGCAGCATCATGGCGGTCGAGAGCACGGAGGCGATCGGGTTGGCAATGTCTTTGCCGGCGATGTCGGGCGCCGAGCCGTGCACCGGCTCGAACAGGCCGAGCGTGCCCGCGCTGAGCGACGCCGAGGGCAGCATGCCGATGGAGCCGGTGAGCATGGCGGAGGCATCGGAAAGAATGTCCCCGAACACGTTGCCGGTGACGATGACGTCGAACGATGCGGGGTTGCGGATCAGCGTCATCGAGGCGGCATCGATATAGAGATGGCTGAGCTCGACATCCGGATAATGTTTGCCTGTCTCGATCATCACTTCGCGCCAGAGCTGCATCGTCTCCAGCACATTGGCTTTGTCCACCGAGCAGAGCTTGCCCCGGCGCTGGCGCGCGGCCTGGAAGGCGATGTGGCCGATGCGCGAGATCTCATCCTCCGAATAGCGCATCGTGTTGATGCCGACGCGTTTGCCGTCTTCCCGGTGCACGCCGCGCGGCTCGCCGAAATAGAGATCGCCGGTGAGCTCGCGGATGATGAGCATGTCGACGTCCCGCACGATTTCAGGGCGCAGCGTCGAGGCGTTCAGCAGTTCCGGAAACATGACCGCGGGGCGGAAATTGGCGTAGAGGCCAAGGCTTTTGCGGAGCTTGAGAATGCCCGCACCCGGGCGCTTCGCGCGGTCCGCGTGGATGATGTGGGTGGGCGCGCCGACGGCGCCGAACAGGATCGCATCGGATTTTGCGGCGAGGGCGAGCGTCTCGTCAGGCAAGGGCACGCCGGCCGCATCCACGCCCGCCTGGCCGATCGGCGCTTCCGTCAACTCGAACGCGAGGCCCTCGCCCTCCAGCGCGCGGAGCACTTTGACCGATTGTGCGGTGACTTCGGGGCCGACGCCATCGCCTCCGAGAACGGCGATTTTCACGATCTTCTTGTTGTTGATTTCGGAGGTCATGCGTTGGTCCGTCCATAGCGGTTTTCAAAGGCAGCGATCTGGTCCCGCAGCGTGAGCGTGTAGCCGAGCTCGTCCACGCCATTCACAAGGCATTCCTTGCCGAACGGGTCGATGTCGAATTCATGCGTGGCGCCGTCAGGAAAAGTGACGATCTGCGCCGGCAGGTCGATGCTCACCGCCCCACCCGGCATCGCCTGGAACTGCGCCATCAGGGTCTCCACCGCCTCGCGCGGCAGCACCACCGGCAGCAGGCCGTTCTTGAAGCAATTGTTGCGGAAGATATCGCCGAAGCTGGGGGCGATCGCGGCCCTGAAACCGTAATCGTAAAGCGCCCAGACGGCCGCCTCGCGCGAGGAGCCGCAGCCGAAATTGCGTTCGCCGACGATGATCTTCGCGGTGCGGTAGGGCTCCTGGTTCAGCACGAATTCCGGCCTCTCTCCGCCCTCGGCAGTGAAGCGGAGATCGCGGAACAGCACTTCGCCCATCGTGCCATCGTCGCGGTCGCGGCTCAGGAAGCGGGAGGGAATGATCTGGTCTGTATCCAGATTGGGCCGGGCCAGCGGCATCGCGACCGCGGCCAGATGGGTGAACGGGGTCACGGCATCACCTCGAACCGGCGGACATCGGCAAGCCGGCCGGAGATGGCGGCCGCGGCGGCCATGGCCGGGCTCATCAGATGGGTGCGCACGCCGGGGCCCTGGCGGCCCACGAAATTGCGGTTGGAGGTGGAGGCGATGCGCTCGCCCGGCGCGCCGATCTCGCCGTTCGTGCCCAGGCACATGGAGCAGCCGGCCTGCGCCCGCCACTCGAAGCCGGCCGCACTGAACACTTTGTCGAGCCCTTCACGCTCGGCCTGCTGCTTGATGAGGCCGGAGCCGGGAACGACCCAGGCCGTCACGCCCTCCGCCACTTTCCGGCCGCGCGCGATGAGGGCGGCGGCGCGCAGATCCTCGATCCGGGAATTGGTGCAGGAGCCGATGAACACGCGGTCCACCTTCAGTTCGGCGAGGCGCGTGCCGGGGGTCAGGCCCATATAATCCAGTGTGCGGCGCATGCTCTCCCGCCGGTCGGCATCGGCTTGGCCGTCCGGGTCCGGCACCGCGGCGCCGATGGGCAGAGCATCTTCCGGGCTGGTTCCCCAGGTCACCATCGGCTCGATCGCGGCGCCGTCGAGGCTTATTTCGGCGTCGAACGCCGCGCCCTCGTCGCTCGGCAATGCGCGCCACATCTCCATGGCCGCGTCCCACGCGGCGTCCTTGGGGGCATAGGCGCGGCCATGGAGGTATTCGAAGGTCTTGTCGTCCGGGGCCACCATGCCGGCGCGGGCGCCCGCCTCGATGGACATGTTGCAGAGGGAGAGCCTTCCTTCCATGGAAAGCGCGCTGATCGCAGCACCCGCATATTCCAGCACATGGCCGGTGCCGCCCGCCGCGCCGATCGCGGCGATGATGGCGAGGATCACATCCTTCCCGGTCAGGCCGGTGCCGAGCTTGCCGTCAATCGTGATCCGCATGGTTTTCGGCTTGCGCTGCCACAGCGTCTGCGTGGCGAGCACATGCGTCACCTCGCTCGAGCCGATGCCGAAGGCGAGTGCGCCGAACGCGCCATGGGTCGAGGTGTGGCTGTCGCCGCAGACGATGAGATTGCCGGGCTGGATAATGCCCTCTTCGGGGCCGACCACATGGACGATGCCCTGGCGCGGATCGCCGAGCCCGAACAAAGTGATGCCGGTCTCGGCCGCGTTGGCGAGCAGCTTCTCCACCATGCCCCGCTTCTCGGGGTTGGGGATCGCATCGATCAGCTTTGTGCTGGACAGCACATAATGGTCGGGGGTGGCGAAGGTGCGGCTCGGTGCGTGCACCTTCAGGCCGCGTTTCTTCAGCCGTTTGAAAGCGGCGGCCGTGCCGTCATGGACGAGATGCGTATCGGCATAGAGCAGAGTCTGCCCATCCGGCCGCTCCAGTACACGGTGACGGTCCCAGATTTTCGCAAACATCGTGCTCGGGTCCGGGCGTAAAGCCTGGCTCCCCTGGCGGTCCGTCATGGCCTCGTTTCCTCCTCGTGCTTGAGCATCTTAGGTGGCCGATGCTGACGCTAGCAGGATCCGTGGCAGTGAGGACGCCCTATCTCGGAACCGCGCCATCGCGAAACGCGATGGATAGGGTGATTAATGGATGGGCTCTAGACCACGAATATGCCTGGTTCGGCCCGGCATTGATGGATCATCATTCTTTCGATCATTGGATTTTCCTCGCGTTTTCTGCGTTCAGTCAAGGGCGCGAAGCGCCGCCGAAGGCGGTAAACCCTTGACTGAACGCAGAAAACGCGAAGATGCTCAGGATCGAAGCAATGACGAACTGCATGACGGTCAGGGACTGTTCCCCAGCCTCACCCTGCAAAGGATCGCGGCGCCAACGCCCGGTTCACGCCTCCTGGCGCTTCAAGGCGGCGACCACTTCATCGCCCATCTCGATCGTGCCGAGCCTGGTGGTCCCGGCCTCGTTGATGTCCGCCGTGCGATAGCCGTCGGCGAGCACGGCGCGGACGGCGCGCTCGATCCGGTCCGCCGCCACAGGCTGGTCGAAACTGTAGCGGAGCATCATCGCCGCCGACAGAATCGCGGCCAGCGGGTTGGCGATGTTCTGCCCGGCGATATCGGGGGCCGAGCCATGCACCGGCTCGTAAAGCCCCGTGCGATCCTTGCCCAGCGATGCCGAAGGCAGCATGCCGATGGACCCGGTGAGCATGGCCGCTTCGTCGGAGAGGATATCGCCGAAGACATTGCCGGTGACGATCACGTCGAATTTTGTCGGGGTGCGCATCAACGCCATGGCGGCGGCGTCGACATAGAGATGCGTGAGCTCGACATCCGGATAGTCCCGGCCGATTTCGGTCACGACTTCGCGCCACAGATGCATGGTCTCCAGCACATTCGCCTTGTCGACCGAGCAGAGCTTGCCTTTGCGCTGGCGTGCCGTCTGGAATCCGACATGCGCGATGCGGGCGATTTCATCCTCGGTATAGTACATCGTGTTGGTGCCGGCCCGCCGCCCATCGGGCGTTTTGCCGATGCCGCGCGGCTCGCCGAAATAGAGATCGCCGTTCAGCTCGCGGAGGATGATGAGATCCAGCCCGCGCACTAGTTCCGGGCGCAGGCTGGAGGCGCCGATCAATTCGGGGAACAAAAAGGCCGGGCGGAAATTCGCGAACAGCCCGAGCTCGCGGCGCAACGTGAGCAGCGCCGTGCCCGGGCGCTTCGAACGGTCCGGCAGCTCATCCAACGGGCCGCCGACCGAGCCGAACAGAATCGCGTCGGCCTTGCGCGCCAGTTCCAGCGTCTCTGCCGGCAAAGCGATTCCGGTTTTCTCGATCGCCGCGGCCCCGACCAAAGCGTGATTCATCTCCATCGGCGCATGGTCGCCCAGCGCCTTCAACACTCTAACGGCCTGGCCGACGACTTCGGGCCCGATGCCGTCACCCGGCATGACTGCAATTTTCATGGGATTTTCCTCCGGATATTTAAGAGTTCTCGCGCCCGTAACGCTGCTCGAAGGCCTCGATGGGTCCGAGCTGTGAGAGCGTGTAGTCGATGTCATCGAGACCGTTCAGTAGGCAGTGCTTGGAATAAGGGTCGATGTCGAAATCGTGCACGCTGCCATCGGGGAGGCGGGCCTGCTGCGACGGCAGATCGATGTCGATGTCTCCAGCCTCGCGAAGGAGGCGTTCGAGCAGCGTCCCGATCACCGCGCCCGGAAGGCGGATGGGCAGAAGCCCGTTCTTGAGGCTGTTGGTGTAGAAGATGTCTCCGAAGCTCGGCGCGAGAACGGCGCGCACGCCATAATCCAGGAGGGCCCAAACCGCATGTTCGCGCGACGAGCCGCAGGCGAAGTTCCGTTCGCCCACGACGATCTTGCCGTTTCGATATGGCTCCCGATTGAGAATGAACCCGGGTTTCTCGGCGCCGTCTTCAGCGTAGCGAAGATCGCGGAACAGCCCGTCTGCAAATCCCACGTCCCGCGCGCGGCTGAGATAGCGCGCCGGGATGATCTGGTCCGTATCCATATTGGGGCCCGGGATCGGCACGGCCACCGAGATCAGGTGCGTGAAGGGCGTCATGCCGGCACCATCATCGTGCGGACATCGGTGAGACGGCCGGTGATTGCGGCGGCGGCGGCCATCGCCGGGCTCATCAGATGCGTGCGGGCGCCCGGCCCCTGGCGCCCGATGAAATTGCGGTTGGAGGTGGAGGCGCAACGCTGCCCGGGGGCCACGATCTCCCCGTTCGTGCCGAGGCACATCGAGCAGCCGGCCTCGCGCCAGGAAAATCCCGCTTCGATGAAGATGCGGTCCAGGCCTTCGGATTCCGCTTGGGCCTTGATCAGGCCGGAGCCGGGCACGACCCAGGCGACGAGGCCCTCGGCAACTCTGCGCCCGCGCGTCACGGCGGAAGCGGCGCGCAGATCCTCGATGCGCGAATTGGTGCAGGAGCCGATAAAGACGCGGTCGATCGCGATATCTGCAAGCTTGGTCGTCGGCGCCAGGCCCATATAGGCCAACGCTTTTTCGATGCCCTCACGCCGTTCGGCGTCGGGCTCGTTGGCGGGGTCGGGCACGATGCCCGTGACCGGCGCCGCATCCTGCGGGCTTATGCCCCAGGTCACCATCGGGGCGATGTCCGCGGCATCGAGCGTCACCTCGTGGTCGAACCGCGCGCCTTCGTCGGTCCGCAGCGCGCGCCAGCGGCAGACCGCTTCATCCCACTCAGCGCCCTTGGGCGCATAAGGGCGCCCCTTGAGATAGGCGAAGGTCGTCTCGTCCGGGGCGACCATGCCGGCGCGGGCCCCCGCCTCGATCGACATGTTGCAAAGCGTGAGCCGCCCCTCCATCGAGAGCCCGGCGATCGCGGAGCCCGCATACTCGATGACGTGGCCCGTGGCCCCCGCCGCGCCGATGCGCGCGATGATGGCGAGGATGACGTCCTTCGCGGTGACGCCGAAGCCGAGCTCACCCTCGACCGTGATGCGCATGGAATGGGGCTTGCGCTGCCAGATCGTCTGGCTGGCCAGCACATGGCTCACCTCCGTCGCCCCGATGCCGAAGGCCAGCGCGCCGAGCGCGCCATGCGTGGAGGTATGGCTGTCGCCGCAGGTGATCACCATGCCGGGCTGGCTGATGCCCTGTTCGGGCCCGATGATATGGACAATGCCGTGCCTTGGGTCCGTCACGCCGAACATTTCGATGCCGGCCGCCTCGGTGTTGCGGGCCAGCTGTTCGACCATCGCGCGGTTTTCGGCCGCGGCGAAGCCTGCGACGTCGCGCCCGTCGGTCGGCACATAATGGTCCGGGACGGCGAAGGTCCGTGCAGGAACGCGAACCAAAAAATTGCGCTCTTTCAGAAAATCGAAGGCCGGCCCTAAGCCGTCATGGACGAAGTTGCGGTCGACATAGAGAAGGGTCTGGCCGTCGTCGCGCTCAATAACCTTGTGGCGAGACCAGATCTTGTCAAATAGCGTGCGCGGTTCGGCATGATCCATTTCTTCGAGCGGTTCCCTCCGGCGTTGCAAACCCCGCTTCCGCAGGGGCGCCGATCTTGCTTAACCGAAACCGCGCGCAGATGTCCCATCGTGGTTCGGCAGTGCGACATCGCGGTTTGCGAAATCCTGCCGGTTAAAAATTCTTGTATGGAAATAACCGTAGCGGCCATCACGGTGATGGCGAATAACATGGCTTCATCGCGGTTGGCCGCGCGGGCTAAGGCCAGGCGGCTGCCCGGCTGCCCGGCTGCCGCATGCGCAAGATGAGAAATACAGGCGCCTAACTCTGCGGCCAATGGGCGCGACGCGGATATACAAGACCGCCAGGCGCGTAGGTGGACGCGTTCACCTTGCCAACCCACCACGCGTCAAACAGCATCAAGGCATACGCAAGAGCGAAGACAATCGCCGCGGTGGCCGGTACAGCGAAAGATAACCGGCACATGGTCGCAGCAAAGGCGATCTAAGCACCCCCACGCCTGGATAGGGGCCTCGACCGGCCTGATCTGTCGCACAAGCCGGTCCGCATCTCGTATCTGCGGCGCTTGCCGCTGTTGCGCGTCTTGTCGCGCCTTGCAGCCTAGCCGCGCGCTGGCGGCGGCGTCGGCGCGGGCGCGGGAGCCGGAGCCGGGGCTGCAGGCGGCGGGGCCACCTCAGGCGCCGGCTGCGGTTCCGGCTGAGAGGAACAGGAGGAAAGGAGCGCGATGGGCGCCACGACGGCAAGTATTGCGACACCTCGGATCAGTTGGTAACGGGTCGCTGACGCGGAATTGTTGAACATCCGGTACCCCCTTATGTTGAATTTCGTGTGGACACGGCAGAATTTAAGGACGATTATTGCTTGCCCGTAAAGAGATTTGTGTAATTCGGCGATAATCAAGGGGGCAGTCGTGCGTAAGCCGTGGAATCGATTAACATCTGCCCCTTCAAAGCCATTGAGCCCCACTCTGGCTCAACTCTCCCGTCGTGATGCAATTATAGGCGGTGCGCTCGCTCTCTCCGCCGCCGCTACACTTGCCGGTTGCGGTGCGGATCCACCCGCTCCGGTCTCGATGCCGGCGCTGCATGCCCATTCGGACCTCGGCAACCGGCTCGACAATGCGTCTGAATTAACCATCGCTGGTGAACCGCTGGATGTTGTGCTGCTTCGGCGCTTCTATACACGCCACGACTTCCAGCTGGTATGGCCGACCCGGCAAGCGCAGGCGAACTCGTTGGCGGATGCCGTGTTGCGGGCCGGCGATCAGGGGCTCAATCCTGGCCTGTTTCACGCCGATCTCCTGCAACGCAGCGCAGCATTGCCGCCGCTCGACCGCGAATTGCTGCTGTCGGATGCTTTCTTGTCTTATGCAACGGCGCTCGCCCATGGCGCGGTGCCCGTTAAGCTTCGAGGCCCCAACCAAACACTGACACCTGGGCCAATCGATGTGGCTGCCGCGCTTGATGTTGCCATCGTCAGCCCCGATCCGGGGGCGGCCATCGAGGCGCTGGCTCCGGCGACACCGGCCTATATGGCGCTGCGCCGCGCCTTGAAAACAAATCTTGCGGATGCCGTGGCCGGCGATAAAGCCGCAACAAGCCGCTTACGCACGGTCGAAGTTAACCTCGAACGCGCACGCTGGCTGCCGCGGCCAATGCCGATGGAGCGCGTCTGGGTCAATGTTGCCGACGAGCGGCTGGTATTCTACCGCGCCGACGCGCCGGTTTTCTCGACGCGGGTTGTGGTTGGCCAAGATGTCGAGCCCAATCAGACGCCTGAGTTTCATGCCACAATCGAATCAAGTGTTTTCAACCCGCCTTGGGTCATCCCAAAAGATATTGTTAGAAGAGAAATCCTACCGCAGATCAGCCGCGACTCGGATTACCTGCAGAAGAATGACATGATCATGCTGGCAGATGGCGAGGCGGAGCAACTGCCGGGACCCGGCGCAGGGCTAGGATTGATCATGTTCGACATGCCGAACCGGTTCGACGTTTATCTGCACGATACGCCTGACAGAGACATCTTCAACCGCGCCGACCGTCGCATCAGCCATGGATGCATCCGCGTACAGGATCCGCGCGAACTTGCGAGCCTGCTTCTGCAACAACCTCTCAGCGCGGTCAATCAAGAAATCGCAGAGGGCAGCACCACCGAACGCAATCTTCCAGTGCCCATGCCCGTATTCGTTGTCTATCAAACCGCGTTTTTGGATATCGCTGGAGCATTGCAGTTCCGCTCTGATTTCTACGGGCGTGATGACGAAGTCTGGCAGAAGCTGCAAAGGAGCTCTCGAGGGTGATCTCTACGGCACAGTGCTGATTTGCGCTAGGGTGTGGAACGGCCCACGGCATCGAATGTGCCAAAATGCGGCCGCTCAATGACCATCATGAAAGGGCTGTCCCCATGAAATAATCTCGACGGTCTATCGTAAAATCGGCGCAATGATCGACCACTTAAAATCCGAAAGTCGTTCCCGACCTTGGGGCACATGGAGGTTGCAACAGGACAGGATCGCGAATATCTGGACCGCCCATGGGATATGGCGGTCAAGCGTGATCGCATCTATCTCGACGCCAAAAATGACCTCACCAGGATTCCGGACTTTATCGACAGCCGTATCCGCCTGGCCGGCGGGCATACCTTGGCCAATTGGTTTCGCCGGGCTGACGTGCTGGAGGGGCCGCCCTACCGCGAAGTGGTGGCCGATGTCTGCAAGGCGCAGAAAGTGAAGGTAGCCAATGACGATGATGCGGCCGCCATGGAATTTAAACTGATTAGCACGCTGTTCGAGCGACGCTGGGCTAAGATGACGGAAGCGGAACGCGCCGAATTCATCAAATTCTTCAAGGCGCGGACTGGCTTTGGTGGGGCGCTGGCGGCAGGCATGTCATTTGCTGCTTTGGCCGTGGCGTTGTGACCAGCGATGTTAGCTGTGGCCACTACAGATTTTGCCGTGGCGTTGGGCGCAGCTGGGGTTGCGGCTGTTCTGGGGGAGGCGGCAACGGGGGCGCTGTTTGGTCCCTTTGGCGTTCTTGCGGGTACGCTGTTGCTGGCCAACCACGCCATGGGGCCGAGCTGCTCGGCCACGGTGCCCTGCGTGCTGCATATCGCCTCACTGCGGTTGCAGCAGAAGATAGACGACACATTGGGAGAGGCCCTATGACTGCGTTTCCGTATCAGATCCCCGCTGAGCTGCTCTCCGCTTGGCTGGAGGGAAAGCTCAAGATCGTGGGCGCCACGCTGCGATGGGTGGACACCAATCTTATCGCCGGTCATATGGCGCCGGTATCCTTCCCGCTTGCCGTTAATTTCTCCCCATTGCAGACCATGTTGTAGAATTCAAGAATTACGCACCACCAGCAAAGCCAAGTCTTCTCATCGGCATGTGGGAAGCAGAAGTCCGGCGCAAATGTCGGCAATCGCCGTTTGATTCCAGAAAGCAGACGTTCTGCTTCCGGCCCGAAGAAGCTGCGGGCGAAACGCCGCAGCGCTGGGGCCAGTCGATGTCGGCTTCGAGCGTACCGCGCCCCGGCGGCGTGAATCCGTTCGATGACCGGCGCGGCGCGATGCTTAAGTAGCGTTGCCAATAGCAGATGGCCCCGAACGGTCCACGCGGCGCAAACAAGAAGAACCCACGCGCAGACGAGGAAAACGAGGGGCAAGACTTAGGCAGCCCCAGATTGTCACGGCGGGGGCGTCAGTTGTGTCAGCCTGCCGAAGCTCGCTGCTACGGACGCAGAGGTGAGCGGTAGGCGGAGATACCTGCCTTCGCGCCAGAGCGGGATTTGGTCAGTCGCGTTCACGCTGCCGATCCAACCGTCCTGGCCGCCCAGGATAATCACGAAATTGGCGTCAGGATCGATAAAATCAGCCAGGTGTCGGGCGGAGGAACCATAGGTCACGCGATGGCCGCCCTGGCGGCGTGCGTACCGTGCCGGACCGTGACCGGTTTTGTACAGCGTGTCGTTGCTGCCGGGTACGCCGAAAATATGGATGCCAAATTTCCGCCCCAAAATCGGCAGACGGGCTAATGGATGCGCCAAGCGCAGCAAATGCGCATCGCCCCAACATTTGCCCTTCGAAATCGCCTGCACCGCGCGCTTCGCCCCGTGCGACAAGGCATGTCGGAGGAGGGCATCCGGTGCACCTAGTAAGCTAGACGCAATCAACGCCCGGCTTGTCCAAACGGCCAGTGCCGATGCCAGTATCGTCTTGCCGATCAGCATATCGGCGGTCTCCGCCAGGAGCACCTCGTAGGCCAGGGCGCCAACCGACGCCTCATCATAGCACCCGTTCCACTCCAGCACGGCCTGCGGCAGCGTGAGGCCGAGTTCAGTCGCCCGGCGTGCCAGTGCGTCACGCAATTGCCGCGCGGAGGACGACGTCACATCCCTCTGCAGTGCCTCGAGATCCGTGCGTTCGATCCCGGTGCTGTCCAGCAACGCCGCCTGCCGCAACGCCCGATCCGGTGGCGCGAAGAAAAAGCCGGCTTGCACTGCGGTTTGCGGATCTTCATTGGCCGAGACGACAAACCCTTCGCGCGGATCAAACACGCCGCTCCCCTCGGCGAGTGACGAGATATCATTGAGCACGGCGGCCCGTTCGAGGATGTCTGCCGGCGTTCCTGGGCGCGCCGGTACGTGGCCGGCACGCAGAATGCCCACACGCCCAGTCGTATCGGCGTAGGTGAAGCTATACCCCTGGACGGCAAAGCCGCGAAGCGCACGTTGGAAGGCCGCGAAATCGTCTGCACGATTCATTGTCAGCATCGCGGTCAATTCGTCGCTCGGCTGATGCCCAACCCAGCCAAGGGCCGTAGGCCGCCGCAGCCGAAAACGTTTGACGTCGGAAATCACCGGCCCGAAGCGGCTTTCCCGAAGCTTCGCACGTCGCATGCCGATGCCGCGTACCGCGATGTCGACACTTCGTTCGGTGATCTGCGGATCCGTTTCCGCGGTGAGATCGATGAAGACAGAGCTTGCGGCGTGTAAATTGGTAGCGCCCCAGGCGATCTTTTCGTTGCGCCCGATCGCCACATAAGGCAAGCCGGGGATCATCAGCCCGGCCGCCTTCATGCCTGGGGCCGACATACCGCAGGCCAGCCAAAGGCTGGGCAGTTGCAGACCGACATGGGGATCGGAGGCGATGATGGCGGCGCCGGATGCGGTCCGAGTCCCGCCGACGGCGGCCGAATTGCTACCGCGCGCAAGGGCTGCGGTAATGCCATCCGGATTCGGCACACCAGTCCTTAAGAGCTCGGGCCAAAGCGATGCCCAACTGGCAAGCCCCATCGTCTCACGCAACCTTAGCAGCTTTAACGTCGGCATCCAGGTGATGTCTGCGCTCGCCAGTCGCGCCAATGAGAAGAGATCTGGCAAACTCCAGGGCTCGCGGGCCAAACCCAGCATTTGGCATTCGGGAGGCGGCGCCGGTGCGCGGGAGATCACGTGGTTGATGCCCGCGAGGAAGGACTCCGCCCAGATACGCGATGCGTCGGGCAGCATCGCAATGATTTCCGGCACCGCCCGGCAGATATCCATGGTCCGCAGTGCGATGTCGAATTCCAACCCGAAGGTACCGATCATCTCCGATATCCGTCCCTGGGCAATGCGGCGCAGCATTTCCATTTGACCGAGCCGCAGATGCGCATGCACGACGCCGAGCCCAACCGCGAGGTCTGGCAGGCTTTCGGCCGTGACGAAGGGGATCGCATGCTCATCCCACCGGATATCCACCGGCGCGCTTACTGGTGTATCGGCGAGCGGGAGATTAGTCAACCGCTCATCCAATGTTCGCGATTCAGGTGCCGGCAGACGCGCTGCCCGCCATACGAGGCCGATCAGTCCGGCGATGCCGCGCACACGGTCAATGCCTGATGTCATCGCGGCTGTTCGCGTTCAGTTGCTCGATCCAGTCCGCGATCTGTTCACGAGCCAATCTTCCAGAAGCGAACTTTTGCCGGAGTTCCTTACATGATCGTCGAATGCTTGGCTCGTTAAGCAGGGCGGATAGTGCTTTGGTCCAATGTCTGAGTGGCGCACGTGGCGCCAGCTTGAGACCAACGCCGAGGGCGATGGCGCGCATCGCATTGTCGGTCTGTTCAGCGGTAAAGGGGGTAAAAAGTTGCGGTGTGCCGGCCTCCAGCAACAGGCCAATGGTACCAATGCCACCCGCATGCACAAACGCGGCAACCCGCGGTGCCAACAGATCGTACGGCACATAGGTGGTATGGAACGAAAAATCCGGCAACAGGTCAGGCAACTGGTCCCGGAACGGCGTTGCGAGTATGGCGCGCCTGCCCAAAGCCTTGCAGGCACCAAGCGCCCGATCGAAAAACAACCGACTGCTGGCCACGCCCGAGCCCGGAGTGAAGGCGATCGGCGGCGAACCGGCCTCGATGAAGGCCAGCAGCGCCGGGTCCAGTTCACCCGGTCCTCCGGAAGGCAATTTGGGAAATCCGGTGCAGACGGTGTTGGCCGGCCAGTCGGGGGCAGGTGCTGCGAACCAGTCAGGAAAAGCGCAGATCACCCGCTCGGGCGAGTGCAGCCAGGTTCGGCTGATGCTGCGGACCGGTGGCAGGTCGAGCGAGGCGCGCAATCGATTCAAATCCGGAGCGATGATCGGATCGCTGACCGTGCGCTCGATCATGTTGAGCAAAATGCGCACGGCCCAGCTGGGCAAGGTTTCGAGCCCCGGCAAAATCCCAAAAGGCGGGGCTTTTGCGGATAACAGGGCGATCGGGGAAAGATGGATCGTCGCCGCCGGATTGCCAAATTTTTCCTGCGCGAGGCGTACCCAAAGCGCCAGGGAGTTGCCAACCAGAATGCTCTCGCCGGGGCGGATATGTGCCGCAAGGGCTGTGTAGCCCTGTTGCATGCTGGGGCTGAGATGCCGCCAGCTAGCGCGCACGCCGCGCCAAGGATTTCGCCAGACTTCCTGGTCACGAACGCCTGCAAGATATTGCGCAGTACTTAGAACCGAGATGAAGGATAAGCCCGCGCGTTCAACATGCTCCTTAAAGTACTCACACGTAAGGAACTGAACTTCATGACCGCGCTGCGCCAATGTCTGACCGACCGCGATGTGGGGGTAAACATGGCCGTAGGTCCCGACACTGGAAATCACGATATGCATAAGATGGTATCCCGAAGTTCATCGGCCCGCAGTGCCCGCGGGTAACTGTGCCAACCAAATCAACGTCTTTCATCACACCGGAGATAGCTTGAGCGGCGCCAAAGCTATGAATGTAATGCTGATGACGTCGACGATAAGCAACAGAAATACTGCAGGGTTATAAAATCATTGTTGGTCGGAGTAGCTAACTGAACGTTTATTATTCTTAAGAAGAACGTCAAGTTAAAATCTCTTGAGGTTGGCGTAGGCTGCATTCGTTTTGAACACATGCCTCGTTAGTAACTCGAAAAGGCGTGGCCGCAATAAATACGTCATCCGCTTGATGATTAAGAGTAGCTTTATCGACGAACATAACATGAATTGCTCAGATCGAGTCATGGGAGATAACTAGAGCCGAGTTATGATTGTGGACGCAACACCGACGACGTCGTATTCGGCCGTCAGTAATGCAGATTTCGTAACGTCATAAAACTTTTACGGATTCATATCTCACGATATGTTTTATTCGTTAGAGTGGTCGTTAGTTACGTCAAGGCTTTCTCTATAAGTCCAAGAATTCATTTTTCGGCGCATGAAAAATTACTTTTTATTCAGTTAACTTTTTAACATTAAGTTAGTACGGGTTCTCGAAGAAGGACGCATACTCGAAAGACGCATACTCGAAAAAGGACTCAATAAATGAGTAGTCCGTTTGACGATCAAGAATCGCTCTATCTCGCGTTAATGAACACAAATGGGCAATACTCCATCTGGCCAGTCTTCCTTGACGTGCCAGATGGCTGGAACGTTGTCGCGGGTCCGATGTCACGCGCGGATACGCTCGCTTGGATCGATGTCGAATGGACCCAAGGCGGCGTAATTGCAGTCGGCTCTGGGGGATAGGATCATGAACGATGAAAGTTTTTCTCGTCTCGGCGGTCTCGAACAAATTTCTGCTGAGCCGGTCGTGCAAGCCTCGCATGATGATCTCTGGTTTCCACTCACCATCGCCCAGCGCGGCATGTGGTTTGCGCAGCGGATTGCCCCAAGGAGGGCCGTTTTCAATCTGGCGGAACTGGTCGAAATCCACGGTGCCGTCGATGTTGGGTCATTCTACGCCGCGCTCCGCCAAGTCACGCTCGAAGCCGCGGCAACCCGGTTGCGCTTCACCGAAATCGGCGGCGAACCGCGGCAATCGGTCAATCCGGACATAGACGGGATTATGCCGTTCGCCGATCTCAGTCATGAGGCGGACCCCTGGGCCGCGGCGCTCCAACAAATGTCGGAGGAGTATCAGCTTCCGCACGAACCATCGCGGGATCGACTTTGGGCGACCGGGCTCTTCAAGGCCGCAGACAACCGGTATTTTTGGTATCATCGCAGCCATCACATTCTGCTCGACGGTTTCGCTGGCGGGCTTGTCGCCCGTCGCCTTGCGGAACTCTACGGCGAACTGCATGAGCGCCGCACGCCCGAGCCGGCCCCCTTCGGCTCATTAAGCGATCTGGTTGCGGAGGACCATGCCTATCGTGAGTCTGACCGTTACGCGGTTGATCGCCAATATTGGGTGGATGAATTTGCTGATAAGCCACTGCCTGTCAGTCTCGGTCATTACCGGCCGACTCTCGAAGGTGGCCTGCTTCGCCGCTCGACGGTGCTGGCGCCGGATTTTGTTGACGCGCTGCGTGACGCGGCCCGTGCCGCACAAGGCAGTTACCCGCAACTGATGATCGCGGCGATTGCGATCTATTTTTATCGCATGACCGGGATCGAGGATCTGGTGCTGGGCTTGCCGGTGACGGCACGCAGCAACGGCCGGCTGCGCCGCGTTCCATTCATGGTCGCAAACGCAGTTCCGTTGCGGCTCAAGATCAAACCCGCCGATACTGTGGCCGATGTGGTACGGCAAGTCGGCAAACGGGTGCGCGAAGCGCTGCGCCATCAGCGTTACCGCTATGAAGACCTGCGTCGTGATTTGAATCTGCTGAGTGAAGGAAGGCATTTGTTCACCTCCATGGTGAACATCGAGCCGTTCGATTATGATCTGTGTTTCGGCGATGCGCCGACCTCGGTCCATAATCTGTCGAACGGTTCGATTGAGGATCTTGCCTTCTTCGTTTTCGACCGAGGCGCTGGTCGGCCGGTGCATATCGATGTCGACGCCAATCCGGAGATCTATGACGGTGACACGCTTGTCGCACATGTCAGCCGGCTCGAGCGGATGCTTCATCAGATCGCTGCCGACGTCACCATCCCGGTCAGCCGCCTGGTGCTGCTCGATGATGCTGCCCGGGCACGAATTTTAAAGACTGGCAGCCAGGCGACGCCGGACGCTGCGTTGCGCTTCATGCCGGAGGATTTCGAGCGCCAGGCGCGTGAGACGCCTTGGGCGGTGGCGGCGGTGTCAGAACAGCATAGCGTCACGTATCGCGAACTCGACGAGACGACGAACAGGATCGCCAACGCGCTGCGGGCGAGGGGGGCGGAGCCGGAGCGCATTATCGGGGTCTGCATGCCGCGCGGCATCGACATGTTGGCCGCGCTCCTCGGCGTGATCAAATCAGGGGCCGCCTATCTGCCGCTGGACCCGGATCTGCCGGCGGCGCGCCTCAAGGCGATGACGGCGGATGCAGCGCCGCTTCTGATCCTGGCCACCGCGGAGACGGCGGCGGCTGTGGCACCGCATCCGGTGATGTTGATGGACGAAGGGAGTTTTGCAGGGTTTCCAGCTGACCCACCTGTTATCATCCGTTCGCCGCAGTCGCCCGCCTACGTCATCTACACCTCCGGCAGCACCGGTCAGCCAAAGGGCGTCGTGCTGACCCGATTCAATCTGGCGAATTTTCTCGGCGCCATGGCAAAAAATATTCGCCTCGATCCATCGGATCGGATGCTGGCGGTGACCACGATCAGCTTCGATATTGCCGCCCTCGAACTCTATCTGCCGTTATTGGCCGGCGCTCGGGTCATTTTGGCACCGCGCGCATTGCGGCAGCACCCGCCGGCGCTGGCGCGGCTGATCGCGGTAAGCGGTGCAACCATCATGCAGGCGACGCCTTCCTTATGGGATATTTTGACCGGCACTGAGGTCGAGGCGTTGCGGTCCATGCGGATTCTGACCGGGGGCGAGGCGCTGCCGGAGGACCTTGCGCGCCGGTTGCTCGCGGTCGGCGCGGAGGTGATGAATTTGTACGGCCCGACCGAGACCGCCATCTGGTCGCTGATCCACCCGGTCCAGGGGGCAGGGACGCCAGCGATCGGCAGGCCGATCGACCGAACGCAGGTCTTCATTCTCGATGCCGGATTGGCCCTGGTTCCGGAGGGCATCATCGGCGATCTTTACATTGCCGGGGCCGGGCTGGCGCGTGGCTATCTCAAACGCCCCGGCCTGACGGCCGAGCGTTTTGTCGCCAATCCGTACGGTCCGCGCGGCAGTCGAATGTACCGTACCGGTGACCTCGCCAAAATTGAAAATGGCATGCTCTACTTCATCGGTCGTACTGACACGCAAGTAAAACTTCGCGGCTTCCGTGTCGAACTGGGCGAAATCGAGGCGGCGCTTACGGGCGAGCCTGCGATTGCCCAGGCGGCGGTGGTCCTGAGCAAGGGGCATCTGATCGGCTATGTCGTTCCCGTCTCGCCGGATATCGCGCTTGATTTCGGCGAGCTGAAACGCGCGCTCGCCCAGCGCCTCCCGGACTATATGGTGCCGGCGTTTTTCGTTCAGTTGAGGGAAATGCCGCTGTCGCCTGCGGGTAAGCTCGACCGGAACGCCCTGCCTTTACCCAAGCTTGCCGCAGCATCGAGCCGGGGCGAGCGAACGCCGACTGAGGAAATTCTGGCCGCGCTGTTCTGCGATCTCCTCGACCTCACGAACGTCGATATTGACGCGGGTATTTTCGAACTCGGCGCCGATTCACTAATTGTCGCCAAGATCGTCGCGGCGATCCGCAAAATCTTCGGTATCGATCTGCCGCTCGTGGCGTTGTTCGAGACGACGACCATCGCCGGCCTGGCGGCACTCATCGGCCGGACCAAGAGCGGACGTGCGCCGATCACGCTGCGGCCGAGGCCGGCACGTATACCGCTCGGTAGCAGCCAGTTGATGATGTTCGAGGCATGGCGAACACCCGGCGTTGCTGCCGCCTTCAACATGAATCTGGGCCTGCGGCTGCGCGGCGTGCTCAATGTGAAAGCGCTCGAAGCCGCAGTGAATGATGTCGTGGAGCGCCATGAAAGCCTGCGGACATTGATCGATGTCGGCGACGCGCTTCCCGCACAGTCGGTCCTGGCGCCGGAAGATGCGCGTGTGACACTGGTGGCATTGAAGCTGGCGGCTGGCGAATTGACGGAGACCATAAGTGCCGCTGCGCGCTTGCCATTTGACGTCACGCGCGAGCCGCCGATCCGCTTGCATCTCTGGACGCTCGGTCCGGATGACCATTTGTTATTGATCGTCGTGCAGCACGTCGCCGCCGATGGAAGCTCGTTGGCGCCGCTGACGTGCGACCTGGCGTTGGCCTACAGAGCCCGGCTGGACGGCGCCGCGCCGGCCTGGAAACCCCTGGCGCTGCAATACGCCGATTACGCTCTCTGGCAGCAGGAGGAGAATACCAGGCTCTCCAGCCAGCTGGCGTTTTGGCGCCAGGCTTTGGCGGATGTGCCTGCGGCCGCGCTGCCCGTCGATTATGCCTATCCGGCTTCCCTCGGTTTTGCCGGCGACGTGGCGCCGGTCTTGATCGGTCCGGAGCTACATGCGGGTCTCGTCAGCCTGGCGCGCGCCAGTGGTGCCAGCATGTTCATGGTGTTGCAGGCGGGAATTGCCGCCTTGCTCTGCCGGCGCGGCGCAGGCGAGGATATCCCGATCGGTACCCCCATCGCAGGGAGGACCGATGTTGCCCTTGACCCGTTGATCGGCAGTTTTTTCAATTATCTGGTCCTGCGCACCGATCTTTCGGCCAACCCCAGTGTGGCCGAACTGATCGCGCGTATCCGCAAGTTCAACCTTGCCGCCTACGCTCACCAGGATGTCCCTTTCGATATGGTTGCCGCCGCCCTGGGCGCACGCCACGGCGGCCCGCGGCAGCCGCTGTTTCAGGTGATGCTGAATTTCCAGAACTGGTCTCAGGTTAAATTCGAGATGCCCGGTCTCGCCGTGACGCCCGAACCGGTCTGGCTGCGGACCGCGCGTTACGAACTGACGTTCTATTTAAGCGAAACACGCGATGCAGAGGGCAAACCAGCGGGCATCAGCGGTGGGCTTGAATATCGTAGCGACCTGTTTCTGCGGGAAACCGCGACGCAGCTGGTGGCTCAACTGATGACCTTGCTTGGCAGCGCCGTCGCCGATCCGGCGACAAAAGTCAGCAATCTTCTCCTGGAGGCGTCACCATAATGGCAAAATATCTGCTTGCCGCCACGCCGATGCCCGGTCACGCCGATCCGGTCATTGCCGCCGCCGCTGGGCTGGTGGCGCGCGGCCACGAGGTCGTCGTCCATACTGGAAGCTTGTTTCGTGCCGCCGTGGAACGCAGCAATGCGGGCTTTGTTCCGTTAGCGCCGGAAATTGATATTGACTACCGCGACATCGACTCGCGCTTCCCGGAGCGCGCCGCCTTGCCGCCGGGGCCAGCGCAAATGTTGTGGGGGATGCGGCATCTTTTCGCCGATGCGATTTTTGCCCAGCATCAGGGTCTTTGCGATATCCTGAGCGGTTTTGCGGCGGATGCGATTCTCGCAGACATGATGTTCATGGGGACGTTGCCGCTATTGCTTGGCCCGCGCGGTGCGCGTCCCGTGATCGCGCATCTGGGGATTTCGTGCCTGGCCCTTTCGGGAGCTGACGTTGGGTTCTTCGGATCGGGGCTGCCACCTGCGCGCACCGCGCAGCAGCGTACCCGCAACGAAGCCCTCACAGCCTACATGCAGCGTCAAGTGTTTTCGGGCGTGCAGACCTATATCAACGATGTCCTGACATCATCCGGCGCGCCGAACTTGCCCTGCTTCGTCACGGATGCCGTCATCACGTTGCCGGATGCGTATTTTCAGCTTGGCACGCCGAGCCTCGAATACGAGCGTGAGCTGCCCTCCAATATCCGCTTCATCGGCGCGCTGCCGGTGCCGGCGCGGCTATTTGAACGGCCAGTCTGGTGGGGTGATGTCGAACAGGCCCGCGTCGCCGGCCGCAGCATTGTGCTGGTCACGCAAGGGACCATCGCCAGCGCTGACCTCGGCCAGCTGGTGATCCCGACGCTGAGAGCGTTGGCGCGAACCGACGTGCTGGTCATCGCCGTCACCAGCGGCGCCGATCCGCGGCCGATCGCCGCGACGGCGCCGCCGAATTCGCGGATTGCGCGCTTCATCCCCTATGAGGCGGTTCTGCCACATATCGATCTGCTCATCACCAATGGTGGCTTTGGTGGGGTTCTGCAGGCGTTGACGCATGGTGTGCCGCTACTGGTCGCGGGCGATTCAGAGGAAAAGCCGGAAATTGCCGCGCGCATCGCGCATGCCGGGCTGGGGATCAACCTCGCCACCGGCCAGCCTGCTGCGACACTGATTGCCGCCGCGGCCTCCGAAATTCTGGGTAGCAATGCCTATCAAGCGAGGGCTGACGCGGTCGCCCGCGAACTGGGTGTTATCGATGCGATCGGTACGATCGAGGCTGTGCTCGCTGCGGCACGCGCAGAGGCGCTGGCGACGGCATGAGCCAGGCGGAAACGCAAGCGGTACCGCCGTTTCTCTGGTGTGGCCTGCCGACGACCAAACTCGATGACCGGAGCCTTGCCCGCTTAGGCAGCGTCCTGGACGACGAAGAGCACGGACGTATCAAGCGGCTCCTCCGCGTGCAGGCCCGCCGTGACGCGGTTGCCGCTCATGGCCTGCGTCGCCTGTTGCTGGCCTCGCTGACCGGCAGGCCCGCCGAATCCTTCCGATTTTGTGCCGATCGTGCGGGTGGAAAGCCGAAAGCCGCAGGGATGCCCGGTGTCGATGTCAGCCTCACGCATTGTGACGGCTACGCGGCAGCAGCGGCAATCGGCATGGGGGGACGGATCGGAATCGATGCCGAACCGCTAAACCGCGATGTTGAGCCGGAACTGACGGTAGCGATGACGGTTCCCGGCAAGAAGGGCGTGAGAGGCGCACCGATCGTCGTCCGGACGATGCAGGAGGCACTGACAAAGGCCGAAGGGTCCGGCCCTGCGCTGAATGTGACGCGGCTTGAGATTGACCCCTGCGCGCCGCGGCTCGTCGCGGCACCGGAATCATTCGGGGACCCGGCCTGCTGGCGGCTCGAGCGTCATCACCATGCCGGGTTCGCCGTTGCCATTGCCATGCGCTTGCATACCGGCCGATAAAACGTGCCTGGCAAGCCAACATACTTGCTGATCCTCGCCGGGGCGTCGTTGACGATGCTGATCGTCTGGCGGGGGAAGCTTCACAGCGCGGCAGCCCCCGATCCGCCGCCGCAGGTAAGCGTGGTGACCGCAACGACGCAGAAATTATCTACGAAACTGGTGATCGTCGGGACGATTGAACCGGTCGTCGAGATCGATCTCGGCGCCCGTGAAGCCGGCACGCTCGCCGCCGTGGCGGCGAATATCGGCGACCATGTGACAAAGGGCGAGGTGCTGGCCAGCCTGGATACCGGTCAGCTGGCACCCGATGTGGCGGCGGCCGCGGCACGGTTGAGGATGGCTGAGGCCAATGGCGCGGCAGCGGCCAGCGCGTATGAAAGGGTCGCCGATATCAGGGCGACGGGCGCCATCGCCCCCAAGCGGATCGACGATCTAGCCGCGGATGCAGCCGCCCAGAAAGCCCAGATCGGGATCGCCAAGGCCGATTTGGCGGCGGCGCAGGCGCGCCTCGCGGAGGCCGCCGTCATCGCGCCGACGGATGGCGTTATCGCCGCCCGCGATGCCGAAGTCGGACAATATGCCGCCCCCGGCGGGCCTCCGTTGTTTACCTTGATCGGCAGTCAGGGGCTGATTTTCCGTGCCACGATCCCACAGGATCAGATCGCGTTGATTGCGCCGGGCGTGGCCGTGACTTTTGATCTTCCGGGCGGCACGGTGACCGGCAAAATGATCGGCGCCGACCCTGCGGTCGATGCCGCGACACATCTCGGCACCGTTCGTGTCGCGCTGCCGCGGAACCCCGCCTTGCGCGTCGGCGCATTCGTCGAGGCCACTGTCGATCTTGGCTGCCATAGGCAGATGGCGGTGCCGCAAACCGCCCTGGTGGCCGATGCAGGCGGGTTTCATGTCGTTGTGGTGGCGCACGGCGTCGCCGTGTTCCACCCGGTGACGCTCGCTTCCCTGCCGGGCAATGCATCGACCCTGGTCCCCGTCGCCTCGGGCGTTGCCCCAGGCGATGTGATCGTCGCGGATGCCGGCGCCAGCCTATTTAACGGCCAGCGGGTAAGACCGGTCGATTGATGCTGGCTAGCATGATGACGGTATGGCCGCTCCAGCGCGCGGCCGCGGCGGGCTCATGAGAAACCTGTCGGCGCACGCAATCCGCAACCCGATGCCGGTTGCCGTGCTGTTTCTGGTCTTAGCGCTGGGCGGCGTGCTCGGGTTTCGCGCCTTGCCAGTTACGCTTAGCCCCGATACGTCGTTTCCCGTGGCCGTGGTCACAGCGGTCGATCCGGGGGCCGATCCTGCGGACCTTGCGCAATCGGTGACGGAGCCGATCGAGGACGCCGTTGCGGCGATTGCCGGCGTGCATCATGTGTTGTCGCAGACAGCCTCGGGCATTGCCACCATCACGGTGGAATTCAACATCGGCGTTAATCCGGACGCGGCGCTTGCTGCCGTCCGAGCGGCGGTCGACACTGCGCGGGAACGGCTCCCGCCGGGGCTGCAACCGCCCAGCGTCACGCAGCTGGAAACGCAAGGCGGCCCCGTTCTCACCTATGCCGTCGCCGATCCGTCGCTGTCGGTGCTGGCACTCGGCCATCTGGTGCGGACCAGGGTGATGGGCGCCCTATCCGACCTGCCGGGAGTCGCTACGGTTACGGCGCTTGGCGCACGATCACCGGAAATTAGGATTGCCGCCGACCCGGCGCGGCTGGCGACGTTTGGCCTCACGCTGCCGGCGTTGGACCGGCAGATTCGGGCGGCGGTCGGGGTTCCGCAGTCAGGGACTGGCATGGTGAACGGTGCAGCCGCGCCAGTCAGTACGCGTGCCGCCTACGATTCGGCGGCATCGCTCAGCGGCTTGCCAATCGCGCTTGCGTCTGGTGTGTCGGTGCCGCTCGGCGCCATCGCGTCGGTGCGGAAAGATGCGGCGCCGGCCGTTACGCTGGCACGGTTGGACGGTTCGCCGGTGGTTGCCTTCGCGATCTGGTCGTCTCCGGGGAGCGACGCGCTCAAACTCGCCGGGGCTGTGCAGGCCACTCTGAACGATCTGACCGTTAGCCACCCTGGACTGGTGTTCACCCGTGTCGCCGGCACGGTGGATGAGACGCGCTCGAGCTATGACACCGCCCTTGAGGCGCTCCTCGAGGGGCTGCTTCTGGCGGCGGCAACCGTATGGCTGTTTTTGCGCAATCTGCGCGCAACCGTCATCGCGGCGCTGGCGATGCCGCTTTCCTTGTTGCCGGTGTTTCTGGTGCTGATGCTGCTCGGCCAGAGCCTGAATTCCATCACCTTGCTGGCCTTGGCGTTGGTGGTGGGCATTCTGGTCGACGATGCAATTGTCGAGATCGAGAACATCCAGCGGCATATCAGCATGGGCAAACGTCCCTACCGGGCGGCGCTCGATGCGGCGGACGAAATCGGTCCGGCGGTGGTGGCCACTAGTTTCGCGATCATCGCGGTCTTTCTGCCGGTGAGTATGATGCAAGGCGTGGTCGGGCAGTATTTCAAACCTTTCGGCTTGGCAGTGGCCGTCGCGGTGTTTGCCTCGCTGCTGGTCGCAAGGCTCTTTACGCCGCTGCTTGCGGCATTTTTTCTGGTTCATGGTTCGCAGCAACGCCGGCCGGAATCGAGCGCCGGCTGGCTGCAGGAGTACCGCGTCTGGCTCGATCGAGGACTGGCCAATCCCCGTACCTGCCTCATCGTCGCCGGCGGCGTTCTGGCGCTGACCGTGCTGGTCGCGAGCCTGCTGCCCATCGGTTTTCTGCCGGCACAGGATCAGGATGAATCCCACGTTGCCCTCATTTTGCCACCAGGCAGCACCGTCGAGACCGCGGATTTGGAAGCCGCCGGATTGAGCCGGGTGTTGCTTGATACCGCTCGTCTACACAGGGATATCAAGAGCGTTTTTACGCTTAGCGGTGGCGGCAACGCTGGCGGTATCGGCGCCAATCCGGCGGCACCGAACGACGTTGCGATCACCGTGCTGCTCCGCGCCGACCGGCCCGATACCCGGACGCAGTTCGAAGCCAAGTTGCGTACGGTGCTCGACTCTGTGCCCGATCTCGACTGGCATATGACCGACCAGGGCAGTTCTCGGGATGTCGAACTCGATTTCACTGGCGGGGACCCGGCGGTGCTTGGCCAGGCGATGCAACATTTGGCTACCGAGGCTGCGTTCCTACCCGGGCTGTCGCATGTGCAGACCAGCTTGGCGCCGTATGCCACCGACATCAGCATTACTTTGAAGGAGGAGTTGGCCACGACGCTCGGGGTCACTACCGCCGATCTCGCCGGGACGCTCGTCCTGGCCACCGGCACCGTGCTCCCCGCTGCGCCGGTTGTTTCAGAGGCGGGCACGCTGATTCCGCTGCGCCTGGAACTGGCCGGCGCCGCAGATGAGGCCGCACTCGGTCAGTTGCCGATCCGGGCGGGAGCCGGCGAGGTACCGCTGGCCTTGGTCGCTGATCTCGGTATCCAACCTGGCCCTGCCTTGATCACGCGGGTGGATCGCACGCCGATGGCAGGCATCGGCGCGGATCTGCTGCCGGGTACGACGCTCGGGCAGGCGCTGCACGAGTTGCGCGCGCTGCCGGCCTATAGGCCCCTTGCCACGGACGGTGTGACTGAACTCGACCTCGGAGCCGCGGAATTCATGCGCAATATGTTCGCGCAATTTAGCGTGGCCCTCGGCGGCGGCCTGCTCGTCCTGCTTGGCGTGATGTTGCTGCTATTCCGCAACTGGCTGCAACCGCTGACCGTTCTGGCCACCCTGCCGCTGAGCGTTGGCGGCGCATTGCTCGCGTTGCTGCTTGGCGGTTTCGCGCTCGACTTGTCATCATCGATCGGCCTGCTCGCTTTGCTCGGAATCGTCACCAAGAACGCTATTCTGATGGTCGATGCGGCCCTGACCGGCGAGCGCGCCGGACTGCCGAGGGTGCAGGCGGCACGCGATGCCGGTATGCGGCGCGCACGGCCGGTGGTGATGACGAGCATGGCGATGGTCGCCGGCATGATACCGGTGACACTGACCAGCAGCGCCGGGGCGTCGCTGCGCCAACCGATGGCCTTTGCGCTGATTGGCGGCCTGCTCGCCTCGACCGCGCTGAGCCTGTTCCTTGTTCCGGTATTCTACGTGCTGATCGGCAACGTTACCGATCGTCTCGCGCCTGTATTTGCGAGGTTGGTCACGACCGTGCCTACGGATTTCGAGTGAAACATTCCCGCTTGGTGCTTGTCTTACCGTTGATGCTGGCCGCCTGCGGCTTGCATACGGAACCGCCGATGGCCTTGCGGTTGCCTGCAACTTTCGAAGGCGCACCGGTTCCAAGCCGCCCGAGGGTCGATCTTTCGCGCTACTGGACATATTTCGACGATCCGGTGCTCGACCAGCTGGTCGATCAAGCGGTGGCGCAGAATTTCACACTCCAGGCGGCGAAAGCCAGGATAACCGCCGCCGCTGCAATCGGCAGCGCGGAAAATGCCGCGCTGTTGCCGTCATTGGACACGGCTGGCGGCGTTGGAACCGAAAAACTATCACCAATCGGCCATGCTTTGCCAGGCGCTTCTCCCGGCCAATTAACGTCCTTCGGGACGCTCGAATCCAGTTGGGTCCTACCATTGTTTGGCCGGTTCGGTGCTACCGAAAAAGGCGCTGCGGCGGCGCTGGACATAGCCAAAGCGGCGCGGCAAGCGGCACAGGTGGCCGTGGTAGCGGAGATTGCGGAAGCCTACGTCGATCTGCGCGCCGATCAGCAGGAGCAGCGCCTGCTCCAGGCCGAGCTTGGCGAATCTAACGATATCGTGAGCCTCGTCAGGATTCAGGCCGGCGTGGGAGTTGCCAGCGATCTCGACGTTGCGCGGGCACAAGCTCATGCCGAAGGGCTTGCCTTCAGGCTGCCCGGTGTACAGCTTGCCATCAACACGGACATTTCGCGCATCACGGCACTGGAGGGGCAGACGGCACCGGATGCAAAGCTTATGATTGCGGCGCCGATCCCGTCAGCGCCCAAATTCATTCCCGATCTTGTTCCCGTTGATCTGCTACGGCTTCGCCCCCAAATCATCGAGGCGGAAGCAGAGGTCGCGAGCGATGCTGCGACTCTAGGACTTGCCACGGCAGACCTCTATCCGCAATTCACCCTGGGCGGCTCGCTCTCGATTTTCATGGGAAGCAGCGTCGTCGACTCTCTAACCGGCGCGAAACTGCCGGATAAGGTCACGCTGCTGGGGGGTGGCACTGGCGTGACCATTCCGCTGCTCGATTGGGGACAACGCTACGAGACGGCAAAGGCCGCGCAGGCGAATCTTGCCGCGGGAATCGAGGATTATCACGAAGCTGTGGTTGACGGGGTGTACGCCGTCGATACTGCCCTTGCCGAAATTACTGCGTCACGCGTGGAAGTGGTGACGGCAAGGCGCGAACAGATATCCGCATCGCGCGCACTGAACGCTGCGCAGATTTTGTTCGGCCATGGCCTCACCAACCTTTCGGATCTTCTTGACGCTGAGCAACAACGCCAACAGGCGGATATGGATAACACGGACGCCGCTGCGGCGGCCGACACCGCTGCGATCAGCTTCTATGAAGCAGTCGGTGGTGGCGCGATAATTTTGCCGAAAAAAAGCCGGCCGGCGCCGTCAAAATCGGCCGGATGATTTTGTTGGGCGTGAATCAGCCGACGAGGCGGGCTCGCGTCCCTTGGCGCAGCCCCCGATCGGCCGCGACGGACAAGCTAGGCTCAGGACTCATTCCTTGAGATAGAATCCGACTGTGGCTGCGATGCAGATGGCTGAGAAGAAGGTGTGCGCGCATCTGTCGTAGCGTGTGGCGATACGCCGCCAGTCTTTGAGTTTGGCAAACATGTTCTCGATCTTGTGGCACTGACGGTAGAGCGGTTTGTCATAATCGAGCGCCTGCTTGCGGTTCTTTGTCGGCGGGATACATGGGATGGTACCGCGCTCAACCAGGCTATTGCGAAACCAGTTGCTGTCATAACCGCGGTCGGCAATCAGCGTGGCGGCCTTGGGCAGGCGGGGCAGCAGTACCTTCGCCCCTTTATGATCGCTCACCTGACCGGCGGTGAGGTGGAGCAGGATCGGTCGGCCAACCTCGTCGCAGACGGCGTGCAGCTTGGAGTTCAGGCCGCCTTTTGTCCGTCCCAGACAGCGGGGAAAGCCCCTTTTTGTGCCAGACTCGCTGCTGTGCGGTGGGCCTTCAAATGCGTGGCGTCGATCATGACGCGCTCAGGCTTCCGGCCTCCGGTCGCCAACGCGGTGAAGATACGATCGAACAGTTTAAGCGCGAGGCCGGGAAAGTGATCGAGTCGAGCTAGTCGCCCAGGTGGTCGGCGAGAGCCTGGCGCGGGTTCGGACCCGTCTTATGGCAATTCCGGCCGAGCAGGCGCCGGCGCTCCACCGATGCAAGACGGTCGGCCAGCTACAAGACCAGCTGCTGGAATGCATTACGGATGCCCTAACCGAACTCGTGACCGATCCCGTCGCAGCCTTACGCGGTCCGCTCTCGATACTGTTCGCGCACCATGCGAGCGAATGCGTCTTGCGCGGAATCGCTGCCATCTATAGCCGACTGGATCGTCCAGGCTTGCGCCTTTTCCGGTGCAATCACGTATATTTGTGGAGTAATGAGCGGTACGTGTGCAGCCCGACCTGGCCATGGGACGTAAATGAGGGCACCAAACAACTATCAATGGATATATGAATCACTGTAGCCGATTACCTCCCACTTATTGGAACAGGTCCGGGTTGGAGGCTTTAAGCCCTGTGGTAGTATCGGAGGATTGCCTGGGTCACTACAGGATTCGTCAAGTTGTGTCTGAGTTATGTTCGATGCATCTGTACCTTGCCCGAAATCTGCATGAGTGACATCAGCATCGTCAAAAGATGCTCCAGATACATCAGCGCCCTCGAAATTAGGGCCGTATAGGATTGCAGAATCAAAATATACACCATGCATTCTTGCGGAAATCAGTCTGGCATATGTCAAACGCGCCAAAGCTAAATTGGCGCCATCAAAGTTTATCCCATAAGGTGTCTGCTCAATGGTGCCAAAGGATGGGGGCTCGGAAAGGGGGTTTTGGGGGGCGTTAGAATTATCAAGCCAGTTTTGACTTAAGTGCATGATTTCGATCTTCTGGCCAAGAAGCGGATAAGCGTCTCAGAGCTGACTTCGGCCGCGGCGCCGCACCGCGTTGTACCGCCCTTCGGGTAGCGTGGGCTCCACGCATCATTCCAAACACTGGTTTGTGACAAGACATTGCCTGCCAGGACGACTTCGATGGCGCCGCCTGATACCCGCAGGCTGGCGCAAGGCGGTAGGCAGTAATTCGCAACCACAGGGAGGCCGATCGCGAAATAGTCGCTCTGCCAGTAACCATGCGGCATAGGGAAGAGGCTCGTGCAGAATGGTATAGCGGAGCCCGTGTGACCCTGCATTGTAACGTCTTCTATTCTAGTTGCATGATACGATCCTGCAACGGACAATGTGTCTTTGATGAAGATCGGAGCGCTGGGCTCGAAAAGATCCTGATCGGGATCCAATGTAAACTCGTCGGTGACAAGGTAAGCTCCGACATAAAGGTCTCCATATTTTGCCCGCCCGGTATCGAATGGAGTGACAAACGAGACCCACCGGGATGGTGCGCAGCGTGCCAGTTTTATGTGTTCCTTCAAAAGACCATCAAGATCGCTGTCATCCGCAAGGCACTGTTCAGGAAAGTCTCTAAGCCATTCGGGTCGTTCTGTTGGTTCAAGTTCGAAAAACCCACCTACGGCTGGGATGTGTTCGAGAAGTTCGTCTAGCGCTCTCTCCAACGGCATTTGCCATTGGCTAACAGCTAGAGAAAACGTGCGAATATACGCTGAACGGAAAACCTCGGCCTGCCTTTGAAGGTACTGTCCAACGACACCAGATCGAGTTTCTCCGTAACTATCGAAATAGTGCGGATAAGCCGTACAGCCGGTCCCCAACTGATCGCGAAGCTTCTTCCACTCAAACGCCCATTGCTGCACGAATGGTAGACCTTCTTCAGCGCTTCTCGGGAGGCTAGGCTGCGCTTCAGCAGTTGCTCCCGTAACACGCGGGCAAAAGCACCTCCCACAGGGGACTTGGTATCATCGGGAGCTGCCTGCTCGAGCGGCGCGGTCTTTCTCGCGTCACGATGATCCATTGTGGCGTCACCAGGGGCGCGGCACCAAGGCGTCCATTGTCCGTTGTGGAGCAGCGAAGGGTGATCACGGAAACGTGATAACGGGCCCAAGAGATCGCGAAAATAAGAAAGCTTTGTTGCTAGCGTGTAGCTAAACGCTAACGCCGGCTTCGAGCGGCCTTGTAACGCATTGAAAAGATTGGCGTCCCGTAGGGGATTCGAACCCATGTTACCGCCGTGAGAG
>Ga0310811_10001012_pt1 | contig 36086 bp, 43 predicted proteins | sample YCmetagenome_FD_207642 | JGI IMG/M metagenome (GOLD analysis project Ga0310811, IMG submission 207642) | Soil microbial communities from experimental microcosm in Duke University, North Carolina, United States - YC | ecosystem: Engineered > Artificial ecosystem > Soil microcosm > Unclassified ... | reverse complement strand
GAGTGATACTCCAGAAATGCAAGGTCAAGGAAAGTACAGTGTTGGATAGTAAGTGTTGTCCTCCTTCGTGATGACCTACTCCTGACTGTTTTACCAGCTTCGTGAATTGGTGCGTCATTTCATCGGTCGTATACGAAATTTGTTGACTTTCCGCCAACTGTTGTTCTTACTTGTAGGGGGATCTATGGTCGCAAGTTCCAGCCGTCGAGCATCCCTACACAAGATTTGACGTAAGGCGTTGTCTTTCTTACACTTTCAAGCTCACTATCCATCCAGCCACATTCTCTATGCATTCGCTGATCTGAGACCTGACTCGGGCGAAGTTGTTCTCTCTGATGCATGGGCCGATAAAGATATTCACTACCCTGGCGATTCTTGGAATGACGTCGGAAACAACCTTTACGGGAATTTCAAGGCCATCTATAAATTGAAACAGCAAAATAGACACTTGAAGGTCCTTCTCTCAATCGGAGGTTGGACATATTCCCCTAAGTTCCATCCTATCGTTGTCAATCCTGCCCTGCGTGCCAACTTCGTGCGGTCTGCAGTTCGTCTACTCGAGGATTACGGTCTTGATGGTCTCGATGTGGACTACGAATATCCATCTAATGAGCACCAAGCTCGTGGCTACGTCGACCTCCTAAGGGAACTCAGAGCAGGCCTAGATCACCACGCTCAGATGAAAGGAATCTATCATAGATTCTTGTTGACAGTACGCCATTCAACTTTACTTACCCCGCCGAGCTTCAAATCTGAGATGTTGCCTTTTGCTAGATCGCTGCTCCTTGCGGACCCGACAACTATCAAAAGTTACACGTACGTGAAATGGACCAGTACCTCGATTTTTGGAATATGATGGCGTACGACTTCTGTATGTTCTGAAATGTTTGGTTGCATTATCAGCTGATTTACACGGAAAAATGTAACAGCTGGTTCATGGGATTCTGTTGCGAATCACCAAGCCAACATCTACGGTGGACCTATCAGCGCCTCACAGGCAATTGCGTGGTACACCGCGAACGGCGTCCCTCGCTCCAAGATGGTTCTCGGGATTCCGCTGTACGGTAGAAGCTTTATGAACACGTCCGGTCCAGGAGCACCGTTTTCCGGCATCGGACCAGGCAGCTGGGAGCAAGGTGTCTATGACTACCGTGCTCTTCCGCTCCCAGGCACATACGTGTTTCAAGACGACAAGGCCCTGGCAAGCTGGTCTCACGACTATCAGAAGCAGGAGATGGTGAGCTTTGACAACGAGCAGGTCGGCCATTGGAAGGGCGATTGGATCCGCCGTGAGGGTCTTCGAGGAAGCATGTTCTGGGAGTTAAGCGGAGACAAAGGAAGTTCACGAGAGGGAATGGAAGGTGGATGGGGAAAGGACCCAGTACCTGGGAGAAGCTTGGTTGCAACCGTCAAGCACGCCATGGGACCATTGGACCTGAGCCCTAACTGGCTGAACTATGAGGGGAGTCAATTCGATAACCTGCGCAGCGGTACTATTTAGATTCATCGATTGCATCATACGACACAGGATCAGTCGTCTTTTCCAGGACAATTACTGTAACATCACTTTTTCCTTCAAGCATATTTCATCGACTTTGTATGATAGCATCCTGTAATGTCACGATGTGTGACTTCTGTGACGGCTGTGATGAGCAATGCTAAAAAAAAATTAGCGGGCTGTGGGCGCATCTCAGACTGCTGCAGGTCGCCGTTCCCCTCGGCTTTCAACTGTATTTCTTGTTTCACGACCTATAGATTTTGGACAGTAATCGGAGGCATCCTACACTGAGATTCGACTTCAATCTCACCTGTATCATCAGTGCTCAAGTTCAAGTAGACCAGTCGACTACCATTTTCCTTCTAATCGCACAATTTATCCTAGGACCTATATCCTGAGTTTTTCAAATGTCTCCCGCTATAATGACCTCTTCTTTGGACTCGGAATTCGCTTCGATCATCGAGGCTTTGCGCACTGCACCATCTGGCCCAGGTCTATATTCCATGACTTTCTTGAGAGATAGAACTTATCATAATCTGTGTAGACGCCAAAGCAGCAGCTGACAAGCTCGCCCTTGCTGTTTCCAAAGCAGGTATAGAGAGCTTGGTGTGCGTCTATTTCTCTGCAATATTATAAGATGACAGCATCTAAAAGTTTAACAGTGACCAAAATGTAATAACTATCCTTGAAAATTTCGCACTCAACAAGAAGTCTGGATGGGAACGAGAATCTGGTGCTATTGCATTTCAGTCACTTCCCGCTGTTCTCGGTCCCCCCAGTGCACCCCTACTTCTGCCGAGCCTTCACGTTCTCTTTGATTTGTTATCTGACAAGGGAGAGGTTGTTCGGACTGCTGCAACAGCTGCAACGAAGGCTATCCTCCAGCTCCTCCCTCCAGAAGCCACACGCACCGTTTTCGGCATTTTAGAAGATATCCTAGAGAAAGGAAAATGGCAAACAAAAGTTGCAGCCCTAGATGCTCTCAAGAGTTTCGTGGCTCGTGCTAAGGACTCGGTCGCTGATGAACTTGGACATATCCTACCCAAGGTCGAAGTGGCAATGCACGACACAAAAAAGGAGGTGCGTTGTGAATGTTCCTGCGCTACTTTACTCCGCCGACCAAAACCGATTTCCCGCAGGTTGCTTCTGCTGCCGTCAAGTGCGCCACTTCTTTGTGCACGACACTCGCGAACCCCGATCTCGCTCCCCACATCTCCGCTCTGGTAAAGTGTATGTCTAATCCTGATGCAGCACCTGCTTGCATAAAGGCGCTATCATCAACGACTTTCGTCGCCGAAGTCACGGCACCAGCGTTGGCCGTTCTCGTACCCTTGCTCCTCCGTGCTCTTAATGATCGCAGCATGGAAGTGCAGCGGCGTACGGTGGTCGTCATTGATAACTTAGTCAAGCTAGTCAGGAACCCCGTAGTTGCCGCGAGATATCTTAGCCCTCTCGTAATGGGTGTGCAGAAGATTGCTGAGGGTGCTGCATTTCCGGAGGTTGGCTATACTTTTTTGATTGTATGCCTTGCGAATCTCATTCTGTCATTTACTAAGGTCCGTGCCTTCGGTGAGACGGCACTTAACACGTTGCTCAAGGCAGGTGCATCTACCTCGGGGACGCCGCCGACGCGGGATGTCAGCAAGGAGGTGGCTGACGTTGTTGCCGTCTTGCTGTCACTGCTTCCATCAGATCTTGTTATCCCCTCTGCAACTGGCTCAAATGCTCCGCCATCTGCAACCCACCCTCTTTTGTACCAATCTTTGCAATTTCAGGGGTCTATGGTTGCTGACCTTGTCTATAATCGGCGTTTCCAAGATCCGGAAGTATGGAAACGTTGTGTTGGTGTATATATGACATTCTGGCTGGGACCAGAGGGATCTGCTAGCTTTGCTGAATCGGCACGGGCACATTTCCGTGCGATTGATCAAGTGTGTGCTCTTGCTCTATTTTGCAAGGAAAACTTTTCATCATCAGGAACTATCCAGGCACTAAACAAATCTGAGCACGACGATCAAAGTGGCGAGGGCGAGCTTCTGTGTGACTCATTGTTTTCTCTCGCTTATGGTGCACTTTTACTGCTCTCGCACACAACACTCCGTCTGTTCCGCGGACGCCGTTATGGCATCCTCGGAACGAATGGATCAGGAAAGTCGACCCTTATGCGCCAGCTTCGGGACGGCAAAGTGGAAAATTTTCCCCCTCAAGATCAATTACGTTGTGTCATGGTAGAGCACTCCTTGCAGGGCGAGGACACGTCTTTGTCTGTGCTGGACTTTGTGGCGTCAGGTAAGTACATCCATTCGTTAATATTATACTCATTGACAGCAATTAATTTACCGCAGACAAGGCTCTGGTACAAATTCCGCGTTCTAAAATACGAGATCAATTGCTGGAGGTGGGGTTCGATGACGCCCGGCAGTCAGATGTAGTCGGTGGGTTGTCCGGTGGTTGGAAGATGAAACTGGAGTTGGCCCGTGCGATGCTTTACAATGCCGATCTTCTTCTTTTGGATGAGGTGCGAGGTGATTCGGTGTTACTGTTCTCGCGTTAGCTCACTTGCAAGTACCTTTTGCAACGCAGCCAACTAATCATGTCCGTATCCGGATTATCCCCATTTCCATCGCCTGACATTTTTCTGATAGTTGGACCGGGCTTCCGTTCAATGGCTTGAGAGTTATCTCATCGCTCACAAAAATGTCACCTGCCTAATCATCAGTCACGATTCTGGGTAAGTACGCTTAGCCCAATCCTGACATTCGATCGCTGATTCTACTCCACATGACTAGATTTTTAGATAATGTGACTACTGATATCATACATTACGAGTCCAAAAAGGTAAGGCCCTCGTCGGCCGATATTGAACGCCGACTGATCTACTCCCCTCTATTGTAGCTCGTCTATTATCCGGGAAATCTTTCATCGTTTGTGGAAAAACACCCGGAGGCTAAATCATACTATACTCTGGCGGCGACATCTGTCAAATTTTCATTTCCTCCGCCTGGATCCTTGATGGGTGTTCGCAGTAACACTCGTGCCATTTTGAAAATGTCAAATTGCACCTTCACGTACCCCGGTCGCCCACAACCTTCGCTAATAAACGTGTCTTGTGGTGAGTAATAATTCATGCTTCTATTTGTGATAAAGCCTCATTTACTCCACTTCGCAAGCCTTATCACTCTCCAGGTGGGTTTGTGTGGTCCACATGTCCAATTAAGCATGTTTCATTGTCATGCAGCCGAGTTGGTGTAATCGGCCCTAATGGCGCAGGCAAATCGACTTTGATCAAACTTCTAACGGCAAGAATGATGATTTGATCGATGGCGCCCCCTTAATGACCTGTTTACTTTCAGGGCGAGACCATTCCTCAAGAAGGAACTGTATACAAACATCCAGCCCTTCGTGTTGGTTACGTCTCACAGCACGCCACTCACCATATAGGTACATTCTTATCTTCCACTTCAGTGTTTAATATACCGAACTAACATCGCTTAGAACGTCACTTGGAAAAGACGCCCATTGGCTATATTCAGTGGCGTTTCCAGGACGGTCACGATCGTACGTCTTTAAACCTAAAGCGTCCCTGCCAGAGTCTCATTAATATAATTTGCTAATCATATCAGGTGAATTACTGGAAAAGGCCACTCGTGTTTTGACAGACGAAGAGAAGGTAGTCCTCGATCAAGATTGGGTCGGCAGGAATGGCACCAAGCGCAAATTGGAGGTTAGTATTACTTTGCATTGTCGATCTGATCCATATCCTAAAATTATACAGCTTATTATGGGTCGTCAAAAATTGAAAAAGACATTCCAATACGAGGTCAAGTGGCGTGGTCTTGACCACAAGTTCAACACCTGGGTGCCTCGTGATGAGTTGATGGCCAAAGGTTTCGTAAAGTTGGTGCAGCAATTTGACGATCTAGAATCCTCGAGAGAAGGTGCAGGTACCCGTGACACGTCTGCCCAACTTGTGCGCAAACACCTAGAAGACATTGGTCTCGATGGAGACATCGCGCAGTATAATGAAATTTCGGGATTATCGGGAGGTTTGTAATCAATTGTTGCGTTAGTTTCATCCTACTAACCTCCGAGGTTGTTAGGGCAAAAAATCAAGTTGGTCATTGCGGCCTGCCTCTGGAATAATCCCCAGGTTCATTAGATGTCTGGTTGTCATGCTGATGTGCTGACGTTACTTTGTAGGTTTGCGTTCTTGACGAACCGAGTAATTTCTTAGATCGTGAAGCGCTTGGCGGCCTTGCGGTGGCCATCAGAGAATGGGGTGGTGCTGTGGTGAGCGCTATGAAATGGGTACGATTTCTGATCCACAGTTGACATGGAACACCTTAGGTTATCATCTCACACAATCACGAGTTCGTTTCGGCTTTATGTCAGTCTTCCGACGTTGTATTTCACGTATCTTTCTGATTCAATATTCCAGGTCCGGAAATCTGGCAGATTGAAGCAGGGCGAATGACACATCAAGGAAAGGCTGCCGTTGTCGAGGATGCCTTTTCCGACTTGAAGTCCCCAAAGGGCAGCGGTGCTAATACCCCAGCTCGCTCACGGGTGCAGAGCCCGTCTGTTTCAGCTCATGGGACACCTGCAGGAAGTGGGGCTGAAGACCCTGGCGCCACAAAAGTTGTCAAAAAGAAGAAGAAACTGACACGCAACCAAGTGAAGGCCCAGGAAGAACGCCGGAGGTTGAGAAAGCTCGCGTGGCTTACTCATGGTGGTCCACGGCCTGAGGACACCGACAGTGACGTTGATCCTTGAAATCGAGAGACCATGTGAATTTATCAGGGGCCATTTCATTCTGATCCGCGGATGCTTTTTAACAAGATCTCTTATAGATTACCTTCCTTGAGTCATGCTTGTGAAGTAATAGATTTTCCGTTTTGTCGCAAATTTGTTTAGCAGAATTTTCAGAAGTTTCACTGCCACGTAGTGTAGGCGACAGAAAGCCGAGTCTTGCATGAGATAGCCGTGCTCATACAGGTCCACGCTAGTGATCGCAATTCAACGTGTCGAGTGCTGGCGGTTTGGCATGAAATTCAAAGATCGTTGTCAAACCCGCGATGCCAATCCGATCATCGGGGCATGTGTTCGAGGATCCAGAAATCAATGTATTGATTCAGAATGCAACTAACTAATAATATTACATTAACGGATTCAGACATTCAGTGACAATCATTATCCGGCAATGCCCGGAGGTGACCGGTGACCCGGCGTAATATATGGTATAGGATGAAAATGAAATTCATAATTGCAAACTTCGAGCTTCGCCTCCATACATATACTTATCTCTCGAATTTATCCTTGTCTTTGTCCTGAAACCGATTAAAATAGCGTCACGGCCTCAGCGCTTCAAGCTTTTGCCGCGGTCCGTCGTCAGAAGATTTTTTTTTCTTTCTTCTTCAGAAGGATCTATGAGGGGCCCCTTGCCCGAGTAACAGTTGATCGACAATTTCGCGCGGTTCTTAAACTATTCAAGTTGCTGCATAAATATGTCAAAGGGAGACCCTGACCGTGGAGCTGAAAGGAAGTCCTGGGATTGACGCGGCGTGACGAAGGTGCTTGCTGGACGGCTGGCGCCGCGGCGGTGAACTCGTGCAACAATCCACAGCAAGCAGCCACATGACATCTTATCGATGGCATTCGTGCCGATACTGTGGCAGTCTTTGTTTGTATCTCACGTATTATCAGTAGAATCGTAAACCGAAGAGGAACATACTTAAAAAAGTCATGGCGTAATTCATGGCCTTCTAACCGCGGACATCCGTGACAAAATCGAGCAAGAACAAACTTTGGAGCTTTTCGGACGTGTGCGTGTGATCAGACTAAACCTGAGCGAGGGGATAAGAACATGATAAGTACATAAAAACTACGGCGACAGTGCATCAAGGAGGCAGGTACATGTGGACGGATTGGAAAAGGGCATCAGATTGCGTGAGGTGATATGGATATATAAAATTCAATATGAATGGGTATTAAGGGGCTGGCGAGTAAGTTAATACACTGATAATGAATGATCGAGGTCCTAATGCAAAAGGATGACGACGCTTCTGTTGTGATGAGGACAGAATGAATCTAGCTGAAATGAAGGCATGGTGTTTAGACAACGATCAAATATTCAGTAGCGACCGGGCTGCTGCCATTTGCGGGGATCTTCCTCGCGCCGATGGGGGATAGATGAACGACTGTCTTGTGCCGCAGACCGGGTATCCTGACTCGATCGCGGAATATATGATGTATGTGAAACAGACGTGGGGCTAATGCTGCCACCACCAAATGAAGTATGCGACACCTCGTCCGTCTGAGAGGACATGCTAAATGGTTGATGAGGAGTCGACACTGATGCCGATGACTGGCGGGTAGTCTGTCTCATTGACTGCCGTTTGTTTTGGAACCTATGGAAAGGCATGAACATCGATCTTGTGATTTGTATAATACACCAACCAGATCTGAACGCTCCTGGCTGACATGTCTAATTTCTTGGCAAGCTCCGCGCGTTCTTCAGTGGAAGGAAACGCAGTACGAGCATAGGTCTCATTCAGGACTTTCAGCTGAGCTGCGTCAGCTCTCTTACGTTTTTTCTTGATAGCAGGTTGCTCGTTGTCCATCATTTGAGCAGGTTCTTGTGTTAGTGCAGAGTTGGTGATTGGCCCTCGAGCATAGGGAGAAGGACCATGGGCTTCGACTTGTGTAGGCATGCCCCGTTCAGATGGGTACATGCCGATGGACATCTGCTGTGAGTGATACATTGATGGCAGTTGACTTGAATGATGACGTGGATCGGGGACCGGGGGATATGAGTATGGCGTTTGGTTTGGGTAAGGAGCATACTCGGTAGGATAGGTTGCCGTCGGCGACCGAATATCACCATAGTTGGAAACAAGAGGTGCGACTGCCCCGTAACTACCCTGATATCTGTCGGGCATATTTAATGGAGGCAGCTTGCGAGAGCCGTGAGAATCGGTCGGGATCGTCGGTGAACTGCGCGAGGGATAACTTGGGTATTGTTGATTTTGAGGGTATCGGTCATAGTGTTCATAACTGGAATGCTGTGGGGCAACTGTTACCGCTTGAAGTAAGATTGATGAGTGTGCGATCGGAATAGATGATGTCAGACATACTAGTAGGCCATTGACCATAGCTCGAGGAACTATGATCACTTTTTCCAGGAGATGAACGTTGCTGCGAATATGAAGGATAGTTGGGAACTATACTTGAGTTGAGCATATTTGCATTTACACTAGATAGAAAAACAGACCTGAAGAGGGTGAGGTTGGAAACGCTGAAGAAAGAGGAGGGAGCACAGTTCGCCCACCCTGTCCCGTCTGAAAAAAACCACTATTTTGAGAATCCCCTCCAGGAGGGCTTTTGCGGGCCTTTGAAAGGTTTGAGAACAAACGATCGTCCCTCGGGTTTGTCATAGTAAGTTAAGCAGATAGGCAAAAGAGGAAGTGAAGGAAAATTATGGTTCAATGAAAAGAAGAAAATCGATGTGGATATAAGTATGAAAGAACACGCGCTGAGCATGCCAATTGCCCGACGAGCGAGCAAGAAAAGGCCTGCGGCACGGGAAGGCTGTGAGAGTTGGATGAATCGATCAGGGCCGTTGAATGAACGAGGTAAACATGAACACCGGCAAAGGTAACTGAACACGAGGCGCAGATGTGCAAACTGGGCAAGGGGTGGTAGGATGGAGCGTGTTTTAAGTCTGCGGAATGAGGCTTCAGTTGAAGTAGGTCGGGAGTAAGCTTGTTAGGTTTGGGCGTTTAGGAATGAATGATTTTAAGTTATAGTATCCCGAACAGATCCAAGATCATCCGAACTCGAGATTGTTGTAATTGTTTTTTTGAATAAAACCAAAAAACCCTCGTAAAGGGACAATCTTCGCGGTCTTTCATTATTTTCCGCTTCGAAAACTCCAAACGAGGTGACGGACCGTAATACAGCTTAAGGGAAGCACTGACGCGTTGGAAAAGCTGTGTTCTTCTCTGTGCAACGCGGAAATTGCATTGTTGACATCAATCCATCGAGATCGGGTTTTTTGAAAGCCTCGTGGCCTTTTCTGGTGCGGACACCTTGCAACACTTGAGTAAGTGTTTTTCCAATCTCGAGAATATTATTATTATTTCCCACAAACGGCTAGCTCCGATTACCGAATTATTCTACAATACCAATTTTACGTTAAAAATCTAGAATTAAAGGGGTGACAGCTCTATTCAAGTATATGAATTGTCGAATCCTTTTAATCTAAGATCTACTGCAACCTCACTTTTACTGAAACTATGTACAACTTTGTATGAACATTTGATCAAATATTCAATTTAATAAGATCAGGTTAATCATCTTATGTGCGTGACAATAAATTGTCACATGATTACCGGAATTAGTTTCACTATAGAGCCTCAGTTCAAGTGACATCCAAGTGCATAGACATGGTAGCATCATCTCGTCCGTCGCCAAACCTCAAAAATTCTCTTAAATACTACGATGAATGTCCTCTCACGTCAGATCTCGTTCCCCGGGTATCTTATTACCGGCCAGTAACATATCCATATCCTGCAACTCCAATTCACGATGAAACCGCACCTAGTACAATGCTACCAGCGGGTACTTTTCTGCACAAAGGCTTCTATGATCTACTCGCCATGATCCCCACCCCCTCATCATCCCGATTTCTTTGGGGTGCTGGTGGATCTAACCAAGCTCCACCCACAGACGGGGAGATTATTAGCGCAAGTCCGTGTCATGAGGACATCAATCCAAAACCCCGTCACATGCCTGGATCTTCTCCCCTAAAGAAGGGTAGAAGAGTCAGTAAAGCCATGGTCTCCAGGCCCACGGGTTTCGTGTAGGTTATATTTTGGTATTCAGCGTTAACTGCGTCCCAACATGGGTATTCGTAGGCATCTTGTCCACGCTTCGGATGCCGGTCAGGCAGAAGCCCTTTTAACACGCTGGGGTCCAGATGGTTTGGGAAAGCTTGGAGGTCAGCCATCAGCGCATTATCCACTTATGTTATCAGTATTCTGAGCTGGCGGTTTAGACCCGCGTTGGGCAGATCCAATAAAGTCTCGAGTAAGGCAGGGCAATCAGGCGAGGGCTGTTAACGAGGTTATCAATGCACTTAAACCGTCTCAAGATAGTGCAGGCCAGTCACCTCCCCTGAGAGTCATGAACGGTATGAGCACTACTACTTCGTCTACTATAACCACTGCTGCCCGTGAAAATGTCCACTTTTCACCCGCGGATGCCTTGCCAGGGCATCCAGGAAATACTACCATTAAATGGAGCGGAGGGCTCAGGGCTCATCCAGAAATCGGTGAATACGATGATGATCTGAACCTTACCCTTCCTGGCCCTTCACCAAGGCCAATTACTCCATCATTAGCTACCTTGGAGAAGGCGGTGTCCGCTCGGATCTACTTTGAGAACCTTTACTTTCCCCTTCTTCGGCAGCCACCTTCTCGAGAACAACGAAGAATTGCCATGGAGAAGGATATGGTTATCATGCACTTTAGCGAAGATCAGAAAGAAGCATTACGTGCTCAGTGGCGCCAAAACGAAACAGAATATCTTCGCGAACGCCGAAGGAAAGTCGATGCCACAGCGTTCATCAAACTAAAAACCATAGGCCACGGTTGGTTCCCCTTATGTTCCTGAAAGAGCATTCTCACAGAAAATACTATCGATCAGGTGCGTTTGGGGTCGTGTCCCTGGTTAAAGAGCGAGTCACGGGACAATTGTTTGCCATGAAACAGGTTCTCGTCCATTTTAATCTACCCATATGGCACTGTCATCATATTAATGATTCATTTCACTAGCTAAGGAAGAGTGATATGCTTCGCAAAGGGCAAGAAGGCCACGTCCGTGCAGAACGTGATATCTTGAAATCTGCCTCACTCGTCGCTTCGCCCGGTGGCGCGGAGTGGATCGTGAAGCTGTACTACAGTTTTCAGGACCGCGATAATCTGTACTTGGTCAGTAGCTCTAACCCCGATATCCGCCATCTTCCCAAGAATCAGACGAGCACATGAGTAACTGATTTCATTTCGATTTCATATCTTGCCACACAATAATAGGTATTGGAATTTATGGGCGGTGGGGATCTCCTAAATCTTTTGATCGAGAGAGACGTTTTTGAGGAAGACTTTGCTCGTTTCTATGTCGCTGAGGTTGGCATCTTCTTTTTCACATACTACACTTTGTTGAACGGCAGGCACATTTACCCCAGATGATTTTAGCCATTGAAACTTGTCATAAACATGGTTTCATTCATCGTGACATTAAGCCTGATGTGAGTCTCAAAAGATATTAAGGTCCGCTTTGGATTGATAACACGGTTATCCATGCGTTTCTGACAGAACTTCCTGTTTGATCCGCAAGGACACATTCGTCTAAGTGACTTCGGACTCGCGTGAGTAGGAGGAACATTAGCGGAACTGACTCACTTCCCCGTCCCCTTTTTTTTCTATGTGCTAAATATGTAACTGACTCCACAGGACTGACCTGCACTGGGCCCATGATACTTCCTGTCAGTGCGGAACAGACTGAGTAGACGGAACATGAGACTGATTCGGCGGCCATAGATTACGAACAGCAGCGGCGTCAGTTATTGCACAAGCATGGAATAGACCTCGAGGACAGCAACGGCATCGGAGATGGAATCAGAACCAAACGAATGGACCGCAAGGACGTCGAATTATTGATGGGCGACGGCAACGGCCAGAGCGGCATATTCACTTGGCGGGAGAAAAATCGCAGGAAGGTATGATTTACTACAAATTAAATTTACAATCTCCATTTTGTGCCTCACCCTATCTGTTTGTGCTGTAGCTAGCGTATTCTGTGTAAGCAATGTCCTCGCAGCATGCAGCGTGATTTTAAACATCCTTCTTCGGATCCATAGTTGCGGGACGAACTCTTACAGTATGTGGTCACCTTTGTCCATGTGATTACCCCATGTTGCCATGCTTACGCTTTCAATAGTGTCGCCAGAAGTCATCAGAGGCCATGGCTACTCGTTTACCTGTGACTGGTGGAGCTTAGGCGTTATCATGTTTGAATGCCTGTATGGGTAAGCTTCGGGGCTTCGTATATCCGGTACGCCGCGTGTTAAGGAATGGAAATCACCCAGGTATCCCCCATTTGTTAGCAACTCCGTAAGCACACAAATTTTAGCACCAACTTTTCGCACCCCAGTTCATCTGTGGCTGACTGCGGGGGTCAGAGACATGTCACCCGTCAGAAGATTCTGAACTGGAAGCAATCCCTCAAGTTCCCATCTCGCCCTCGTGTCTCGGGTGAGGGCGTGAATCTGATGCAGCAGCTCCTTTGCGAGCCTGAGGACCGCCTTGGAAGTAAGGCTCCAGCATCCGTCTCGCGCCCAGATTCCCTCGCCGTTCACACACGACGCAGTGGTTTCATCTTGCCAGGGTCTACGGTCGGCAGTGTTGATGGTGCAGATGTAATCAAGGTCTGCATCACTAGAGCTTGCGTTCGCAGCTGCTGACGCCTAAACTCGAAGGCGCACCCCTGGTTCCGAGGAATAGACTGGGAAAATATACACCGCTACCCTGCACCATATCGCCCGGATTTGCAGAGCCCCGAAGATACACGACACTTCGATTCCGACATCCCACCAGTGGTGAGTGCTCCAAGGCATTTCGTCATACCAGGTGTTCAGGTTGTTCCTAGCCATTGGTTCCCGCAAACGGAGCGCCAGCAGATGCAACGAAAGACCCCCTGCTCAGGGACAGGGTCCACGGGGAAGAGATTCTGAAGGTCCGCAAGGCCCTCGCATTTGCGGGGTTCACGCACAAGAGCCCTCGAGCGATCAGTTACGCTCGTGCTGATCGTGCATTTGATGCATCAGCGGACATTCCAGACCAAGAACGGGTCGAACGAGGTCGCCCACGGCTTCGCAATGTACACGAGGCTGGCACAGGCCGGGCTATATCCCTTTAGTGTGATGCGTGTTCGGCGACCCTGAGAGGAATAGCTGTGTGGCTGAAATGGTGCCGCAACTCTGCCATGCGGCATCGTCGAGGATATGACGACACAGTCTACGGACATGACGCGAAGACACGCATTTACTCCATAATGTGATTATTCATTGTACTTGATTACTAGGATCTGCGGACATGACTCTGACATGCACTCATTTCACGTTGCTTCTATCACTATACTTGAAGACTATGCTATACACTTTTTTCCCTTGCTGTCCGCCGCCGCCGCCACCAGATCTCCCGTTGCCGTTAACGGGTGGAGCAAGTCAATCATGCCCTACGTACCACGAGTCGAACTCGAAGAGAATACGTTTTAAATGCCGGAAAGCACAATTAATTAAAATGGAATGGATACACCGGAGTATACTAGTGACAATGACTGTATGAAATAAATATGTGAGCGACGAGTATAATGTTCATCGGCCAGTGCATGCGATAAATGGAATAAATAAATGCTCGTGAATTACTATAAATATGTGCCGTTCATCATGAACGACCGATGCAATGTCCGTGAAAAATGCAACGAAGATCATGAGATCCGAATAGGAGTGATTGCATCCGCCAAGTATGCATCCGTGAGGACAACGCATGTCGCTCTAACGCCCAGAACGTGAATGTGCGTCGTTTGACTCGTCGCTGTCCTCGTGATAGCGTCCTGAGGCATCGGCATGCACGCGAGCATGCCGACGCATGTTGCTCAGCACGCTGAAACTACGACCACAACCCTCAAAAGTGCACATAAAGGCTAGATGGATAATTAGAATGATGATGAGAAACGTTGTGAACGAATGCTGTGAATGGACACTCACGCTTTTCGCCGGTGTGACTATTCAGGTGGATCTTTGGTTGGCGGCCTTCATTAGACTAAGAATGGTGCAGGATATTGAAGTACACACCTTTAAACTACTGGGACGATTGAACCCCTTTCCGCAGTAGTCGCACTCGTATTTGAGTGATGAAGGCCCGGCATTGGCGTGAGGATTGGAGTCTTCTAGACTAGATGTGGTATCTTGCGACTCTCTACGGTAATGCTGACCCCGCATATCGGGGTAGCGTGGAACATAAGACGTTGATCCAGGGGGCTCCATCATGGATTGCCCAGTATACTGCTGCCTCGAGTAATCCAGATGTGAGCTTGGCCCTGGGTGACTCGTATAATCATAGGCTGGCCGTGCCTGGCCACTGTTAGTGGACGACCGAGAATATTGGTTCGGTGGATGCTGGGAATGATACAATGAATGTGGTGGATGTTCGTGAGATGGATGAATGTGAGTTGGGTGCGTTTCGTGTCGTGAACTACGAGAAGAAATAGGGTGGTAGGGCGTTGAAGGGTTTCTCTGGGAAAGTGATCATTATCAAGGTTTGATCTAGCCATTAGACGACGACTAACTTGTAAGCCTGGCCCAGATAGGGTATCTGACTGGCCCATATGTGGTGCACTGTATGGGTCGTGACCTGCACTTGGACCCACCCATGAAGGAGGTATTACGGAAGGTCTTGGAGTACGAGATAATTCTGAAGGCTAAAGGTAAATAGAGTGCACGGATGTAGGGAGCTGGAGAAGCTCGACTAACCTGGGAAAAGTTCACGAACAGAAGGGAGGGTTGGCCGAGCTGCTTCCCGATGGGTGTCGCGCTCCGAATATGAGCGGTTAGACATTTTATAGTATGGGGTATGAGGGGAAAAGTGAACGAGAAGACGAGTTGAATTATAGTGGATGTCGGGGAATCTTATATGGTCGGATCGTCTCTGAACCGCGGTAACGGCAGGATACCGTTGCACGCCGATCGTGATGCGGCGGCTTCGGAATAGTACTTGCATGAAGAAACGTGACCGGGTCTATTCCATTAGACTGCAGGACAGCACCTCGAGGGTACACTGACAATATTCGACGACATGGTTACCACTCGGTTACCATATTTTAAGGTAGGCAACCGTGGTGATTGTCGCTTTAGAGCTGCTGCGCACTCATTCACAACGCATTTGTGGGAGTCTCATGGACTCAAAAGAGCCGTTTGGACGGTGCCAGGGTTGGAGATAGAGCACCGCAATGTCACACACACTAAGGGGCGCGAATGCCGCGCATCATCCACGGGGGATGTGCTGTTAGTATATCTTGAATATATATGTACCGTCACTTGCCGCATCTCAGATCAACTACAACGGATCATTCTATTGGGCCCATCCGTGTCTCTCTGGACACACCCCTGCTTTATTGATTCTTGCTGGATACCAACGATTGAATCCTCGTCGGTTACATCTCGGTAACGTTGAATCTCAAACCGGCTACAAATCGTCCACTTCAATTTCAACATCTTTGCATCGGGAGGCAGTGCGCCGCAACTAGTCTCGGCCATGCATCCCTAAGCATGATTCGCATCTCACTGTGAAGCTCGCACGTTATTTATGAGCAGCCGTCGCTAATATCGACGGTCCGGGTCAGAGAGCTTACCACAATTCGGCTCGCTCCTCCACATACACGATCAGTCGAACAACGTTTTATTTATTCTCTCCCCTGTCAGCTTGGTATCTCTGCGCTTCCTCCAAAGTCTTTGTGTTTAGCGATAGTGCGTGTAACCCTTGAGAAAATTCTTCAGAAAGGGCGGAGTATATCAGGCGATGACGTTGCACCGTGTTCTGTGAAGGAATAAAGCAGATACACCCGAGATTGGATAGCACACGCACCTTCCCTTTGAAAGTATCTGAGATTACCTGCACGGCAAAATCTACGCCCGGGTCGTCAATGAACAGCGTCTTTGGGGTAGTGGAGGACACTTACGTGTTTCTCCATTCCCGCCACCTTGAGAGCGCATTGCGGCGTGATGTCTATGCAACTGCGATTCGTTGGTAATGATTAGTTTAGACGGTTGAAGCAAAGTCACGAGCTGTGAATGATTGCTCAGGAGTCGAATCCACCTGCGCTGCCGACTTGCTGCCTTACCTTTTCTCGTATGGCGATTTCTACCGGACCTGGAGATTCCAATATTGTGTCTGACGCCATGGTACGAGAAAGATTCAAGCGCTGCCGCAGAGCAATGCGAAGGCTGCGTGTTGCCCAGAGCATGAACCTGCTGGCTACCATGCTGAGATTGCAATCAGAGCTGCGCTGATGCAAACGGGCACTTACCACCAGACTCGGAGCAAGCCTTCACAAAAGGCAGAACGATAAAAATGCAGGTGTCCAAATTGGCAATTGTTGGTCCTTTGTTGGTCAGCAAGTGACTAGTCTGTGAACGTGTGAAATGTTGGCTTCGCCACTTGGTACGCACGCCAGACTAGTCACGAGCCTACTTTACAAATGGCACGTACAGCCAAAATGATCGAGTCATAACGATGATCAGAGGTCCATCACCAGTCACCTTCACGAAATCTCGTCCCATTGATAGTTGTGACCCCTTTGCATGATGGTGAACCCGTACACTGCGGTACACGGTCGGTCAGCATCAAGTTAGTATGACTGTTCAATGATGATATCACAGCCGTTGAATGACTGGCCATCAGAGAACCGATGAGTCAAAGTGACGACCGGATTCCCCATTTGCTTCCTCAGGAAAGGCATACCGGTAAGTACGTATTAATGCTACGCATGCTAGTGGCGACCGGTCCCTAAAAATTGAGCCCGACTCAAACAGTCATAGTGTTCAAGGAACAGGTGAAGTGAGTGACAGTCGCATCGCCAAGCCAGCGATGCATCGACTCTGAAAGCACTGACAGCGCATGCCATGAATATCCCAAAAACACGATTGGACATGCACGAACCGCCGCATTCATTTTGTCTATATTATTTGATAGGGTGTCCTTGCGACAGAAATGATACGATGCTCATCTTTTCGCGTAACGTTCGTTTCGAGGGCTGTGATCGGCACCTTACATAGCGCTGATGCATTTCATAGCCTGCTGTGGACATATCCTTGTGTAGTCCGTTACGGTCCCGTTAGTGGGAGGAGGGCTCTGTCGAACACAAAACTCTTATCCCCAATAAGATATCCAAAGTGATGCTAATTTTATCCACGACTCTAGTTGTCCGCTAAAAGTAACTGACCCGTATCTTGAGCAAATCGCACGAGGCAAAGCAAAATCGATTCAACGCGGTGTCGGGGAGTTGATGCGCAAGTGCCGTTACAACTGTTTAAGCAAATGACTTTGAAATGGTCACCATTCATGGCCTCATCGGCGTCCCTTGAAACTTGAAAGTCACGTTATCACTATGTTGTTAATGTCAAACGTATTCACTTCACTACGAACAAGTACTTCGCCTGATTCTGCCTGATTCACCTCGCCATGGTGTCACACTTCTCCTCGCATCAGGACCATCAAGAATGTGAGATGACACGCAATCAATGTGGTCTAGTAGAAACGTGCTTTGAAGAGGGTCAATACGAGTCTGGCATCGCAGTGCTCGAACAGCTAAGGTCTGAAAACTTTAAGCCACCCGTGTAAGGTCATCTGGATTCTCTTTTTCCGAGGAGCATTGAAAGTAGTTCCTAGGTCTCTTGTACGTCAACTCCTCTATATCGCACTGTACCCACCGCCGCCATCCCTCGATCATGTAGAAGAGCGCGATCTCAATCTCGCTTCGCCATCAAAAGGCTCTCCTGCAAAAACAAAGCATCAGGCACCAAAAGTGACCTTTGCTCCTTCAGTCAATGCATCAGAAGCCGCACAACGCTTGTTGTTATCCTTCGTTAGAACAAATACACCTACGTCTCTTTTCCAGGCTTTGCCACAACCGCGCAGGAGCAATGAATTGCCATTCGAAGGTGATGATCATGACTCTGTTGTAGCAAAGGAATCCCTGTGCATTAAAGACGCGAAGCACTGCTGGGCAATACTCAAAGAGGGTTTCATACCGCGAATAAAAATCTCTCAGCCGTCCCTGCTATTAGGGAAGAAGAAACGCGGAAAACTCATCGCTGTTACTGAAGAGTATGTAGAAGAGAATCGCAGCAATTCGGTTTTCGCTCCTGTTGCAGAGTACGCCTGGCTAGTCTTGCAGTGGTTGGTCGAGCTTTTTCAGCGGGACGAATCTTTGACATCTGGAGATGGTTCAGGTAGGAAACCATTTCCAAGTTGTAACCCTTTGACCAAGATAATGTGCAGTGAGGCATTCGTCATTATTGTTGTTGCAGATTCCCCCGACGAGAAGTGGCACAGGTCTTCGTTGGGAAGCTGATGCACCCCTAGACATCGTGTTCCATTGTGTTTCACAAGGTCAACCGCAGCGACGACAACTGGGTCTCGAACTGATGGCTCTGGTGAATTATGCTTTTCTTATTACAAACTGTTCATCTGACGTTTTCTGCAGCTCATCGGAGTTTGTCTAACGGCAGAATTTGACTTCAACATGTTTCTGGAGCAAGTAACGTCACGACTACACTCAGCCTCCCCGGAGATCGTTCAGACTTTCATGTCTGGTTTTCATTTGTCGCATTCAGCGCAACTGTTCAAACTGGCGCTCTGTCGCAAATTCCTTTCCGATGAGTTGGGTGGGAGAAATCCATCCAGCCGTCGCCCCAAGCCACAAGCGCGAGCTGTGAGAGCAGCACGAGGCGTTATCCCTGCGAGAGAGGAGAACCTGTCATCCTCCAGTGCAAATGACCCGTCAGCCTCCTTTTCCGCGAGTAAAATTTCTATGCCTCCCACCGGCGACATCGTCCACCTTCTTACAGGGTCTAACGGACGTACTTCTCCTGCAATTCTAATTGTGAAGAAGGAGCTTCTGTTTTCATACGCCTACCTGCAGCAGATCGCAGAACGACGGGACGTGGAATGGCAGAAAATAGCAACAGATGGGCGTCTTGAAAACCACGTCAATTCGGTTTTTGGTGGAGAGAGCTATGCTCAGCAAGACAGAGATGTCATAATTAGTCTTGTGAGAATCTGGGCCATGAATTAATGCGAGTAAGGCATAATTGGAATAAGCCAATATCCTGTGGGACCTTCCTCCACGGAGCGTGTTATTCGTTGAGTTCCCCCTGCTGTATGACAATGTGAAATTACTCACCCAAGCTGGTAACAAGATTATTCATACCCCCCATGACGATAGTCAGTGCTATGTATGTGTCCATATTCTAGAAAGTCAACACACCCTGCGACGATCGGCGGCCTCAGACCGATGAGATGGATGCAATACTCCTCCAATCTTGAAAGACTTACATAAAGTCCTCTGTCAAACACTTTTCTCATGGGCTATCATCTGCCTGCACTTGGAGCTTGGACTTACTTTGGAGTAATTAAATGAGGTGGTGATCTGTGCAACTGAATTTCTGCTCGGGTGTTGTGTGGATCTTGGGCAGTTTGAAGGACAAGAGTTAGGACCCTCATAGACGTGGAACATAGCCCATTATGCGAGATATTTCGATGTGTTAGGATCACATTATGATAGAGCGTAAGCGCATTATCATACGCGAGGGCATCTGTATTGAGTATTGCGTGAATGAAATGTTAGCCTGAAATGGTGTGGCTATGTAATTAACGAGTATGCCAGTATAGACGTGAAGTTTCACGCGACGTCGAAGTTCCGGTCCGAGGATTAAGTCATAACCTGAGCTCAAGGGATAATATGAAAATTCCGACGATGCTGGTCCAGTGGACACTCAAATTGTAGGTCTACTTACAGAGGAGAGTCTCCACGTTATGAGGTGGCAAATTAGAGAGATAGGGGATAATATCAATGCAGCAGAGGAACCATTCGCGCAGGGCAGGAACAGCCAGTACGTAAGACATTAATACGCGTACTATCACCGCGAGTAGACACGAGTGCATCCAGATTTGCGCGATGTCGAAAGGTACGCTTCGAATCTGAAAATGATTGAACCCATTGAATGCGAATTTGCATTGTCCCTGCAAAGGGTCGCAACCAACCGTGACAGGTGTGGCAGTCACGGAAGTCAGTCTTGCAAGGTATGTCAGGGGTCTGTTGTAAAGTTTGCGAATACCCAGAGAAGCTCATTAACGCGGAGATAGTGGGGTATCCCTTCCGAATCAAGTTAGCCAAGATTTGGTGAAAGTTCTTTGAGCGTTAGACGATCCTTGACAAAGCTCTGGGTCACACCTATGATTGGTAGTGGACAGACATATTGTGAGCAACAATGTCTGTTGGCGATTGTACTTCAATGTTTTCTTGTAGCCGATTCAATGGTTACCGATACCTCTCAGGTTTTATGGATTGACGTACCTGTAGTACGGAGTGAAATGTGAAGACGTCGAGGAAGAGGAGAATTCACCAGTCCACATGGTAACACAAGATATGATACCACTATCGGACACGAACAGACTAGCCACCGAGGTATCGAGCGGTTAAAGTGAATTTTATTAGTATAGTTCACCTTTGCTGTTCTTGGAGGGAAGACCCGGAAGCTTTGATTAGGAGAAGAGTGTCAATTTGTTTCCATGAGGATGGAGCGCAACACACTGTCATACTGGAGTTATCAGGAGATTAAAAATGAGATGTAGATACGACTAACTGGTGCGTCTCCAAAGTTCAAACCTTGGTCTTCTGACATGGCTTTGCTGCTGCAAACGCATACCACATACAGGGATGTGACACTTGGGGCCTGTCAATGGTTATCGATCATCACCCACGTAACGTTAGTACACTTTGCGGCCTATGGCCTTACGAGACACGGAATGCCGCTTGACAAAGTTCAACGTTCAACTTTGGAGTCTGGAGAACCACCGTTTACAGAAACACCGTATCGTGCGACATAAAGTCTCCTGTCGACTGGTCAGAAACCAAACCGTCGGTGTGTTAAGCGATCTTATCTTATTACGACACATCACACAAACCAAATACAAACATATTTCACCGAAAATACGCCCCGAAACTCTGGGAAGCTTGGTAACAAATTGTTGTTCAAGCGCTGCAGGATATTGTCTAATGTAGTATCTCAACAGGTGAATTGAATTGCGTGTTGGAAATGGTCAGCGAATAGTATGGTCTGAATAAATAATTAGAAGCATATGCTGGCATGGTGTCAAGGTTAAAATTCTTTTTTCTGGATTCTGGTTCGTATTTTATTGTTACAATGTCGAACTGTATTATTGTGCGCTGTTTGCCCCCTATGTACCCTATCGTATGATGAACGTGATGCGGCATAGTGCAAAGCGGGAATACCCAAAGCCTAACCAGAAATGAAAGTTAACTTAAACCATTTAGGTCCGGAGTCAACCATCCGACTCTTCTGCTCCTCCGGCGACCCCCTCTGGATCTAACTCTACATCGACTAAATCACCATCATCGGCGTCCCCTGCAGAGGCCTTGGATTTCCCCTGTTGGTCTTTCCATATCTGAGCCAGAAAATTTGTAGTACTGGCTTGTTCCAGCGATTTATCTTCTCGGGTCTTGATAAATCGCGGGAATCTTAGACTGAGGCCTCTCGAGGAGGAACCTAGGCCCAATGCTGCTAGACTTACGGGGCTCAAAGTGATACTGAAAAAATAGGGTGAGTAGATATTTGCCTATGCCACTGACCGCTTGTAGCAGACTCACTCTGCCCCTCGTATCTCCCACACCTCATGGGGCCTGAAGTATACGTCGGGCCTGAAGCCTGGAAGAATAATTAGCCAAGAACCTTAGTACTCAAAAATAATGTCAGCACCTCCTGTATTGGTTTCCCAGAGGGGTTGCCTAGAGCAATTATCGGACCCCTCTGAGTAGTGCGCAACCATCTCCTGATACGAAAGGTGCGATAAGTAAGTAGCATGTGAAGACGTACTGTATGACAAACTTTGTAAAACGAGTCAGAAAATCCTGCGGTGAATGAAAGCTCAACATATCATTATGAATTACAATACATGTCACTTACCGGACATACACTTGCAAACGGCAACAAGGCAGTCATTCTTGGGATCTCGAATAGCAAGCAAAACTGGGCTCCACCACCCTGCTTTCCTTCCGTTCCCATGCCAGGCTCCGATAGGAACCATATCGAGGGTATCCCCGAGGCCAACAACGTAGTCCTTTTTCAGCTTCAACCAAGCAAATGTTCGTTTATCTGTCCAAATTCACTAAAGGCACAGCATGAAGGAACGGCTCTATACATACCGGGTTCGTAAGTCGCGGACAAAAGTTTCCGCTTTCCGTTTCCTTTCTGCGTTCCGTCTTCTTGCATGGCATCACTACTTAACAGCTAGGTAAGCATTAGTAACGCCGATCAGCCAATAAGAGTTCAAACACCATCTCACCTTGATCATGAGACCCTCAGTGCGGCTCTCAATAGCTTTTTGCCAAAACTCCTCGATAGCATCTTTGCCAGCCTCGCTCTCACAGCTTTCAACGTGGTCAAGACGACCTGCTCTCTTGTCGCTCGGTAAGAAAGGTGGAAAGCGAGACTTCAGCAGAGAGCGCCTCTCTCGAAAGGGCTGTGCAAGTAAGACCTGCCGAGAAACGTAAATAACCATCGAATGACATTGTCGGCATACCACCAGACGCACGTACCTCACCATCTAGATACATCAGATCGAAGACATACACGCAAACAGAAACTTTGATATCGCTCATTTCCACGTCCTTCCTTGCCCTATTTGAGAGCTCTTGGAATGACTTTAGGCCGCCGTCGGATGGATCTACGGCAACAATTTCAGAGTCGACAATAAAAGATTGCAGCTGCGGCTGCTCTTGGAATATGCATTTAAAAAGGTGAACAATGTCGGGATACTAGTATTTGCCTATAAGATCCCTGTGTCTATGAGAGTGCACAGCTCACCTTGGTGGTCATATCTTCTAGATGACGGGAGAAAATGTGAATGGAAGGATTGTCGTTATTCACTCGTACCCCATGAATCTGAGCGCGTTGACCATCATACTTGAATTCTGCCACAAAGGGGAGATCCCCCAAACGGTCGTATATTTCATCCAATGATCGAGTGGGAGAACCCAGAGTCGGATGCAAGGGAATTCCTATGAATGATTTATTAGGTCGATCATGGGGTAGGGGAGCGAAACGCGCACCGACGGTCAAAGGGACATGTAGGTCAAGACTGTCTAATCCGCCGTTGAAGAGACCAGTTACGATATGTTCATAATTCGGATGTTGAGAATACACTTTTTTAATCAATGCTTCAGCCTGGATGAATTTCTCATGAAGTTTTTCGCGGGCAGGATCAGGAACTTTCTTCCCTTCAGGTGCGAGGGGTTGAACTAAGGAAATTGATTCTGAGGTAGCATGGTATGGCGAATGATCGCGATCGGGCCCTCCCAGACTAGTTTGTGATGTCAAAACCAACGCTCTTGCCAGTGCAGTCAGGATGGAGGTCCTGACTGCTCCGACGCGTAGATTCAGCGATAAGGTACGGACAAGATAGCGCGACTCTTCTCCTTTCGCTGCCACAAGGAGTTTCTCAACGATAGCTTGCTTCTGTTTGGCTGCGCCTTGTCCCTTAGAATTAGCGATTTTCAATAAGCATTCATACACAGCCACGATGACTAGCGGAGGATGAGGCACCAAGGTGCGAACATTTGACTTTGCTTCAAATGCAACATCACCAGGGTCGCCGAATGAATTATAGAGCCGCCTAAGTGTAGAGGAGGTCAGGCCGGATATATGTTGAATTGCCTTGGATATAACCGAGGAGCCAATGCCTAGCTCGACCGGAGAGTACGGAGGAGATAGGCAGTTAGAAAGGAGGTATAGCGATGGCAGTAGGGATGGTCGATGCCAATGGAGCAAAGTCCTTAGCGTGTTTGTAAGCGTGTTGAGAATGATTGTCCTGGATCGTGTTCCTGATAGCGTGACGAGGGCATGAACGAGAAACGAATATGGCGCTGTCTCATTGGCTGGCCAAGGACTTTCCTGGATATCATAGACAAAAAGATCGACTCCTAGTGGCTGATAATTTGGCAGGGCAGCGATATCATTTTTCATGGGAATGCGCCTTGAAGGCGCATTAGAACTACTAGGTAGGACAACCCCTGACGAACGACCAACATCGGCAACTTGAGGAGCTGCGGCAGAAAGATCGTTTTCAGATCCACCATCTTTGAACGTGAGTTCAGAATCCGAAGTCAGGTCAATGATGTCTGGTGAAGCAATCGTCTTTGCCTTCAGTTGTTTCCGTACAGGTTCTGCGACATTATTCTTTTCCTTCCCTACCCCAGAATTGGCCGAAGTAAACCTTGGAGAAGATCCAAAAAAAGTCTTCAACGACGATTGATCTGAAGCGAACTTTGTTCGCTTAGGCTGAGACGTTGATGGCGACGCTTGGGCGCGTTTAGACATTGCGGCTGTAGCTGTGCACAAGCTTGAATGCATGACGTTCGATTGACATCCGACAAGCAATTTCCGACAAATATGACTAAATATGATTGCTGTTACGTACCAGGTATTCCCACCTCGTGCTCCTGTCAAACTTCACTCCTCCCTGCATTCTGTAATGGGCGGCAGGTCCTCCTGCATTGCCCACCCATCAAAACACACGATCATCGGTCTTTCTTGCGTGAGCAGCAATTAGGACAGTCACATTTTTCAAATATTTATCAGATAGCATGACCACAAAGTATGTCAGTCATCAACAATAAATGTCAACAGGTACGTACAGTCATTTTAGGGTCAAAACAATCAATGATGCCCACATAGTTGGCCCTGCACAGTCCGACCTCTTCGCGCCACCATGTCACCATCCGTGCGTTAAATTCGGAGGATCTTTTGTGGTTGGGAGATGAAAAACCACATTAGCAAATTATTGCATCTTGCTCAAACAGGTGCCTGGTCATTATCTTTCTTAACACAGACAAACCTGCAGGTGAGAGTCTCAAGACGACATCCATTGTGCAAATATAGTGCTATGAAACTTAGAATGTTGGGTCCGTGAACACGCGGAGTTGAAAACCCAGGCTTCCGGGTCTTACACTTATCTGCAATTCATGGTATTGGATCTACAAGAGTACAGAGCATTGGAATCACGTGAGTGAAAGTTGTTTCGCACAGCACGGTCCGATGATCCAGCAGGAGCTGGGAATGTTGTCGAGATTAGAACAAGGCTATGCAATGTCATTTCTTAACATCTGATGAATAGTACTCAAATCAGCGAATCCAAAAACGCGATGCATTAACCAGACCAGTCTGGGCGGGTGCAGACCCGGGTTTCCCGTGAGTCGCCGGTTTCGATGAGCAAATAAGGTTGAGGTCATTCAGGAGGTCCTTGAATTGCTGCTATTACAACCCTGGCTATGGGTGACCCCACAGCTCCATGGATCCGACAGTGTACCTGATCAATCCTGCAGATTCTGCAGAAATTCCTCGCAAATGAAGCTTAGAAAAGCCAGGCGATTCTAAGTTTGGTTAGACAGGCATCATTCAGGCATCTCTAGAGGGTCTGGTTGCCAGCCTGAGAGCCGTTTCAGGACAGTAACCTTACAATCAGGCACGTAAAGAGCGTCAATCTTGTCTGGACAGACGTAGCATCTTGGGATCTGTGAGGACCACAATTACGCCGTTAGGTCTCTGTCACCAACGGAGACACGGCAATGTTACCGTACGCTCACAAATTTGGGCGGCTCCGAAAATGCATATGAACCCTGTACTTGTCATGTCATTTACCCCACGTTGAATCCTGCTCAGTCAAGCACGAACATCATGAGCGACCGCCACAACTACTCATTCCACCCAAATCAGCCACGCCCCCCCAATCAGCCCCAGCGTCCTCCCAATCAGCCCCCGCGCCTCCCTAACCAGCCCCAGCGGAGCGGCCAATGGCCACCCAACGGTCAGCAGCAGCCCCCTCATCAATCATCTTCCTATCAACAAGTTCAGCGTGGCTTCCCGGCGGCACCAAACAACTATATGTCCACGCACCATGCCTCATCTCCACCATATGCAATGCCTAACATGCCACCATCAAGCACGCACTACACAACAAATAATCATGCCGCTGCACCATCACACCCCTACCCCCCAAATGCTGCTGTCAGTCCATACAATCAACAACAGCAACAACAACAGATGTATCCACAAGAATACCCCATGCGCCAGCCGGCTCATTCACCGAATCAGATATATCCACCGGCGGGACCTTCGCGCAGCCATGCAATACCGAATGTCACGCAACCATACGTCATTGATGGACCGATAGCGCCAGCAGTGCAATACCCAGCATCCCCTACCCGACCATTCTCCTGCGACATGTGTGCTCTGTCGTTTAACCGGCAACATGATTTGAAGCGACACAGAGACACACACTCGGGAGAGAAACCGTTTTTGTGCAACGGGGGCTGTGGAAAGACATTCACAAGGAAAGATGCACTGAAAAGGCACCAGGTACCATTGAATTTGTGTCCCTGGAAGATCATGATCTCATTCATTTGATCAGCTTGTGAAGCATTGTGGATATGACGAAGATGCAAATTGAAATGGCGTTGTTTTGGCCTTTTCGTTAGTAACTTGCTTCGTGCCGTGTTGCAAAGCTAACTTGATAATATAGAATCATCAATCGCTCCATTGCAATTTACTCCACATACTAATATCATATTGGACATTGATGCTGGAAGTTTGTACCGGAAGGAATTATTGGCATAGTGAAACTGCAATGTAACACGTTAACATATTTATGTGTCCGTTAAATGAAAGATTACCATTTACAGTGTGGTCAGATATCGTAGCAGCGGTTGTAATTTCACAATTGAGGCTTCTCCTGATCCTGTTTGTCTTCAGATTCAATTATCCTCTCCAATATCCACGCGTCGCGTGGCATAATCTTCTTGTAATAGTCCTCTTTTATGCCTACTTCTTTGAAGCCGTGTCTTTCGTAGAACCTCTTGGCGTCAGTGTTCGAGATTTGTACGTGAAGGTATACACGTCTGATTTTGGGTTTGGAATGAGAGGCAGCAGCTTTGATGACGCGTTTCAGAGCCTGAGAGCCAAGCTGTTTGGAGCGATATGGCTAGAAGGGTTTCATATTTGCCACGACTGACAGCGGGATAACTTACTGCCAGGACGCCCATAGTCATGAGATACAGATCTTTGTTCTCTAATCTGCAGCAGATGTTGCCCACAGGGACATCGTTATAATAGACTTAAAGCAGTTAGGCTAGTCTGTAAACGCTTGCAAAAATAAGACGGACTGAGCTGGCAGAAGTCCTCGACCTCGGGAGCTATGATATCTTGGTAGAACTTGTCGCTGTACTTGATGGGAAACAAGACCGAATTGAGTTTCTTAACCGTCCCGAGGTTTCTATGAGTCAAGTATGCAAAAGTAACACGTGAAGGTGAAGATGAAGGGGGTGGATTTGACATGAAGATGGCAGATTATTTTGGTACTATAGGCTTGTTCTACTCGGAAGAAGGCAAGTTGTTCGGACCAAAGCAACTCATCCAACACTCCGTGAGAACATTCCTCATTAGGAATCATCCATAAGCAGTCTACTATCTCAAACAAGATTATACTTCCCTTGTGGTCCCCCCATAGCACGTTTCCGAACTGAGAGTCACGCAAGCATTCTGGGTGTATATACAAATTTCCGATGAGCCAGCATGAACCAATTATCGTCTCACTTGCTTGACGCCGGACATTTACGAACACGCCAGGGCTCACCAGGGTCTCATGGTCTTGGTCCCTCGAAATAAGCAGGGCAGACTGCTGGAAATAGGCACCCGTATACGTTTGCGCTCAGAGACCTTAAATCAAGTCCATTCTGTATGTACGTACGTATTATTAAGTAAATATTTCGAACTGATTTGACAACCCATCATCTGCGCCCACTATATCTCAATGTTTTTTTTGCAATACCCTCATCTTGATGGCAAGTACATCGTTGTCATGGGATTGGATCAGCTGCGTGTGCTTGCCAGATTAGAGAAGCGCAGCAAAACAGTGCACGGTCAGATACTTCTCCGTTTGGCTGTGACTCGTACAAATTATAGCTCCATGACCCTCGGGGATTATCAAAACCCCATAGCGCTGTACCCTTTCACCCTGTCATTATGTCGATTTCAAGTTCCCTTTCTGTTCCGTCATTCTGTCTATCCAGCCGATTGATTGTAGCCATCCATCTCTCCGGTTTCGCTCTCATGCCTTACGTCCACAGAACTCAGACATAACTTATATTATAAAACAGGCACATTGCCGCCGGCTTATCAGGAGCATGTACGCCGCTCATTATAGGATGACATGTTCCGAAAATCAGGGCTAGAACCTTGCATCCATGCGCATCCCGCAGCACTTTATAATCCATCTCGCGATGGATTTTCCTGGCTGACCGCAGGAACTTTCATGGCGGAGGTCCTTTTTTCAAGTCAGCGATTTCCGCGCATTTTGCTTTGTGGCGCCTGGCCACTAGCTCCCATTGTTGAGATATTTGAGCATTTGTCTTCGTTGGCGTTAACACACTGCCCCTTCCAGACCCTGATGACAGGTGATTTTACTTATCTTTGAACGCTAGAGATAACTGGGAGTCTAGTCCATCACTGATAACGTAGTTGTTCGGACCATTATTTTCTGGTCCAGTTGTGCGGTTCTTTGTACGGACAGGCCGATATGTGTCTTTCTGTTGCCAAATGAATTTGGTACCCTCATACCAAGTGCAGATTAAAGAGCCTTTTAGGTATGATTTTTCAATCGGGGACTGTTCTGATAGCAAAAATTGTTCATGCAGCCTATCGCAATTTTCAAAGATTTAGAATGACGTTTCTATCGCACGCAAGATCGGAATTTGTCAGTCTTCATAATGCAGCAGACGCCGGGAATGGTATAGTGTGATCATGAGTGCAAAATACAGTTCATGGCTACATGTGTGGATCGCCGATTGAGTATGGGCTGGGAATGGCTCACCCAGACTCGGGATCATGCTTGCCTTCTTTTGTTGACGTTTCAATCTAATATATATTGGAGACTACCTCTAACAGTTCTGCGTTATAGAAGTAAAAGTCCCTGGAGGCCATGAGGTGATCAGCACCCTTGAAATTGCACGGTGCGTATTCCGATGGCGTGTATGAGATACAGTAGTGGTACAGATGCAGGATTTATTTGTGGAAGGTAAATATCTTTTATATAAGAAACCTCATGCTAAGGGGGACTTGATAAATGCGACGGTGACATAGATCAGCGAGGATCTATGGGAGATTCGGGTATGTGTGCACGAAGTTTTCGAGGAGAACGATGTAGTTGATTGATATAGACGTCATCAAAGCTGCGAAAAACGCATGTGCCTTGGTCATGATCTGTCAGGGTGGCCCATACGCAATGCCACATCTGGTCTTCAAAGAAGCGGAATGCGACTCCAGTATGATCCTGATCCCACCGTTGTTCCCTCTCTCTTGACTCGAATGCCTTGTCTGTCAAGGTTATGAGAGCGCAATCTTTGATTGTCCACTCTACGTGCGCTTGCCCTGCGGCGAGAAGCTGCTCTAGAGACGAGTCCATTTCAAGTTCTTTTGGAAGACCTCTGCCAGGTACATTGTTGAGAATTTTTTAGCACAAGCGGAGGTGAATAGACACACCTATGAACAGGGTCATAACCATCAACAAGAATTTGAAATGTAGTATTGTCCGAGAAGTCCAGTGTTAAGGTAGGATGTTTTGAAGAACGGCTGAGCTTCGTTAGCACCTTGCCGACTAGAAGGCTTGGATCAACTCCAAGGCTTTGTAGCCGTAGAGGCACTGGACGACGGCGGGATTTCGAGGGAGATGATGGTAGGGGGGAAGTGCATAAGGCTGTGGCTTGGTTGGAAGGTGATACAAACATTGCTACCAGTGATGGTGATACAATTTTTTTTTAAAAAAAAGGTTGCAAGGTCTTATACTGTCGTTACTGTGGACGATGACAATGGCACATATGTGTGATGTGTCCACAACCGATTGATTGATCACATTACCACAAGCGTAAGCGGGGATAAGAATGATAAAAAGATGACACTGACGAGATTCGAACTCGCGAGGTTTCCCATCACGGATTGGTTCTTGACCTAAACGTGACGCCGTAACCACTTGGCTACAGTGCCATGTTTGTACTGAGTTTCTTATGCATGATATTATATTCGGTGATATTATACAGTTGTGATGGGCAAGACTCTCATTGACTACGCTTTGTTAGAGCGTCGTCTGTCGTACCCAGCAATGCATCAGACGCATTCGCATTCTCGTCCTATCGGACCACGCACCCTTCCCCGGTCACAATCGCCACTACCACCGCTAATCCTAACAGAGACTCGTCCATTGACAATTCGCAGAATACCCCATGATCAGCCAGCTTTACACCCTTCATCTGCTTCATCATCTCCCCCATCAGGCTCTTCTCCAAGTCCATCTCGTCCTCAGATTACTGGAGCTCCTGGTCCAGGCCCTAGGCCAAATCAAAGACCCAGGCTTCATCTGCCAATCGCACTTGATGGTGGTGGCATTAGTGCAGGCTATTATGAAGGTCCTGCAATCATCCCAGCTGGATTGGATGGTGAGAACCCAGGCGGCGCAACAGTTCGGCCTTTCTTGACTGTGCAAACACCACGTCCTCCCGAGCCCATCGACAGTAGCGATAACAGCATTGCTCAACTAATTGCTGAATTTGACAGGACTACCATCGAGACCTATACCTATACACCTACGGAAGAGACTTCGACCAATTTTAGCTCTAATAAATGGTCGGACAGTGTTTTAGAAGTCCTTTCACGACTGGGCGAAGGTCAGGGTGGAGCTGTCCATAAAGTCAGAGATCGGCGTAACAACTTAATCTTGGCTCGCAAGACAATTACCACTCGTGAGGCGCCTTTGAAACAGCTCGAACGCGAGTTGTCAATCTCTGCGATGTGCAAACATCACAACATAATCCGTTTCTACGGCGCCTATATGTCACCATCATCTAGTGAAGTCAAAGTCATGATGGAATATTGCGCTGGCGGTAGCTTGGAAGCTGTCGGAAAGCGAATCAAAGAGAAGAATGCGCGTATCAGCGAAAAAGTCGCTGGGCGTATAGCCGAAGGGGTAATTACTAAAACTTCTTTTGATTTTAGCCATATTCATTTATTCATTAGGTTTTGCAAGGCTTGAACTATCTTCATTCCCTCAAAACCATCCATCGGGACATCAAACCACCCAATATCCTGCTCACTGGTGAGGGTGTCGTTCGTCTCGCTGATTTTGGTGTCTCTGGAGAGCTTGTCCGCTCTATGGCCGGAACCTTCACAGGCACTAGTTTCTACATGGCTGTACGTCTGTCACTCGATCATGTATCCATCACCACTGATAGTCGCTATAGCCGGAACGCATCAGCGGAAAGGAATATAGCATCCGAGCTGACGTGTGGTCTACTGGAATCACCCTCTTGGAACTTGTACAGAATCGATACCCATTTCCCGATGACCTCACTTCCATTGAACTGATTGTCTATATCACCCAAGGACAGGTAGGCACTTAGAGCTTGTTGTTGAATCCTGTTTACATCAAAATAACTCTCTAGCCACCTCAACTGAACGATGAAGAAGGCGATAACATTGTATGGAGCGATGAGATGAAAGACTTTATTCGACAGACGTAAGATCTTGCCTATTTTCCTTCTGCGTATCGTCATATCAACGTTCACCGCAGCTTGATTATCGACCATTCAAGTCGCCCTACACCAGGAGGAATGTTGTCTCATCCTTGGATCACCACCGTCATGAAGCGAGAAGTGCCTATGGCCCGCTGGATCAGTCAAGTGTGGGACTGGCCTAAACAAACTAGAGAAGCGTAAGATTGTTTAATTTAGGTACCGATGGCTACTGACACTGATATTTAAGCAATTCGAGACCGCCTTCAAGCCGCGGTGCTGTTGACAGAACACCATAGATTCCTTGTTTTCATTCAAAATGCTTCGTCGTCATCCTGATATATCTTGTTTCATCATCGCATCCCCTTCGTCACTGTGCCTATTTTGTACGCACCACTTGCACCGCTCTCTGTACATCTTTCCATCATACAGCTACTATACCATCGCACAGCACAGAAAGGAACGGACTCCGATTACATGCTCGATTGATGTTGTATATTTGTGTTATTAACTCATGTGCACATTGTAGCTTGCTTTTTGGAGTTTAACGTGGTGCAAACCCAACGTTGTCTGCTTAAGCGCGCCCCTTTACTCTCGTGGTTTGTACCGTAATCTGTCGGTACGCGCTGGTTTGCAAACGCCTGTGCGTCTATGTGCGCACTTGCTCGCGATTTATTTCCTGTTTCTTTACTCCTCTACATTTGTGTCGGATGCCGGCATTAGACCGGCATTAGCGAGGGACTCCGACGGCCAGCGAAATACAGTTGGCTTCATTCATGCGTGTCACGGTGGGGCTTTTTTCATTCGCAGGATTATATTGCTATTGAATATTGAAGGCGCAATTCAGATCCGATAGGCTTATCGATATCTTGAATGATTCGGATCCTGTGAACCTGTTCCGCCTCGTCACCAATCTCCAGAACAGTTTCCAATCTGTGGAAAATCTATTCCATCTTTCATATCTCTTTCTGGATCAGTTCTCCAAATGTGACAAGTACCTAGCTCCATGTCCATTCCACTTTTCGTTCGAAGGACGGAGTCCTCGGGTATGTGTATCATCTCCAAGTGAGATCCTTAAGTTAATATGCGCTGCCATCGTGTCTTACCAGAATCAGCCAACGCTTTATCCACACGTGTCGGTATGCGACCATAAGTGTATGCATTCGTTGGCGCATTCATCCTATCGTCTGAGCTCCATCCGAGCTGCAAACTTCGGGACACTCACCAAAATCAATACTTCACGTGATCCGACCTGGTGAGTGTGAACACTGAGTACTGAAGATTGTTCATCGTACGAACTGATATTTTGCAGGCGACGAATAATAGTGTACGACACACAAGATCCGATCCCTCAATGTGAATATCACATTCGTCTTGAAGGCGAAATAGAGATCTGAATTAATGACAGACCCAAATATCAGATACTGATCCGATTATAGTCGCGTTTTCCTTGATCGAGAATCTATAACAGGCCAACCCTGACGCACCATTGAATACTGATGCTGGGAGAGTGTTGGTGAAGATCTCTTCGGGCGATATAATGAGGTATTTGCTCTTCCTCTCCGTCCTGTGGCATTTATAATACTTCTCCAGGATACAGAGCTCTTGGAAGGGGTGTTTCATCTGCTCGTCGGGAACCACAATAAGTTCCAGGTAGGCTCTTTTATATACCATTTCTGGCCATCTGCTGAATCGTTCCCCAATGCAGGGATTGCAAATGATACACGATACACCCACCTTTGTGGGTATCTCGCATGCTTTCCTGACTTCCTTCCGCAACGAGTTTCTCAAGGCTTCTACATTAAACTTTAGTTTCATTTCGGGCGTAGACCTGAATCATGAGTGAATGCGCCACATAAACATTTGAAAATAGTTTCTCAACACGAAGAGAACTAGCATTGTACTTGCAAAGCCTCCATCAGCTCCTGGATTTCACTTTCCCAATATCAAACCATCTCGATGGTCTACGTTGAAAGCAATCTATCGCAGGGACTTGCCTACGATGTTCGTCTCCTGCAACACTCTACATATGGCTTCCTGGCCGAGCAATGTAGAAAAACAACTTGTATTCTACGTTCACAGTCATCTCGTTTTCGTCGCTGGTAGAGACTGCTGCGCCGCCGCTGCCGAGGTATGCTATCCTCTTTGACAGACGACGAGCATGCTATCAACTAATTTCCCACATACTTAAAGGCAGTCGGGAGGTCATTGCCAAGATCGCTGACCACTTGAACTTGCGGAAGCGTTCTCGATTGGGACGCCTGGGAAGCATAGTCTCCTTAACTTTTCCTGCGACAGAGGCAATGTTCACCGATCTGTACTGCAACTTCTCCACTGGTCTGTCAAATAAGGCGAGGAACATATTGACACCTTGATAACATATGAACCATGGCAAAGCAATGTGATTCTAGGATGAGTATACAATTTTACGAGGCAAACCGTAACTTGAGCTTGAGGGTTAAGTACTGGATCGAGACCTGAGAGCATTCGATGCATGTCATCGCTGCAGAAACTTCTGGTCCCCAAGCATGCAACACTAGCTGAATCTTTGGAACGGGAACGGACTGTAAGGGAACCCGAGGCCAAACCTCTATGGCGGGAGGAGGCGGCAGGAGGTGGCTCTATCCATCAAGGACCGACTACGACACGCCGCAGGACTACCAACTACGAGCCAGGACTCCTGCTCCTGCGCCAGACCACCCTGGTACATCGTATGGTGTGCGTCCGAACTCGTTCATGTCATAGGGTCATTAACCACGCACCTGCTTATTTCGTGCTGACATCTTTTCCTTCCATATTCCGGCATAATAAAGCAACGTTGATGAGGATGACTTCACCGCTTGTCACAGCACCTTCTACATCAATCCCGCTTATGGGGGTATGCTAGGTTTGTGGAACAAACTGCAAGGACGTGAAGGAATGGTGGTGTGGTTATGAGCATGGGCCTGGAGAGCGATGATGTGAAAGAGCTTGCTAGTGCGTTGTGGGAGATCGTCGTTGAGTACGGGGATGGATGACTGATAAATATTATCCAATTCAGAGATAGTAGTGCGCAGTAATCCAAGTAGCTTCGTCATCCTGCAATGTGTCAAAAAGTTAATAACCATAAGAACCTAAAGGGAAATCTATGTTGGACATTAAAAAATGTGGAACACCTGGGCCTGACAGATCCTAACGGAAGTTGTCGAACTTGGTGCGCAAGCACCACTACAATCGAAATATTAGTCAAACGCAAACTCAGTAAAATCATCAATGTCATGATCGCCAGACCATGGTGATCATGGTGTGTGTGTTATAGGATCTTTATTTGGGGGACTTCGTGGGCGCTCTTGTGCAGTTATATAAGTAGTGAGAACGAGACAAAATGCATGCTTGATTGCAAGCAGATCAGTCTTTTTTGGGGCGGAAGCCTGGAAGGAGCAGCCCGGTCCAGGTGATGGCCCCGACATGTACAAAAGTGAACCGAGGTAAGCTGCGATTCCCACATTAGGGTGTGGATACGATGCAACGAAGTGAACCTCGAATCCCCACATCGTAGGAGCTGCAAAGAGACACATCAAGGTGAGGCTATATGATGAGACAGTTCGCAACAAAAGTAGTGAGAAAGCGTCCGCAGGAGCATGAACACGGGCATTTGTGTCAACACAAACACGCGCGTCAACGCAGGTGGCATCCACGTCAGTGCAGGCGCCTGCGTCGATGCATGCGGATGATCCAGATACATGCATCTGTATCAGTGGAGGCGTACACGAAAGTGCGGGACTTACGTGTGCACGACAGTAGGTGCTGACAAGACAGTACACTCGCTCGCCATTAGCAGAATGTGTCATGGCGACTGAGAGGATGATTCACCCTTTATCAGGTTCTCTGGTGAAAAACTTGACGAGAGTTTAACACAACAGTGAACTTCCTACACGAGTGAGGTTGAAAGAACAGTGCTCTTTACTCATGGTTGGTTTTCCCGCCGGATTTGCCTTCATTGCATGTAGATGGTAAATGCACACAAGAATTTGAGCCATCATAGCAGTGCATCAGAGCTCACCGGAGTTCAGAAAAGGGAATCCGAAAGACTGCTGCAGACATGGCACCGGTGTAACCTGGGCGCTGCGTGGTAGGC
>Ga0310811_10001011_pt1 | contig 36090 bp, 30 predicted proteins | sample YCmetagenome_FD_207642 | JGI IMG/M metagenome (GOLD analysis project Ga0310811, IMG submission 207642) | Soil microbial communities from experimental microcosm in Duke University, North Carolina, United States - YC | ecosystem: Engineered > Artificial ecosystem > Soil microcosm > Unclassified ... | reverse complement strand
CCAATGTCGTCGGCGTCTGCGGGCTCGTTGAGAATATGCCTGACGGAAATGCCCAGCGGCCGGGCGACGTCGTCACCACCATGTCGGGCCAGACGGTCGAGGTGATCAACACTGACGCCGAGGGCCGGCTGGTGCTGTGCGACGCGATCACCTGGACCCAGCGGAACATCAAGCCCACGGCAATCGTCGATCTCGCCACCCTGACCGGGGCGATGGTGATCACGCTCGGCCACGAATATGCCGGCATCTTCGCGAATGATGAAATCCTGGCTGCGGCGCTGATCAAGGCCGCGGAGACCAGCGGGGACAAGCTGTGGCGCCAGCCCCTGGCCGAGCCCTATGACCGTCTGATCGACAGCCAGATCGCCGATATGAAGAATGTCGGCCCGCGCGAAGCCGGTTCCATAACCGCCGCTCAGTTCATCAAGCGTTTTGTCGATGACGGCGTTGCCTGGGCACACCTCGACATCGCCGGCATGGCCTGGTCGGACAAGGCCAAGCCGACCTACGACAAGGGCGCGACCGGCTATGGCGTTCGGCTGCTCGACCAGTACATCGCCGACACGATCGAGGGCTGATCGGAAACGGTGCGCGTCGACTTCTATCAGCTGGGTGCCGCGCAGCCGGAGAATGTCATCGGCGCCATCGCCGGCAAATTGTTGGGCGAACAGCAGCGGCTGCTGATCGTCGCGGACGACGAGGCACTCCTCGCAAGGCTGGATCGTCAATTGTGGGATCAGGGCGCAGCCAGTTTCCTGCCGCATGCCTTGTCGGGCGGAGCGGACGACGCCGCCCAGCCGATTCTCCTGTCGACCGGGACCGACGCCCCCAACCTTGCCCGCAACATGCTGATCGCCGACGGCGAATGGCGCGAGGCGGCCCTTGGATACGACCGCGCCTTCTACCTGTTCGATACGGATTCATTGGAAGCAGCCCGCCTAGCCTGGAAGCTTCTGGCGGGCCGTGACGGCGTCGAGCGCAACTATTGGGCGCTCGAAGACGGACGCTGGACGAAGAAGGGCTGAGCGGCTAGGGGCGCGGCCAATTCCAACCCCTGACAATTCTGGAGCTTCCCAATGGCGGTTACCCGCACCTTTTCGATCATCAAGCCCGACGCCACCCGCCGCAACCTGACCGGTGCGGTCACCAAATTGCTGGAAGAAGCAGGCCTTCGTGTCGTCGCCTCGAAGCGGATCCACATGACTCGCGACCAGGCCGAAGGCTTTTACGCTGTCCACAAGGAGCGGCCGTTCTACAACGACCTGTGCACCTTCATGACCTCGGGCCCGGTGGTGGTTCAGGTCCTCGAGGGCGAGGATGCGGTGAAGCGCAATCGCGACGTGATGGGAGCCACCAACCCGGCCGACGCTGCTGATGGCACCATCCGCAAGCTCTACGCCGAATCGATCGAGGCCAATTCGGTCCACGGATCGGACAGCGACGAGAATGCCGCGATCGAAATCGCGTTCTTCTTCAACGACAGCGAGATTGTCGGCTAACGGCTGAGACCGGTTAGCCGGAGAGAGCGGCCGCCGAGCAGGCCGCCTCCCTCCCATCGATATGCGAGCATGTAGGAGCCGGTGGCGGTCTTGTCCGCGCCGGCTTCGACATATCTGGCCTCGATCCGCACTCGAAGTCGGTGCGTCGTCTCGTCCTTCTCAACGGATTTGCCGAGCGCATTTTCGACGGCCTTGGCGTCCAATGTTCCGTCGCTGCCAAGTTCAATTTTCGACGCGCCTGCCGTGATCGTCAGCGACTGCAGCGCGTGACTATTCTCGACCGGCGAGATTTCGAGCGAGCGGCCCTCGTTCTGGGCCCGGCCCCGCAGCGCCAACGGTATCGATGACGTCTTCTCAACCACCACCGGCTTCTCATCCGGCTTGGTAAACTCACGCCACAGGCCAAGGCCGGAAATTATGAGGGCGGCAATGGCAATTGCTTCGCCGAGCGTTACCCACCTCAGTCTCGCACGCTTCTTGGCTTCGGATCCGGAAATTTCACTCATCGATCGGTTAACTCACCTGGGTTGGGAGATTATTTGGCGGCCCCGGCTGTGCGTTTGTAGCTCCACCGCGCGGGCTTGCTACCGTCGGCCAGCGAGATTTCGGCTTCGAGCCCCGTGTCGGTCGCCACATAGCGGAGGCGCTGCGGATAATCGTGGCCGGGGTTGGCAAAGGTGACGGACTTGGCGCTGCTTTCGACTGCCTTGAAGCCGACCGCGGGCGCCCCATTGGGCGAGCCGTAAAAGGTGACCAAACCGTCGGCGCCGCGCTCGATGCGCATCCATTCCCAGTTGCGCAGCTTGTCATTCTGCCCGGCCCGTCCCGAGCCGATCATCACGCCGCCGCGCGGGTCGGTCCAGCATTCCTCGGTCCATTTGCCATCCCTCAATCGCTCTTCCCAGCAGCCGGCCATGAAGGCTGGCATCGGCATTGCGGCCGATTCGGCCAGCATCAGCAATGCAATCATGGGTTTGCTCCCATCGGTTCGGGAGGAAAGCTACTTCGAGGCGAAACGCCCGTCGATCAGAATTCGTCGGCGGCGCGCGTCAGTTTAGTCAAGCGGGGCGGAGCCACCGCCTGCCAGCTCCGCTGCAGCCACGCCGCGACATGATCCCAGTCAACCCGCGGCCGGTCGAGGGCGATCCCGATCCAGTCGGACGGCCCGTAATAGGCCGGGCGGAAATAGAGAGCCGGCTCGGCCTCGATCAGCTGCGCCATCTCATCCTGGCCACTGCATTTGACTAGCACGCCGATCGATTCCTCGCCGTGATGGCGGTTCCACATGATGGCAAAGAACTTGCTGCTGCTCTTGGCTCCGACTTTCCAGCCGGGCGAGCCATGGCTGGTCTGGAAGCTGGTTTCGGGCAGCATGAGCGCCACTTCGCCGACCTTGCCGGTGATCCAGTCGAAATCCTGCGTGCGGCCAAGATATTGGCTGACCACGCGCGGATAAAGCTGGTGCTCGGCCACCAGCACGCGCTCGGCCAGCGTATCGGCGGTATCGTTGGCCAGCACCGCGACTTCGACCTGCCCAAGGATGTCGCCGCTATCCAGCTCGGGCGTCACCAAATGCACCGTCGCGCCGGTCAACCTGTCTCCTGCAGCAAGGCAAGCTTCATGGCTGTGGAGCCCCTTATGGTTGGGCAGCAGCGAAGGGTGGATGTTGACCATCCGGCCCTGCCACTTCGCCACGAATTCGTCCGGGATGATTCTCATGAAGCCAGCCAGCGCGACCAGGTCGATTCCAGCGTTCTCCAGCAAGCGCTGAAGCTCTTCCCAATAGGCCGCACCAAGCGACTTGGCGTTGAGTGGGTGTACCTCCACGCCCTCCGCGCCGGCGACTTCAAGGCCAGGCGCGTCGGGCTTGTCCCCAGTGACCAGGGCCACCTCATACGGACAGTCCTCGGCTCGGGAGGCGTAGATCAGCGCCGCCATGTTCGAGCCGCGGCCTGATATCAGCACCGCAACCCGTGAGCGCTCAGCCATGGTGGCTTGCGGACCAGTCTTCGACTGCGCTCCACGTCCCAGCGCTGCCTTCGACCGTGCAGCCTTTGTCGCCCGGCTCGATCCGGCCGATCCGGCGGACGGTCTCGCCCGCAGCTGCCAGCCGCTCGGTCACTTCTGCTTCATCGTCCGACGCGACGATCGCCACCATCCCGATGCCGCAGTTGAAGGTTCGCGCCAGCTCGCCCGGTTCGATCGCTCCGCCGGCCTGGAGGAAGGCAAACAGGCGCGGCAGGGACCAGCTGTCCGCGTCCACCACCGCATGGGCTCCTTCCGGCAGCACGCGCGGGATGTTCTCCAGGAGTCCGCCGCCGGTGATATGGGCCAGCGCGCCAATCTTTCCCTCGCGAACCAGCGGCAGCAGGCTTTTCACATAGATTCGCGTCGGCTCGAGCAGCACCTGGCCAAGCAGTTGCTCCTGATCGAACAAGGCAGGGCGGTCGAGCTTCCAGCCATTGACCTCGATCAGGCGGCGAACCAGCGAAAAGCCGTTGGAATGGACGCCGGAGCTGGCGAGGCCGAGGATCATATCGCCGTGCGCCACCCGGGTCCCCGTCAGCGCCTTAGCCCGGTCGACCGCGCCGACGCAGAAGCCGGCCAGGTCATAGTCGCCGTCCGAATACATGCCCGGCATTTCGGCCGTCTCGCCGCCGATCAGCGCGCAGCCGGCCTGGCGGCAACCTTCGGCGATTGAAGCGACGACCGCCGCCGCGACCTCATTGTCGAGTTTGCCCGTCGCGTAATAGTCGAGGAAGAACAGCGGTTCAGCGCCCTGGACGATCAAATCGTTGGCGCACATCGCGACCAGGTCGATGCCGACCCCGTCATGCCTGCCCATGTCGATCGCCAGCTTGAGCTTCGTCCCGACCCCGTCATTCGCCGCCACGAGCAGCGGGTCTTCATAACCTGCCGCCTTGAGGTCGAAGAAGCCCCCGAATCCGCCCAGCTCCGCATTGGCGCCGGGCCGGGCCGTTGCTTTGGCGATCGGCGCAATGGCCCTCACCAGCGCGTTGCCGGCGGCGATGGACACGCCTGCGTCGGCGTAGGTAAGCGGCTTTTGCGTCATTCGGCGGGCGACTAGCCATATCTGACTTGGATTTCCACGCCATTGTCGCCAAAAGCGCCCAGATGCTTCTTCGCCGGCCTGCCGTCATCATTGCTGCTGCCCTGCTCGCCCTCGCCGGAATGGGCGGGGCATTGGTCGCGCAGATGGAAAGTGGAGAGCGCGGAATCTTGCCGGTCGACAGCACCGGCACCCTGGAAATAACCGGAATCCAGGTAGACGTCGGCGGCAAGGATGCGGATTCGGCTCGCTATGCCGGCTGGAGGATTGCCCAGCGAGAAGGCTTCAAGGCGTTGTGGGCGAAGATGAACAAGCGCCCGGCGAGCGAAGCGCCGAGCCTGCCGGATTCGACGCTCGACAATCTGGTGAGCTCGATTGTCGTCGAGAAGGAGCAGATTGGCCCCAACCGCTACATCGCCACGCTTGGCATGCTGTTCGACCGCGCCCGGGCCGGCGAGTTGCTCGGCCTTGCGGGCGAGGTTCGTCGGTCGGCGCCGATGCTGCTGATTCCGGTGCTGGTGTCAGGCGGCACGGCAACCGGGGTTGAGCTGCGCAATCCGTGGCAGCGCGCCTGGGCTCAGTTCCGGACGTCGCAAAGCGCGATCGACTATGTGCGGGTCAGCGGTCTCGGCGTCGATCCGCTGCTGGTCAACGCGACGCAGACCAGGCGGCCGGGCCGCGGCTGGTGGAGGAACGTGCTCGATCTCTACGGCGCGGCGAACATCCTAGTCGCGGAGGTGAGGGTGGACCGGCTCTATCCCGGCGGCCCTAGCAAGGCATTGTTCGTCGGCCGTTTCGGGCCGGACGGCCGAACGCTTGGAAGCTTCGAGCTTACCGCCAGGAACAGCGACGACCTGCCGCGGATGATGAATGAGGGCGTCCAGCGGATGGACGCCATATTCACCCAGGCCCTGGCTGCCGGAATCGTCCGCGGTGACCCAGACCTGATCATCCAGGCGCCGCCTCCGGTTAAGGAAGAGGTGGTTGAAACGCCGACGGTAGCTTTGGTGCCGCCGACTGTGGTGCAGGTGCTGGTGATCGAGCGGGGCGATGCTGCTGCAGTCGCCCAGTCGATTGCGCAGATTCGCGGGCTGGCCGGCGTGATCTGGGTGACCCAGGCTCCCTTGCCCAACGGCAATGCCAACCTTGCCGTCAATTTCCGTGGCGACGCGGCAGCGCTGGGCGCGGCGCTTTCATCGCGCGGTTGGGCGGTGACGAACCGGGGAGGGGTCCTTTATGTGACGAGGGGCGCGGCACCGGGAGTGGCTCCCGCCCAGTGACCAGGCAGGCGGACCAGATCGCTCTGCCGCTCGACTGGCCGCAAGCCCAGGATGCCAGCCGCTTCATCTTGGCCGAAGCCAACCGCAAGGCATTCGAGCATTTTCGAAGCTGGAGCCTGTGGCCGGTCAAGGCGACCATGCTGACCGGTCCAAGGCGGTCAGGCCGATCGCTGCTTGCACGCGCGTTCGTTTCCCGCGTTGGCGGGCGCTTGTTCGACGATGCCCAAAGCCATGATGAAGAAGAGCTATTCCACGCCTGGAACGCTGCCCAGGACAGCGGTCGCCCAATTGTCATGATTGTGGACGATGTACCTCCGCTTTGGGAGGTTGCGTTGCCTGATCTTCGAACTCGCCTGGCCATTACTCCAACGGCCCGCATCGAGCAGCCGGATGACGGGCTCTTCCGTGCGATCATCCGGCTGCTGTTTGCCGACCGCGGCATGCACATCCCGGACGATGCGCTGAAATTCATCAGCGAGCGGGTCGAGCGTAGCTATTTCATGGCCGAGCGCGTAGTTGCGGCGATCGACCGGTTTGCCATTGCCGAGCGTGCTCGACTTACCCTGCCGACTATCCGCCGGGCGCTGGGCGAAGGAGGCATCATCGACGCAAGAGGCGCGGCATGAACGTGACGTCTGAGATCGTCAGGAGCAAGCCAAGGCTGTTCAACCGCGAGTTGAGTTGGCTGGCATTCAATCGCCGCGTTCTCGAGGAAGCGACCAACGGCGCGCATCCGCTGCTCGAACGGCTTCGTTTCCTGTCCATTTCCGGAAACAATCTCGACGAATTCTTCATGGTCCGGGTCGCGGGCCTGAAGGGTCACCAACTGCAGGGTGTCGAGGATCTTAGCGCGGACGGCATGACCGCTACGCAGCAGCTGGAGGCGATCGCCGCCGAGGCCGATTCACTGGTCGTTGCCCAGCAGGAGGAGTGGATCCTGCTCCGCGAAGCGCTGGCCGATGCTGGGCTCGAGGTGCTCGACCATGAGCAATTGAAGGAAAGCGAGCGGCAATGGCTCGCCGATCATTTTCGCGAGCAGATCATGCCGGTGCTGACGCCCCAGGCGATCGATCCGTCGCATCCCTTCCCGTTCATCCCGAACGGCGGGTTCAGCCTGATTTTCGATCTTAGGCAGGGGAAGAAGCAGGAGCCGGTCGTCGAGCTGTTGATGATCCCGCCGACCCTGCCGCGCTTTGTTCGGCTGCCGGGCTCCAAGCTCCGCTTCATCGCCATCGAGGCGGTGATCAGGGGGCATTTCAACCAGCTTTTCCCGGGCTTCGACAAGGTCGACGCCGGCGCGTTCCGTCTGATTCGCGACAGCGACATCGAGGTGCAGGAAGAGGCCGAGGATCTCGTCCGCTATTTCCGCACCGCGATCAAGCGCCGCCGGCGCGGGCGCGTGATCCGTCTGGAGTTTGCGGCCGACACGCCGCCGAACCTCGAAGTGATGGTCTACGAAGGCCTTGCGGCCGACACCGCGCTGGTCGCCGAAAGCGCGGGATTCATCGGCATCGCCGACCTCGGCCAATTGGTCGAAGTGGATCGCCCGGACCTCAAATTTCCCCCCTATACGCCGCGTTTCCCCGAGCGGATCGTCGAATATGACGGCGACTGCTTCGCCGCGATCAGGGCCAAGGATTTCATCGTCCACCATCCATACGAAAGCTTTGAGGTGGTAGTCGCCTTTCTGCGGCAGGCAGCGGAAGACCCCGACGTCGTGGCGATCAAGCAGACGCTTTATCGCGCCGGTAAGCAGTCCGCGATCATCGACGCGCTGGTGGCGGCTGCCGAAGCGGGAAAGTCGGTCACCGCAGTGGTCGAACTCAAGGCCCGGTTCGACGAAGAGCAAAACCTGCTTTGGGCCAGCCGGCTTGAACGCGCCGGGGTTCAGGTCATCTATGGTTTCGTGGAGTGGAAGACCCACGCCAAAGTGTCGATGGTCATCCGGCGGGAGGGCGCGGTGATGCGCACCTACTGCCACTTCGGCACGGGCAATTATCATCCGACCACGGCCAAGATTTATACCGACCTAAGCTATTTCACCGCTTCCCGGCGAGCGGCGCGAGACGCGGCCAAATTGTTCAACCTGACGACCGGTTATGTGCAGCCCAAGGGGCTTGAGCTGCTGACCCTCAGCCCCCAGGGCCTTCGCGACAAGATTCTCGCCCTCATCGATGCCGAAATCGTCAACGCCAAGGGAGGAAAGCCGTCGGCGATCTGGGCCAAGATGAACAGCCTGGTTGATCAGATCGTGATCGAGAAGCTCTATGAGGCGAGCGAAGCGGGGGTCTACATCGAACTGATCGTCCGCGGCGTCTGTTGCCTTCGGCCCGGAGTTCCGGGCCTGTCGGCTAACATCAGGGTGAAATCGATAGTCGGCCGGTTTCTGGAGCACAGCCGGATCTTCGTTTTTGCTAACGGAGCGCGGCTGCCTCACCGCAAGGCCAAGGTCTACATCAGCTCGGCCGACTGGATGCCGCGCAATTTCGACCGGCGGGTCGAATATATGATGCCGATCGAAAATCCGACGGTACATGCTCAGGTGCTGGACCAGGTGATGATCGCCAACCTGATCGACAATGAACAGAGTTGGGTGCTGGGTTCCGATGGGGGCTACACCAGGCTGAAACCAGGTAAGCGTCATTTCAATCTGCACCGTTACTTCATGACCAACCCCTCGCTGTCCGGCCGCGGCCAGGCGCTTGAGGGCAAGGCTGTTCCGAAGTTGAGGTTGACGCAGCGAGGCTAATTCGCTCTGCGTCAGCCCATGGCGGTCAAGCGCTTCGGCCCGGTCGGGATCATCGACATAGGATCCAACAGCGTGCGCTTTGTCGCCTATGGCGGCGCCGCGCGGGTGCCTTCCACCTTGTTCAATGAAAAAGTGATGGCAGCGCTCGGGCGCGGCGTGGCGCGCAACGGCCTGCTGGATGAGGAGGGGATTTCCAAGACGCTGGAGGCGCTTGCCCGTTTCCGGCAGCTGGCTCGGGAAATGCGGCTGAAGAAACTCCATACCGTTGCCACGGCCGCGGTACGCGATGCGAAAAACGGCAAGGCTTTCCTGAAGCGCGTCGGTGAGCTGGGGCTGAAGCCACGGCTGCTGTCCGGATCGGAAGAAGCCGAACTTTCAGGCCTTGGCGTGATTTCGGCCATCCCCGCTGCGAAGGGCGTGGCGGCCGACCTCGGCGGCGGCAGCCTTGAGTTGATCGGGGTTGCTCGCGGTGGGGCCGGGGCAGGGATCTCACTGCCCTTGGGCGTGTTGCGGGTGGGATCAGAGCCAAAACGTGACGATCTCGCCGCGGCAATCAAGGCGGGGATCAAGGGCAGCCGCCTGAAGGACGCCGCGAAAAATGCGAATCTTTACCTGGTTGGCGGCTCCTTTCGCGCGCTCGCCCAACTCGACATGAAGACGCAGGGCCATCCCTTGCCGATCGTCCATCACCATCGGATCAACCCGGACCGTCTACCAGACCTGAAGGCGATCCTCGCGACGCTGGACGTCGAGGAGCTGAAACTGTTGACCGGGATCACCGCCGCCCGCCTGCCGACGCTGCCAGCCGCAGTGACTCTGCTGGAGGCGATGATCGATGTTCTCGGTCCACGGCGCGTCATCATATCGGCCTTCGGAATTCGCGAAGGCCTGCTCTACGGCGACCTGGATAAAATAACGAAGGATGAGGATCCGCTGCTATCGGCGGCGCTGGAAATTGGCGACCGGCTCGGCCGGTTTGGCGACCATGGCGCGGCACTCGACCAGTGGATGGACCCGATCTTCCCTGACGATAGTCCGGCATTGAAGCGATATCGCCTGGCCGCTTGCCTGCTTGGCGACATCGCCTGGAACGCCCACCCCGACTATCGCGCCGAGCGCGCCGTCGATCTCGCGATCCACGGCAATTGGGTTGGGATCGATGGCAATGGCCGAGCCGTGATTGGCCGGGCTTTGTGCACTGCATTCAGCGGCGAAAGCGGGTTCAACCCTGAACTACTGACCCTTCTTCGGCCCGGCGAAGACGCTCGGGTCAGCGCCTGGGGACGCGCCATCCGCCTAGCCCAGCGCCTCAGCGGAGGGACCGAGGCGCTGCTCCGTAAGACAAGCATCGCGCTGGAGCCTGGCCGCGTCGTGCTGTCGATTCCGACGCGGCATCATGAACTTTATGCCGATTCAGTCGACCGGCGGCTTCACTTGCTTGCCCGGGCGCTAGGCCGGGTCGCCGACGTCCGCTTCGCCTAGCCGCAGCTGGCCCGTTCGACCTTGTTGTTGCCATCGAGCAGGACGGTGACTCGGTCGAAGCTGAATTCCATCGTGACCACACTGCCCTTCGGTACCCAGCGAATCGTCCGTGCCCCCGATTCCCTCAACATCCGTTCGCCAAGCGCTTGGGATGCCGGCTGGCCGGCGAATTGGCCCAGCGCTTCGTTGTGACATGTCCCAGCCGGCGGCCCGGGCGCGGTCGCGTCCGATTGGGCGATGGTGCAGGCAGTCAGCGGCAAGATAGCGAGGCTTGCAATCAACAATCGCATACGTTCCTCCATTGGACCGCCACTCAATCCTCACGCCGTCTGAAGTTCACCTGAATCGACCACGATCCGGCTCATCTTAAGCTTGCCGTTCTCGGTGGCGAAGGCGAGCCGGCCCTCAACCAGGTCAAGGGCGTCGCGGCCGAATTCCTCGAACCGCCAGCCATCCAGGATATTGAGGCCGTTGCGGACACCCGCAGCCAGCGCCTCAAGCTCGTCGGACCGGGCGATCAGCTTGGCCGCAACCCCTGCCTCCTTGGAGCGAATCTTGAGCAGCAGCTTCAGCAGGTCACTCACCAGCGCCGCGTCCTTGGTAAGTCCCGGCCGGCTGGGTTCGCGCAGTGGAAGCTCGTCTGCCTCGAGCGGCTTGGCCGTACCGAGCGCCGACATCAGTCGCGCGCCAATGTCGTTGGAGCGCCACCCTGACGAAAGGCCGCGGACTTTGCCCAGGTCTTCCTGGGTCTTGGGCGGATGACTCGCCAGCTCATTCAATGTGTCGTCCTTGACGATTCGCCCGCGCGGCAGGTTCTTCGAGCGAGCTTCGGTCTCCCGCCAGCCGGCAAGCGCCTTCAGTCGTCCCAGCACGGCGGGGTTACGGCTCGGCAGCTTCAATCGTTTCCAGGCCTCCTCGGCCTCGAACGCGAAGCTCGACGGGTCCGCCAGCCGCTCCATCTCTTCGTCGAGCCAGGCGCCGCGGCCGGTCTTGATCAGTTTTTTGACGAGCCGCGGGAAGATCTCCGCCAAATGCGTGACGTCGGCGATGGCATAATCGATCTGCCGCTTGTCGAGCGGACGGCGCGACCAATCGGTAAACCGGGCACCCTTGTCGAGCGTGTGGCCGAGCACGCTTTCGACCAGGTTGGAGTAGCCGACCTGCTCGCCATAGCCGAGCGCCATCGCCGCGATCTGGGTATCGAACAGCGGATTGGGCACCTTGCGAGTCAGGTTATGGATGATCTCCAGATCCTGCCCGCCGGCATGAAACACCTTCAGGACATCATGATTGTCGACCAGGAGGTCGAGCAGCGGCGCGAGATCGAGGCCATCGGCCTTGGGATCGATCGCGGCTGCTTCCTCCGTCGTCGCTACCTGGATCAGGCAAAGGTCTGGCCAGTAAGTGTTTTCACGCATGAATTCCGTGTCGACCGTGACGAAGTCCTGGGTCGACATTCTGGAAACGAGGGCGGAAAGCTCTTTGGTGGTGGTGATAAGCGGGTGAATCTTCATCTGCCGCGCGCCATAGCGACATGCTCGCGCCTTGACAAAGGGACGAGTGAACGCGAAGCGGCGGCGCTCAATTTCACCGCCTGCGCGGCCTTTTTCTCAGCGAGCCCAATTAAATGCACGCCTACCGTACCCATAGCTGCGCCGACCTCCGGAAGAGCGACGTCGACTCAACCGTTCGCCTATCCGGCTGGATCCATCGCAAGCGCGATCATGGCGGCGTGCTGTTTGTCGACCTTCGCGACCATTACGGGCTGACGCAGATCGTGTGCGCTGCCGGCGGCGAGCCGCTCAAGATCCTCGACCAGCTGAAGCTCGAGTCGGTCGTGACGATCACCGGCAAGGTGGTCGAGCGTGAGGGCGGGGCGGTGAATCCGAAGCTCGCCACCGGCGACATCGAAGTCGTCGCGAAGGAAGTCGCGGTACAGTCCTCGGCCAACGAGTTGCCGATGCCGGTGGCTGGCGAGGCCGAGTATCCGGAGGAAATCCGGCTCAAGTACCGCTACCTCGACCTGCGCCGCGACCGCCTTCACGCCAACATCATGCTCCGCTCGAAAGTCATCGCCTCGATCCGTCGGCGGATGATCGACCAGGGCTTCACCGAGTTCCAGACGCCGATCCTGACCGCGTCGTCGCCCGAAGGCGCGCGCGACTATCTCGTGCCCAGCCGCGTCCACCCCGGCAAATTCTATGCGCTCCCGCAGGCCCCGCAGATGTTCAAGCAGCTGCTGATGGTCGCCGGCTTCGACCGCTACTTCCAGATTGCGCCCTGCTTCCGCGACGAGGACGCTCGCGCCGACCGCAGCCCCGGCGAATTCTACCAGCTCGACTTTGAAATGAGCTTCGTCACGCAGGACGATGTGTTCGCGGCGATCGAGCCGGTCCTGTCCGGCGTCTTCTCCGAGTTCGGCGAGAACAAGTTCGTGACCCCGGCAGGCGAATATCCGCGCATCCCCTACAAGGAAGCGCTGCTCAAATATGGCAGCGACAAGCCCGACCTCCGCAATCCGCTGCTGATCAGCGATGTCGGAGAGCATTTCCGCGGCTCAGGCTTCGGCCTGTTCGCCGGCCTTGTCGACAAGGGCATGATGGTCCGCGCCGTCCCCGCGCCGGGCACCGCCGACAAGAGCCGCAAATTCTTCGACGACATGAACGAATGGGCTCGAAGCGAAGGCTTCGCCGGCCTCGGCTATGCCACCCGCAAGGGCGGCGAATGGGGCGGCCCGATTGCCAAGAATCACGGCGCCGAGGGCATGGACAAGCTGGCCGAGGCCATGGGCCTGGGCCCGGACGACGGAATCTTCTTCGCGGCGGGCAAGGAAGACGATGCGGCCAAGCTCGCCGGCCTCGCCCGCACCCGGGTCGCCGAACAGCTCGACCTTATCGAACAGGGCGCGTTCCGCTTTTGCTGGATCGTCGACTTCCCGATGTTCGAGTTCAACGAAGAGCAGCAGAAGATTGACTTCAGCCACAATCCTTTCTCCATGCCGCAGGGCGGGATGGAGGCGCTGGAGGGCAAGGACCCGCTCGACATTCTCGCCTGGCAGTATGACATCGTCTGCAACGGCGTGGAGCTCTCTTCGGGCGCGATCCGCAACCACCGTCCCGACATCATGTACAAGGCGTTCGAGATCGCCGGCTACACCCGTGAGGAAGTCGACACCGGCTTCCCGGGCATGATCGGCGCATTCAAGTTCGGCGCTCCGCCGCACGGCGGCTCGGCGCCCGGCATCGACCGGATCGTCATGCTGCTGGCCGACGAACCCAATATCCGCGAGGTCATCGTCTTTCCGATGAACCAGAAGGCCGAGGATTTGATGATGAATGCACCGGCGCCGGTAATGGACAAGCAGCTCAAGGAGCTGTCGATCCGCATCGTCGCCGATGGCACGCCCAAGGCCGGCTAACCGTTCGTGGCATTCGTGCCACGCGCCGACCGCCCCATTGTCGGACAGCCGACCGAGTGAGATTGCGGGCGCACATCCTTTGGGTTAGGCACCGCCCGTGCCGATCGATTTAACGGAATTTGAACGGGGGGCGCCGTTCTCCGGGGACCCAACTCAAGCGCTTGAAGCGCTTGAGCAGCGCCTTGCGCGCCTTCAGCTTTCGCAGATCGTTCACCGCAAGCGCGCGATCATCCTGTTCGAAGGCTGGGTGGGCGCCGGCAAGCGGTCGGTCCTCAAGCGGCTGGTGGGCGCGCTCGACCCTACCCATGTCCGTGTCATCAAGGTCGCCGGAAGCGCCGAGGCCGACGACGAACGTCATTGGCTCGCTCCCTTCTGGAGCCGGCTGCCGGCGGCGGGCGACACTACGGTCTTCTACCGCAGCTGGTACCGGCTGATTCTCGAACAGCGGGTGGTCGGGCAGATGGATGACAAGCGCTGGGCGCGGGCGCTCGATGAAGTCAACGAGTTCGAGGCGCAGCAGCGCGACCACGGCACGATGATCGCCAAGCTATTCTTCCACGTGACTCCGGAAAAGCAGGCGGCAAGCCTCCGGGCACGGCAGGAAGATCCCTGGCTTCGGCATTTGCAGGATTATCAGCCAATCATCGGACCCGGCAATCGTGAGCGGGCCGACAACGTGCTGCAGGATTTCTTCGCCCATACCAATACGCGCTGGGCGCCCTGGACACTCATCGACGCCAATGACGAAACCGCTAGTTGCATCGCTGCGCTGACGGCCATCGCAGATCATATGGAAAAGGCGATGCCGGCCGAGCCGCCGGCCTTGGGCGAAACGATCGTTCCGTTCCGCTCACCCAAGATCAGCGAAACCAACAACGCCTAGCACTCCATTCTCGGCCATCCCCCGGATGGCCTACGCCTGCGGCGGATAGCTGATCCTCAGGATTTCGTAGCTCTTTTCGCCCGCGGGAAGGCGAACGATCCGCTCGTCGCCAACCCTGGCGCCAATCAGCGCGCGGGCGATCGGGGCGGCCCAGCTGATCCGCCCTTCGGAAGCATCCGACTCATCTTCGCCGACCAGCGTTACGACACGGCGATCGTCATTCTCGTCGGCCAGCTCGACGATTGCACCAAATCGTACGGTGTCGCGCTGCTCCTGCTTGGCGGGATCGACAACTTTGGCCGACTTCATCACCTTGGACAGGTACGAAAGGCGGTGGTCGATCTCCCGCAGCCGTTTCTTGCCATAGAGATAGTCGGCATTCTCCGAACGATCGCCGAGCGACGCCGCCCACGACACAATGTCCACGATCTTTGGCCGTTCTTCACCGAACAGCTGCTCATATTCGGCGCGGATGCGCGCAAAACCCTGCGGCGTGATGAATCGGGGAGGGCGGTCAGTCACATCGACCCTCTGTCATCGCGAGCGAAGCGAAGCAATCAAGACCCGCCACGCGCTGTTTTCAACTGATCGCAATGACAGTATTTGGATCAGCCCGGGCGGGAAGATTTGCCGAGATAGGCCGAGATATGGACCGTCTGCGGTCCGGGCAGCGAGGGATTGAGACGGTCATAGACCACGCTGTTTTCCAAAACGCGCTGGACGTAGCCGCGGGTTTCCTCGAACGGGATTTTCTCGATCCAGCTGACGATGTCGACATTGCCGCGCGGGTCGCCATAGGCGTTGACCCACTTGCGGACGTTGCCGGTGCCGGCGTTATAGCTGGCGACGGCGAGCGGATAATTGCCATCCCAGATCCTGACCAGGCGCTGGAAATAGGCGCTTCCCAGCATGACATTGTAGGCCGGGTCTGAGGTCAGCCGCCCATAATCATAACCGAGGCCCATCTTGCCAGCCTGCTCGCGGGCAGTCCCGGGCATCAGCTGCATCATGCCCCGGGCGTTGGCGCCGCTTACCGCCGCCCGGTCGAAGCTGGATTCCTGCCGGGTGATGCCATTCACCAGCGACCACATCCGCCCCGAGGGAACTCCCGAGTTATGGGTGGGATAGGTCGCTTTGTAATAAAAGGCGTTGCCGGCATTGCGAGCCGATCGAGCCGTCCAGACCGCAAGGTCGGGACGGTAGATCTGGCTCGCCATTTCCATCGCCAGCAGCCGATCGGCGTCGTTGTCGAGATTTTCCGACAGGGCACGAATGAACAGGCTTTGCTCGCTCCATTGGCCTTGTTGGCCAAGCAGCTTCATCGCTCGGACCAATCGCTTCTGATTGAAGGATTGGCGCTGGGCATCTGTCACTTGTAGCGAAGGTGATCCCGCCGGCTGCGGCACGACCCGTCCGAGGCGTTCCAAGGCCAGCTGGCCGTAGAATAGTTCCGGTGTCGCCGAAGCACGTTCGAAATAGTTGCGGGCGCGTAGCGGATCGCCGCTTTGGGAAGCTGCCCGTCCGGCCCAATACCATCCCTTCGTCTTGACCTGCAGCGAGCGGCCGGCGCCGGCATATTTGTCGAACATGGCGATCGCGTCGCGGCCGCGGTTCATGCGCTCCAGCGCGACCGAACCTGCGGTCCAGACAATCGTCGTGTAATCGTCGCGAATGGCGTAGCTCTTGAGGCTGATGTCTGCGCCCGGTCCGAAGACATCGTCCACTTGGCTGCCGATATTATAGGCCGTCTGCCATTGCCGATCTCCCGCCGCTTCCTTCGCCAACAGTGCCATCATGTCGAGGAAACGCTCAGGATCCGCGGGCTTGGCGGTGAAATTGTGCGAGCGGGCGAACAAGTCGCGCGATGCCTGGACATAGCCGCCGTCGCGCAGGTAGCGGGCCCGGTCCATCATCAGCCCGGCATCGCTGGTCACTTGGCCGATCACCGCCTGATAACGCTGCTCGGCGTCGCCCATCCGTGACTGCATTGCGATGCGAGCTTGGAAGGCGGCTCGGCGGGGAGGGCTCGCCCAGGCCAGCATGCGGTAGGCGTCGCTGTATTTCTTGTCGAACAGCAGCGCATCGACCCGCTTGTCGTGGTCGGCGGCGGTCAGTTGGCTGCCGAAACGCGCAAACAGGGATTGCTCGTCAAACTGGCTGAGATCGCCCGACACCCAGGCGCCGCGCGCCGCAGCGAGCGCTTCGGCCGAGCGGCCCAGTGCCAGATTGGCCTCCGCCAACCGGGCCCAGCCATTGCCGGTCTGCGGCTCGGTCGAGCGGAAGAATGCGAGGACCGTGTTAGCATTTTCGCCGGCCCTCATCGCTTTTTCGGCGCTGCGCCGGATCCCGCTTTCACCCGGCCAGCCGGGATTGGCGTTCACGAAGCGCGCATAGTCGGCAAAACTGTATCCGCTGCTGGCGCGCAATCGCCGCCAGTCGGACAAGGCATAGTTGATGTCGTAAACCGCGGCCTGGCTGCTCGCCTGGGCCGCAACCGGCGTGAGTGGGACGGAGGGCGCTTGCTGCATCGAGGCAGCCGCCATCGTCGACAGGAAGAATGTCCCGAGAATCCCCGCGCTCCTCATGCTGGACATAATGCCGTACGAGTCCTTATCAGCCGCTGAACAACGGACTTTCAATTCGCGAACGCTGAACGCCCCCGCAAGTTCAAGTGAAGGAAAAGTTTCATGTTTTTCGGGTCGATACCAGCGCTCGTGACGCCATTTGCGGCAGGCCGAGTCAATGAAGCGGCATTCCGAGATTTGGTCGAATGGCAGATCGAGGAAGGATCCAACGCCCTGGTTCCGTGCGGCACAACCGGGGAGGGCGCGACCCTTTCCGACGACGAACATCGCCGGGTGATTGAGATCACGGTCGAAGTGTCCCGGGGCCGCGTGCCGGTGATCGCCGGTTGCGGATCGAACAACACCAGCCATGCGATGGAACTGACCAAGGCGGCGAAAGCCGCCGGCGCTGACGCCGCCTTGCACGTGCCGCCTTACTACAACCGTCCGAACCAGGATGGGATCTACGCTCATCTGTCCGTCGTCGCCGGGCTGCATATCCCGGTCATTCTCTACAATGTACCCTCACGGACCATCACTGACATATCGGTGGAAACCATGGCGAAGCTGTCCAGGCTCCCCAATGTCATCGGGGTTAAGGACGCCACCGGCAATCTCGCGCGCGTGTCGGCCCAGCGCCAGGCCTGCGGCAAGGAGTTCGTACAGCTGTCGGGCAATGACGACATGGCCCTCGGGTTCAACGCCATGGGCGGCGTCGGCTGCATCTCGGTCTCCGCCAACGTCGCGCCGAAGCTTTGCTCGCAGTTTCAGGAAGCCATGCGGGAGGGGCGCTGGGAAGAGGCGCTGGAGCTCCAGGACAGGCTTTTCCCGCTTCATGCCGCACTGTTCAGTGACGCCTCGCCCGGGCCGGTCAAATATGCGCTTTCGCGAGTCAAGGACGGCTTTCCGCCCGAGTTGCGCGCGCCGATGACCGAGCCCTCGGCCGCTTCGAAGAAAGCAGTCGACGACGCTCTCAGCCACGCAGGGCTGATCTAACTCGGCTCCCTTGCAGGGATTGGGTTTGCCACCTAACGCGGCTCGCAATGTCCAAACCTGGTGCAATCAAGGAATTCGACAAAGCTAAGGTCGTCGCCGAGAACCGGCGGGCGCGCTTCGACTATTTCGTCGAGGAGCGGTTCGAGGCGGGCATCGAATTGCAGGGCACCGAGGTCAAGGCTCTGCGAACCGGCGAGGGCTCGATCGCGGAGAGCTACGCGCTGATCGAGGGCGAGGAAGTGTGGCTGATAAACAGCCACATCCCGCAATATGGCGCCGGGAGCTGGATGAACCATGAGCCGCGGCGGCGGCGAAAACTGCTGTTGCGCGGCAAGGAAATCGACAAGCTGCATGGCGCGATAACAAGGCAGGGGCTGACGCTGGTTCCCTTGAGCATCTACTTCAACACCCGGGGGCGGGCGAAAATTGAGCTGGCGCTGGCTAAGGGCAAGAAAGCCCATGACAAGCGCGAGACTATCAAGGAACGCGACTGGAAACGGGAACAGGGCAGGCTTTTGAGGCAACATGGCTAGCAGCCCGAATTTCTGGCAACGCTTTCTCCACAAGAACGCCCCCTCGCGCGAGGAGGTGCTGAGAAGTCCCTGGCTTAAGCCATTCGGCGAGCGCATCCGGCACAGCGAATTGTGGCGCTTTACCCGGCGATCGGTGCCGCGCGGCGTTTTCGCTGGGCTGCTGATCGGAATTTTCTTGATGGTGCCGGGGATTCAGATCGTTGGAGCGGCTTTGCTGTGCGTTCCGCTGCGCGGCAATATCCCGATTGCGGCTGCGATGACCTTTTTGTCCAATCCGCTGACCACGCCCTTCTTCCTTTATGCAGCGATCGAGGTCGGCAGCTGGATCGGATTTCACACCAACCTGGCGACATTCCTGGCGCTTCGCGGCGAGAGCATCTCCGTCTGGATGCAATGGCTGTTGTCGGACGCGGCCCCTGCGCTGGTCAGCGGGCTGTTCCTGATTGGGCTCGGCGTGGCGTTTGCAGGCTATATCGTGTCGCTTGTCGGATGGCGCTGGTGGGTTGGCCGCAAGTGGCAACAGCGCTACGCACGGCCATGAGCGAGTCGCGCTAAGATATTGATCCGGGGAGGGAATATGATGAATCGTTGGTTAGTGGTGTTGGCTGCAAGCACCGCCTTTGCAGGCTGTTCGGCACCGCCGCCGCCCGTCGAGGTCCCGGTCGCTCCGCAAGAGGTCACGCCGGTGGTGCCCGAGCCGGAGCTTGCTCCAGCCCCCAAGCCAACCTACGGCATCTTCGGCTTTGACTCGGCCGGCATGGATAGGACCGTCCTGCCCGGCGACAATTTCTACCAATTTGCCAATGGCACCTGGGCCAAGAACACGGCGATTCCTGCCGACAAATCCAATTACGGCATGTTCACTGTGCTCGACGACCTTTCGCGCGATCGAACCCGCCAGATCATCGAGGATCAGGCGAAGGATCCCAACAGCCGGATCGGCGCCATCTATGCGAGCTTCATGGACCAGCCCGCGATCAACGCGAAGGGGCTGGCCCCATTTGAGCCGTGGCTCAATCAGGTCCGGGGCTTCAAATCCAGGAAGGATCTGGCGGCGCTCTACGCCGAGGCCGATCGCCTGAATATCAGCGTCCCCTACAACCTGTTCATCGGACAGGACCGCAAGGCGTCCGACCAATACGCTCTCAATGTCCTGCAGGGCGGGCTTGGGATGCCCGACCGCGACTATTATTTGTCGAAGGACCCGAAACTCACCGAAACCAAGGCGAAATATCTCGAGCATCTGACCAACGTCCTGACGCTGGCCGGAGAACCGAACGCCGCGGCCCGGGCAAAGGCAATCGTCGATTTCGAGACCAAGATTGCGCAGGTCCACTGGTCGAGGGCGGAAAGCCGCGACGTCACCAAGACGTATAACAAATATTCCCTGGCACAGGTACGGACGCTTGCCCCCGGGTTCGATTTCCCGAGTTTCGCGAAGGCCGACGGCGCGAATGTTTCGGAAATCATCGTGTTCCAGCCGAGCGCGTTCAAGGGGATCGCCGCTCTGATCGGCAAAGCCCCGCTGGCGGTGCTCAAGGATCAGCTCCTGGTCCGGTCGCTCGATGCCTATTCCGCCTATCTTCCGGAAAAATTCGACGCCGAAACTTTCAGTTTCTACGGAACCACCCTCAACGGCACGCCCCAGCAGGAAGATCGTTGGAAGCGGGCGGTAACGTTCACTGTCGATGCGCTCGGCGACGACGTCAGCAAACTCTACGTCGCGAAATACTTCCCGCCCGAAACGAAGGCCGCTGCCGACAAGCTCGTCCATAACGTCATCGCGGCGATGGACCGGCGGCTCGATACGCTCGACTGGATGAGCGCCGAAACCAAGGCCAAGGCGCACGCCAAGCTGGCGGCCTTCACTCCCAAGATCGGCTATCCGTCGCAGTGGCGGGACATGAACGCCCTGAGCATCGACCGCAATGACTTGCTCGGCAATGCCATGCGTTCCGCGCGTTTCGAGCATGACTATCAGACTGGCCATCTCGGCGGCCCGATCCGGCGCTGGGAATGGGGCATGACCCCGATGACCATCAACGCCTACTCGAACCCGACGATGGTTGAGATTGTCTTCCCGGCCGCGATCCTGCAGCCGCCGTTCTTCGACCCGAACGCCGACCCGGCTGTAAATTACGGGGGGATTGGAGCGGTCATCGGGCACGAGATGAGTCACCAGTTCGACGACCAGGGCGCGAAATACGACCTGCACGGCAATCTGGTCGATTGGTGGACGCCTGCCGACGCTCAGCAATTTCAGTCGCGGCTGGACAGCCTCGGAGCTCAATTCGATGCCTACGAACCGCTCCCGGGTTTCCATGTTCAGGGCAAGCTGACGATGGGCGAGAATGTCGCTGATCTCGCCGGCCTCACGGTGGCCCACGATGCCTATATTGCGTCTTTGAACGGCAAGCCGGCTCCGGAGATCGACGGGACGACCGGCGATCAGCGCTTCTACCTCGGCTGGGCCCAGGTCTGGCGCCGCAACTATCGCGAAGCCAATCTTCGCCAGCGCCTTCTTACCGACCCCCATTCGCCGTCCGAGCAACGCACATGGATCGTGCGAAACCTCGACCCATGGTATGGAGCCTATGGAGTGAAGCCGGGGCAGAAGCTGTATCTGACACCGGAACAGCGCGTCCGGATATGGTGAGCCTTGTTATACGAGCAGTTCGACCTTTCTGAAGCCGAGCCGTTGAGCGGCGGCCTGCGCTGGCTCGTGCCGGCGCTCGTCGCTGCCGCGGCGGCCAGCGGGGCGCTGCTCTTCTTCCTCCTCGGCCAGCAGCTCTACGGTGCGCTGTTCCTGGCGGGCTTCGTTGCCATGCTGGTTGCGGCATTCGTGATCGACCGCCGCAGCGCCAAGCGGATCGAAGCGCCGCCGCTGATTCTGCCGGACCTGGCGCTGGTCGGATCGGCCATCGGCATGTCCCAGGACGCCGTCGCCATGACCCAGGCAGACGGAACCCTCAAGTCCGTCAATGCCGCCTACAAGGCAGCGTTCGGGCAAAAGCCGCCATTCGAACTCGGCAAGGGCAAGCAGGCCGGCAGCACGATCGCCGGGCTGGCAGAAGCGGCCCTGCGAGACGGCGAAGCAAGCCTGGCCGATGTGCCGCTTGCCAAAGGCGCGGCCACGGTCAACGTCATCCGCGCGGGGACCGACGGCGACCTCCTTCTCTGGCGGTTCATCGGCGCCGCTCCGCCTGACGCGGTTGCGGTGGCTGCCAAGCGGATTTCCGGCCCAGCCGGGGACCAGCTTGCGGCTGCGGGGGTGATGGCGGTGCTGGTCGATGGCAACGGCCGGCTGGCGGCAGCCAACGGCCTGTTCAGCGAGCGTGCCCTTTCGGGGACCGCACTGCAGGGCAAGCCGCCGCTATTCGCCGACCTGATCGAGACGTCGGGGGAGGGCGCCGTCCGCCTGCTGACCGAAGGATCGGATGGCCGGCCGCTTCGAATGGTCAGCGTTCCGCTCGAGCCAGGCGCGGACAAAGGCGCGGCAACCCTGCTGATGTTCGACTGGGAGGAAGGCCCGAGCCTCGCCAGCTCGACCAACGTCCAAATTCTTCTCGAAATGCTGCCGATCGGCTTGGCGCTGGTAGACCGCGACGGCCGCTTCCTGACGATGAACAATGCCTTCCGCGTGGCCGGAGGGATCGGCAATGCCGAGATGCCCTCCTACCCGGGCGACCTGGTGGTCAAGGAAGACAAGGCGGCGGTCGCCGATGCGGTCCGCCGCAACGCCCGGGGCCCGTCGATGTCGGCCGACCTGCCGGTAAGGCTGGCCCATCAGCCGGCAGAGCCGGTGGCGATGACGGTGGCCGGGCTTCGCGGTCTCGGCGACGCCGCCGTGCTGCTGCTGCTCAAGGACAATAGCGAAGAGGCCAAGCTCAAGCGGCAGATTGCCCAGGCGACCAAGATGCAAGCGGTGGGCCAGCTGGCCGGCGGCGTGGCCCACGACTTCAACAATATCCTGACGGCGATCATCGGTCACTGCGACCTGATTTTGATGCGGCATACGCCTGGCGACACCGATTACGACGATATCCAGCAGATCAAGTCGAACTCCAACCGGGCCGCCGGCTTGACCCGCCAGCTGCTCGCCTTCTCGCGCCAGCAGACGCTGCGGCCGCAGGTGCTGCAACTGCCCGACGTGATCAGCGAGGTCTCGCATCTCCTGAAGCGCCTGCTCGGCGAAACCGTGCAGCTAGTGGTCAAGCACGGCCGCGACCTCGGCTCGGTCCGCGCCGATCCCGGTCAGCTGGAGCAGGTGATCGTCAACCTCGCGGTCAATGCCCGCGACGCCATGATCTCCAAGGGCGGCGGGGCGCTGACCATCCAGACCTACGCGGTCCGGTCCGACCAGGTCGCCGACCTCGGCAGCGAAATCCTGCCCATCGCCGACTATTCGGCGGTCTCGATTGCCGACACCGGCACCGGTATCCCGGCCTCGATTCTCAGCAAGGTGTTCGAACCCTTTTTCACCACCAAGGAAGTCGGCAAGGGGACCGGGCTCGGACTCTCCACCGTCTACGGCATCGTCAAGCAGTCGGGCGGCTATATCTTCGCCGATTCCAAAGTGGGCGAGGGCACTCGCTTCACGATCTACCTGCCGGTCCACCGGGTCGAGGAAGAGAAGGAAACCGGGCGGCGGGCGGCCAAGAAGGACGGCGAGGGCGAGCTCTGGGGCACCGGTACGATCTTGCTGGTCGAGGATGAGCCGATGGTCCGGACAGTGGCCGAGCGGGCGCTGACCCGTCACGGATACCAGGTGTTGACCGCCAATAACGGCGAAGAGGCCCTGGAGATCGTGGAACGCGGCGACGAGATTGCGTTATTGATCTCCGACGTCGTGATGCCGCTGATGGATGGGCCGACCATGGTCCGTGAAGCGCGCAAGACCCGGCCAGATCTGCCGATCCTGTTTATGTCGGGATATGCCGAGGAACAGCTCAGGAAATCGATCGACATCGCCAATGTCGCCTTCCTTCCCAAACCCTTCTCGGTCCAGGAGCTGGCCGAGGCGGTGCGGAAGGCGCTGGCGACCAATTAACTCTTTCCTCTTGCCGCCCGGCTGCTATCTCCATGCCTATGTCGGACCCGCGTTGCATCCTGATTGTCGAAGACGAGCCGCTCATCGCGATGATGCTCGAGGACTTCATTGAATCCCTGGGTCATCGGGTCAGCGGCAATTGCGACAGCGTCGGCACCGCCCTTAAGGAAATCGAAAAGGGCGACTTCGACCTAGCGATTCTCGACGTCAACCTGAAGGGCGAGAGCGTTTGGCCGGTTGCTTCGGCGCTCCGCAGTAAGGGTACGCCGTTCGTGCTTGCTACCGGCGGGCATGTCGATCCGCCGCCTGACGAATTCAAAGACGTTCCGACAATCGAGAAACCCTATACTATCGATAGGGTTACGCCCATTATTGAGTCAGTTCTGGCGCGCGCTGAACAATAGTATCGCCTATAAAAGTTCTCCTCTTGTTCTCGTGGAACAAATAGGATACGAAATGTTCCTTCAAGGGGGCTTAAGGCCCCCCAATTGACGAAGGGACAGAGGCCATGGCAGCGCAGCTCAAAGTCGTCGGCTTGGATGGGGATAGTGTGAACACGGATCGTCAAAAGGCATTGGAAGCAGCCCTCGCGCAGATCGATCGCGCGTTCGGCAAGGGCTCGGCGATGAAGCTCGGAAGCCGGGAGAAGATGGAGATCGACACGGTGTCGACCGGCTCGCTCGGCCTCGACATTGCCCTGGGCGTCGGTGGCCTGCCGCGCGGCCGGGTGATTGAAATCTACGGCCCCGAAAGCTCGGGCAAGACGACGCTGGCATTGCATGCCATTGCCGAAGCTCAGAAGGAGGGCGGCACCGCTGCCTTCGTTGACGCCGAACATGCGCTCGATCCGGCATATGCCAAGAAGCTCGGCGTCGACATCGACGAGCTGATCGTCTCGCAGCCGGACACCGGCGAGCAGGCACTCGAAATCGTCGACACGCTGGTTCGCTCCAATGCGATCGATGTGCTGGTGGTGGATTCGGTTGCCGCGCTGGTGCCGCGGGCCGAAATCGAAGGTGAAATGGGCGACAGCCATGTCGGCCTCCAGGCCCGGCTGATGAGCCAGGCTTTGAGGAAGCTGACCGGCTCGATCAGCCGTTCGCGCTGCACCGTCATCTTCATCAACCAGGTGCGGATGAAGATCGGCGTGATGTACGGCAATCCCGAGACCACGACCGGCGGCAATGCACTGAAATTCTATGCATCGGTCCGGCTCGACATTCGCCGCACCGGCCAGATCAAGGACCGCGACGATATCGTCGGCAACACCACCCGGGTGAAGGTAGTCAAGAACAAGGTCGCTCCCCCATTCAAGCAGGTCGAATTCGACATCATGTATGGCGAGGGCGTCAGCAAGGTCGGCGAAATCCTCGACCTCGGCGTTAAAGCCGGCCTGGTCGAGAAATCGGGCGCCTGGTTCAGCTATGACTCAATCCGCATCGGCCAGGGCCGCGAGAACGCCAAGCAGTATCTCAAGGAAAATCCTGAAGTCGCCCAGCGGATCGAAAATGCGATCCGCGGGAAGACCGAAGAGGTCGGCGAGGCCCTGATGGTCGGACCGGATGGTGATGAGGACATTGTGGAGGCCTAAGCCACAGCTGCAGCAGGTTCGAAGGGCGGGGGATTTCCTCCGCCCTTTTTGTTGAACGCGTCAGCCGAGATCATCTGGGATCGCGGTCGATTCCCGGGCTGCTTCCATCTCCTCCGGGTCGGCCTGCATCGGCGCAAACATCCGCTTGGGCTCGGTCAGCACGATCAACAGGAAACCCAAAGTGGTGCAAATCGCCGTCCCGACCGCGAACGGCGTGGCGGTGCCGTCGAAGCTCCGCCCGATCAGGAAGCCGAGGATCGCCGCGCCGAGTGTTCCGGTGACGCCCTGCACCGACGAGGCGGTGCCTGCAATCGGCGCCATATGCTCCATCGCCAAAGTGCTGAGGTTTGAGGAAGCCAGCGCCTGGAGAACAATGAAGCTCGACAGCGTTTCCAAGCCTGCCAGCGCCACCAAGGCGTGCGTTATGGTCACGATTGCCAAGGCCAACGCAGCACTATGACCGACCCGGCGCAAGCCGAAGCGCTCCACGATGCGGCTGTTGAGCCAGGACGCAAGCGCCATCGGCGCCGCGATCGCCGCGAACACCAGGCCGATCAGGTTCGGCGTTTGGAACACATCGAAAATGATCTGCTGGACCGACGAGATGTAGGCGACCAGCGCGGCGAAAGTGACGGTGATGGCGAGCGTATAACCACGCGACTGAGGCTCGCGCACGGCCTGCCCGATCGCGCTCGCCATTTCGCTCCATTTCAGCGAGCGGCGATATTCGGGATGCAGCGTTTCCGGCAGTCGCAACGACGACCAGACCAGCATCGTCAAGGCATAGCCGGCCAGCACCAGGAAGATTGCTCGCCAGGATGCGACCAGCAGGATCGCCTGTCCGATATTCGGGGCGAGCACCGGGACCAGCATAAATACCATGAAGACCAAGCTCATGACCTTTGCCATCGCTTCAGCCTCGAACAGGTCCCGCACCATGGCCACGACCAGCACCCTCGTGACCGCGGCCGACGCGCCCATCGCCACCCGGCCGGCGATTAGCAGCGGGAAACTGGCGGCGAAGGCGCACAGCAGGGCGAACAGGCCGTAGAGGACGATGCCCGCAGCCAGGATTGGCTTTCGCCCGAACCGGTCGGCCAGTGGCCCCCAGACCAGCTGCGTCGATGCGAAGCCGATGAAATAGGCGACCACCACCAGCTGGCGATCATTTTCGCGCGCCACATTCAGCGTCTGGCCGATGTCGGGCAGCGCCGGGATCATTGCATCGATTGCGAATGCATTGAGCGCCATTAGCCCGGCCAGCATCGCGGTCATTTCGCGCGTGCCGGGTCGCTTCTTGTAATCGTGAAATGCGGAGTCAAACATATCGGGTCTTTGGACAGGCAACGAAGCGGGGTCTGGCTGGGCCCCTGCTGGCCTATCGGGTCTTGCCATGCAACAGTCGGATCCGGAACGAAGCGGAGGAGTGACGATGATGTTCGCCAAAACCAGCCGGCGCGCTTTGCTCGGCGGCGGTATGGCCTTGACCGCGGGCACTCTGTTTAGCCGCGGCTCTAAGGCTTGGGCGGCAATCCAGGAAGCGACCGACCTCCCGGCCATTCCGATCCCGCCGCCGATCGGTAGCGCCGAGCGGGTTCAACGGCTTGGCCGTACCAAGGAGCTGATGCGCCATGCGGGGATCGGCGCGGTGCTGGTCGAATCCGGCCCAAGCCTCGACTATTTCACCGGCATCCAATGGTGGCGGAGCGAGCGGCTGACCGGGGTCGTCATCCCGGCCGAGGGCGATCCGATCATCGTCACTCCCTTCTTCGAAAAGCCCAGCATCCAGGAAATGCTGCTGGTACCGGCGGAGATCCGCACTTGGAATGAGGATGAGGATCCGCTGAAGCTGGTCGCTGCCTTCCTCCGTGAGCGAAAAGTCGCTCGCCAGCCGGTCGCCTTCGAGGAGACCAATCGCTACTGGATCGAGGACCGGCTGAAGAAGCAGTTGCCGGGCGTTGCGATCGTCAGCGCCAATCCGGTGGTCCGCGCGCTGAGGATGATCAAGTCGCCCGCCGAGCTCGCCTTGATGCAGGCAGCGAACGACATCATGCTCGCCTCGCTTCGCTATGCCGGCGAACGGACCAAAGTCGGCATGACGCCGGTCGAGATCGACGCGATGATCGCCAGCGTCCACAAGCGGATGGGCTCGGCCTACGACGGCGGGCTGGTGCTGATCGGTGAAGCGACGGCTTACCCGCACGGCAGCAAGCAGCCGCATGTCGTACAACAGGGCGATGTCGTCCTGCTCGACTGTACTTCATCGGTCCATGGCTATCAGGCCGACATCTCCCGGACATATGTGGTCGGCGAGCCAACCGCCGAGCAACGCAAGCTGTGGGACCAGGTTCATCGCGGTCAGCAAATCGCGATCCAGGCAGCGAAGGTTGGACTGCCCGCCGGTGCGGTCGACGATGCTGTGCGCCGCGTCTATGAAAGTTGGGGCTTCGGACCTGGCTACCGCCTTCCCGGCCTTTCGCACCGGACCGGGCACGGCATCGGCATGGAGGTCCATGAGCCGGTCTATCTCGTCCACGGCGAGACGACGCCGCTCGCTCCGGGCATGTGCTTCTCGGACGAACCCGGGCTCTACATTCCAGGCAAGTTCGGGGTCCGGCTCGAGGATTGCTGGCATATGACCGAAAGCGGACCGAAGTTCTTCACCACGCCGCCACCCGGCATCGACCGGCCCTTCGGCTAAAAGTGATCGTCGGCGATCTGCTTGTGCGGGACGTGCGAAGGCGCGTGAGCCGGCTCGATTTCGGGCGGTCCCTCGGGATTGAGCTCGCCTTCCCATTGCGCAACCACGCTTGAGGCGACGGCATTGCCGACCACATTGGTCGCCGAGCGGCCCATGTCGAGGAAATGGTCGACCGCAAGGATCAACAGCAGGCCGGCTTCCGGGATCCTGAACATCGCCAGGGTCGCGGCGATCACCACCAGGCTGGCGCGCGGCACGCCGGCCATGCCCTTCGACGTCACCATCAGCACGAGCAGCATGGTGATTTCCTGGCCGAGCGTCAGGTCGATGCCATAGGCCTGGGCGATGAAGATCGTCGCGAAGGTCATGTACATCATCGACCCGTCGAGGTTGAACGAATAGCCCAGCGGCAGGACGAAGCTGGCGATGCGCGGCGGGACGCCGAACCGATCCAACTCTTCCAACGTTCGCGGATAGGCCGCCTCGCTCGAGGCGGTCGAGAATGCGAGCACGACCGGGTCGCGGATGTAGCGCACCAGGTGCCGGGTACGCGGGCCGACGATGACGAAGCAGGCAGCAATCAGCAGGGCCCACAGGATCGCCAGGCCGAGGTAGAAGCTGCCGACGAACTTGCCGAAGGTGTAGAGGATCTCCGGTCCCTTTTCGGCAATCGCGCTGGCTACGGCCGTGAACACCGCGAACGGCGCAAAGCGCATGACGTAGTTGGTGACTTGCAGCATCACCTTCACCAGGGATTCGACGCCGCGGACGATCGGCTTTCCTCCATCGCCGACCGCGGTCAGCGCGACCCCGAAGAAGATCGAGAAGATGACGATCGGCAGGATCTCGTTGGTGCTCATCGCATCGAAGATCGAGGCGGGGATGAGGTGGGTGATGAAATCCTTGAGGTTGAACGCCGCCGTTTCGACCCCGCTAGCGGCGGTCACCGGCGGCAGGGGAAGGTTGAGACCGACACCAGGCTGCAACAGGTTCACGAGAATGAGGCCCAGCGTCAGCGAGACCAGGCTGGCCCCGATGAACCAGACCAGCGACCTCAGGCCGACCCGGCCTAGCGCAGCGATATCGCCCATGTGCGCAATTCCCGCGACCAGGGTCGAGAACACCAGCGGGGCGATGATCATCTTGATCAGCCGCAGGAACAGCGCGGTGACGATCGACAGATATTCGGCGATCTCTTTCAGCTGCTCTGCCGATTTAGGCGTGCCGTCATCGATTGCGGCGTTGGTCGCCCATCCGGCAACGATTCCGAGGACCAGCGCGAACAGGATGTAACGGGTAAGCTTCGTGGCCAAGACGCGGGCTCCTCAAGTGGCGGCGCCACCCAAGCCGCTGGCAAATCCTACGTCAAGGCTGGTGGGCGGGACCCGCGCTGCGAGCCCCGCTCTTTGAAACCAATGCTCAGGCCGGTTCGGCCACGTGCTGCTGGACCACCTTCTCTGCGAGATGACCGCTGAGTTCGGCGAGATGGTCGAACTCCGCCTCATAGCTGGCCAGGCCCTGGCTCATCGAGCGCAGCTCCGCCTCCAGTCCGCCGAGCTCCGCTTCAGGGATCAGCGCTTCGATCCGGTCCCAACCGGTCCAGCCTTCGCGAGGACCCATGCCGAGCATCTGACCGCGGCGGCCGGCGACCGCCGAGGACACGCGGCTGGTGGCCGATGCCGGAGTTACGAGCACCAGCTTGTGCACCGGTTCGAGCAAATGCGGCACGGCGCCAGCCATGGCTTCCTGCATCGCCACCCGTCCGGCGAGGCGGAACGCGAGTTCGCTTGAATCCACGCTATGGTAGCTGCCGTCGGTCAGGGTCACCGCGACGTCCACTACCGGGAAGCCGAGCGGCCCTTTCTGCATCGCGTCCTTGACCCCTTGCTCGACCGCAGGGATCCATTGCTTGGGGATCGCCCCGCCGTGGATTTTTTCGTCGAACTGGAAGCCTTCGCCGCGGCCGAGCGGACGGATCTCGATGATCACGTCGCCATATTGGCCGTGACCACCCGACTGCTTCTTGTGGCGTCCGCGCTGGGTCACGGGCCGCCGGATCGATTCGCGATAGCCGATCGACGGCGCGTGGTGCTTCACCTCGACCCCATAACGCCGTTTGAGCTTGGCCAGTGCGGTCCGCAAATGCTCGTCATTGATTCCGCGCAGCCGCATCTCATGGCTCGCTTCGTCCTGCTCCAGCGTCAGGCTTGGGTCCTCCTCGAGAATGCGGGCCAGGGCGCCGGACAGCTTGACGTCGTCCTTGCGATCGGCCGGTTCGATGGCCAACGCGCAGTTGCGAGACGGCAATTCGGTTTCGACCGGCGGGGGCAGCCTGCCTGAGCCAAGCCAGTCGCCCGATTTGACGGCGTCGGCCTTGGCAACCGCGACGATATCGCCATTGGCGGCCTCGGCGATCTTGGTCGTCTTGTCACCCTGCACGGAGAATAGCGCACCGAGGCGGCCATGTTCCCCGCTGCTGCTGATGAAATCGGTGTTCTCGTGAACCGCGCCGCCAATCGCTCGAGCCAGCGCCAACCGCCCAACCGAACCGCCATGGTAGATTTTGAAGGCGTAGAGGGCAGGGGCGTCGACCCCGAGCCTTGCGGCAGTCGATTCAGGCCCCGGCGCCTCGTGGCGCAGCGCCTTCAGCAGCCGGCCCACGCCCCAGCCGTTCTGGGCCGAGCCGAACAGCACCGAGACGCCCAGATTGTCGCTGGTCTCCCGCTTCAAATCGGCGAAGATCGTGCCGGGCTCCGGCACCTGGTCCATCAGCAATTGCTCGAGGAGGGTGTCGTCATGATCGGCCAGCTGTTCAAGCAGCTGCGTGCGGGCCTGGGCCTCGCGCTCCGCCAATTCGTCGGGAAGGGCGATCGGCTCGTCTTCCTTGCCCGGCGCGTAATGATAGGCGCGCTCCAGCGCGACATCGACGAAGCCGGTGACCTTCTCGCCGTCGCGGATCGGGATCTGGCGAGCGATCAGCGGCGAAACACTCATTGGCTGGAGCGCCGTCAGGAGGTCGCGTATCCGGCCATGGGCCTGGTCGATGCGATTGACGAACAGGAGATGAGGGATGCCGAGCTCGTCGAGCATCCTCAATGCCGGCGCGGCCAGTGCGGCGCGAGCCGGATCGGGGTCGACGACGACGATGGCGACATCGGCAACGGCCACGCCGCGGTTGCCGTCGGCTGCGAAGCCGATCGAGCCGGGGGCGTCGACGATGGCGTATTTGTCGCCAAGATAGGTGAAATTGTAGAGGTTGGTTTCGGTCGAGCCGCCGCGCGAGCGGGCTTCCTCGCAGCTGTCCCCGATACTCGACTTGTTGGCGACTGAACCCTGCCGGTCGGTAGTCTTGCTGACGAAGAGTAAGGCCTCCGCCAGGCTAGTCTTGCCCGCGCCGGCCGGTCCGACCAGCGCGATAACCCTCGTACCCTTGGATTCTCCAGGCATGCGACTCTCCCTTCCTCCGAGTTGACGGGGGCGCCGAGTCGCATGTCGAGCGGCCAGCGCTCTCCAAACTTTGAGCGTCGGACTCTCTGTGGATTATTGCAAGTGCCTAGAATTGCGGGTTGGCTGGTCGAGTAGTCGGACCGCCGAGTTGCTAGGCTGCCGGCAGAAGTCGTTGCTCACCCGCCAAGCGGATCAAAGCAGCCTGAAGCTTCTCGAACGCGCGCACTTCGATCTGGCGAATGCGCTCGCGGCTGACGCCGTAGACCTGACTCAGATCCTCAAGAGTCTTCGGCTCGTCGATGAGTCGCCGCTCAGTGAGAATGTGCTTTTCGCGGTCGTTGAGGCTGTCCATCGCCTCAACCAACAGGTCGTGGCGAACGCGGCGTTCCTCGTCGTCGGCGATGATTTCATCCTGCAGCGGGCCATTGTCGACCAGGAAGTCCTGCCACTGGCCCTCGCCGTCGGTGTCGCGCAGCGGGGCGTTGAGGCTGGTGTCGCCGCCCATGCCCATGCGGCGGTTCATGCTGACGACTTCTTCCTCGGTGACGCCGAGGTCGGTGGCGATCTTGGTCACGGCCTCGGGCTTGAGGTCGCCTTCCTCGAACGCGTCGATCTGGTTCTTCATCCGGCGGAGGTTGAAGAACAGCTTCTTCTGCGCCGCGGTGGTGCCCATTTTGACCAGGCTCCAGCTGCGCAGGATGAATTCCTGGATCGAGGCGCGGATCCACCACATCGCATAGGTAGCGAGGCGGAAGCCCCGGTCGGGCTCGAACTTCTTGACGCCCTGCATCAGGCCGATGTTGCCCTCGCTGATCAGCTCGCTGACCGGCAGGCCATAGCCGCGGTATCCCATCGCGATCTTGGCGACCAGGCGCAGGTGGGAGTTGACCAGGCGCGCGGCTGCGTCGGTGTCGCCATGTTCGCGCCACCGCTTGGCCAGCATATATTCTTCTTCCGGAGCGAGGATCGGGAATTTCTTGATCTCGCTGAGGTAACGGTTGAGTCCGGCTTCCCCACCCGAAGCGGGGATCGACACAACCCTCGAAGCACCATTTGCCATCGTTTTCGTTCACTCCCTCAGCAAGGGGCAAGCCCCTTAGCTGTATTATTCCTATACACCAAGTGCGGTGAACAGTTCCTGCATGTCCGACGGAAGGGCGGAGTCAAACGACAAACGTCCCTTCGTGACGGGATGAACAAACCCCAAGTGAGCTGCGTGCAGCGCCTGGCGTTTGAAGTCCAATTGATTAAGCAACTCTCTGTGAGCGGTTTTTCCGCGTCCATAGACCGGGTCGCCGACCAAAGGGTGACCGATCGAGGCCATATGGACGCGGACTTGGTGGGTCCGGCCAGTCTCCAGCCGGCATTCGACCAGCGCCGCATCGTCAAGCAGTTGCAGCTGCTTCCAATGGGTCACCGCCCGCTTGCCCTTGGGAACGATCGCAATCTTCTTGCGGTTCTGGGGCGAACGGGCCAGCGGCGCATCGACCGATCCTTCCGACTGCCGAGGCACGCCTGACACGATCGCCAGGTAGCGGCGGTCGATCGAATGATCGGCGAATTGCCTGGCAAGCCCCTCGTGCGCCTTGTCATGCTTGGCGACGACCAGCAGCCCCGACGTGTCCTTGTCGATGCGGTGGACGATACCTGGCCGCGCGACCCCGCCAATCCCGCTAAGCGAGCCGCCGCAATGGTGCAGCAGCGCGTTGACCAGCGTGCCGTCGCGGTTTCCTGCGGCCGGATGGACCACCAGCCCGGCGGGCTTGTCGACCACCAGCAGGTGCTCATCCTCGTAAACGATCGGCAGCGGGATATCCTGCGGCTCATTGTGCGCCGGTTCAGGAGCGGGCACCGCGAGGATGAAGCGTTCGTCGCCCTTCACCTTGATTGCCGGATCGCGCACCGCCTTGCCGTCGCGGGTCAGGGCGCCGGCCTTGGTCAGCACCTTAAGCCGCTCGCGAGACAAGGCCGGCAATTGTGCCGCCAACGCCCGGTCCAGACGCCAGCCGGCATGGCTGGCGTCCAGCTCTATCTCGATCGTGGCATCCCCCCCGGACATGTCGATATTATTTGGGAATAGGGACGGAGCGTTTCAATGCCGCGCAGCACTCTTGCTTCAGGTTAAACTCTCGCGCATCAGCAGGCACATGAACGCAATCGAACTTGCGAGCCTGTTGTGTTCGCGTTTGTGTCACGACCTGATGTCGCCCGTCGGCGCGCTCAACAATGGCATTGAGCTGCTGGCCGACGAGCAGGACCCGGAAATGCGCGAGAAATGCCTCGAACTTCTCGCGGAGAGCGCAAGGGCCAGCGCCAACAAGCTCAAATTCTTCCGCCTCGCGTTCGGCGCGGGGGGAGGGTTCGGCGACGAAATCGATACGCACGAGGCCAAGGCCGCACTGGAAGGACTGTATGGTTCCGACGGCCGGACCGAACTCGGCTGGATGGTCGCCGACGACAAGCTTCCGAAAGGCGCGGTCAAATTACTCCTCAACCTGGCGATGATCGCCGGTGACGCGCTGGTTCGCGGCGGGCGGCTCGATGTCGGGGCGGAACGGCGCAATGGCGCGCTGGAGATGGTGATCCGCGCCGAAGGTCAACGGATCCTGCTTGACCCCAAGCTGCGCGAGACCATCGCCACCGGCCAGTCCGGCGGCGAGGTCGAGCCGCGGGCGGCGGGAGCCTGGCTGGCGCACAGCCTGGCGGCGGAGGCGGGCGGGACGATCCAGCTCAGCGATCCGGCCGATCAGGTGCTGCTGATTGGCGTGACCCTCCCGCAACGCTGAGTTTCTACGGCTAACGAGGCGTTAACTCCTTGGCGGCATAGAGGACCCAAGCAACCAATTTGCGTGGGGCCCCGCCGCCGATGGACGATCTTATTGCCGATTTCGTGGCCGAGTGCCGGGAAATGCTTGACGCGCTGGGCGGCGAAATCGTCGCCTGGGAGGCCAGTCCCGGCGACCGCGCCCGGCTCGACAGCATTTTTCGCTTTGTTCACACCGTTAAGGGCAATTGCGGCTTCTTCGATTTCCCGCGGCTCGAAGCGCTCAGCCATGCCGCCGAAGACGCGCTGGCTGATTGCCGGGCGGGCCGACGCGCCCCTGATTCCGCGCTCGTCAGCGCCGTCCTGGCGGTGATCGACCGCATCGGCGAGATGATAGCCTCGATCGATGCCGGCGAAGGCGTGCCCGACGGCGATGATACCCAGCTGATCGAAGCACTCGCTCCCGGTGCCGAGGGCCCGGCGGTGGCTGCCACGGCAACAGTGGCGGTAGATGCGAACGGCAAGGGCACGTCCACGCCGCGCACCATTCGCCTGTCGGTGGAACTGCTGGACCGGGTGATGTCGGGCGTTTCGGACATGGTGCTGGCCCGCAACGAGCTCGCGCGCCGGCTGCGCGAAGCGTCGGGCGATGTCGCAGTGGATGGCGCGTTCGAGCGGCTGTCCGGGATTATCGCCGAAATGCGGGACGCGATCACCCGCACCCGCATGCAGCGGATCGAAAATCTGTTCGTCGCGCTGCCGCGCATGGTCCGCGACCTGTCGGCCGAGCTTGGCAAGCAGGTGTTGGTCGATATCGACGGCGGGGACGTCGAGCTGGACCGCGAGATGATCGAAATGATTCGCGATCCCCTGACCCATATCATCCGTAACGCGGTCGATCACGGCATCGAGCTGCCGGCGGATCGCCTCAAGGGCGGCAAGCGCGAAATCGGCTTGCTGTCGGTATCGGCGCGACAGTCGGGGAATCAGATCCTGATCGAGATCGCCGATGACGGCAAAGGCATCGATGGATCAAAGCTGGTCGAGAAGGCGGTCGCCAACGGCGTCATCGAACGCGACGCTGCCCAGAAATTGTCGCGCGGCGAGCAGCTGGCGTTGATCTTCGAAGCTGGCCTGTCCACCGCCCAGGCGGTGACTGCCATTTCCGGCCGCGGCGTCGGCATGGACGTCGTCCGTTCCAACGTCGAGCGGATCGGCGGCGTAGTTGAAGTCGACTCGAAGCCGGGCATCGGCACCCGAATGACCCTGCGGGTCCCGCTCACGCTGACCATCATTCCAGCGCTGACCGTCTCGATCGGCGCCCAGCATTTCGCCATCCCGCGTTCGGCGATCGAGGAAATTGTCCGCGCCAACGGCAGCAGCGTCACGCTTGAGACGATCGGCGGCGCTGGCGTCGCCACCATCCGCGGGCGCCGCGTTCCGGAAGTGGCGCTGGCCGATGTCCTCGGCCTGCCGAATCAAATGGCGGACGAGGACCGCACCCTGGTGGTGCTCCGGCCGGCGGGCGGCGATGTCTATGCGTTGGCGGTCGACAAGATCCACGATCATGAGGAATTGGTGGTGAAGCCCGCCGCTCCGGCAGTGATGGCGACTGGCCTTTATGCCGGTACCACGCTGGCCGACGACGGTAGTCCCATCCTGCTATTCGACCCGGCTGGGCTCGCCCAGGTTGGCGGCGTCAGGCTGGAGACCATCGAGCGCTCCGGGCGCGGTGTCGATGCGCCGATAGCCGCCAATTCCAATGAGGTGCCGGTGCTCCTGTTCCGCGGGCTCGATGGCGCACGCCGAGCGCTGCGCCTTGGCGTGGTCGACCGCATCGAGGAAGTCGAGCCCGATGCGATCCGCACCACTGCCGGCCAGCTTCGGGTCCAGCTTGGCGAGACTATCCTGCCGCTGGCGGGAGTCGAGAATCCGAAGGTGCTTGAAGGCAAAATCCGCGTGTTCCGGCTCAACGACGGCAGCCATGAGCTTGGCTATGCCTTCCGCGAGGTGATCGACCTGATGACGATCGATCGCGAAGTCATCCCGGCCGAGGTTGCAGG
>Ga0310811_10001010_pt1 | contig 36095 bp, 27 predicted proteins | sample YCmetagenome_FD_207642 | JGI IMG/M metagenome (GOLD analysis project Ga0310811, IMG submission 207642) | Soil microbial communities from experimental microcosm in Duke University, North Carolina, United States - YC | ecosystem: Engineered > Artificial ecosystem > Soil microcosm > Unclassified ... | reverse complement strand
TTCAGGCTGGCGTGTTAGGCATTGATGTTGCAGCAGAAGGTCCATTTTCAAAAAAATATAAAGGCTCATACCTTATTAACTATCGATACTCAACACTTTCAATTCTTTCGAGGATGGGAGTTAATATAGGTGACGGTGTTACAAACTTTCAAGACTTATCGTACAATATTTATTTACCCACAAATAAGGCTGGTACTTTCTCTTTGTTTGGATTTGGTGGTTTAAGCGATCAGGTAAATGAAGGCAAGAAAGATTCAACCAAGTGGGAAGATGAGTTTGATCGATTGAATGGAACTTATTTCTCGAATACAGGTGCAGCTGGTTTGAAACATTCTATTACGCTGGGTGCTAATACATATTTACAATCTACTGCTTTATTGTCTGGCAATGATAATGGATATAGGCAGGATAAATTAGATAATGGCTACCATCCTGTTTTTGATTATAAGAGTCACTATATAAACAAGAAGATCACCATCAGCACAGTGCTTAATCATAAATTCAATTCTAAAAACAGTATTCGATCAGGTGTCTACATCAATCAATATTATTTCACCCTCGCACAACGTGAAAGAAATAAAGAGACACAGCAAATAGAAACGAAATTAAATGAGAATGGAACTGCTACTACAGTGCAAGTTTTCTCGCAATGGAATTATCGGGCAACAGAAAAGATTACACTAAACTCGGGCCTGCACTTTCTTCATCTGATTGACAATAACACTTCTTCCATTGAACCTCGCGCTTCAGTTAAATATGATTTGACCGAAACGCAATCGATAAGTCTTGGATATGGGTTACACGGACAGATGCAGCCTGTTGGAATTTACTCAGCCCAGCGAATGAAAGATGATGGCTCATACGAGAAACCTAATCGTAATGTAGGCTTTACTAAAGCTCATCACATTGTGGTGGCTTATGACAAAGCCCTGAGTCAGCACATGCGAGTAAAAGCAGAAACATACTATCAATGGTTATTTAATGTTCCTGTTAAGAACGATGTTACAAGTCCTTTTTCAAGTATTAACAATGAAGAGGGTTATGTTACAGATCCATTGGTAAATAAAGGTGTTGGTCGCAACTATGGATTGGAACTTACGCTCGAACAATTTACGCATAACAACTTATATTTTCTTTTGTCTACTTCATTATATAACTCTGAGTATAAAGCATTGGATAATGTCTGGAGGAACACCAGGTATAACGGCAACTATGCTTTCAGTTTTACAGCGGGCAAAGAATTTCCTTCAACACGTAATGGCAAGAGCAAAGTATATGGCATCAATATAAGATCGCTCTACAGTGGTGGCTTACGAACTACACCAATTGACTATAGCGCATCAATGCAAGCTGGCGAAACTAAATACATTGAAAGTAAAATGTATGATCAGCAAAATGCATCATACTTCAGAACTGACATTCGCGTAAGCATGAAACGCAACAGAGCCAGGACAACAACAACGCTGGCATTGGATCTTCAGAATTCAACGAATCATCAGAACATCTACGGTAAATATTTCGACCCTCAGACAGGTAAGGTGAAAACCTCTTATCAATTACCACTGATACCTGTGTTGAGTTATAAGATTGAGTTCTAAAAACAGAAGTGTTATAAAACAAAAAACCCCTGCCAAGGCAGGGGCTTTCTGTTATTTAAGTTTAAGTAGGTTTCTTATCATGCAGTAGCAGTTGTTTCTTCATATTTCTGAGCAACGCGCAGCGTTACATTCTTCTTAGCCTTGTAGCCGCAATATCCACATAGATAATGCTTAGAAAGTTCTCCTTCTTCTGTAGGAGTTGCTGCTTTAACTATTTCTTCACGAACTACTTTAAAAGTCTGATAGTTACATTCAGGGCACTGCAATGCGTGTAAGTGACCAGAGTACTTTTCAATTTTAACGTAACCAGTTTCTTCATCCTTCCATACGTCGTAGTCAATGGAGAATACATTTTCTTCAGCCTGCATACCTTCATCAAGGTAAGCATCTTCTTCTTCTTCACTTAAAAGCTTCATGGCCTTTCCTGTTTTAGGAGAAACTCTTGGCTTGTAACGTAAAGCCTTTAAGCGTTTTTCAATATAGAATGGATAATAAAATTTAAGCAGATTTTGAATGATAAGTGCTGCAATCATACCCATAGAGAAAGTAACGAATGAGCGCACTGTAAACCAGAGGACATCAAGTTCAGTCACATTAGAGTTTGCGTAAAAGCAGCATCCAATGATAAGAACTATAGAAGCAATCCAAAGAATTTTAATCTCTGTTCGGTTAATGTAATCATACTTTGATTTTGCATCATTGGTTATGGCAAGCTTGATAACATGCCCAATAACTATCAGTACAGAGATGGCCCAAAGTACATAGGCTATTTTCTGGGCTAATTCGTTCCAAGGTGCGTAATATGCTGCGACTTCTTGCATGGTAATGGGTTGGTTTAATTTACTCTATTAGCAAATATAAAATCCTGTTTTTACTAAACCTAACGTATAGGGTCTTATTAACAGGACTAATCGACCACAATTTAACACTGTTTTGGCTAAAAAGTCAAAAAAACATAGGCATAATACTCCCGATAAAAGCCTAATCTGGAAACTTGGCGAAACAGGTTTCGGAAAATTGAATTATGATGGCGGCAGTTTTGTCAGAATTCTCAAACATTCCCATGTGTGCAACGCCTTCTAGTACCTGTACATCAGGCCGTTGGCATAGAGATGCCTGGTGTAGAATTGTTTCTACAGGTATCCCCCCATCCTTGCTTCCTGCCAGAAACAAGACTGGCTTATCAAAATTTTCGAGGACGTCTGATGATGATGGACGGTTACGCATAGCCAGAGTATAACCTTTTACAGTATCACTGGTGGATTTTATGGCAATGGATCTTACCTTTTCAATGGCTGGATGCTCCTGATCTGCAAAAAGCTGCGGGATAAAATTCGAAGTAAAAGCCAGTACTCCGTTTCGCTCTATAAATTCAACAACTTTGAGGCGCGAAACTTTTTTTTCATCAGAGTCAGGCTGGGCTGTAGAATGAAATAAGCCAACCCCTGCAAACATTTCGGGTTTCTTTCTTGCCATGGCCAGCGCTACATAACCTCCTAAAGAATGCCCGACAACAACGCAATTATTAATTTTCTTTTTCTCAAGCCACTCAATTACAATCTCAGCCACGTCGTCAATGCTAAATCCTTCTTTCAAAGAGGAACTTGTGCCAAATCCGGGCAGGTCGATTGTTATAACATGGAAATGTTTTGATAGTGGTTTCCGAAATTCATTCCACACCTCGCTGTTCATGGGGAAGCCATGAATCAATAAAAGTGTTGGACCACTGCCCAATTCCTGAAAGCTAAGTTCAGGCATTTTTGACGACTGATTCGAGTAGTTCGACTACGGCTTTTTCAATTCCCTCAGAATCAAAACCACATTCGTGTTGAAGTTGAATCTGCTCACCATGCTCTACTACCTGATCTGGGATTCCAAGTCTTTTTATTTCTGAAGAATAATTATGATCAGCCATGAATTCTAAGACAGCGCTGCCAAATCCACCTTGTAAACAGCCATCTTCTACAGTAATTATTTTTTTGTATTTCGAGAATACTTCGTGAAGAAGTGCTTTATCCAGCGGCTTGGCGAATCGCATATCGTAATGCGCTACGTTAATATTTTGTTTGGCCAGATTCTCACAGACCTCTACTGCATAATTTCCGATATGACCCAATGTAAGGATAGCCAGCTCATCACCGTCTTTTAATTTTCTGCCTGTACCAATTTTAATTTCCTCGAAAGGCTTTCTCCATTCAGGCATAACGCCTTGTCCTCTGGGATATCGAATTGAAAAAGCTTTTCCTTCTCGCGGAAGCTGCGCTGTGTACATAAGATTTCGCAACTCAACTTCATTCATCGGAGCAGAAACAATCATGTTAGGCAAACATCTCATGAAAGCAATATCATAAGCGCCATGATGCGTTGCACCATCAGCACCTGCAAAGCCTGCGCGGTCAAGACAAAAATTTACTTTCAGATTTTGAATGCAGACATCATGCACAACCTGATCGTACCCACGCTGCATGAATGAACTGTAAATATTGCAGAACGGTATCAGGCCTTGTGTGGCAAGTCCCGCTGAAAAAGTAACGGCGTGTTGTTCGGCAATGCCTACATCAAATGCGCGATCAGGCATTTCGTTCATCATGATATTCATGGAAGAACCCGATGGCATAGCTGGTGTTATACCAACAATTTTGTCATTTACTTTAGCAAGCTCCACTAATGAATGCCCAAACACATCCTGGTATTTTGGTGCCTGAGGTTTATCGTATGTCTTTTTATGAATCTCTCCGGTAATCTTGTCGAATGTGCCGGGAGAGTGCCATGTAGTAGCGTTACCTTTTTCTGCAGGGCCATAACCCTTTCCTTTCATGGTAATGCAATGCAATATTTTTGGACCGGGAATATTTTTCAGATCATTAAGAACCGTTACCATGTGATTCACATCGTGTCCATCAACAGGTCCGAAATAGCGAAGATTCAGTGATTCAAATATGTTACTCTGACTGAGTAGTGTAGACTTTATACCTGTCTCTACTTTAGAAACAATCTCTTGCGCACTCTTTCCAAAAGTTGAAAGCTTGCCCAATAATTTCCAGACATCATCCTTTAATTTGTTATAAGTTCTGGATGTTGTAATGTCGGTAAGATAATCTTTCAAAGCCCCAACATTCGGGTCGATGGCCATGCAGTTGTCATTAAGAATGATGAGGATGTTACTATCAGAAACACCGGCATGATTCATACCTTCAAAGGCGATACCAGCTGTCATGGCGCCATCACCAATGATAGCAATGTGTTGCTTGTCTGTATTATTTAAATATTTGGAGGCAACAGCCATTCCCAGTGCAGCAGAAACTGAGGTGGAGGAGTGTCCTACGCCAAAAGCATCATATTCACTTTCATGTCTTCTGGGAAAACCTGAAATACCGCCATAAACACGGTTACTGTAAAATTCGTCTCTGCGCCCGGTAAGTATTTTATGCCCATAAGCCTGATGCCCAACATCCCAAATCAGTTGATCATAAGGTGTGTTGAAAACATAATGCAAGGCAACTGTTAGTTCAACAACACCTAAACTGGCTCCAAAATGCCCTCCATAGACTGAGACATTGTCAATAATGAAGTGCCTAAGTTCGTCGCTGAGCTGAACCAGTTGTGCCTGATCGAGTTTTTTCAGATCAGCAGGGCTATTGATTTGAGCCAAAAGTTTACCCGGAGTTATGAGCATGTATTTCCTTTTTGGTTATAAACCTCTAACAAAGATTGAAGGTAAGTGTTTCCAAACAGCTTTTCAACGCATAATAAGCAGCAAAGTTAGTTATTATCCCTGATGTCGGCGGATTTTGGCAGATATTAAATAAATTTGTGACCCGAATTATGGAACAGAAAAACTTTGAAATAAAACTGCCTCTTTTTGAAGGTCCTTTTGACCTTCTTCTATTCTTCATTGAGCGTGATGAACTGGATATCTACGATATTCCCATTTCAAAGATTACAAATGACTTTCTGGAGTACGTTCACCACCTCGAGCAAATGAACATTGAGGTTGCCAGTGAATTTATTCTGGTAGCGGCCACCTTGATGCGCATCAAATCAAAGATGCTTCTGCCAAGACCTCAACTTGATGAACAAGGAAATGAAATTGATCCGCGTGAAGAACTTATCCGTCATTTATTAGAATATAAAAAATACAAATCTGTTGTTGAGAACTTCCATAAAATGGAAGAAACAGAATTGATGAAGGAGAAGCGTGGCAACCTGATGAAGGAAATAAAAACGCTGGCTGAAAATGGAAACGTAGAAGCCGAACTTCAGGATGTGGATTTATTTAAGCTCATGTCTATTTTCGAAAAGGTTCTGAAAAGATTCGAAGCTGATAAAAACAAACCTGTTCACCAGGTAATACAATATCCTTACACAGTTGAAAGTCAGAAGAAATATATCACTGACGAACTCAGCAAAAAACAGCGCATCTCTTTTATTGATATCGTTCAAACATTTCCAACACGCATTGGTTTGATCTTTAATTTTCTTGCCGTGTTAGAAATGCTGGCACTTCAATTATTGACCATCCAGGTTGGTGAAGGCTTTAACAATTTCTGGATTTCAAAACCTGAAAACGAAACAGCGGTTGCCCCTGATACTACTAACGTTCTCTAAGCCTAAGCATAGAGATCGTTATTGTTAGCTCTAGCTACTTCAACAAAAAAGGTTGAGACCTTTTGTGTTGCTGCTTCAAAGTATTTCTTTCCTTTTTCAGCAGATGCTTGTCTGGGATCACCAACACCAGTGTCTTTTGTAACCTGAGTCCATTTGCGTTCTGCCCAAGCCCAGCCTTCGCGTATGCCAGTCATTCTGAATTTCTTGGCTGCTCCATCACCAGCTTCTTCAAGTGGTCTTACCAAGTGAGGTGTTAAATGCATGATCACACTGGTCTCCATCTCGCCGGCATGATCATCTTTATGAACAAAGAATTCTTTCTGATCAACAGCCTGATACCAATTGCATGAACACAAAAACATTTTAGGAAACTGAAGCCCGAGTTCACGGATCATGGTTTTAAAATCATTACCACCATGACTGTTTAAAATTACCAGCTTATAAATTCCATTTCTGTTTAATACATCAACTACATCACGCAGCACCATAAGTTGTGTGCTTGGATTCATGTTCATGTCTAGCTTAACATCAAATTGCCCGGTGTTTACTCCAAACGGAATGGCTGGCAACACAGTAACTTTTACACCTTTCTCCCAGGCAAGTCGCGCGGCCTCTGCGGCAACTTCATTGGCTTCAATTACATCCGTGCCGTAAGGTAAATGGTAGTTATGTGCTTCTGTAGCACCCCATGGTAAAATAGCTAACTCGTAATCAGTTTCTTTAACAGTCTTCCAATTGTTTTCAGCAAGGATGTAAGGACGAATGGATTTCATATTGATATTCTTTTTGTTTGAATTCGAGTTACGAGTCTCGAGCTTCGAGTAGATTCTCGTAACTCAAAGCTCATGGCTCGCAGCTATTTTTTTATTCTGCTGGTAGCGCTATAGAATATGTCTGGCCTTTTTTCACTGTAAGCTTCTCATCGCGAAGCCATGGGTTATGTCTTTTTAATAATTTGTAATTGATGCCTTGCTCATTCGCGAAAGTGATGAGATCGCCAATAGTTTGATTGATCTGAATGTAACGCAACGGTTCTGGCTGATACAGATTTTTAGGATTGATATTGAAACCATATTTTAACGGATGCTCAATAATTTCTTTGATCGCTACAATTCTGAAAACATATCGAGAGGTTTCATCATTTAAATAGAGATCATAGTACGAATTTATTTTCTGCTCTTCAATAGCTCGCCCGATACCACCCATGCCACGGTTATACGATGCGGCAACTAATGTCCAGTTACCAAATTTTTTGTAAGCTTTCGAAAGATATTTGCATGCGGCTTCTGTAGCTTTCAGCGGATCATATCGTTCATCAACTTCTTTGTTAACAATAAGACCCACTTCTCTACCTGACTCTGCGAGGATCTGCCAATATCCAACGGCATTGCGAGGTGAAGTAACATTCAATAAATTACTTTCAATCAGCGGCAGGTATTTGAAATCATCCGGTATGTTATATCGACGAAGAATTTCCTGCATCTGCGGTAGCCAGCGATTAGCACGTTTAATCAGGAAGATCGTATTGCTATGCATGTACGAATTGATTTGTAATTCTTTATCAAGTCGTTCGCGCACATCTGGTATGTTCAGCGGCAGCGGTTCATTGGCGAATACAGCATTTTGAGGCAAGTCAAATGCAATAGCTGGAAGCGGATGCCCGTAATCATCTACCTCCTCTGGCTCAGGCACCATTACGCCTTCATCAGAAAAGGAGTCATTAGCTGCAGGTCGCTTCATCTCCGAGTAAGAGATGTACCCTAATAAAATGATAAATGTTGAAATCGAAAGAAAAGTGGATAAGTCCTTCATTAAAAATTGGGAGACAACAAATACTTGGAATAGAACTCATCAATAACGCTTACAGCTTCTTCAGGTGTATCTACCAGATTAAATAAATCCAAATCTTCTTCATTAAGCATCTTTTCTGCAAGCAATACTTTTTTCACCCAGTCAACCCAGCCATGCCAGTATTTTTTACCAACCAACACAATGGGGAAGCGACCAATTTTCTTGGTTTGAATCAATGTGAGTGCTTCAGTCAGTTCATCGAGCGTTCCAAAACCGCCAGGCATGACAATAAAGCCTTGTGAATATTTCATGAACATTACCTTGCGCACAAAAAAGTAATCGAAGCTTATCAGCTTATCAGGATCTATGTAAATATTTCCTTTCTGTTCGTGTGGTAAAAAAATATTGAGTCCCACTGATTTACCTCCGGCACGTTTTGCACCTTTATTACCGGCTTCCATAATACCCGGACCACCACCGGTAATTACACCGTACCCATTTTCAACAAGTTGATAGGCAATCTCTTCTGCCATTTTATAATATGGATTGGTAGATTTTGTACGTGCCGATCCAAAAATAGTAACACAAGGTCCAATCTTCGCCAGTTTTTCAAAGCCCTCCACAAATTCAGACATGACTTTGAAGATCATCCAGCTATTGGCACCTTTTATCTCAGACCAATCTTTATCTTTAAATGCTTTACGAATGCGATGCTCTTCTTCCAGTGCCTCTTTTATTAACTCATCTTCAATTTTCTTCTTTTTAGTTTTCATTTTCTCTCACGTATTAAAATTAGGGTCATTATTCTATAATCATTTAAGTTAATCCATTACGCCCCCTCGCCGGATCATTATTCAATAATAACGAATATACAAGGATGAAACGTAAAACGTTGTTTCAATGGATTAAGATTTATAACCAATCATTTTAAAGCTCTGGTGATCAACCGCATTTTTTAATACACTTTTATATGAGGAATTGTGAACTAAACCCTGTTATTTTGACTTTCCTATTTTTGTATCAACGTGAGCCAAGTAAAAGTGAATAACGATTCCTATCTGGACGATCTTAATCCCAAAGAATACATCATCATCAAGAGAGCACGGGTTAACAATCTTAAAAACCTGAGTGTGGCTATTCCACGAAATAAGATGGTGGTTGTTACAGGCCTCTCTGGTTCTGGCAAATCATCATTAGCTTTCGATACATTGTTTGCTGAAGGTCAGCGAATGTATGTTGAAAGTCTCAGCTCATACGCGCGACAATTTTTAGGACGCATGGAGAAACCTGATGTTGATTACATCCGTGGAGTTTCTCCTGCCATTGCTATTGAACAAAAAGTAAATACACGAAATCCACGCTCAACCGTTGGTACGTCTACTGAAATTTACGATTACCTGAAACTTCTTTTTGCAAGAATCGGCGTGACATACTCACCCGTCAGCGGCAAAGAAGTAAAACGCGACACGGTTACTGATGTTGTTGATGCCATCAATCAATTTCCATTAGGCACACGAGTAATGGTAGCCTGTCCGCTTCACATCAAGAAAGGGAGAAAATTAAATGATGAATTAAATCTTTTGCTTAGCAAAGGTTTTGCCCGCATACTCATTAACGGTGAAGTAAAATTCATTGAAGAACTTCTGGCGCCAGCGGAGGGTAAGAAAAAAGCGGCACCCAAAAAAGCAACGACTGATGTATATGAAATTCTCATCGATCGTGCGTCTGTAAACAAAGACGATGAAGATACTACCTTCAGATTATCAGACTCTATTCAAACGGCTTTCTTTGAAGGTGAGGGTGATTGTTTGATCTATGCCGAAGGTCATAACAAACAAAATTTCTCTGATCGATTTGAATTAGATGGAATGAAGTTCACTGAGCCATCTGTGAATTTCTTCAGTTTCAATAATCCATTCGGTGCATGTCAGACTTGTGAGGGATTTGGTAAAGTATTGGGCATAGATGAAGACCTTGTTATTCCTGATAAGTCATTATCCGTTTTTGAAGGTGCCATTGCTCCCTGGAAAACTGACACCATGAGTGAATGGTTGAAGCCGCTGATCAAGAATGGTATCAAATTCGATTTCCCTATTCATAGACCCTATAATGAATTAACACAAGCCGAACGCGATTTACTGTGGAATGGCAATACATACTTTGAAGGCATTCACAGTTTCTTCAAATACCTGGAAACAAAAACATATAAAATTCAATATCGTGTTTTATTATCGCGCTATCGCGGAAGAACGAACTGCCCTGATTGTCGTGGTACCCGGTTGAGAAAAGATGCGCAATATGTAAAGATCAACAATACCAGCATCACTGATATTGTACTTATGCCTATTGAGGATTCACTGAAGTTTTTCGAGAAGATAAAGTTGCCTGAATATGAGCAAAAAGTTTCTGATCGTATTCTGACAGAAATAAAATCACGACTTCAGTATATGGATAAAGTCGGATTGGGTTACTTAACATTGAATCGTATCACATCAACATTATCAGGCGGTGAATTTCAACGAATAAAATTAGCGACGTCATTGGGTAGCGCATTGGTGGGCTCCATGTACATTATGGATGAACCCAGTATTGGTTTGCACCCGCGAGATACAGCGCGCATGGTTGAAGTATTATTGTCATTGCGTGACATGGGTAATACTGTAATTATCGTTGAGCACGAAGAAGAAATTATGCGTGCTGCCGATCAGATCATTGACATTGGACCCGATGCAGGGAGTCACGGAGGACAACTCGTATTTCAGGGAACACTTAAAGAAATGAATGGAAAGGTTCGCTCACACACAACGGATTATTTGAGTGGCCGCGAGAAAATAGAAATACCAAAAGCACGCCGTAAGTGGCATGACCATGTAACAATTACTGGTGCGCGCGAGAATAACTTAAAGAATCTTACAGTGAAGTTTCCGTTAGGTGTACTTACCGTTGTAACAGGCGTGAGTGGTTCTGGTAAATCAACACTGATTAAAAAAATTCTTTACCCTGCATTGGGTAGACTTAATGGTTCGGTAGCAGACTCCCCAGGCAAATACGATCGACTGGATGGTGATATTTCACGCATTACACAAATTGAATTTGTAGATCAGAATCCAATCGGGAAATCATCTCGCTCTAACCCGATAAGCTATGTTAAGGCGTATGACGCCATTCGAAATCTATATGCCGATCAGGCACTCTCTGTTCAGCGTGCTTATAAACCATCGCATTTTTCATTTAACGTAGAGGGTGGCCGTTGCGAAACTTGTCAGGGCGAAGGAGAGATCAAAGTTGAGATGCAATTCATGGCCGATATCTTTTTGAAGTGCGAGAGCTGTCATGGCAAGCGCTTTAAACAAGAAGTATTGGAAGTGGAATACAACGGCAAAAATATTGCTGATATTCTCGACATGACTGTTGAAGATGGTCTGGCTTTCTTCAAAGACAAGAAACCTGTTTACGATAAAATTCTTCCGCTGTTTGATGTTGGCCTTGGTTACGTTAAGCTTGGCCAGTCTTCAAACTCGTTAAGTGGAGGAGAAGCTCAACGCGTTAAGCTTGCTTCTTTCTTAGGCAAGAATGCTGGCGACACAAAAGGTAACATCATGTTTATTTTTGATGAGCCAACTACGGGTTTACACTTCCATGATATTTCCAAATTATTGAAAGCTATCAACGCATTGGTAGATGAAGGCCATACCGTTATCGTCATCGAACACAATCTTGAAGTCATAAAATGCGCTGACTGGATAATAGATCTCGGTCCTGAAGGTGGAGAGAAAAAAGGTGGCAATTTATTATTTGAAGGTACACCTGAAGAGATGGCTAAAAAAGGAAAGGGTTATACAGCAGAGTTTCTAAAGGAAAAACTGAAGGCTTCATGAAATTATTTGCAAAGTCATTGCAAATAATGATAGTTCAAGACAATATTATTCCGTAAATTTTTTATCTGTATATAAGTTGATCTTGATCGATTTATATCGGTATTTCTATCATAAAATGAGGTGAATTAATTCCTGTTAAAGTAGCGTTAATCTCTGTCAATAATAATAAACTGAAGTTGCCGTTTAGTAAATTTGCCGTCCGATCAATTATGGTTATTTGAACTTATTTATGATCTCTATTGGAATGACAAAATAGAGAGATTGATAATAAAAGTTGGCTAACTAATTGTTTGTCGAATAGTAATCTGATAATAATAAAAATAATACCTCATGAAAAAAGCGTTTAAATGGATCTCTATCATCATCGGTGGATTAGTCGTGATCATTATTGCGGCAGCATTCATCCTTCCCGTTGTCTTTAAGGACGATATAAAAGCAGCTATTGATAAAGAAATTGCTGCTTCAGTTAATGCTGATGTGATTTTTGATGTTGATAAATTCAGCCTCTCCTTATTCAGACACTTTCCCAATATCACGGCAGAGTTGAATGACCTCGGAGTATTGAACCGCGCTCCGTTTGAGGGTGAACATCTTTTTGTTGTTGAAAAGATGGAGGTAGAGATTAACCTTAAAGACATTCTTTTTGGTGATCAGCTTCGTCTTAAAGGCATCACATTGGTTCGTCCTGATATAAATGTTAAAGTTCTAAAAGATGGTCGCGCTAATTATGACATCGCCATACCCTCAACGGATACAGTTAAAACTACAGAAGAACCTTCCAAGTTTTCATTTGGTATAGACCGCTGGGAAATTATAGAAGGTAAAGTAGTGTACGATGATCAATCATTACCATTTAGCATGGAGTTAAAAGGATTAAATCACTCCGGTAGTGGAGATTTTACTCAAGATGTTTTTGATCTGAAGACATTAACAAAAGCAGATACGCTCAACGTTACATTTGATGGAGTGGAATATCTTTCAAACAAGCGTGCTGAGATTGATGCTGTTATCTCTATCAGCGAAGATATTACCAAGTATACCTTTAAAGACAACAGTGCGAAGATAAACGATTTCGCCATGAGCTTCGATGGCTGGTTTAAAATGAACCCGAATGACTTTGGCATGGATATCTCCTTTAAGAGTCCTGACAATTCATTCAAGAGCTTGTTATCATTGGTGCCTGGTATTTACTCTGCAAGCTTTAAAGACATTGAAACAAAAGGTGATCTTGCTTTCAATGGTTTTGTAAAAGGTACTTTTAGTGATAAGCAGATGCCAGCCTTTAACGTAGATCTAAAGGTAAAAGACGCCATGTTTAAATATCCTGATCTGCCTACCGCTATTACTAACATTAATGTTGATCTGTTGCTCGATAATAAAGATGGCGTCATTGATAACACGGTGATTGATCTGAAGAAACTTCACCTCGATTTTGGCTCTAACCCTGTCGATGCCCGTGCGCTTATTACGAAAATGTATCCTACAAATGTTGATGCAAATCTCTCTGCCAAACTCAATCTGGCAGAGGTAGAAAAAATGTTCCCGATGGATGGTTTATCTATGAAAGGAAACTACGCTATCAACTTATCAGCAAAAGGTGTATACGACAGTCTTAAGAAACAAATTCCTGCTATTGATGCCAACATGTCACTGGCAAATGGGTATGTTAAATCGAAAGACTTTCCACTTCCTTTAGAAGAAATGAAGTTCACTTCTCATATTAAAAACGCTTCCGGCAAAATGGCGGAAACAGATATTGCTGTGAAAGATTTTTCAATGCTCCTGGATGGAGAGAAAATCACTGCCGACTTATTGCTGCAAAATCTTGATGATTATACATGGGATCTGAAAGTTAAAGGAGGTGCTGATCTTGAAAAGATGACGAAGATCTTCCCGATTGAAGGCATGACATTAGCCGGAAAAGTTAAGGCTGACATTCAAACAAAAGGTAAGTACTCAGATGTTACAGCTGAGAAATATGACAGGCTTCCTACAAGTGGAACAGCCTCGCTTACAAACTTTAAATACATCACCAAAGATTTACCAGCAGTTGCTTTAAGTCAGGCGTCGATGGTATTCGATCCTAAGAAAATTGAACTGCAGAAACTTGATGGTACAATCGGTAAGAGCGATTTCAATGTAACCGGTTCAGTACTTAATTACCTTGGCTATCTGTTTGGTAAAAATGAATCTATTAAAGGTGTTGTAAACTTCAACTCGACTCTCTTTGATTTGAACGAGTTCATGACCGATAGCGGCACACCAACCACTACAGACACCACTTCCATGAGCGTTATACCAGTGCCTGACAATATAGATTTCTTACTGCATGCTAACGTAAAAACAGTTAAGGTTACAGACATGATACTTACCAACGCCAGTGGTGATGTGCTTGTTAAAGATGGCGTTGCTAACATGAATGGTTTGAAGTTTAATCTATTAGGAGGAGCCTTTACTATTAATGGAACGTATAACACAAAAGATATCAAACACCCGATGTATGACCTGGGCTTGAAGATTGACAATATGTCAATGAAAGAGGCAAGTAATGCATCATCGTTAGTGCGCACGTATGCTCCTGTTGCAGGCCTTATTAACGGTAACTTCTCAACAGATTTTAAACTTAATGGTGAGTTAGGTCAGGATATGATGCCGAAAATGGAAACTGTAAATGCTGGCGGGTTAATTAAAATTGCTCAGGCTGCCTTAAAAGAATCGAAGTTAGTTTCAGGTATTACTTCACTTACAAAACTTGACAATACGAGTGAAGTAACGATGAAGGATGTTTTACTTTCTGCTGCTATTAAAGATGGCAAGCTTAGCGTTAAACCTTTTGATGTGAAGTTCGGCAATTATAAAACAACTATCGCAGGTAGTACAGCTTTAGATGGTGCTCTTGATTATACATTAAAGATGGATGTGCCTGCAGGTAAATTGGGCACTCAGTTCAATGGTCTTGTATCGAAGTATTCAACTGATGGTAAGACAGATCCGAATGCTACTATACCACTTACTATCGGATTAGGTGGTAAGTATGATAGCCCGAGCCCTAAGCTGGTTATGGATGATCAGAAAAAACAAGTAGAGCAGGCCGCCGTGAATGCTGCTAAAGATGAAGGAACAAAAGCTATTACAAAGGCAGTGAAAGGAACAGAAGCCGAGAAAGTATTAAGTGGTATTTTAGGAGGAAACAAAAAAGATACAACGACCACAAAAGGAGCTGATACTACAAAAACTGCTTTGCCAGCAAACACAGAAGATTTGAAGAAGAAAGCTGAAGAAGCTGCCAAGAATAAGATCAAGAATTTATTGAAGCGTAAATAAAATTCAATTATTAATATTGTAGTTTAAAGAGGTCGTTAATAGCGACCTCTTTTGTTTTATTACTATTTAAAATTTAAGTATGAAAGAACTCTTCCTCTTAAGCGGACTTGGTGCAGATGAAAGAGTCTTTAACTATCTTGATCTCTCAGGCTATAAGCTTCATTTCATTAAATGGATTCCTCCATTAAAAAATGAATCCATTCAAGACTATGCGTCTAGACTTCTCGAACAGATTACATCGCCTAAGCCTATACTGATAGGCGTTTCTTTTGGTGGAATGATGGCCATTGAAATGGGAAAACAGATAGCGACAACTAAAATTATTCTCATTTCATCAGCACAGACACGAAGTGATCTGCCTTTCACTGACGGATTCATGGCAAGACTAAAACTGCACCGAATATTGCCACTCAGCCTTCCACAAAAAATTCATTTCCTCATGTTCTGGCTCTTTGGTGTTACAACAGATACCGACAAGAAATTACTCAAGGCAATCTTAGATGATACCGATACCCGTTTCAGTAATTGGGCAATAGATAAAATTATTACATGGAACAACGACGTAGTATTGAACAATGTAATTCATATTCACGGCACGGCTGATAGAATGTTACCCTTTAAACATGCTAATTATACCATTACCAACGGTGGACACTTTATGATAGTGAACAAGGCAACCGAAATCAGCAGAATTATTAAGGAAGAGCTTGATTTTATCTCATAGCTTGGAGACCTGCCTCTTGTAATGTTTTAGTTCCTCTTTTTGTTTTTACCCCTCCATCTATTCAGAGCTTTCCCTATATTCAAGGCATGAATTTCATCCGGCGTTATTTTATTGGGGATTATCTGCAGGAAGAGCAGGACGTGCTCAAGCAGGCTAACATCAGGTTAATCTTCAATATCACAATTGCCAGCATAGCTTTGTTACTGGTTGTAACAGTTGTTTATATTATTAATAGCTTTTACGTTCAACTGGCGAAGAGTCTTATCATGGCTGCACTCTTCAGCAGTGTACTTTTCTTCATGCGTTATAAGAAGACAATCCTCCCTATTGCGCATATCCTGATCATCCTTTCGCTCTCAAACAATCTGCTTAACGTATTCATCATATTTCAAACCTTCAACGCATTTGTAGCGATGATTTCCATGGTTGATATTCTTTTTGCCTTTCATACCACCGGAAGCAGATGGGGATTAATCTATGCAGCTGCACATTATATACCGATCGTGATTTTTGTAATCATGCAACATCTGGGAATTAACATTTCACTCATGCCTCCCCAGCAACTGGCTTTTGAAGAGGTAATAATTTCTCTTGTGTTGCTTATTCTCATAACCATTTACCTGATCTACTTTTATCATCAGGCATACGAATTGGCGAAAGAAAATATTCGTAAAAACATGGAAGAACTTCAGAAGGCGAAAGAGATGGCTGAAGAAATGAATCGTTTAAAAACAAACTTCCTTTCAAACATGTCGCATGAGATTCGTACCCCAATTAATGGTATCCTTGGCATTAGTCAGGTTATTGAGTTAGAGACACAGGACAAGAACATCCAGGAGTATGTACAACTTCAGCAACAAAGTGGACGAAGGTTGCTGGACACAATTACCAGTATTTTAAATTTATCAAGAATTGAAGCCAGTAAAGACACGATAAAACTAGTAGTTATCGATATTAATAAAATTGTTACAGAAAGCATTAAACCATTAGAAGAACTGGCCAAGGCAAAACATCTCGCATTTTCAACAATATTATCTGCTGTTGAGTTAAAATGTCTCTCTGATGAAACCATGCTCTATCAGATCATCAACAATGTTACGGGCAATGCAATTAAGTTTACTGAAAAAGGCTCTGTTGAAATACGCACATCCCTGGAAGCAAATAACTTTATTTCAATCATCATTACAGACACGGGCATAGGTATTTCAGATGAGTTTCTTCCCAAGATATTTAATCCGTTTGAGCAGGAAAGCTCTGGTCGTACGAGGCAATATGAAGGCAGTGGACTTGGACTATCCATTTCAAAAAAGTATATTGAGTTAATGGGTGGTGAAATTAGTGTGAGGTCGGTAAAAGGAGAAGGAAGTACCTTTCAGATTTTGTTGCCTGCATATCATCCTACAGAATGAAAAAAATATTATACGTTGAGGATGATTCCATCAATGCATTTGTTGTTGAAAAGTTATTGAAAAGAGATTTTCATGTATCGCATGTTATTGATGGTGAAAGTTGCCTGGAGCGTATTCAACAAGAAAGTTTTGATTGTATTCTGATGGACATCAATCTTGGCAAAGGTAAAATGGATGGTGTTGAGGCAATGAAGAAAATAAAGGAGCTACATCACTACAGTGGTATACCTATCATTGCTGTTACATCATACGCCATGCCTGAAGATGAAGATCGATTTCTTAAGGATGGATTTGATTCCTACCTGTCGAAGCCAGTAGAACGTAAAACGCTCATCCAGAATATTGAACGCTTTCTAAAACCTCATGTCTGAGTCTGTAATTTTGTAACTCACAGGTTTATAACTTTACTTAACCTGTTCTGTTTCTTTCACGCCCTTTTCAGTAATTTCAAAACTTTAATTTACTCATCAGAAAATGTCATTTCAGCCGGATGCACCATTAGCCGAACGCATGAGGCCTTCAAGGTTGGAGGACCTTATTGGTCAGCAACATTTGGTGGGAGCAAATGGAGTAATTCGAAAAGCTATAGCTGCAGGTAATGTTCCCTCAATGATTTTGTGGGGACCACCAGGGGTGGGTAAAACAACCATCGCTAATATTATAGCCAATGAAGTGAAAAAACCTTTTTATACATTGAGCGCTATTAGCTCAGGTGTAAAGGAGGTACGCGAGGTAATAGAGAAAGCCAGAATATCTCAGCGTTCTATTTTGTTCATTGATGAAATCCATCGTTTTAATAAATCGCAGCAAGATGCATTACTGGGTGCAGTAGAAAAAGGTACCATTACATTGATTGGCGCCACAACTGAAAATCCTTCGTTTGAAGTTAACTCCGCATTGCTATCGCGATGTCAGGTGTATGCACTCAAGCCTCTTAACGAAAATGAACTTCTGGATCTGGTTAAGCAGGCCCTGGAACGTGACGTGCAATTAAAGAAACACTCTTTCGTAATTAAGGAACATCAGGCGCTATTGAATCTTTCAGGTGGAGATGCACGAAAACTTTTGAATCTGGTAGAACTGATTTCAGAAACATACCCAGAAGGAGGAATTGAAATCACCGATCAATTGGTGATGGATGTTGCGCAGAAGAAGATTGCCATCTATGATAAAAGCGGTGAACAACATTACGATATCATTTCAGCCTTCATCAAATCTATCCGAGGCAGTGACCCTAACGCAGCTGTATATTATTTAGCGCGGATGGTTGAAGGTGGTGAAGATGTAAAATTTATTGCACGTCGCATGCTTATCCTGGCATCAGAAGATATTGGAAATGCAAATCCAACAGCTCTTGTTATTGCAAACAATACGTTTCAGGCTGTTGATGTCATTGGCTATCCCGAAGCAAGAATTATTCTATCGCAGTGTGCTGTTTATCTTGCGAGTTCTCCGAAGAGCAATGCAAGCTACATGGCGATTAATAATGCTATGCAGATTGTAAATGAAACCGGCGATTTGCCTGTGCCGTTATCAATTCGTAACGCACCAACGAAGCTAATGAAGGATATGGGTTATGGACAAGGTTATCAGTATGCCCACGATTACTCTAATAATTTTGTGAACACTGAATTTTTACCGGATAAGATTAAGGGCACCAAACTCTACGATCCTGGAAAGAATGCACGTGAAGAAGAACTTCGTCGCTACCTGAAGAGTTTGTGGGGCAAAAAGTATGATTACTAACATTGAATAAAAACAGATTTTGAAACAGATCATTTTTGAAACGTCTCCTTCTTTTGTTTTACTGTGTCTTATCGTGAGTGTAGGGTATGCTTTTTTGCTCTATCTTAAAAAAGGACCGTGGAGTAAAACGATGAATCGGATGCTGTTTGCTTTACGAACACTGGTAGTATTTCTTATTTCATTTTTGTTGTTAGGTCCCATTGTTAAGCAGATCAGCAACAGTTATGAAAAACCTCAGCTCATTATTTTAAATGATGACTCTGGCTCAGTGAAAGAAGTAACAGACTCAACCGCACTTAATAAGATTCAGGAGCAGATCAAGAGCGCTACAAGTACGCTTACAAAAAATGGATATGATGTAAGCATAACAAACCTGGAAGGTGAAGAAATTACTAAAGTTAATTATAAAGCTACTTCATCAGACATTACTTCGGGTTTAAAGAAAATTGCAAACAGGTTTGAAGGTCAGAATATTGCTGGTGTAGTGTTGCTCTCTGATGGAATTTATAATCAAGGCATATCACCACTTTATACTTCATTTAATTTTCCGGTGTATACAGTAGGCATTGGTGATACATTACAACGCATAGATCTTTCTGTCAAGAACCTAGCCTATAATAAGATTGCTTATCAGGGAAACAAATTTCCTGTGCATGTTGAAGTAATGGCAAAGGGATTGCCAAATGAAAATATTACAGTATCACTTTTGCGTAAAGATCGTGTAATCGATATGCAGTCAAAGAGCTCTGGGAAAAGTCAACTAGTTGCTTTTGATTTCGAAGTGTTGGCCAATGATCAGGGTATTCAAAAACTGGATATTCAGGTAGAAAGAAAATCACAAGAGAGAAATATAAAGAACAACCATGCATCGCTATTTGTAGAAGTAGTTGAAGGGAAGAAAAAGATTCTGGTTGTTGCACCAGCACCTCATCCGGATATAAAAGCCATTCGCGAAGTGATTGATAAAAATTCAAACTATGAATTTTTGTTGCACATACCTGGATTAAGTGAACAACAAGCGAGCGCATTACAACCATCAGCAATTGATCTTGCTATTTTTCTTCAAGCTCCTGATTTGAAAGGTCGTACCAAAGAACTCTTTCAGCAAATAGTTGCAGGTAAAACATCAATCCTTCTGCAACTAGGTCAGCGATCTGATGTATCTTCCTTGGCAAGAAATAACATGCCCATTAAATTCGTAACCATGCCACGCGATTTTGATGAAGTAACGCCAGCGATTAATTCTTCATTTTCAAATTTTATATTGACACCGGAGAATAACAGCATCATTGCAGACTATCCACCTGTTTCAGTATTCTTTGCCAAGATGCAAATGGCACCCAATGCAACAACACTGCTTTATCAGCGAGTAGGAAGTGTAACTACGGATAAGCCTCTTATAACTATTCAAACACAGGATACTCGTAAAATTGGAATACTATTAGGCGAAGGCATCTGGCGCTGGAGATTGAATGAATTTGATAAAACAGAAAACACAGTTGCCTTTGATGAACTCTTTGGTAAACTCATTCAATACTTAAGCACACAGGATGATAAACGAAAATTCAGAAGTTATCCATTGCAACAACAGTTCTCTGATGACGAACCGGTGATATTCGAGAGCCAGGCTTATAACGATATCTTCGAACCAATCTACGGTCAGTCAGTAGATATAGAATTGAGCGATGAGCGTGGTAAAGTAACGCATTACACCTATGTAATCAGTCAAGGTAATACACGTTATCAGATTGGCGACCTTCATGAAGGTATTTATCGCTACAAAGCAAAGGCTACAGTAAACAATAAACTTGAAGAAGTTAAAGGAGAATTTATTGTTACAACAGAGCAGGAAGAACTTCAAAATCTCACGGCCGACTTTGATCTACTCAGAAAACTTTCAATCAATACAGGTGGAAAATTCTTCGCCGCATCTAAGGTTGATAACCTATTTACAGATCTTCAACGTAAAGAAGCCAAAAGCATCATTCACTCCGAAGAACGATTTAATTCCATCATCAATCTGAAATGGGTATTCTTCGCACTCCTAGCACTTCTTAGTGCAGAGTGGTTTTTAAGAAAGTACAATGGATCTTATTAAATGGTTATTACACGGAGAAATCACTGAGAATGCACGGAGTTACACAGAGAAATTTTGTTAATGCCTCAGTATAACTCTTTGAAATAGCTTTATTTGACTATCCACTACTTCAACAATCCTCCATTCAATCTCAATAACTCTGTCTCTGCAAGCTTTGCATTATAGCGAGCAGTGATTAACTGATTATAAGCATCAGCAAGACTTTGCTGTGCGGTGCGTAATTCTATGAATGTGGTTACGCCCTTCTTAAAAGATTCAAGGGCGATGAAAACATTTTCTTTCGCGAGCAGAATATTTTCTTCTTGTACAATTAATATCTTTCTGGCATTATCATAGCTTACACTTGCATTACGTATACCAACATTAACAATTGATTTCTGTTGGTTATATAATATTTCCTGACGGTCCAAAGTGATGCGTGCCTGTTGTACCAGTCGCCGATTATTTAGGCCGTTAAGAATTGGAAGGGTTGCAGTAAACCCATAGTTGTATCCAGAATTCAAACTGTATAATGGCACGCTTGGATTTATCGAAACTGTGTTTTGGGCCCTGGAATAAGAATATGCTGAAGTAAAGCTGATAACTGGATATCGCTCGGCCTGTCTTTCACGCACAACCAAACTAGCGATATCTAGATTCTTTTTAAATGCTTTTAAAGCAAAGTTAGATTTCTCAATGTCCTGTGCTATACTTTCAATATCAATATTAAGATCAATGGCTATAGAATCAGATACATCATAAATGGAAGGAAGTTCCATTCCAACAAGTCCATTCAATTGATCTTTTAATTGTGAGATAGCAGTCTGTTGTTGTAAAACCTGAGTACGCTGCGCATTTAAATCTACTTTAGCTTGAAGTAGCTCTGGCTTTGCACCAGTTCCTACTTGTAATTTTTTTTCAGCGAGCTTAACTCGTTCTTCACTAACGGACATCTGCTCTTGAATAGCAACTAGTTGTTGCTTTTGCCTAACTATATTATAGTAATTGGTAACAATACTGGCAATAGTATTGATCATTTGATTCTTAAGATTCAATTCGCCTTGTTCAGCAATTTCCTCAATACGTTTTCTGGTGGCAAACATCTTAGTTCCGTCAAAAAGAGTCCAGGTGAGCTGTACTGTAGCGTTCGTATTATTTGCCTTAATGCCATTGTATTTAATAATAGTATCTTTTTTTAATGTGTTATCAAGACGCTTTTGTTCTTGGTTACTACCATTCCAAATACGTGAACCGTTAGCGCTTATAACTGGTAGGAATGCGGCGGGTGCATAATTATTATCTGTAGTAGCAGTTAAAGCATTGCTTCTAAATACTTGTACATCATAATTTTTTTCAAGAGCTAATGAGACTACTTGTTCCAATTCAATCTTCTCCTGAGCAATGACACTAAATGTGAAAACACTTAAGACAAAAACAAAAATACTATGCTTCATAAACTAAATCCTTAACCGGTTGCGGGGTTTCTTCCCCAAAATCTACATGCTCTCTCTTCCTCGATAGGAAAGTATACATAGCAGGTATAACAAAAAGCGTCAATATCAATGAGAATAAAATACCACCCATAATAACAATACCAAGTGGCTTACGACTGGTTGATGCTGCTCCTAATGATAGTGCTAGTGGCAGAGAACCTAACGCCATCGCCAAACTCGTCATTAATATTGGACGAAGGCGTAAACGTGATGCTTCTAACACGGCATCTATTCTCGATAGTCCTTCTTCACGTTTTTGATTGGCAAACTCAACAATTAAAATTCCATTCTTCGTAACAAGCCCAATCAACATGATCATACCAATCTGCGAAAAAATGTTGAGGGTCTGATTGAAAATATAAAGTGAAATGAACGCACCACAAATGGCCAATGGCACAGTGAACATGATGGTAAGTGGGTCAATGAAACTTTCAAACTGTGCTGATAGAATGAGGTAGATAAGAATGAGTGCCAGTATAAATGCAAAAGAAGTGTTGCTTGAGCTTTCAGCATAGTCTCTTGATGTACCCGCTAAAGATGTGGTAAAGCTTTCATCTAAAGTTTTGTCGGCAATCTCCTCCATAACTTTTATGCCATCGCCTACCGTTTTTCCCGGAGCAAGTCCTGCAGATATTGTGGCCGACTTGTATCGGTTAAAATGATAAAGTGCAGGAGGTGTTGTTGACTCGGTAACGGTTACAACATTATCAATGGAGATCAACTCACCAGATTTGGTACGAACATATAAACTTTTCAAGTCGTCAGGATCATCACGGTTAATGCGTGTCACTTGTCCCATTACCTGGTATTGTTTTCCTTCTTTAGTGAAATATCCAAAGCGCAGATTACTGTATGCTAGTTGTAATGTCTGACCAATGTCCTGAACGCTCACACCAAGTTGTGTTGCTTTCAGTCTGTTGATTTCAACTTTCAGTTCAGGCTTATTAAATTTGAGATCAACATCAACACCTTGAAGAACAGGGTTAGCGTTAGCAGCATCCAGAAACTTTGGCAGAGTAGCTTGCAGCTTATCAAAATTGTTGTTCTGAATGACAAATTGAACAGGAAGACCACCTCTGCGATTCACAGCAATAGTTTGTTCTTGTATAGCAAATGCTTTTCCCTGCGGGAACAAACCAAGATTCCTACTGACCATATCAACAATTGATTGTTGAGATCTGTTGCGCTTATCAGAATCGACAAGTGTAACTCTCACCATACCACTGTTTACAGAACCTGAGCCAGAGAAGCCTGGCGCTGTGATGGATAATGCTGTTTTATATTCAGGCACAGAATCCATAACAAACTGTGTCATCTGATCTACATAGTTATCCATATAATCGTATGAAGTTCCTTCTGGAGCGCTTAACGCTAGACGAAACTGATTACGATCTTCCATGGGCGCTAACTCAGATTGAATATTCTGAGCAATGAAATACGCCGAGCCTACGCAGAATGCGATGATAATAAACGCAACCCAACGCACTTTCATAAACGAACCCAGCCATCGGCTATAACCATTTTCCATGCCTGCAAAGAAAGGTTCTGTTACGCGATAGAACCATGAGTGCTGATGATGTTCACGTGTTAACTTAACGCTCAGCACTGGTGTCAGCGTTAATGATACGAAGCACGAAATCAATACTGCACCGGCAACAACAATTCCGAATTCTCTGAACAATCGGCCAACGAAGCCTTGTAAGAAAAGAATGGGTAAGAATACGACTGCCAATGTTATAGAGGTTGATATAACAGCAAAGAATATTTCCTTTGAACCTTCTTTAGCGGCCTGATATTTATTCATGCCTTGCTCAAGCTTCTTGTAAATATTTTCAGTAACAACTATACCATCATCAACCACAAGTCCTGTAGCCAGCACAATGCCCAGCATCGTTAATACGTTGATGGAGAATCCACACAAATACATAATGAAGAATGTAGCAATCAACGATACAGGTATATCCACCAGCGGTCTGAAAGCGATGATAGCATCACGAAAGAAGAGATAGATAATCAACACAACAAGAATGAAAGAAATGAGAAGAGTTTCTTCCACCTCAAGTATAGATCCCTTTATGAATACTGTTTGATCAAGAGCAATGTTCAGTTTAATATCGTTGGGAACATCTTTCTTAATTTGATCAAGACGCTTATAGAATTCATCAGAAATGGAAACATAGTTGGCACCAGGTAATGGTACTAACGCAAGACCAACCATGGGTATTCTGCTTTCACGAAGAATCGATTCTTCATTCTCAGGGCCAAGCATAGCTTGTCCAACATCCTTTAGTCTGATGTCGCCTTCTGCTGCAGACATCACAATTACATTATTGAAGTCATCTTCTGTATAAAGACGGCCGAAAGTTCTTACTGTTAGCTCAGTTGCATCGCCTGCTATTTTACCGGAAGGCAGTTCTACATTCTCACGATCTAAAGCTTGCTGTACATCGAGTGCTGTTAGGTTGTAAGCACTAAGTTTGCCAGGATCAAGCCAGATGCGCATGGCATATTTCTTTTCACCCCATACCTGGATGCTACTTACACCTGGAATAGTTTGTAGTCTTTCAACTAATACATTGTTAGCATACTCCGTGAGCTGTAAAGGATTACGTGTACTGCTCTGCACTGTCATAGAGATGATGGCATCAGAGTTGGCATCTGCTTTAGCTACTACTGGCGGACTCGAAAGATCTAGCGGAAGGGAACGGCTGGCTTGTGATACTTTGTCGCGCACATCATTGGCAGCAGCTTCCAGATCGACACTAAGTTCAAACTCAATGTTGATGTTGCTGGTACCTAAGCTTGATGTTGATGATATATTTTTAATACCTGCAATACCGTTGATAGATTTTTCTAACGGTTCGGTTATTTGTGATTCAATAATATCAGCGTTAGCACCAGAATAACTGGTACGAACATTTACGTTCGGTGGGTCGATAGCCGGATAATCTCGTACTCCGAGGAAATCAAATCCTATGACTCCAAACAGCACCAGGATGATGCTCATTACAAAAGCCAGAACCGGGCGCCGCAAACTTACTTCCGATATGTTCATAAGCTTAAAATTTTAGTTTTCAATATTCAGTATCCGTCTACTTATTTAGCAAGACGATTAACTTTAGTAATCTTCACTTTTGCATTTGGCCTGATGGCCATTAACCCTGTAGTGATTACAGTGTCACCAACTTTCAATCCATTTAAAATTTGAACAAAAGCAGAGTCACGTATTCCAGTTTCAACATTAACAAAAGAAGCACTGTCTTTTCTTAACAAGATAACCTGCTTGCCACGTGCTTGTGGAATAACAGCTTGTGTGGGAATCATTAAGGCCTTGTTGTCTTTGCCAAGTTGCAAGTTCACTTTGGCAAAAATTCCCGGAACAAGTTCAGGATGGGCTTCATTGACAACAGCTTTTACTTTGAGTGTTCTTGTATTTTGATCGACACTACTTTCGGTAGCAAGAACGTTGGCTTTATGATCTTGCTTGCCACCGTCGACTCTAAAACTTACAACATATCCTTTCTTAATATCCTTGGCATATTTTTCAGGAACAGAGAACTCAAGTTTTAATTGATCAACCTCACGAAGTGTTGTGATGATATCTGTAGGAGAGAGGTAAGAGCCGAGGCTGACATTTCGTAAGCCAACGTTACCATTATAAGGAGCTCGTATTTCAGTCTTGGAAATGGCAATGACTGTGGTTTCTATATCAGCATTAAGATTATCAACATCGAGAGTGCTCAGATCGTAGTCCTGTTGGCTGATACCATTAATGGCAAGTAACTCCTGATTACGTTCGGCAGTTTTTTGCTTGATCTTTAACTGAACTTTAAGTTTGTTGAGTTGAGCCTGCAGATCGCGATCAAATAATTTAACGAGTAATGTCCCTTTAGTTACAGTTGCTCCTTCTTTAATATTCAGTTCTACTATCCGGCCGCTTACTTCAGCTCGGATTTGAGTTTCCTCGAAAGGAAGTAAAGATCCAGGGACCTGAATGTTATCACTGATGGAATGAATCTCAACCACAAAGCCATCAGCTGATACAGGCCCACGTGGACCTCGAGCCTGCACCTGTTCGTTCTTTTTAGAATGACATGCAGAAAGAAGAAGGGATGAAGAAAGTAAAAGGAACAATAATCTTTTATACATAATGCGTAATTAAAAAGAAGCTTCAGTAACCCTAAATCGTAAGACAGGTAACGACTGGGTAAATCTTATTTCATATTTTTAGTATACAGCGCTTTAAACTGTTTATCTAAATTCAAGACCTGGGGGATAATGAGTTCGGTCTCGTCATTGGTGGTAACAAAATCCGCAAGTTTTATTTTCTCGCTATCGGGCATTTGATTTTTGATTATGTCTTCAACCTGACTGCGCGTTCGTTGAGGATCTCTTTTCAAAACCCTTTTAATTCTCAGCTCTTCACCTGCCGAAACAAAAATAACTTTATCCATCATCTTATAAGAACCTGACTCGAACATGAGCGCTGCTTCTTTTAAAACATAGGGATAGTTACTATTTTCATTAACCCACTTTTTATAATCTTCTCCTACTCTTGGATGCACCAGTTCGTTTAACCGAGCAAGCTTTGCAGGATTTTGAAAGACAACCTTACTGATATAATTTCTGTTAAGATTGGAGCCTTCAAACGACAATTCTCCGAATTCTTTTTTAATGTCATCTATCAATATTCCATCGGTGGTCATTACGTATTTCGCCCGGCTGTCAGCATCATAAACGGGAACGCCAAGGCAATGAAATATTTTACTGATCAGACTTTTGCCAGAGCCGATACCTCCTGTAATACCAATCTGAAGTGGTTTACTCATAGTAAATATTAAACTTTAATTAAAGTCTAATGCGAACAGTATCAACCTTCAAAACCTTTGAGTGAGGAGGAAGTCCGATAAATTTTGGTACAACTTTTATAGAGCCTCTTTTAAATCCATTGAGGTCTACAATAGCATGTACAGAATCACTCCTAAAATCTGCTGCCATACTTTCGCAAATGGCAAAGACACATTTGATATATGATTTGCCAACAGCGGGCTTTGAGCCGCCGGGTATGTTTTGTAACGTTAGCTTAACGGAATCGTTTAGCGTAACGAGTTTTTCAACATCAAAAGCCACAGCAACGGTAGGTGGGTTTCTGCGGATGAATTGATTATCTAGTAAAATTACTTCTACATCCTGTCTGAAATTTTCGTCAATGTTATTTTGAATCAGACTTAACTCAACAGGTTCTTTAAGTCTTGTAACCTGGTTCATGGGTCCTTCTATAAAAATGGAATCAGGAATGATTCTGACATCACTAACGGAAGTATAATTTTTCTGTAGATAACTATCTACATTTTTGAGACTCACTTTGATCCAGCGGCCGGCTTTTGGTTGAATGTTAAGATAGAGCGTATCCGTTAGTACGAAGTTAATATCAAGTCCTTCGAGCTGATTGGAGAACAGACCAGGCAATGTGCTGCCAACAATCTTCTTTACCTCAGATGGCCTCTCCAGCGGAATAACAAGAGAAGGTACTTTCACACCCAAACTTCGTCTGAATAAACTCCAGCCGATGCCTGTTACATTGATGCGCACTTCTTCAGGCAAAGGTTTTACAGCAACGTAATTAGAAGAGTTGAAATCAACAGCCAGCGGAAAGCTGATGTTGGTGGTGTATGTTTTATTCAGGGCGTTAAAAAACCAAAAGACCGTAGCTGCGAATAAACACAGCACTACGGCCTTCCAATTTCTTTTATTGAAGCGTAAGAAGCCAAATATGGATTTTATAAAACTCAAGACGTATAAAGGGTTGTGCGTGAATTAGTAAAACCGAAAGGCTCGCTTCGCAGAATTACTTCTTCGAATTAGCAATTTTTGATGCCTCTAATGAAATAGCAGATTTGTTGAATCGAATTCTTCCGCCTTTTTCTACTTCTAAAATGAAAGTATCGCCTTCCAATTCTGCAACATGTCCGTGTGCACCACCGATTGTTACTACGTAATCGCCTTTCTTAATTTCTTCTACGAATTTCTTAGCATCCTTGGCTTTCTTTTGCTGCGGGCGGATCATGAAGAAATAGAACACAATAATGATAGCTCCGAAGAAAATAAATTGAAAGTACGGATTGCTGGATTGAGCTTGTAAAATGATTGAGTACATATCTGATATATTTTTTAAGGGCTCAAAGGTACAGTTTCAACTTTCAGGTTGCAAGTTCCCGGTTTTAGGTTCAAAGTCAGGTCGATAATTTTAAACTCGAAACTTTGAACCTGGAACCTTGAACATTATTGACGGAGCAGTTCCCTTGAAATAACCATTTTTTGTATTTCGGTAGTACCCTCATAAATCTGGGTAATCTTGGCATCGCGCATGAGGCGCTCAACATGAAATTCTTTTACATAACCATAACCTCCATGAATTTGTACGGCTTCTGTTGTAACCTCCTGGGCAATTTGTGAAGCAAATAACTTTGCCATGGCGGCAGCTTTTACAAAATCTTTCTTTTGATCTTTCAGATAAGCAGCCTGGTGGATAAGCAGGCGGGCAGCGTCAATCTTCGTTGCCATTTCAGCAAGCTTAAATTGAATTGCCTGATGCTGCGACAATTCTTTACCAAATGCTTTTCTTTCTTTTGAATATTTAAGCGCAAGCTCATAGGCACCGGCAGCTATACCCAACGCCTGAGAAGCGATACCAATGCGCCCACCATTAAGTGTAGTCATTGCGAACGTAAACCCGAAACCCTCGTCACCAATACGATTTGCTTTTGGAACCTTTACATCGTTGAACATAAGAGAGTGTGTATCAGAACCACGGATACCCATTTTATCTTCCTTCTTACCAACAATAAAGCCCTGCATCTCTTTCTCGATAATCAAAGCATTAATGCCTTTGTGTTTTTTCTCGGCATCTGTTTGTGCAATCACCAGGTAGATACTTGCGCTATTACCATTGGTGATCCAATTCTTTGTTCCGTTTACCAGGTAATGATCGCCTTTGTCTTCGGCTGTTGTACGTTGACTTGTAGCATCCGATCCTGCCTCTGGCTCTGACAGGCAGAAGGCACCAATTTTTTCGCCGGTAGCTAATTTTTTTAAATATTTTTCTTTTTGTTCTTCGGTTCCAAATTTCTCAAGTCCCCAGCATACCAGTGAATTATTTACCGACATGCATACAGAAGCCGAGGCATCTATTTTTGATATCTCTTCCATGGCTAATGTGTAAGAGACTGTATCCATTCCTCCGCCATTGTATTTAGGGTCAACCATCATACCCATAAAACCTAACTCACCCATTTTCTTAATCTGATCTGCGGGGAATTTTTGATGTGTATCGCGTTCGATAACACCAGGTAGTAATTCAGTTTGAGCGAAGTCACGCGCAGCCTGTTGAACGGCTAATTGCTCTTCAGTGAGTTGGAAATTCATACAGTTTAAGTTAACCAATTTTCATGCATTTTACGGTCTCCTGAAGCATTCTCCAAATAAAAAAGCCTGAAGAAATCTCCAGGCTTCTTGTATAACATTAAATGATTTTTAGTCTCTTCTTCCAAGGAAGATCATCACGTAATAAAGCAACGTTGTGATGGCACCTATAGCGGCAACAACATATGTCATAGCAGCCCATTTCAAGGCATCTTTAGCCATATCATGCTCCTGGTTAGTAACAATGCCCCTGTTTTCAATCCATGCTAACGCTCTTCTGCTGGCATCGAACTCAACGGGTAGTGTAATTAAGGCAAACAATGCGAACACGGCATAACATACAATGATAATTATCAAAGCTGTACCCATAGGTAGTAAACCTTTAACGAAGATGGCCCCAAAGAACATAGCCATGAATACAAAATTAATGACCTGGCCGCTGACGTTCTGAATAGGTACCATAGCAGATCTAAGTTGAAGCATGCTGTAAGCTGTGGCGTGTTGAACAGCGTGACCACATTCATGTGATGCTACTGCAGCTGCTGAAGCATTTCTGCCGTGATATACAGCCTCACTCAGGTTTACAGTTTTATTTGCAGGATTATAATGATCTGTTAATTCACCTTCAACACATGTTACCTGTACGTCGTGAATGTTATTATCCGCCAGCATAAGTCTGGCAATTTCGGCTCCGGTTAAATCTTTTGTAAGATGTATTTGTGAGTATTTGGCAAATTTGCTTTTCAATCGCGACTGCACCATCCATCCTATCGCCATGAAGAAAATACCAATAAATAAAGCACCCATAGTTATATAATTAAGTTGTTTTGAATTTCAAAAATGTTTCCGAAGTTGTTCATAATCAACATCTGCACCAAAAATAACTTACTGCCAAAACGTCATTATCTGAAACTGGTTTCTGCACACCACAAAATATTGTCGTAAATTAAGTTATTGTTAAGCCCGTAATACGAAGTTGCGAAGGTGTATCTTTGTTGGCTTTATTTTTTGAATTGGAAACCGCACCAGCACCTCTAAATACTACTCCCAAACCACAGCTTTGGATTAGCCTGCGCAATGTACTCTACGTGCTGGGGATGATAATTCTTTTCCTTTTCTCGCTGGATTTGATGGTATCATCACTCCAGCATCTGGGAAAAAATGCTGCTGAGTCGGTTATCATGGCTACCTCTAACCCGTTCACAGGCCTTTTTATAGGTCTTTTGGTAACAGCTATGGTCCAAAGCAGCAGTGCAACAACTTCTCTTACGGTAGCATTGGTGGCATCAGGATCTATTACACTTGAAAGTGCCGTGCCTATTATTATGGGGGCTAACGTTGGAACTACCATCACCAGCATAATTGTATCATTGGGTTTCATCAATAAGCGCAAAGAGTTCAGAAGAGCTGTGGCGGCTGGTGTTTATCATCACTTTTTTAATGTTCTTACGGTGATCATTCTTTTCCCGCTCGAATATTATTATGGATTCTTGTCTTCTCTTTCGCAGCGAATTGCCAGTTATATTTTCAAGCCTTCGATAGCCCCTGTAGAAAATAAAATATCACACTTCTGGTCTGGGTTTAATCCTGTGATTGATTTTCTGATTGAACTGATTGGCAACGGATTTATACTTACTGTTTTATCGTTCGCCTTGTTATTTGCGTCTATTATTCTCTTCAGGAAACTGATCTCAAATCTGCTGCTCGTTAATTCAACCGAGCGTTTTAGTCGCTTCTTTTTTAAGAACCAGTTCAAGTCTTTTCTCTGGGGTTTAGGAACAACTGCCGCCATTCGTTCGAGTACTATTACTACATCGCTGGTGGTGCCAATTGTGGCCAAGAAAATTGTACCACTGCGTAAAGCTGCGCCTTTCATTATGGGTGCCAATGTGGGTACAACCATTACAGCTTTCATTGCCGTTACACTAAACTCAAATACAACGAGTGCTGTTAGCATAGCTATTGCTCACTTTCTTTTCAACTTCATTGGAGTGCTCCTTTTCTTTCCTGTACCAGTTCTACGTAAGGTGCCTATTAAGCTCTCAAATGCTTTGGGCAGACTTACTCTGCAGTATAGATTGGTAGGGTTGGTTTATATACTGATGATCTTCTTCTTCATTCCGTTTTCACTTATCTATTTGAATCAGGATTCTATTCGCACACTTGATGTTATGTATGAGAAAGTTGATTCAACCCATCATAAAAACCATTACCGTATTGTTTCCAGAATGAATCAACGCAACCAGACCGGGGAGTGGCTACAGTATGCGACTGATCATGCTGAAGTAAATGAAGAACCAGAATTAATTTACTCCGTGTCTCTTAAAAACAACATCCTTTTTGTAAAACAACAAATGTATCTCTTTAACAAGCCTGGATTTTGCTGGGATGGTGAAAATAAAGAAGGAAAATTTAAAGCCTGTGTTGAGGAGATTCTGCCCAAACTTACGCTGAGTCCAAACCTGATATTTGATTCCGTGTATGTTTACAAGCGTGATTACTACGGAGCCACAGCTGCCGACTCACTCCAGATGAGAATTTATATCAGCGCGCACTACGCCATTATCCTGAAAAAAGAAACGCTCTTGAAAAACAACAAGCTCATTTCTTCTGAGAAGGTGATTTCTATCAACGAGAAATAATTCAGGTAGTTCCACTTTCAAACCTCAGATTGGCAACTACTCGTCTGAATCGTGAAATTTGAAATTTGAAATCTGAAATCTTTCTATATTGCGTGAAGTGATCTTATCATCATGCTGAAAGATAGTATCTTAAAATTTTTGAAGCTCGAAGGGTTTGTTAATAACCTCACTGGTTATCTGGAGACGCGGGTTGAATTGTTTAAACTGGAAATCCGTGAGGATCTTGCTAAATCAGTAGCGAAGCTTTCTGTCTATTTTGTTTTAACATTCTCCTTTATCATATTTATTTTATTCCTGAGTATTGCATTTGCGTTATGGATAGGAGAATCGTTGGGGGCTGTGATGGGCTTTGTTATTATGGCGGGGATTTACCTGGTGATAGCCATTGTGCTATTGATGTTAAAAGACCCTATCAGTAAAAATCTGGAAAAGAAAATATTAGAAATTGTAAAGAAGAAATAACATGGAACTGCTTGAATCAGGTGATCCTAAGTCTCAGCTTCTAAAAAAGGCTGCCATGCAACGTGGAGCATTAGAAGAGGAGGCGAAACTAATTTCCGATCGCACACAAAAAGTTATTGTTAATGCATTAGTTATCGGTGGAGCATTGGCTGCCACATACTTTCTTGTGCGCCAATTCTCAGGCTCAAAGAAGAAGTCTAAATCAAAGCCAGGCAGAATCAAATTAGTTTCGAGCCGTGAGGCTGACGATGACGCTGAAGAAGTAACAGAAGTAAAAGTGCCAGGTGTGGTAGCACAAATAGGTACTGCTTTAGCAAGCCAGGCAACTGTATTTTTGCTAACACTCGCGAAAGAAAAACTTGCCGAATACATGGAGAGTCAGGCGCAAAAGAAAACAGAAAATAAATGAGTATTCTGGCTACGTTGCGTGATCGTTACAAGGAGGGAAAGAAATCTATAGCCGTTCTTGTTGATCCTGATAAAGTTGAAGATGCTTCAAAGCTGAATCATCTCATCAACCTGGCCAATGAAAATTGTGTTGATTTCTTTTTTGTTGGAGGAAGCCTTGTTACAACAACAAATCTATCGCAGGTAGTAAAACAGATTAAAGAAAGCGTAACTATACCCGTTGTACTTTTTCCTGGTAATTCAATTCAGATAGATCCATCGGCTGATGGTCTTCTTTTTTTATCACTCATATCGGGTCGCAATCCTGAATTGTTGATTGGTCAGCATGTGGTAGCGGCACCAGTTATTAAAAACACAAGGCTTGAAGTTATACCCACTGGTTATTTGCTAATCAATTCGGGGCGTACCACATCGGTTGCTTACATCAGCAACACCATGCCTATCCCTGATGACAAATATTCTCTTGCAGCCTGTACAGCAATGGCAGGAGAGATGCTTGGTCTTCAAAGTATTTATATGGATGCAGGCAGTGGGGCCGAAAAAGAAATCAGCGCACGTATGATTGCCACTGTGCGCAAGTCAATAAACATTCCATTAATCATTGGTGGAGGAATCAATACTGCCCGCAAAGCCATTGCTGCCCTGGAAGCCGGAGCTGATTTAATCGTAATAGGCAATGCTCTCGAAAAAGATCCCGATCTGCTCACTGAAGTATCAGAGAAGATTTACGAGTGGAATCAGAGTGTAGCAAAAAAATAAACTCACACAGGATTTGGACTATGTGAGTTTCTATTTTAAAGATTTCAGATTTCAGATTTCAGATTTCAGATTTCAGATTTATTAATTCAAAAGTATTTTCTAAACTATTGACTATTGACTATTGACTATTGACTATTGACTATTGACTATTGACTATTTCTTATCCATCAACTCTGCTAATGATGCGTGGCCATCTTTCACAACGGTTTCTTTATAGTTTGATTTATCAACTGCAATAGGTTCAAGAAGCACGGCTTCAACTTCTATTTTTCCGTCTTTAAAACGACTGGTGCCTTTAACGGTCTCTCCCTTGGCAAGTTTTATAGCGGCTTCAGCGGCCCAAGATGCAACGGGTTTTATTGGTTTGTATATAGTCATGCTCTGCAAACCACCAACAATATAACGTAATGCTGAAAGATCGGCATCCTGACCGGTTACATAAGTTTTTCCTTTCATATCTGCAGGTAATGCTTGTATGGCACCGCTAGCTAATGCATCATTGGCAGCTATAATAACATCAGGTTTTTCTGCATTTAATGAAACAAATTCATCCACTTTCATCAGCGCTCCAATTTCACCCCAGTCATCCTGAACAAGGTCACCTATTATTTTTACCTTCCCTTCATCTATACTTTTCTTTAATACCTTAAGTTGTCCATTACGATAGAGAATAGCATTGTTATCTATCACCGGACCATTCACTAAAAGATATTTTCCCTGAGGAAATTTAGCCAACGCTGCCTGTGCCTGCATTTCACCTACACGTTCATTGTTATAAGAGATGTAGATCGCTATTTTATTATTATCGATTAGTCTGTCGTATGCAATAACAGGAATTTTAGCAGCCGCTGCAGCTTCGACAATTTCTGATGCTTTGTGGCCATCAACAGCTACAATTACTAATGTCTTAACCCCTTCGGCAATTAATTTTTTACCAAGTCGTATTTGCTCAGCCGGATCTCCATAGGCAACTTCTACCTTAACTTCACCACCGAGTTCTTTGATTTTATCGGTAAAGAGTTTTTGATCTATAAACCAGCGGTCAGTAACGTAGCTATCCAGCAACAAGCCAATTTTTTGTGCTGGTAATTGTAATGCACTTACCAGAAGAATAACTGGTATAAGAATAGGAATGAATGATTTCGTTCTCATAAAAAATTTGTTAGCAGTGGATCAGATGTGTGCCTTTTTGAGGGTAATTAAATTTAGTGAAATTATGCGAATTATGTACACGTAATCGTATGTTATTATTGTAGCATTAAAGGATAAAACATACGTCCAACGGTTAGCCTTTAAAACACGCCTCAGCACTCGTCTTGCCCACAATTGTTTATCAGAAGTAAAATGTTAACGGTATATATAGGGAATTGATGTGATTGGAAATTTTTATCTTTCAGCAAATACGTTTGTGATATCCAGTAAAATAAAGAACAATGATCATTGATAAGATAGAAAACCTTCGACTGTACGAGAAACTGAGCCCACTCTTTATAAAAGCATTCAATTATCTGGAGGAAACAGATTTTAATCAACTTGTTTCAGGAAAACACGTGATCGACGGTGATAATGTATTTGCCCTGCTGCAAGAATATGAAACCAAGAACGCTGTTGATTGTATGCTGGAAGGACATCAAAAGTATATCGACATTCAATATGTACTAAGTGGTGAAGAAATTATGGGCATAGCTTCTTATACAAACCAGAAGGTGTTAAAACCTTATCATGCGGATAATGATATTGCCTTCTATGACGGT
>Ga0310811_10001009_pt1 | contig 36098 bp, 33 predicted proteins | sample YCmetagenome_FD_207642 | JGI IMG/M metagenome (GOLD analysis project Ga0310811, IMG submission 207642) | Soil microbial communities from experimental microcosm in Duke University, North Carolina, United States - YC | ecosystem: Engineered > Artificial ecosystem > Soil microcosm > Unclassified ... | reverse complement strand
GAACGCCGCTGAGTGCGTCCGTCGGGTTCTCTTCGTCATTTCCTCGGTTCCTTTGCCAGCATTATCGCTGGCTTAGGCCTCGGCCAAACCACTTATCCGACTGTCCGAATTTGCGCGGCCACCTCTGATGACGGCCACTCCAGACGCAACCAACTTCGCGATAGACGCAAAGCTAAAGTGCATTAGGCTCGGATCGGCAACAAGGTCCGAAATCTCCTTACCGTTTTGAATAGTCGTCCAAGCATCCGAAATATTTGGGAGCACCGTCCATGGTATCGCACTGAGCGTGGATATAACGGCAACTACCGGTACAGTCGCGTGCTTGTACCGTACACAGATTGCTTCGCAATACGTTTTCAGAGCGACTTCGACAGCCTCCTGCGTTTGGATTGAAGGCTGCTTTTGCCATGATTCGAGCCGAAACAGATACTCTCTTCCTATGTCTTCTCGAATGCTCAGCAGGTCTGATGCATCTGATTTCAGTAGTAAATCCATCGGTGGCAGCCGTACTTTGCATCGAAAGCCTTCAGTAGGCGGCGGTGCAGTGTCCGTCGGCGACCGCAGAATAGACTGCAATATGAAGTCATGCTCTATGCTGTAGACGGGAAAACTATTTGTTGCGCCGAAGTACTGGGATTGAGCGACGTGATGGCATTGTGTCACCCATTTTAGAAAGCTTTCTGCAGAGCGAGCACGACGTGGGTCCCCGGAACGTAGTTTTAACAGTATTTCGTCGACCCCGATTTTTCCATTCGAAATCGATATTCCTTCACGCCGCCCGATCGCATTCAGAAGCTCGGAGCGCTGTAGCCCATCGATTCCTCGATCATGGGAACGCTTTAACGCTTCTTCGACACAATCGAATCGCCAAACGGCGCTGTCGGACCATGTCGCGGCAAAGAATTTCCGACGCTTGCGGTTCGAATTGACATAGCTGGGCGGATCTTGGCTCTGTAAAACAGATGCCACGACGTTGCGGTATTCGGATTCTAAAAGGCCTCTCTCACTCGGGCGGGGCCAGTGAAGAGGTTTGGTACCATTTCGAATAGCACTGTCAATCGCGTCTATCGCTCGTTCTTCATACGGTTTCATCTGTGGAATCACCAGCTCATATTCCGGCGGGTAGCGCGATGCAGTGCGAGCGTGCGCCTCGCGAAGGGTCTCACAAGCCGGATCGCGGAGAGCGGGGGTTATGAGGCCGCGTCTGGCTGCCTCTTCGAATAGAGAGACTTTCTGCCCCGGCTTAGCGAAGTGCGCGGCGAGAATGCGAGAGTCAAACATGCTATTTTCGTGCAGCAGCATTTGATCTTGAAATAAGATATTCAGAAGCAGGCTTTCCTCGAACGTTGCCACCCCAATATACGGGGCAAGACAGTCGTCCATCGAATTTAAGAGGCTGAACTCCGCCATAGTCTCCTCCGTCATAACGAAGCCGGATATCTGCGCGTTGCGAGATAGCTTATATATTTTTGAAGTTCTAATCTCGCATTTACCTGATATAATTCGCGAAGCGCGCAAACTTAAACGGCATCGCAAAGTCCAGAACAAAGCACGATGCAAAATCGCTATTTTTATATATCGCGCATTTTCTCAAGAAAATATTCTTTCGCCAGAATATGGAATGCAGACAACTTACTTTATGCGAAGAATCGGGGACCCGTTAGGAATCCCGTTCGCCAGTGTGTGCCAGGCCACGTACGATGCAAGGTGTTAAGGATCACAGCAAGTGAAACGACAACGCATGCGTGCGTAGGATCGAACGTTCAATCATTCGAATTCTTCTGTCCGCCCCCTAGCAACCAGGAGACGTTCGCGCATCACAAGGACCACGTGGTGAGTGACGCTTTGTGGCCGAGGCCGTGTGGAAACTGTTTTCTTTTCGCCAAAGCTCAGTTCGCCAGCCCGACCAATCAAGCTTAATGGTTACGGCCCGCGCTAACGTAACGTTTCGGGCGTAAAAAAGACCCTCCGGGTCCTAGGTTCCAGCCATCTTCATCGCCTTTATTGCTCTCGCAACCCCAAGTATCTTGATGACGCGCTTCAGGTTGTAGGCCAGCACCTGAAGACTCATTTCGGTGCTTACCCGTCCGAGAGTTCGGGTCAGGAAGTGTGTGGCACCCATCCAGTGCTTGAGCGTGCCGAAGACATGTTCGACGGTGCTTCTGCGGATGGTCATTGCGTCAGGCTTGCGGTCTAGCCGACGCTGCATGGCCTCTGGTATCTGTTCGTGCTCCCATCGTCGGATGCGGCGGTAGTCGCTGGGTGAACGTCGCTCCTTGAGGTGGCAACGCGGGCAGGCGCTGGGCCAGTAGACCTGCAGAGTCATCCCGTTTTCAACGGTCGTGAACCGACGAACGGCACGCTCGCCGGCGGGGCATCGATACTCGTCGTTCCTTGCAACGTAGACGAAGTCCCGCTTGGTGAAGAGCCCCTTCTTCCGTGATGCTGAGGTGAGTGGCTTCGGAACATATGCCGTGATGCCGGCCAGATCGCACGCGCGGATATCCGGACCGCTGAAGTAGCCCCGGTCAGCCAGCACCTTCAGCTTTGGCCTGCCGACCGCGCTCTTCGCCGACAGAGCCATCCTGCTGAGGTGCCCGTGATCGCCGCCGACGTTCGTCACCTCGTGTTCGACGATCAGATGATGCTTCGTATCCACGGCGACCTGAACGTTGTAGCCAACCGTTCCGGTTCGTTTGCCACCACTGGTCATGGAGCGGGAATCCGGGTCGGTAAGCGACAACTGTCTGTCCGGCTCTTTCTTCAACCGCTGCCTGATCTGCTCAAGCTCACGCATCCGCTGGCGTAACAGCGCGATCTTCTCGCACAGGCGCACGGTCTTCACATCGAAACCTGTCGGGCTGGTCCGGCCTGCTGTTTCAATCATGTCGAGATATCGCTGAACGCTTTCCTCAATCTGCTGCTGACGCTTGTCGATCTTGCCCGCCGTGTAGTTTCTGTCACGGCTGTTCACAGCCTTGAACTTGCTGCCGTCAATGGCCACCATGTCGCTAGATAGCAGCTTCAGTCCACGACACAGTTCGACGAAACGACGGCATACGTTGCGAATGGCCGGGCCATTGTCGCGGCGAAAGTCGGCGATCGTCTTGAAGTCTGGCGCCAGACGTCCCGTCAGCCACATCAACTCGACGTTGCGTTGACATTCACGCTCAAGACGCCTGCTAGACGGCACCCGGTTCAAATACCCATAAACGTAGATTCTGAGCATCACGCCTGGATGGTAGGACGGGCGGCCCGTGACTGCGGGCGTGGTACCGTTGAAACCAAGTTCCGCAAGGTCCAGTTCGTCGACGAAAGCATCGATGACCCGGACCGGATTGTCCCGTTCGATGTAGTCATCGACGCATTCGGGAAGTAGTGCGACCTGCTTGCGGTCATCGCCTTCAACGAATCGCTTCATGAGTCACCCGGTCTCAGTGCGTTGATTCAGTCTAGGCGATCAATGCGTTTTCACACAGGCTCGGCCGAATTGAGCCGGACCATCGGACATCGTCTGGCCGGACAAGTTCCGACTTTTACAGCCGGAAGCCGGGAATACATGGTCGTACCCACGGCCTGCTTGCGCTAAGGAATGCGATGGGCCGGGCTCAGGCAGCGGGATTTCCCACTGAGGCCAAAATCGCATCCAAACGGCGCTGATAGCCGTCGATGTCGTGATCCGCGAACGTTAGACCACCCGGCCACCGATTCCCATCCGACAGCACCGAGAATGTGCCGCGATCATCCTTGAGCCAGACTGTCGGAACAGGGGCGCGAGTTTTCCAGCGGAAGTCCAGCCAAGGCCAGCTCGCCCATCCATCGTTACCGGATACGACCGGAGTCAGCCGCTGAAATACTGCGGCGTGCGCGGCGAAGAAATCTGCGGCGATGAACTTCGGTGCGGCGAGCGACGTGACCCGAGGGCAATGGCAACATGCGCCCGCTGATCGAGCAGTACGTCCGGGAAGAAAAGGGCAGGCACAAGGAAAAGGCGTGGCCCAAGTATGGGGAGTACGCCGGCAACGGTTTCCGCAAGGCCAACGTCGCGGCCGTGAAGCCAACCCACGTCAATAATTGGCTGAAAATAAAGTACGCCGGAAAGCTGCATATGCAGCGCGTCATGCGTGCCTTCCTGTCGGGTTTCTTTCAGTGGTGTATCGACAAGGGCAAGATCGATACGAACCCATGCAGGGAAGTGAAGCTCAAGAAGTCGCAAGCGCGTCAGACGTACATCACCGACGCCCACTTCGCGTCAATCCGCGCGGCCATGCTGGAAGTCACCTATGAGCGGGCCGGCAAAGAGGTAACAGCAGGCGTGCCGACCGGGCCGATGATGCAGTGCATGGTCGACCTGTGCTATCTCACCGCGCAGCGATCCACGGAAATCTGCAATCTGCGATGGTCGGACGTTGACCGCAAGGCCGGCGTGATTCATTTCGTGCCGTTCACGACCGAGGATTCGAGCGGCGTGCGCGTGGACTTCAGGATCACGCCCGAGATTGATGCGGTCCTCGCACGAATCCGGGAGATCGACGGGCGCCCGAGCATCGGAGATGCACTGGTCATCCATACGAAGAAAGGCAAACCATACGCAGCCAATACGGTTCTGAAGGCATGGAAAGCGGCAGCCGAGCGCGCCGGCCTGGCATCGCAGCGATACACGATCAAGGACATCCGCGCGAAGGCGCTAACCGATGGCGAGCGGGCCGGCTACGACATCAAGGCACTGCAGATCGCCGCGGCGCACACCGACGAGAAGATGACGGAGACGTACATCAAGACACGGTCGGTGCCCGTCGCCGACATGCGATTGGCGCTGCCGAAAACAGCGCAGAAAGTGTCTAATAACTTCTCTTGAGTCGCCCGCAAAAGCCCGTCGCTTCGTGCCTGTTTTTTGAGCAACGTATTAGACAGGTTCCGCTGCTGACGCAAGCTGGATTTGATTCCAAACGATAGTGCGGTTACTGATTTGGGATCAGAGGATCGTAGGTTCGAATCCTATCGCTCCGACCACGAAATCAAGGGGTTACAAGCCATTGACTTGTAACCCCTTTTTCTCTTGCGACAAACCCGTGGAAGGCTCGACGCCCGCTACTTTCACGGCGTCAATGATCGCCGCGATGGCGAGCGCATCCAGCGTCATCCCGATGTGCCCGACGCCGGACACGAGCGTGACCACCACTCGCGCGCCCGCTTCGTCGAACACCGCAGCGTATTGGTGAGCGTCGAACATCTCGTCGTCGGCGCCGGCGAGCACGCAAAGCGGCTGCGTCACGCCGCGTATGTCCGCGCGATAGTCGTCGTGCGGGCGAAAGTTCCGCATCAAGTTGAACGAGTACTGCGGCGTGAGTTCTTCGCGAACCTCGCGGGCCAGCGCATACGCAATTGTTGGCAGATGATTGAATGCGCGAACCCGAACTGCATTCAGCATCGCGAGCACGACAAGGCGCGGCACGCCGACCGACACCCAGCCGTCGGGCCCGGGACGCGTAGTCGGCGCACGGCGGTGCAGGAACGGCGCGACCAGCACGTACCGCGCGAACAGTTGCTGACGTGCGCCGCCAGCAAAACGCAGCACGAAACCCCCGCCCGCCGAGAAGCCGATCAGCGTTCTTCGCAGCGCGACGAATTCGGCCGGCATTGCAGCAATCAGGTCTTCGAGGTCGTCTTCGAGCTGGCCGATATACGCAATCGTCCCCTTGAGTCCCGAATCGCCATGACCGCGAATGTCCGGCACACACGCTGCGTAGCCCGCAGTGGCGAACGCGCGTGCGAGCGCGTGCAGGCTCGCACTGCTTGCCGACGACCCGTGGATGAGCACGACGCAGCCCTTCGGCGTTCCAATATGCGGCGCATAGGCTCGCCAGGCGAGCGATGCGCCGTCTCGCGCAACATAGCGGCGCAACGCGGGCAGGTCTGAAAAATCGACGCGGCTGAAAGGCGTGTTGACCGACTCGAGCGGCGCGGGCTGCGTCGGACCGCCCTTGACGAGCGCCACGGCCGCAGCAGCAATGGCGGCAATCGGAACGACAGCGGGCAAAGCGAACGCGCCAGGAGCCACGTTAGACCTCGTCTGCGAGATGAGTCGTGATAGACCGTGTGATGAGTGATGCAACGGCTCGGGTCGCGCCGGCAGTGAGAATAGTCGACTCGCCGCACAAAATGATTGTTCTACCAAATTCCGGGCATGGCGAGTGTACTGTGCATCGTTCAGATGAAAAGCGGAACGAAGCTGCCAGACGTCATACTCGTCGCGCTCGATTGCCCTACTGAATACATGTTGTCGGGGTCGGCGGCCTAGTCGAGGCAATCCAATCCGAGTGCGCCATAAATCTGCGATATGTCGGGTAGCACGTTCGCTTCGCCAGCTGGATCCCCGCTTTCGTCGTTCGCGGCGCCGCCGTTAGCGTCGGCCAATGCGGCTGCATAGCCTTGCGGCGAAATCCGCACGGCGTCGTCTTGTGATGACGACTGCGCAAGCGTTGCGGTGCCGTTACGCGTTGGCGAAGCGGCTTCTTCCGCTGGGGTGCGCGTCGTTCCCGCAGTCGCGATGTTGAAGTCAGTTGAGTCATGGGGAAGTTGCGACTGTCCACCGATTTGCATACGCGACTCCTTGTTTGATGTTTTGACGCTTCATTATTGCCCGTTTATTGCCCACCTTGGTCTACGAATACCGCGAAGAAATGCGCGATATTCGTCAGCCCATTGATCGGCACGCACTGCCACAATGTCGGCGATGTGTCGTGCCGCGCCCGCGTCGCCGTCGCAGTTTGCGGACAACGCGCAACAAGAAGCCCATCCCGACTCCGCATGTGGATCAAGTGTCCTCGCCTCACGAATCCAGTCGCTTTTCCGAAGAGGCGAGCGTGAAACGCCCGTCCCGCCGCACGCTGTTCGAAGCGCTTTATCGCGCGCACTATCTGCGAATACACGCGAACATGCCGTATGCACTCGAGCGCGATCGGAACGACGATTACGTGCAGAGCGGAGCGCAGTTCGCGTGGGAGATCTGGCAGGCCGCGTACGCGCACGCAATCGAGCTGGCGGCGCAGGTTTGCGAAAACCGGCAGACGCAGCACTTTCATCAGGATCACAAAGCAGTCTGCCGGATTTGCGCGCGCGATATACGCGCGCTGCGGCCGGATGCGGATCAGGACGTGCAGAAATGAAACGGCGCCGCGGCGCCGTTCGTCTACACGGGGATCGAATTCGTCACACGCGGACAGCTCGCCGCGCGTTCAAGCCGCGCGCGCGGCGCGCGTCATGCCGGCGCGCGCGGGCGGCATGCAAATGCAGCACGCGCAAGGCTTTTGCGCATCGCGCACGTGGCGCACGAAGCGGCCCGAGCAGACCGTGCAGCGCGACAGCGTGAGCAGACCGCCTTCAAAAAAACGCAACAGTGTCCACGCGCGCGTGAAGCTCAGCACGCGTTCCGTTTCAGTGGACTCGCAATGTTCCAGATAAAGGCGATACGCGCGCGTCAGTGCGTCGAGACGGTCGCATTGCGCACGATCCTTCATGAACAGATAGATGTTGTAGAACAGCGACGCATGAATGTTCGGTAGCCACGTGAAATACCAGTCCGCCGAAAACGGCAGCATGCCCTTGGGCGGAGACGCGTTCTTCAACTCGCGATAAAGCCGGATCAAACGATTGCGCGAAAGCGAAAGTTCCTTTTCGAGCACCGGCATGCGCGCGCCCAGCTGGATCAGCTCGATTGCGCGCAGCACCTCGCGCGCTTCTTCGGTCACAGGGCCTTTGTACATGACGGGGTACTCCAGAGGGCAGCCGTTCACTGCGTCGATGGCCAGACGAATGCCTGAATTCGCGGGTGATTATAGAAGCGGGATATCGGGCGTCAAGAATAATATTCTGGAAGATTCGGTAAAAAATAAGAAATGAAAATCTATTTGCTTGCTCAATGAATTTCAATGCGCGCACAGATGGAAAAATAAGGAAAGAACTCGGAAGGATTTCGCAACGCGAGGCGCGATGTTGCAATGAATTTATTACGGCGTTGTGCGCTTTAACCCCATCGGGCGAATGTGCCGTTAAACTGCGTTTTTTTTTCTCATGCGACGCGCGACGTTGCGGCGGCCGGCCTGCACCGAGGCTTTCTCCATCAGTTGCCAATCGATGAATCAGTTCTCTTTCGCTTACTCGTCTTCGTTCGCGCCAGTGCGCAGGCGTTTGCCGGCGAACGCCACCGAACACTCCGGGCGACGTGGCCGCATGACGCTCTCCAGTGCGCCGCGCCGCGCGCTGCTCAAGGGCGCGGTGAGCGTGCTCGCGCTGGGCGGAGCCGGCACGCTGCTGGGCGCGTGCGGCGGGGCGTACACGGGAAGCGACGACGCGTGGGATGCCCCCACGCCGACCATTCGTTCCGTGCCGAATTTTCGGGACGTCGGCGGCGCTGCAACGGGCTATCCGACGAGCGACGGCGCGCATGTACGTCGGGGGGCGATCTATCGCGCCGACGCATTCGCACCCGACGCCACCGATGCGGCGACGCTGGAGCGAATCGGGATCGCGGCTGTCTATGACCTGCGCACGCCCGCGGAGACGGATAGCCTGGCTGGCGGCGTGCCGGTTTCGGCTCGCTACATCGCGCTGAATGCGCTTGGCACGCTTGCGCCGCCGTCGTTCGCCGGCATGAGCGAAGCGGAACTGGGCGACGCGATGCGAGCCCACTGGCGCGAGTTCGTGACAGCCCGCGCGCCATGCGCGGCCTATGGGACGCTGCTCGAACATCTCGCCGACACGCCGGGGCCGCAGATCATCTGCGGCGGAACGGGTGTCGACGTCGTGGGGTGGGCGAGCGCACTGTTGCTGCTGATCGCGAACGTGCCGCTCGAAATCGTCGTGAAGGACTTTCTGCTCACCGACGCGTATCGCTCGACCGGCGTGGATGCCGCCAACGTGGCGCCGCCCGTGCAATCGGACTACCTGCAATCCGCGTTCGACGCGTTACAGGACAACTACGGCGATCTGAACCGCTATCTCACCGTCGGTCTCGGTCTCGCGCCGGTCACCGTGGATCGCCTGCGTGGGCGGCTTGTCGTTTAAGCGGCGCGTGACGCGAAGCGGTCACGGAAATCACGAGGCCGTGTTGCCGCCAGACGCGCGCCATCCCGCATCACGGACGGGGATCGACAGGCAGCGCGATGCGTACGCGCAGCCCGCCTTGCGGGTGATTCGACAACTCGCATCGGCCGCCCTGATTCCGGACGAGTCGCGTCACGATGGCGAGCCCCAGTCCGCAATGGCCTTCGCCGCCGCGCGCCTCGTCGAGACGAACGAACGGTTTGATCGCCGCTGCCACGCGATCGGCGGGAATGCCCGCACCGTGGTCGCGAACGTCGATGATCCACTGTGCGCCTTCGCGGCGCGTCGCAATCTCGACCGGCGGCACGCCGTGCTCGAGGGCGTTGTCGACGAGATTCGACATCAGGCGATCGAGCAGCGTGCGCGGCAGGCGAAACGCAGGGCCCGCACGCAGATCGAGACTGAACAGCGCGTCATTCGTGTCGGCCGCGTCGGAGAAAAACTGCTCGCGCAACAGCACGTTCACTTCGACTTCGGCGCTCGCCTCCGGCTGTTGCCGCGCGAACTCCAGAAACTGCTGGACGATATCGTTGAGCGAATCGATTTCGCGAATCAACTGTTCGCGCTCGCGCTGCGAACCCATCATGCTCGCACGCAGCTTCAATCGCGTGAGGGGCGACTTCAGATCGTGCGCGACGCCGGCGAGCATGATGGCCTGATTGTCGTCGGCTTCGTTCAGCTGCTGCATCATGCCGTTGAACGCCCCGATCAGTTCGCGCAGTTCGCGTGGACCGCGCTGGTCGACAGGCGGGGGACGATGGCCACTGCCGAATTCGCGTGCCGCCTGCGCGACCCGCGATAGCGGGCGTTGCATCTGCCACATCGCGAGGAGCGCGAGAATCACGGAGACGACAAGCATTGCACCGAAGAGCGGCAGCAAGTTGCGCGGCGGCGGCAGATCGACCGGCGCGACGATCCACGTCGGATGGTCCGGGAAGCGCACCCAGAGTGCTTCCCGGTGCTGCATGTCGGCAAGTATCACGGTGCCCGACGGCAGGTCGCGCAGCAACTGCTGGCGCAGATCGGCGAGCGGCTCGCGGCGCGGGACTTCCAGCCGCACATCGGCGGGCATGTTCCAGCTGGGCACGAGATGCACGCGCAGCGCGAGCGCGAGATCGATTTCGTCGGGCGCCGCGGTGACGCGCCCACGGGTCGTCAGGCCGGAGGCGGCGTTGTTCGCCGCGTGCAGCATCAGCAAAAGGCCGCGCTCGAATCCTTCCACTTCGTGGCGGCGCGGCTGCGGCGCGAACACGATGAACCAGCAAGCATGAATGCCGACGAGCAACAGCGCCGACGTGAGCGCCATGCGTCCGAACAGCGTGTTCAGCGGATGGTTCATGCGCCTGCACGATCGGGCCGGAAGCGACGTGGCGTGCGGCCGTGCTCAGCGTGACCGGGACGGCCCGAAAGAGGATCGCGCACGACTGAATCGACGACGACGAGAGCGTGTGAAATCATCGCCGCCCCTTATTGGATGCCGACATCGGTCAGAATCGCGCGCGGTCCCCGCCTGCTTCTCTTGCCCCACATACAGGCGCCGGCTACCTGGGTTCGACTGCGTCTCGCTCGCCGGACGACTGGGCCGCGAGTGCCGGTTTTGCCGAAGCGACGGACGCGCAGTCGAGCCCGTTCGCCGCGGATTCTTTCGCGTGCGGTCCCGCTTCCTTCGCAGCCGTGGTCACGCCATGAGCGAGCGATGCGTCGACGGATGCCATCGACAAGCTCCCAGGTTGCGAGACGGCCGTAGCGTCCGCTGCGGGAAGACGATGGGCGTAAGCCTGCGCGAGGCGCTTTTGGCGCGCGTCGGCAGCGAAGCCGCTCGGCATTTTTTGCAGGTGCAGCGTGGACTTCGTGGAAGGTGCGGGCGCCGCGTTATCGCTCTTCGAAGCGGGCTCGATGCCGTGCATCTGCAGCACGGCGTCTTGCGCGGAAGGCGCGAGGTGCTGATCGACGACGCCGTCTTTCACGCGCTGGACGGTGGCTTCCTTGCCGTGTTTGACGTCGCCTTCGAGTTCGGCGATACGGCGTTCGTACCAGTCCGTCACGCACGCTTTGTCCTTGCAATTGCGCTGTCGCCATTGCCACTGGCTCACCCGGTCGGCTTCGAGCGACGTCGGGTCGGGGCTCGCGTCGAATGCGTTGCGGTAGAGCCCCGCCAGTTTGTCGTCGAGCGCAGACAGCGCAGGGTCGTTGCACACGAGCCGCTCCGACGCCGACGCATTGTGCGGGCACTGGAAGCTCGCCGCGCGTGCGGCAGCGATGCCGGCAAGCGAAGCAAACAGTCCAATGGCAGCCCCGCTCAGGCTGCGGCGAAGGAAGTACGCGCGGCGGATTTTTCGTTCTCGGTTCTTGTTGGACATGGTGGTATTGAAGTGGCAGGTGACGACAGCGCACCTCGACGCGAGGCGGCACGATCAAACGATAGCGCGGCGCTTACTGCTCAAATTCCCGCTCAACGGGCAGATTGCGGCACCGCTTACGAAGCGTTACCTCGCGCATGCGTGCGGCCGCGATGTCCTTACCGCACGAGAGTTCTTTGAAGCAGTGGAAAGTGTCGTTCAACATTGGCCGATGTCCCGGCCATCGTGCAAACCGCGTTGCCCCGATGATGCGTGACGGGTCCTGCCGCGCACGTTTCGCGAGCCGGGCAGCCGATTAACGCATCTGGTATTCGCTTTCATGCCCTATGAAAACGTGTCGCGCTTCCGATGGAGATGCATCGCGAAACCCGGCGCCGCGCTACTGGCAACGCTTGCGCTCAACGGCTGCGCATGGACGCTGATCACTGCCGCGGACGCAACCGGGTCCGTGATTCAGGCTGGTTATGCGGTCGCGTCGAACTACTCTTCACCGAGATTCGTGACGGGACGCCCGGTCGATCTTCCGTCGATCTGCATCGAAAACAATCCGATGGTGACGTCCGCCGACTTCTTGCCGTCGCTGCAACTCGTGCTGGCTCAGCGCGGCGTGAAGTCGGACGTATACGGCGCCGGTGCGGAGCCGGCGAGTTGCCAGGGGCGCCTGATCTATAACGCGTCGATCGAATTCGGCAGGCCGACGTTCAGCGACGAAAGCCGCGCGTATCTATCCACGATCGACATGACCATCTTTGTGCGCAACGAGATCGCCGTGACTGCGCGTTACGAGGTGCACGGTCTCAGCACCGACCGCTATTCGAGTACGGCGGTGAAGCTCAAGGGGCTCGTAAAGAGCATGGTGGTCGACCAGACGCGATTGGGGGGCTCGTTGGCGTCCGCTTCGAGCGGCCAGTGAGCGGGTCATGAAAACGGGCTTTGGCCCGCGATTGGGGAAAGGAATGGTAAGGCGACAGGTCTGTACCGGTCTATCCTCGTCCCTTACGATTTACGCATGGCAAATAACATCTTTCTCGTGGACGACGATCCGGTCGTGCGCGACATTACCGCCGAATATCTGCAGATGCGCGGTTTTTCCGTGACGGCGTTGCCTTCTGCGCATGCGATGCAGGAGCGGTTGCGTTCCGAGCGGCCGCAAGTGGTCGTGCTCGACATCATGATGCCGGACGTGGATGGCATCAGCGCGCTGCGCGCATTGCGCGAAGGCGGCGACGACTTGCCGGTCATCATGCTGACCGCGCGCAACGAAGTGATCGACCGCGTGCTGGGGCTCGAATTCGGCGCAGACGACTACGTCGGCAAGCCGTTCGACCCAGGCGAGCTGGCCGCGCGCATTCGTTCGGTGATGCGCCGTCGCGGCAAGTCGGGCGTCACGGGCGCGCCGGAAAGCAGGGAGTCGTTTCGCTTCGGCCCTTTCGAACTCGATTTCCGTTCGCGCGAACTGTATCGCGACGAAGTCCGCATGCCGTTGCGATCGAGCGAATTCGCGTTTCTGAAACTTTTCGTCAATCACGCGATGACGATTCTTTCGCGGGAACGCATCATCGAGATCGTGTACGGCGAGTCCGGGCGGTATCGCAACCGCAGCCTCGACGTCGCGATCTGGCGTCTGCGGCGGCTGATCGAAACCGATCCGTCCGAGCCGCGCTATCTGCAGACAGTGTGGGGACACGGCTACGTGTTCGTGCCCGATGGCGAGGTGGGATTCGCGGAGCGTGTCGGCGAAGAGGCCATCGCCGATGCGAACGGTACGGATGACGAACTGATCGACGAAGAAGACTGAGCGCCGCGAGGCAAGGTCAGAACGTCAGCACGCTCAGGAACATGCGCTGCAGCCAGCCGACGGTGGTCGCATCGTTGAGCAGACCGTGGCCGACCTGCTCGATGCGCGCATTGGCGATCTTGCCGGACTCCACGTAATTGTCGGCTTCGACATCGTTCGGATTCACGATGCCGGAGAGGCGCAGGCGCTGATGCTCGCCGCTCATCGCAATGACCTTCTCGCCGGACACCACGAGATTGCCCGTAGGCGTCTTGCTGATGACGGTGACGGCGAGCGTGCCCGACATGTCGCTCGACAGCGTATGGCTGCCCGTGCCGTTGAACGATGTCGACGCCGATCCGATGTTGAACAGCCGCGCGAGACGGGCGGCCGCGCTGGTCGATTGATCGGCGGCGGTGGCCGTGATCGAGCTGTCGCGCTTCGCCGACGCGCTCGCGTTGTCGGCGCCGTTATACGTTTCGGAGAGCCGGATCGTGAGCACGTCGCCGATGTGCTGCGCGCGCGGCGTTTCGTAGAGCGAGATCGCGTTTCCCGCCTGATAGATCGAGCCGCTCGTGTTGACGTTCAACGGCGGCTCGCCGAGCGGCGGCGTCATCGGCGTGTCGACGATCGAATCGGGCGACGAGCAGCCGGCGAGCGCGGCGGCCAGTGCCGCGCAAACGACGACGCGCGGCAGCACGATCGAGCGCATCGCGCGCGGCCGGCCGGAAAGTGAGGATTCCGGGTTAATCGTCGTGACGGCGGCGGAGCAGGTGAAAAAGAGGTTCATCGGATTCGTTCGTGGCTCGAGGAGGACCGGTTGGCGCGGCTTGTTCAACCTTCGTCGAACTGGCTGACCTTTAGCGTGCTGTCTTTGGATCTGGCGCCCGGCGCGGCGGATTTCAGCAGGTAGGTGAGCGTGGCGCGGCGGCTCTCGGGAAAGAGACAGATCGTGATCGTGCTCGACGCGTTTTCCCAGACGAAAAGCGGCAGCGACGGCGTGCCCTGCATATGCGGCGGGCCGTAGTGCGACGCGAACAGGTCGCGCAGGTCGAAGGCCGTCGTGTCGTCCACGACGAAGGACATTTCATAGAGGCGAAGCGGGTCGAGCGGCGTCGCGTGCGTGAAGCGCAGGACATGCTCGGCGGCGGGCGCGCCATCCACCACGGCGCGCGACGGCGCCCAGCCTTGTGCCGTGCGATGCGCCCAGCGGCAGGCGATCGTGAGACTCGCATCGCTCTTGACCATCATGCCGATGTCGCTGCCGGCCATGTCGGTTTCGCACAGCAGTTCGCTGTCGTGCGGCGTCGCGCGCACCATGGCCGGCTCGCGCAGCGCGGCGAGCGTGATGCCGAGCGGAATGCCGCGAAACGCAAACGGCGCATCGTCCGGCCTGGCGGCGCGCTCGCTCGCCGTCCGGCGCTTGATGCGTGCGGGCGCCGGACGCTTCGCGGCCATGGCCGGGCTTGCCATGGCCATGGCCGCGGGCGCTGAGGTGCTCGCCACCGGAAGCGCGCGCGCGCTGCCTTCGACGGATGCCGCCGCGTGTGCGGACAGCGGCGGTGCGGTGCTGCACGCAGCGCCGACAACGACAGCAATCAACGACGCCCGCTTCATCGGTGGACCTCCATCAGTCGAGCGCGTCGGCGCACGCGTCGAACGGCACGGCGGCCGGGTGGCCGACCACGGGCAGGATCTTCAGCGTCGCCGACGCGACCCGGCACGGAAAAGCCGCCGCCGCACAGCCGTCGAGCGGCAGCGTGAGACACGCGAACGTCAGGGCCGACACGGCTCGCACCGCAAGCGACGACGAGCACCACGACGATTGCGACCGCAGGCGGCGCAGGCGCGTGCGCTGCGTCGCCTCCCGCGACGGCGAAGTCGTCATGCGGTGGTGTCGACGTTGTGGCCGAGCGGACCCACGGGCGACGAAGGGATCACGGTTTTCGGCTGCGGAAATGCGTTGCTGCCGGTGCTGGAATTCCTGCTGTTGCGGCTTTCGTTCGACGTCGTCAGCGACGACTTGGGCGGTGCATTGTTCGAGCCGATAGGGCTGGTCATGATGGCCTCCTTGGCGCAATGAGAAGAAGGGAGCGCGCGGGGAAGGGGACGCGCCCCCGCGTTGCGCCGATCGGAGCAATCGGCGCGCGGCGACGCAAATCTTCGCTTTCAGGCGGTCTGCGTGAAGCGGGAATCAGCGGGGGCTTTAAAAAACGGCTTACCAGTTCTTGCAGGGGGGCTACGAACTCGCAAGATCGCGTACTGACGAGGGGGGAGTTCGGGCGGAGAGGCGAAGAATACAAGCAGGCCGCCCCGGGCGCCGACCGGGGTCGCAGCCTGCAGAACAAACGGTGATGGCGCGCTCGGCCCGGGTCAGCGGCCGGTGTGATCCGCGTGACCCGTCACGCGCTCCCAGCCGTGTCGCACGGCGGCCTTGAAGCGTTCCCAGCCGCTTTCCGGATAGCGCGACTCCCAGTCGTCGCGCGCACTCGACTCGACGCGTTGCCAGTCATCGCCGCTATAACGTTCGTCTTGACCCAGCGTCGCGCCATGTCGATAAGCGGTGCGGTATTCGTCGAATGACGTGCCCGTGCCCGCATAGTTGGCGTCGTAGTCCTTGCGATATTCGGTGTCGTACGGGTCGTCGTCCAGCGGCGCGCCGAGGATGGGGTCGCCGCTGAGGCCGGCGTCGGATGCGCTATCCGACAGTGACGGCTGAGACGCCGGCGACGAATTCGTCTCGCCCGTGCGCGGGCGCGTCGTGACCTGCTGCATGCCGCCGACCGTATTCATGCTTTGGTCTGCAGAAGAACCGGCCTGCTGTCGGGCTTCGGTCGCGGCAAGACTGTCGCCGGAAGAGGAAGGCGAAGATGAAAGCGAGGGTGGGGATGAAGCGCTCGCCGCGTCGTCGCGGCCCGCTTGAGGCGTCGCACCGTTGCGCCACTCCTTGCTGCGATCTTCGATGTCGGCGGCTCCGGTGCGGCGCATCGCGTCGCGAGCCAGATCGACCTGCATTTCGGAGACATCGGCGCTGACGAGCGCGCCGCCGCGACGGATGAATTCCCGGTAATCCTCGGTCTCGGGCGGGTATTCGCCGCGCTTGAAGAGCCTCGCGAACAGGTGTTCGAGCTGGTCGAACACCGGCTGATGACGAGGCACGCCGCCACTGCCCGGCGCATAGACGCGCGGGCCCTTTTCGGCCGGGGCGTCGACCGACAGGGAGTAAACGGCGATATCGGCTTGCGCGACGCCCACTTCGGCTAGCGCGCGCTGTGCGGAACAGGCATCCTCGTAGCTGTCGTAGACGCCTAACACGGTTTGTCTCATGACTGTCTCCCATCGCTTTCGGGCTTGCGGCGGTTTCGCCACGTGCGAGAGAAGGGCGCAACGGGCGTACCCGATTGAGGAAAGGGCCGGGCGACGCGAGAAGAGGCTAAGCGTTATTCCCTGCAATTCGCTTGCCTTTTCCTTCAGGCATCACGGTATTCACCGGCCAGCCGTTGCGGGGGTGATCTATTGAGCTTTCGACAGATGATTTTCCCGGCAGGAACGATGCGCGCCGAATTATTTTCATCGGCGACTGGCCGCACGGCCCGGTTTTTCATGGTTTAGACTCTGTCTACTGTCCGAAGAGTGAAGTGCGCTCGGCCGTCATTGACTTTCAAATGAGGGAACAAATGCGGCACGGTTTCAATGATATGACTGATGTTCTATCGAACATAAAATCCGCGCTCAAGCTGACAGATTTGCAGGAGCAAATGACTGCGCTTAGCCGGTTCTATTACCGCGTTGAACCATCCAGATTTGAAAAATTGGATCCGTTCGGCGCGAGTTATAAAGAAAGAGTGCTTGGCGTTTATGGCGAAATTTCCAGAAACAGCACCTATGATGCGGCTGTCATGGAAAAAAATGACGCGTTGGACGACGTCGACATTTCAACCTGTCCTTTTCCCTACCGGTTCAAGGACAGCAGATCCGTTGGCGAGCATTTGATGTGTTATGGCTGGATTCTCAGGGTCCTCGATGTAAGGAATGGCGCGGACACGCTCGAATATGGGGCTGGAGAGGGGCAGCTGGCGATGCATCTCGCCCGCATGGGATGCAACGTTCACGCGATCGATATTGAGCCCAGATTTCTGGAGGCAATAAGGAAACAATGCGACGCAATTGGCATCCAGATTCAGATGCGAACGGGAAAATTCGGCGACGGGTTCGACGGAAAGAAATTCGATCGCGTGATGTTCTTCGAGGCATTCCATCATTGCTTCGAACACCTGGACGCGTTGATGCGCATTCGGGAGCTTCTTAAACCGGAAGGTTTTATCAGCTTTTCGGGCGAGCCCATCATGCCCGACAACTCACCAGACCTTGAAGTGCTGCCTTATCCGTGGGGGCTCCGTCTCGACGGCGAGTCGGTCCGCTCGATCGCCGAGTTCGGCTGGATGGAACTCGGCTACTCCGAAGGCTACTTCGTTGAGCTGCTTGCCCGGGCCGGCTATTCGACTGAAGTGATGAGGTGCCCGGGGGCCTGGCGCGCGGACACCTACATAGGCCGTCCGTTCGATACACGGTATCCGGTTGAACGGAACACGCTGATCCGCGTATACAGCGGCGACGCAGGATGGTATGACAGCGAAGGCACGCATCGGTGGACAAATGGTCATGCCCTTTTCCCGCTGCCGCACCTTGGACATCGCAAGGTCAAGGTGGGTCTGTCCAATCTGGGACCGGGAAGGACGTGCGTTGCCATCTCGTGCCAGGACAGAAGCAGCGAACGGCGTATCGCTTCAGGGGAAACGACATTCATGACGATTGATTTGCCCGACCAGCCGGGCAATCTCCATATTGACTCGGATACTTTCCAGCCGTCCGTGGTTTCGCAAGGATCGTCCGACACGCGTGTTCTCGGCGTGGCCGTCAATTCGATCGAGTTCCTGATGTAGCCGGAACTCATTCCCATCGAGCCAAGCCCCGGTGTGAGCGGGGCTTTTCATTTTCCGCTCGTGGGAAATGGGCCATGAGATCCGCTGATTCGACTGGCGCCGACGAGCGCTACTTGCCAGCGGATGACCATAACCCGCCCCCAGGCGCGCAACATGCGGCTCATCGGGCCTGGGACGCGGTATGACCGACCGGACCGGATTGTTCAGACACACGAGGAGACGCGCAGTGAACCTGATCCTCTGGCGCCACGCCGAAGCCGAAGACAACGCCGCGAACGATCTCGCCCGCCAGCTGACGACCAAAGGCCGCAAGCAGGCGCAGCGGGTCGCGAAGTGGTTGCGCACGCGCGTCGGCGACGACGCGGTGATTCTCGCGAGCCCCGCCGCCCGCACGATCCAGACCGCGGAAGCGCTGACCGACCAGTATCGCGTCGTGCGCGATCTCGCGCCCGGCGCGAGCGCCCGGCAGGTGCTGGCGGCGGCCGGCTGGCCGCACGGCTTGGGGCCGACCGTCGTCGTGGTCGGGCACCAGCCGACGCTCGGCGAAGTCGCGTCGCAACTGCTGGACGGCGACCCCGAGCGCAGCCTGCCGATGAAGAAGGGCGCGCTGTTGTGGTTCGCGAGCCGCGAGTCCCACGGGAATCAACCCGGCGAGGAGGAGGCGGCGATGCTGATCGCCGCGATGTCGCCCGACATGGTGTGATCTTCCCAGGTCTGCCCAAAATACTGTATAAATATACAGTACCCTACGTCGTGTACGACGTGGGCTGACATTTAATTCGTACCCATTTAATTCGCACCCAATTCGTACCCTCATTTCATGCCCCGTTTCGGTGGGGACGGCACGCTATTCCTTTTTCAACGAGCGCGATCATGGCGGCGGCTATTCCTGCGACCACGCTGGCCCCCTGGCTGCAAAGCCGGGTATGGCAGGGCGACCAGCTCGCCCATGCGGGAGCCCGCGCGGTGTCGAGCGGCTATCCCGATCTCGACGCGCGGCTGCCGGGCGCCGGCTGGCCCGCCGGCAGTCTGACAGAACTGCTGGTCGAGCACGGCGGCATCGGCGAAATGCGTCTGTTGGCGCCCGCGCTGAAGGCGCTGACGGCGGCGCAGGCCGGCTCGCCGTCCGGCTCTTCGTCCGGCCTGCATGCGCTGCTGGTCGCGCCGCCGTGGCAGCCGTATGCGTATGCGCTGCACGCATGGGGAATCGCGCTCGACCGCGTGGTGTGGGTTCGCGCGCGCGACGACGAAGCGCCGTGGGTCGCCGAGCAGGCGCTGAAGCAGGACGGCATCGGCGCGGTGCTGGTCTGGCTGCCGAAGGCGCGTGCGGATGCGGTTCGGCGTCTGCAGGTCGTCGCGCAGGATTCGCGCGCGCTCGCGTTCCTGATCCGGCCGCCGGCCGCGCGCAGCCAGTCGTCGCCGGCGCCGCTGCGCATGGTCTGCACGCCGGTGCCGCCGCCCGCCGACAGCACGATCAGCCGCCGACGGTGGATGGAGCGCACGGCGCTGTCCGTCGATATTTTCAAGCGTCGTGGGCCGCCGCTCGCCCAGCCGCTCAACGTCATGTTGCCGCTGCAGGAAGCGGTGCTGCCGGACCCGGCCGCATCGTCTTCCGCGCAGACGCAGTCTGGGATCAATCATGTTGTGGATCGCCGTCACCTTGCCGCTATTGCCGCTGGAGGCCGTGAGGCCGCCGGTGCTGCCTTCGATGTCGTCGCCGGCCTCGCCGGCAAGAAGCACGTGTCCGTCTGACGGAGTCGCCACCCGCGACAGCGAGCCGCCGCCCGCGCCGCGCTGCCATGCGCTGGCCGATTCGACGCGCGTGCTGATCCCCGATCTGGACGCGTTTCGTCTCGGCGTGAGCGCAGGCTGCACGTGCTCGCATGCGCTCGCGCTCGCGCCGGACCTCGTGCTGCTGGGCCCCGATCCCGTTCGCGAGACGAAAGCGTTCGACGCACTGGCGCTCGCGCTGCTCGCGTATACGCCGAAGGTGTCGCTCGCGCCGCCGCACACGCTGTTGCTGGAGGTCGGCTCCGGGCTGCGCCTGTTCGGCGGCTTGCGCGCGCTGCTCGCGAAAGTCGCGGCGACCGTCGCCGATTGCGGGCATGTCGCGCGGATCGCGTGCGCGCCGACGGCCTCTGGCGCGTGGCTGCTCGCGCAGTCGCGCGCGACGCGCGGGCCGCGCCGCTTTCATGTGATGCAGGACAAGACGCTGTCGCGCGTGCTCGACGCGCTGCCGGTGTCGCTCGCGCCGTTCGCCGCGCAGCACGAGCACGCGCTGACGCAGATCGGCTGCGCGACGCTCGGCGACCTGCGGCGCCTGCCGCGCGCGGGCGTCGTGCGGCGCTTCGGCGACGGCGTGCTGACGTGGCTCGCGCAGGCGTACGGCGAGCATCCGGACCCGCGCGATTGGTTTTGCGCGCCGCCGTCGTTCGAGGCGGCGCTCGAATTGCAGGCGCGCGTCGACAGCGCGGACGCGCTGCTGTTCGCGGCGCGCCGGCTCGTGCTGCAACTGGCCGGCTGGCTCGCCGCGCAGCATGCGGCGGTGAGCGGGTTCGAACTGCGCCTGGAACACGAGCTGGCGTCGCGGCATGCGCCGCGCACATCGAGCCTCGGCGTGAGCTGGGCGTCGCCGTCGCGCGACGCCGGGCATCTGCTGTGGCTGTTGCGCGAGAAGCTGAATCAGACCGAACTGGCCGCGCCGGTGATCGGCATGAAGCTCGTCGCGTCGGACGTGCGCGAATACGCGGCGCCGTCCGACACGCTGTTTCCGCTGCCGGAGGCGTCGGATACGTCGCTCGCGCAATTGTTCGAGCGTATCGGCGCGCGGCTTGGCGAGCAGAACGTGCTGCAACTGTCGCTCGGCGACGATCATCGGCCCGAGCACGCGACGCACGTCGAGGCGTGGCGCGCGCAGACGCGGCGCAGCCGCGGCGGCAAGGCGCGCGGCGAAGCCGGTGCGGCCGGCGGACGCCGCAAGCCGCCGAAGGCGGACGCGTCGGGGCAATCGGCGGCCGCTTCCAGCGACGCGCCGCCCGCCCAGGCGGCCCTCGATCTGCCCGATGCGCCGCTGCCGGCGCAGCCGCGTCCGGTCTGGCTGCTCGAGCGTCCGCTGAAGCTCGCGATGCGCGGCGACCGGCCGGTCTACCGGCGGGTGCTGAAGACGCTGTCGCGCCCCGAGCGCATCGAGGCCGGCTGGTGGGACGGCGACGGCGTCGGACGCGACTACTACGTCGCCGCCGACGACCAGGGCCGCATGTTCTGGGTGTACCGCGAGCGCATCGGCGGGCAGTGGTATCTGCAGGGACTCTTCGGCTAAACGGGATGTCTGCGTTCGATCTGCTCCGAGGCGCGGGTGCCGGCGCGCCGCGATCGTCGTTCGGCGGCGGCCTGCCCGACTATGCGGAGCTGCACTGCCTGACGAATTTCACGTTCCTGCGCGGCGCGTCGCATCCGGGCGAGCTGGTCGAGCAGGCGATCGCGCACGGTTACCGCGCGCTCGCGGTGACCGACGAATGCTCGCTTGCCGGCGTCGTGCGCGCGCACACCGCGCTCAAGGAACTCGAAGAGGAACGCAAAAAAGCGCATCGACAGGCGCTCGACGCGGCGCGCGAGCAGGGCGGTGAGCAGGACGGTGAGCAGGACGGCGAACAGGACGGCAAACAGGACGGCAAACAGGACGGCGAACAGGACGGCGAGCAGGACGGCGAACAGGACGGCGAACAGGACGGCAAACAAGGTGGCAAACAACGCGGTGAACAGCGCGGCAAGGCAGAAGCGGCCCTTGCCGCGCCCGCACCGCCCACACCGCCCGCACCGCTTTCCCCCGCGCTGCATCTGCTGATCGGCAGCGAGCTGAATCTGACCGATGAGGATGGCGAACCGTTCTGCACGCTGGTCGCGCTCGCGATGAACCGCAACGGTTACGGCAACCTGTGCGAGCTGATCACGCTCGCGCGCTCGCGGGCGGCGAAGGGCAGCTATCGGCTGCATCCCGGCGACTTCACCGCGCCGCAGGCGGGCTTCGAGCATCTGGCGCATCTGCGCGATTGCGTGCTGCTGCTGGTGCCGCAGCGCGCGGCGACGTTCGCGAGGACGCTCGCCTGCGCGCGCTGGCTCGCGGGCTTCGCCGCGGAGCGCGCGTGGCTCGCGCTCGAACTCTGGCAGGGCGGCAACGACGAAACGCAGATCGACGCGCTGCGCGCGATCGCACAGGAGAGCGGCCTGCCGCTCGTCGCGGCCGGCGGCGTGCTGATGCATGCGCGCTCGCGCAAGCCGCTGCAGGACACGTTGAGCGCGATCCGCCTCGGCCGGCCGCTCGCCGCGTGCGGCCGCGCGCTGACGCCGAACGCCGAGCGGCATCTGCGCTCGCGGGTGCGGCTCGCGTCGCTGTATCCGTCCGATACGCTGCGCGAGACGCTCGAAGTCGCGCGCCGCTGCACGTTCTCGCTCGACGAGCTTGCGTACGAGTATCCGGAGGAACTCGTGCCGCACGGCGAGACGCCGGCCACGTGGCTGCGCAAGCTCGTGATGCAGGGCGCGGCCGAGCGCTGGCCCGACGGCCTGAACGAAAAGCGGGAACAGCAGATCGGCAAGGAACTCGACATCATCGCGGAGCTCAGGTACGAGAAGTACTTCCTGACCGTGCACGACATCGTGCGCTTCGCGCGCAGCCAGGGGATTCTGTGCCAGGGGCGCGGGTCCGCCGCGAATTCGGTGATCTGCTATTGCCTGATGATCACCGAGATCGATCCGGTGCGGATGAACATGCTCGTCGAGCGGTTCATCTCGCGCGCGCGCAACGAGCCGCCCGACATCGACGTCGACTTCGAGCATCAGCGCCGGGAAGAGGTCATTCAGTACATCTACCGTAAATACGGCAATCGCCGCGCGGCGCTCGCGGCGACGCTGATCACCTACCGCACGCGCAGCGCGGTGAAGGAAGTCGGCAAGGCGCTCGGGCTCGACGCGGCGTTGATCGAGCGGATCGGCAGCGCGCAGCAGTGGTGGGACGGACCCGATGCGGTCGCGCGCCATCTGGAGGAGGCGGGCTTTGCGCCCGACTCGCACGTGACCCGGCATCTGGTGCGGCTCACGCGCGAGCTGCGCGGCTTTCCGCGGCATCTGTCGCAGCACGTCGGCGGCTTCGTGATCGCGAAGGACAAGCTGTCGCGACTCGTGCCGATCGAGCCCGCGACGATGGCGGACCGCTACGTGATCGAGTGGGACAAGGACGACATCGACGCGCTGCGTCTTCTGAAGGTCGACGTGCTCGCGCTCGGCATGCTGTCCGCGATCCGGCGTTCGCTCGAATTCGTCGCGCTGCGGCGCGGGCTGCCGCGGTTTCGCGTGCAGGACATTCCGCTCGAAGACCCGGCCGTCTACGAGATGTGCTGCCACGCGGACACGGTCGGCGTGTTCCAGATCGAGTCGCGTGCGCAGCAGAGCATGCTGCCGCGTCTGCGTCCGCGCGCGTATTACGACCTCGTGATCGAAGTCGCGATCGTGCGGCCCGGACCGATCCAGGGCGGGATGGTGCATCCGTATCTGCGGCGCAAGCAGGGGCTCGAGGAAGTCGAATATGCGAAGCCGGATTTGCGGAAGGTGCTGGAGCGCACGCTCGGCGTGCCGATCTTCCAGGAGCAGGTGATGCATCTCGCGATGGTCGCCGCCGATTACACCGGCGAGGAAGCGGACAAGCTGCGCCGCGCGATGGCCGCGTGGCGGCGCAATGGCGATCTGCGTCCGTATCAGGCGGACCTGACGCGCCGGATGCTCGCGAAGGGCTACGAGCAGGAGTTCGCCGATCGCATCTGCCAGCAGATCGAGGGTTTCGGCGACTACGGCTTCCCCGAGAGCCACGCGGCGAGTTTCGCGCTGCTCGTCTATAACAGCGCGTGGATCAAGCGCTACGAGCCCGCCGCGTTTCTCGCGGGCCTGTTGAACAGCCAGCCGCTCGGCTTTTATTCGCCGTCGCAACTGGTGCAGGACGCGAAACGGCATGGCGTGAAGGTGCTCGCGCCGGACATCGCGGCAAGCGACTGGGAATCGACGCTCGAAGCGGCGGGCACTCCCGGGATGCGCTTCGACGCCGACGCGGCCCGTGCGCGCCGGGCCGGCGCCGCCCGGTGGATGCAGCGGCTGCGCGCGGCGCTGCCCGCGCCGAAGCCGCATCTCGCGACGAACATGCGGCGCATCCTGCGCGCGCGCATCCGGATGCGGCCGCGTCATTACGGCCGCGGCGGTCCGGCGGTGCGGCTCGGCTTCAGCCTGATCAAAGGGTTTTCGGAAGACGCGGCGAGGCGCGTCATGCAGGCGCGCGCGTTCGCGCCGTTCGCCGACGTCGACGATCTCGCGCGGCGCGCGGCGCTGACGCGCCGGGAAATGGAGGCGCTCGCGGCGGCGAACGCGCTCGCGAGCATCGCCGGGCATCGGCGCGAGGCATGGTGGGCCGTGACCGCGCAGCACGCGGTGCCGGCGCTGCTGCGCGACGCGCCGGTTGCGGAAGCGCCGATCGCGTTGCCGCGCGCGACGGAAGGCGCGGAGATCGTCGCCGACTATGCGAGCCTGCGTCTCACGCTGAACCGGCATCCGCTCGAACTGTTGCGGCCGGGTCTCGCGAAGCAGCGCTTCAAGACGGCGGCGCAACTGGCGAAGTGCCGGCACGGCGCGCTCGCGCGGGTCTGCGGGATTGTCACCGTGCGGCAGCGGCCGGGGACCGCGAACGGCACGATCTTCGTGTCGCTCGAAGACGAGACCGGCTCGATCAACGTGATCGTGCGCGAGGCGCTCGTCGAAGCGCAGCGCAAGGAATTGCTGGGCTCGCAGCTGATGGCGGTCGCCGGCGTCGTGCAGCGCGAAGGCGAGGTCGTGCACATCGTCGCGCATCGGCTGGAGGATCACAGCCGGCTATTGGGACGACTCGCGACGCAAGCGCGGAATTTTCATTGAGCGGGCCGAGGCTCGGCCCGGTTGTGTTTCAGCGCGCGGCGGCGATGTCGCCGCGCCACGGGAACGCGTCGAGCACCGCGCGGATGCCGGCGTCGAACGGCGTGGGCCGACCGATGCCGAGCGCTTCGAGCCGGCTCGCGTCGAGATGGCAGTCGCGCGGACGCGGCGTCGCATCGGCGGGCGACGTCTGCGCGACGAGGCGCGCGCTCAAACCGAGCGCGGCCGCGAGCCGTTGCGCGATGTCGTGCTTGGTCATCGGCTCGTCGCCGGACCACTGCGCGATGCCGCAGACCGGGTTTCCCTGCGCGCGCCGCGCGAGCAGTTCGCGGATCACGCACGCGACGTCCGGCGTGAAAGTCGGATAGCGGGTCGCGTACGCGTCCATCACGGCCGGCTTCGCGCCGTCGCGCGCGGACGCCGCGATCGCCGGCACGAGGCTCGTCACCGCCGACTCGCGCCAGTCGACGATCGGCCCGTACAGCAGCGGCAGACGCAGCACGAGGCCGGCGTCGGTGGCGTCGAAGAGCGCCCGTTCGCCTTCGAGCTTGCTGCGGCCATACGCGTTGAGCGGATTCGGCGCGTCGTCGCAACGATACGGCGGGTCGGTGCCGTCGAACACGTAATCCGTCGAGATCGACAGCACCCACGCACCGTGCCGCCGCGCGGCCGTCGCGATGGTGCGCACCGCGTCGACATTGAGCGCGCGGGCCGCCTGCGGGTCCTGCTCGCAGACGTCCGGCCGGCGCTCGGCGGCGGCGATCACGATCGCATCGGGCGCCTCGCGGTCGATGTAACGCGCGACGGCGTGCGCGTCGCGGATGTCGAGCGGCGTCCGATGCGGCGCAGCGCGCCGGAACGCGGTCTGCGCGACCTGCCAGCCGCTCGTCGCGGCCAGCTCGTCGACGAGCGCCCGTCCGAGCAGCCCGGACGCGCCGATCACCGCGACCTTGAACATCGGCGGGCGGCTTACGCGCCGACGGTGCCGACGACCGTATAGCCGGCGTCGTCGATCGCGGCCTTCAGCGCGTCGGCGGACTGGTTCGACTGGACGCTCACGCGGCCGGCCTGCAGATCGACCTGGACCTGTGCGGCGGCGTCGCGTTCGTGGATCGCGCGCGTGACGGCGGCCACGCAGTGCTGGCAGGTCATGCCTTCGACGTTGAACTGGATCATTGCTGGGTTTCCTTCGAGAGTAAGGGACTGGCCGCGCCGCCTGCGCTGCACGGTTCGGCGGCGGGCAGAGCCCGATTATGCCTGCCGGCATCCGGCGAGGCGCTGGACCTTCCCATTATGGGAAGGTGTACGATCACAGCTTTCAGTGCATCGACGGGAGCAGCACGATGAACATCGGCGAAGCGGCGCGCGAATCGGGCGTCACCGCGAAAATGATCCGTTATTACGAAAGCGTCGGCCTTCTCGCGCCGAAGGGGCGCAGCGCGTCCGGCTACCGCGTCTACGGCTCGGACGAGGTGCATTCGCTGCGCTTCATCCGCCAGGCGCGGCGGCTCGGCTTCCTGGTCGAGGACATCCGGCGCCTGCTCGCGCTGTGGCACGACCGCACGCGAGCGAGCGCCGAAGTGAAGGCGATCGCGCTCGAGCACGTGACCGAGCTGGATCAGCGGATCGCCGAACTCACGCAGATGCGCGACACGCTCGCGCATCTCGCGTCGCACTGTCACGGTGACGACCGACCGGACTGCCCGATCATCGAGCGTCTCGCCGATCCCGTGCCGGTCGGGGAATGCGAGCACGCGGCCCACGCGTGACGGCGCGCGCCATTCCAGAATGGAATGCATCGGATGCGAGCAATTCACTGGAAAACGGCCCCTGCGACGGTATAATCAGCGTTATCCCTAGTTAGGGAAATCCCTGACCCAAATCCGCCCGGGGATCGTTGTGTGTCCTTGGAGAGCTCCATCATGTTTGCGTACCTTCTGGAAAAGCTGAGCAACTGGCTCGAAACCGCCGAACTGCGTCGTCGCGAGGCATGGCTGTCGTCGTCGACGGACATCCGCCAACTCGAACAGCGTCTGCGCTCGCTCGAAACGAACGGCTACTCGCGCTAATCCCGCTCACGCCGTCGTTTCACCGCCAGCCCCGCCAACGCGGGGCTTTGTCGTTTCTGGCGCCCGTTGCCGACCGCACAGGAAAAGTCTGAAGCTTGCCACCGCGGTAAGGTAAAGTGTTTTTTGCGACAAGCCGTCCGACCGACGACGGCATGTCCTGTGACATTCGCCATATTCGCCACGGGGGCCCGCCGATGATTCCGATTCGCGTATTCGATGTCGCCGCGCTTGCTGCGTCGGCGGCCGTCTTCGCCGTGATGCCGACGCCGGCCCACGCGGAGTATCGCCAGCCGCTCGTGCTCGACACGCAGACCGGGATTCACGACGGGCAGCGAGGGATGTGGCTGCAGAACGCGCCGTTGGGGGGGCCGCCGATGGTCCACGCGCAAAGTCCCGCCCGTCCGGCCGAACTCGCACCGGAAAACCCGCCGGTGGTGATCGTCGAGCCGACCGTGCAGATACCCGGCGCGAGCGGCTCGTCGAAGCCGTCGTCAGTTCCGTCCGGGACGTCTGGCGTGCGGCCGGGGACCAGGCCCGCCGCACCGTCCGTCATGCAGTCGGGAAGGCAGTAAGCGCAACGCTTTGCGCGGCGCGTCAGTCGCCGCGATATTCGAGCTTGAACTGCGCGGCCTTGTCTTCGCCGAGCACCTTCACGAGCCACGGCAGCGTTTCCTTCAGCGTCGCGGCGAGCGTGTACGGCGGATTCAGAATGAACATCCCGCTGCCGAAGAGCCCGAAGCCGTCCGACGGCGGCTCGCTGACCGTCAGCGACACATGCAGCCAGTTCTTCTGCTGCAGGCGCTTGAGCTGCTCCGGAAAGCGTTGCGATTCCGGCCGCGTGACCTGCGGATACCAGATCGCATACGTGCCCGTCGCGAAGCGCTTCAGGCTCTCTTCGGCGCACGTGAGCGTGCGCGCGTAGTCGCGTTTGTCCTCGTACGACGGATCGATCAGCACCAGCGCGCGACGCGGCGGCGGAGGCAGCAGCGCCTTGATGCCTTCGAAGCCGTCGCCCGCGTACAGCATCACGCGCCGGCCGGCGTCGTGAAAGCGCTGGCGCAGCACTTCGATCTCGGTGCTGTGCAGCTCGAAAAGGCGCATCCGGTCCTGCTCGCGCATCAGGCGCCACGCGAGATACGGCGAGCCCGGATAGAAACGCAGTTCGCCGTCGGCGTTCAGCGCGGCGACTTCGTCGACGTACTCGGCGAGCGCGGGCGGCAGATCGGTGCGGCCCCACAGGCGGCCGATGCCGGTTTCGAACTCGGCCGTTTTCGTCGCGTAGCCTTCGCGCAGTGCGTACGCGCCGGCGCCCGCGTGCGTGTCGATGTACCAGTACGCCTTGTCCTTGTTGCCGAGATAGCGCAGCAGCTGCACGACGACGGTGTGCTTCAGGACGTCGGCATGATTGCCTGCGTGAAAGGCGTGGCGATAGCTCAGCATGATGGGCGGATCGGGGAATCGGAATGAACGGTTCGCGATGCTGTGGGCTCGCGGGGAGCGCCGCATCGCGAAGCTGCTTGAGGTCGCGCGTCGATCGCGCGGAAGGTGCGTATTGTACGCGACGACGGGTACGCGCCGACCGGCAAGCGCCGGCAGGCGAGGAAGGGAGCCATGCGCGCGGCGCCAGCCGGAAAGAGGCCGCCGCCGCGCGCTTCGCCGCGGGTGAACCGCAGGCGTCAGTTGTACGCGTCGCCGACCACGGCTTCGATCTGCGCCTTGATTTCCGGCGTGATCTTCGCGGCAATTTCCGCGGCGCGCATGTTCTCGTGGATCTGCGCGATCGACGACGCGCCGGTGATCACCGTGCTGACGTTCGGATTCTTCAGGATCCACGCGATCGCCAGTTGTCCGACCGTGCAGCCGAGCGACGCCGCGATCTGCGCGAGCTGGCCGACGATCTCGTTCTTGTGCGCGTCGGTCAGCGCGCCGCGCAGCCAGTCATAGCCTTCCAGCTGCGCGCGGCTGCCAGGCGGGATGCCCCCGCGATACTTGCCGGTCAACAGGCCCGACGCGAGCGGGCTCCACGTGGTCAGACCGAGGCCGAAGTCCTCGTAAAGCCGCCGATATTCGTCTTCGACGCGGCGACGGTGGAACAGGTTGTACTGCGGCTGCTCCATCACCGGCTTGTGCAGATGGTGCCGCTCCGCGATCTCCCACGCGGCGCGGATCTCGTCGGCGCTCCATTCGGACGTGCCCCAGTACAGCGCCTTGCCGCGAGCGATCATGTCGCTCATCGCCCAGACCGTTTCCTCGATCGGCGTCGCCGGATCGGGCCGGTGGCAGAACACGAGGTCGACGTAATCGAGCTGGAACCGCTGCAGCGATCCGTCGATCGCGTTCAGCAGATACTTGCGGTTCAGCGTGTGGAACTGGTTGGGCCCCTCGTTCAAGCCCCAGAAGAACTTCGTCGACACGACATAGCTGACGCGCGACCAGCCGAGGTCTTTCAGCGCCTGGCCCATGATCACTTCCGACTGGCCGTGCGCATAGCCCTCGGCGTTGTCGAAGAAGTTGACGCCCGCGTCGCGCGCGGCCGCGAGCGACTCCTTCGCGGCGTTGCGATCCACCTGCGCGCCGTACGTCACCCACGAGCCAATGGACAGTTCGCTTACCTGCAGGCCGGAACGGCCCAGTCGCCGATAGTTCATACATGTCTCCTCGATGTGTCCTCGATGCGAAGCCAGATGTTACCGCTAACCTCCGCGCTTGTCGCTCGCGCCGTTCATGCGAAATCGCAAGGGCTTCATGCACAATAGCGCGGCTGGCCATTCCATTTCCGTCTATCGCAAGGAGGTCTCGATGTCGTCTCTCACTCTGAATTCGAAACTCGATGGCAAGGTCGCGGTCGTCACGGGCGCGGCGAGCGGTATCGGCAAGCAGATCGCGCTGACGCTCGCGCAGGCCGGCGCGGCCGTCGCGATCGCGGACCTGAATCAGGACGGCGCGAACGCGGTTGCCGAAGAGATTCGCGGCGCGGGCGGCAACGCGATCGGCCTCGCGATGGACGTCACCAGCGAAGACGCGGTGAATCAGGGCATCGATAGCGTGGCCGCCGAGCTGGGCTCGGTCGACATCCTCGTGTCGAACGCCGGCATCCAGATCGTCAACCCGATCGAAAACTACGCCTACGCCGACTGGAAGAAGATGCAGGCGATCCACGTCGACGGCGCGTTCCTCACGACGAAGGCCGCGCTCAAGCACATGTACAAGGGCGATCGCGGCGGCGTCGTCATCTACATGGGCTCCGTGCATTCGCACGAGGCGTCGCCGCTGAAGTCCGCATATGTCGCCGCGAAGCATGCGCTGCTCGGTCTTGCGCGCGTGCTCGCGAAGGAAGGCGCGAAGCACAACGTGCGCTCGCATGTGGTCTGTCCGGGCTTCGTGCGCACGCCGCTCGTCGACAGGCAGATTCCCGAACAGGCGAAGGAACTCGGCATCAGCGAGGAAGAAGTGGTGAAGCGCGTGATGCTCGGCGGCACCGTCGACGGCGTGTTCACGACCGTCGAGGACGTCGCGCAGACGGTGCTGTTCCTGTCCGCGTTCCCGAGCGCCGCGTTCACCGGCCAGTCGTTCGTCGTGAGCCACGGCTGGTTCATGCAGTAACGGAGGCGCGGCCATGGCGCAACGCAGAAATGCTCCGCCGCAATCGACGGCGGTCGGCGACGAAGCCGGCGTGCATGCCGCCGCCGCGCACGAATGGGCGCGGCCGCATCTGAATCTGCACGGCAGCGCGAACGGTCAGTGGGAGACCGTCGCGTTGACGTTGCAAGGCGGCGGCGCGCTCGGCGCGTATCAGGCGGGCGTGTATCAGGGGCTCGCGGAGGCCGGCATCGTGCCGGGCTGGATCGCGGGCATTTCGATCGGCGCGTTGAATACCGCGCTGATTGCCGGCAACGCGCCGGAGCATCGCGTCGAGCGGCTGCGCGAGTTCTGGGAGACGATCTGCCAGCCCGCGTTCGGGCCGCCGCTGCCCGGCTTCGTCGAGCACGCGCTGTTCAATTCCGGCGAGACGCTGCGCAAGGCGTTCACCGCGATGCAGGCGGCAGGCGCGATCGTCGAAGGGCAGAAGGGCTTTTTCGTGCCGCGCTTTCCGCCGCCGCTGCCGTTCGGCACCGGGCGGCCGGAGGACGCGAGCTACTACGACGTGAAGCCGCTGAAGGCGACGCTCGAGCGCCTGTGCGACTTCGATCGCATCAACTCGGGCGAGACGCGCGTGTCGGTCGGCGCGGTGAACGTCGGCACCGGCAACTTCGTGTACTTCGACAACTCGACGACGAAGCTGCGAGCCGAGCACTTCATGGCGTCGGGCGCGCTGCCGCCGGGTTTTCCGGCGGTCGAGATCGACGGCGAGTACTACTGGGACGGCGGGCTGATGTCGAATACGCCGCTCTACGAAGTGATCCAGACGACGCCGCGCCGCGACACGCTCACGTTCCAGGTCGATCTGTGGAGCGCGCGCGGGCCGGTGCCGGACAACCTCACCGACGTGCAGGGACGCGTGAAGGACATCCAGTATTCGAGCCGCACGCGGATGGTGACCGACATGCTGCAGCGCTCGCAGCGGTTCCGTCATGCGCTGCGCGAGGTGCTGGACCGCGTGGCGCCCGAGCATCGCGACGATCCGTGGTGCCGGCTCGCGGACGAACTGTCTAGTACGAAGAAGTACAACGTGATCCATCTGATCTACCGGCAGAAGGAATACGAAGGCCACTTCAAGGACTATCAGTTCGGCGTGTCGACGATGCGCGAGCACTGGGAAAGCGGGCTCGCCGACATTCGCCGCTCGCTCGCGCAGCCGGGCTGGCTCGACAAGCCGGACAACGACGCGGGCTTCGTCACGCACGACATTCACCGCGATGGATGGGCGCGGGAAGAGGCGTCTGCGCCCCACGGCGGGTCGTTCGCCGACAAGGATTGAATCGGGCCGCCTGCGCGCGCCGCGATCGACACAAAAAAGAGCGGCGCCCCTCACGGGGCGCCGCTCTTTGCGTATCGGCGGGGCTGAGTCCGGGTGGATTACTTCAGCACTTTCGCGATCGCGTCGGCCACCGCGTCGAGGTTGCGCGTATTGAGCGCGGCCACGCAGATACGGCCCGTGCTGACCGCATAGATGCCGAACTCTTCACGCAGACGGTCCACTTGCGGCGCCGTCAGGCCCGAGTACGAGAACATCCCGCGCTGCACGTTCACGAAGCTGAAGTCGCGATCGACGCCAGCCGCCTTCAGGCGCTCGACGAGGCCGCTGCGCATCGCGCGGATGCGGTCGCGCATTTCGCCGAGTTCGCCTTCCCACGTCGCGCGCAGTTCCGGCGAGCCGAGCACGGCCGCGACGATCGCGCCGCCGTGCGTCGGCGGGTTCGAGTAGTTCGTGCGGATCACGCGCTTCAGTTGCGACAGCACGCGTGCCGCTTCGTCCTTGCTCGCCGTGATGATCGACAGCGCGCCGACGCGCTCCCCGTACAGCGAGAACGACTTCGAGAACGACGACGAGATGAACGCGTTCAGCTCGGCCGCTGCGAACAGACGCACGGCGGCCGCATCCGCTTCGATGCCGTCGCCGAAGCCTTGATACGCGATGTCGAGGAACGGCACGAGGCCGCGCGACTTCACGGCTTCGACGACCTGCTTCCACTGGTCGACGGTGAGATCGACGCCGGTCGGGTTGTGGCAGCACGCGTGCAGCACGACGATCGTGCCCGGCGCGTAGCTGTTCAGCGCGGCCAGCATGCCGCCGAAATTCACGCCGTTGGTCTTCGCGTCGTAGTACGAGTAAGCGACCACTTCGAAGCCAGCGCTTTCGAACAGCGCGCGGTGGTTTTCCCAGCTCGGATCGCTGATCGCGACCTTCGCGTTCGGGTTCAAGCGCTTCAGGAAATCCGCGCCGATCTTCAGCGCGCCGGTGCCGCCGAGCGCCTGCGCGGTGACCACGCGGCCCGCCGCGATCAGCGCCGAGTCGCTGCCGAGCAGCAGCTTCTGCACGGACGCGTTGTAGCCCGCGATGCCCTCGATCGGCAGGTAGCCGCGCGGCAGGCCGGCTTCGACGCGTGCCTTCTCCGCGTCGCGGACCGCGCGCAGCAGCGGAATCTTGCCTTCCTCGTTGAAGTAGACGCCGACGCCGAGGTTCGCCTTGTTCGGGCGCGCGTCGGCGTTAAAGGCTTCGTTCAGGCCCAGGATCGGGTCGCGAGGAGCGAGTTCGACTGCGGAAAAGAGGGACATGATGGTTCGGCAATAGTCAAGGGAGAAAGGCTGGCATGGCCGGATGGTGCTGGAAGCCCAGGCGCCGCGACACGCGGATCGGACCGGGCGGCCACACAAACGCGCTATTGTAACGAATCCCGGTCGCGTTTTTCGCTGGATGAGCGCCGCCTGTCGCGGCCAATCGCCGATTTCGACGCGGCCGGCGTCGCGCTGTCCGACGCGGCGTCCGCAACGGCTGTCCGCGCAGACGTTCGGCCGTCGCAGCACCGGGCGGACGCAGAAAGGGCACAGAAGGGGCACCTCGGCCCGGCTTCCCGCGAAACGCTAGAATGGTCCTTTGCTTCTTGGCACAGGATGCCGCCCCATGTCCGAACATTCCGTGACCGACGCCGCCGCCTCGGCGGCCGACGCGCTCGACGAGTCGAAGTTCGTCCGCTACGAAGGGTCCCCGTTTCAGCTTTATCAACCGTATCTGCCGGCCGGCGACCAGCCGACGGCGATCGACACGCTCGTCGAGGGCGTCGAAGACGGCCTGTCGTTCCAGACGCTGCTCGGCGTGACCGGCTCGGGCAAGACCTACACGATGGCCAACACGATCGCGCGGCTCGGCCGCCCGGCGATCGTGTTCGCGCCGAACAAGACGCTCGCCGCGCAGCTATATTCGGAGTTCCGCGAGTTCTTCCCGCGCAACGCGGTCGAGTACTTCGTGTCGTACTACGACTACTACCAGCCGGAAGCGTACGTGCCGCAGCGCGACCTGTTCATCGAGAAGGACTCGTCGATCAACGAACACATCGAGCAGATGCGTCTGTCGGCGACGAAGAGCCTGATGGAGCGTCGCGACGTCGTGATCGTCGCGACGGTGTCGGCGATCTACGGTATCGGCAATCCGTCCGAGTATCACCAGATGATCCTGACGCTGCGCCACGGCGACAAGCTCGGCCAGCGCGAGATCATCGCGCGGCTCATCGCGATGCAGTACACCCGCAACGAACAGGACTTCCAGCGCGGCACGTTCCGCGTGCGCGGCGACACGATCGACATCTTCCCGGCCGAACACGCGGAAATGGCGGTGCGCGTCGAACTGTTCGACGACGAAGTCGACGCGCTGCATCTGTTCGATCCGCTGACGGGCCGCGTGCGGCAGAAGATTCCGCGCTTCACCGTGTATCCGTCGTCGCACTATGTGACGCCGCGCGAGACCGTATTGCGCGCGGTCGAAACGATCAAGCTCGAATTGCGCGAGCGGCTCGAGTTCTTCCATCGCGACCACAAGCTCGTCGAGGCGCAGCGGCTCGAGCAGCGCACGCGCTTCGACCTCGAAATGCTGCAGGAACTCGGCTTCTGCAAGGGCATCGAGAACTACTCGCGGCACTTCTCCGGCGCGGCGCCCGGCGAGCCGCCGCCGACGCTCGTCGACTACCTGCCGCCCGATGCGCTGATGTTCCTCGACGAATCGCACGTGCTGATCGGCCAGTTGAACGGCATGTACAACGGCGACCGCGCGCGCAAGGAGAACCTCGTCGATTACGGCTTCCGGCTGCCGTCCGCGCTCGATAACCGGCCGCTGAAGTTCGGCGAGTTCGAGCGCAAGATGCGCCAGGTGATCTTCGTGTCGGCGACGCCGGCCGACTACGAGAGGAAGGTGACGGGCCAGATCGCCGAGCAGGTCGTGCGGCCGACCGGCCTCGTCGACCCGGTGATCGAGGTGCGGCCCGCGTCGACGCAGGTCGACGACGTGCTCTCGGAGATCAACGAGCGGGTCGCGTCGGGCGACCGCGTGCTCGTGACCACGCTGACGAAGCGCATGGCCGAGCAGCTGACCGAATTCCTGAGCGACCACGGCGTGAAGGTGCGCTATCTGCACAGTGACATCGACACGGTCGAGCGCGTCGAGATCATCCGCGACCTGCGGCTCGGCACGTTCGACGTGCTGGTCGGCATCAACCTGCTGCGCGAGGGGCTCGATATTCCGGAGGTGTCGCTCGTCGCGATCCTCGACGCGGACAAGGAAGGCTTCCTGCGCGCGGAGCGCTCGCTCATTCAGACCATCGGCCGCGCGGCGCGCAACGTGAACGGCAAGGCGATCCTGTACGCGGACCGCATCACCGATTCGATGAGGAAGGCGATCGACGAGACCGAGCGTCGCCGCGCGAAGCAGATCGCGTTCAACGAGGAGCACGGGATCGTGCCGCGCGGGGTCGTGAAGCGGATCAAGGACATCATCGACGGCGTGTACAACGTCGACGACGCGCGCGCCGAGCTGCGCGAAGAGCAGGAGCGCGCGAAGTTCGAGGACATGTCCGAGAAGGAGATCGCGAAGGAAATCAAGCGGCTCGAAAAGCAGATGATGGATTACGCGAAGAACCTCGAATTCGAAAAGGCCGCGCAGACGCGCGACCAGCTGGCCGTGCTGCGCGAGCGCGTGTTCGGCGCGAACGTCGGCGACCATCCCGCCTGATCTCCATCATCACCCGGTGCGCCGTCCGCGGCGCACCGCCCGGGCGGCCGCAGCCGCCTGCCTTTCGTTTTCCACACCCCACCGCAAGCCCACGGAAAGCCCTGCTGCCACAAGGCTTTCCACACGTTCGCGCTTGTCGCGGAACCGTAACGTGATACACTGACTCGCATATGAGAATTGTTCGCATTAGCGTTTAAGGGCTGATGCGACGGGTGTTTTGCGGTTCTCGTCTGTCCA
>Ga0310811_10001008_pt1 | contig 36107 bp, 33 predicted proteins | sample YCmetagenome_FD_207642 | JGI IMG/M metagenome (GOLD analysis project Ga0310811, IMG submission 207642) | Soil microbial communities from experimental microcosm in Duke University, North Carolina, United States - YC | ecosystem: Engineered > Artificial ecosystem > Soil microcosm > Unclassified ... | reverse complement strand
GCGCGATCATTGGCCGATGATCCTGCGGATGGCGGCGACCATCTCGGCGCGCGCGATGGTCTGCTGGCCCGGGCGCTCGGCGCGCCAGGCGGCGTTGTCGGCGACCTGGCTGGCCAGTTGGCGGCCGAGGTCGAGGTCCTTGATGGTCACGGTCCCGGCGGCCAGCTCGTCGCCGCCGAGGATCACCGCGGCGGGCGACAGGCGCCGGTCGGCGTACTTCATCTGCGCCTTCATGCCCGAGCCGCCGAGATAGACCTCGGCGGGAATGCCGGCGGCGCGCAACTCGCCGGCGGCGGCGAAATAGTCCGCCATCTGAGCCTGGTCGAAGGCGATCACCACCACCGGGCCGCGCACGGCCTCGGCCAGGGTGCGCTGGGCGGCCCGCAGGGCGGCGGCCAGGCGCGAGACGCCGAACGAGAAGCCGGTGGCGGGGGTGATCTGGCCGGTGAAGCGGGCCACCAGGTCGTCGTAGCGGCCGCCGCCGCCGACCGAGCCGAACCGCACCGGTTCGCCCTTTTCGTCCGTGGTCGTCAGCTGCAGCTCGGCCTCGAACACCGGGCCGGTGTAGTACTCCAGGCCGCGCACCACCGAGGGGTCGAAGAGCGCCCGATCGGGGCCGACGCCCATGGCGGCGAGGGCCGCGTCGATGCGCGCCAGCTCCTCCAGACCCTCGGCCCCCTCGGCCGATCCGCCGACCACGTTGGACAGCCGGTCGAGGGTGTCGCCGCGTCCGGCGCCGGCCTGGACGAAGGCCAGCACCGCCTCGATGGCGGCGGGGGCCAGGCCCGCGCCCCGGGTGAAGTCGCCGGACTCGTCCTTGCGCCCTTCGCCGAGCAGCAGGCGCACGCCGTCCGGCCCCAGACGGTCGAGCTTGTCGACCGCGCGCAGCACGCCGAGCTTCTGCCCGGCCGAGCCGACCCCGGCGGTGGCGAGCAGGCCGTTGAGCAGCTTGCGGTTGTTGATCTTGAGCAGGTAGTCGCCGCGCGCCAGGCCGGCGGCCTCGAAGCCCTCGGCCCCCATGGCGATCATCTCGGCGTCGGCCTCGGGGCGGGCCGAGCCCACGGTGTCGGCGTCGCACTGGATGAACTGGCGGTAGCGGCCGGGACCAGGCTTCTCGTTGCGCCACACCGGGCCGAAGGCGTAGCGGCGGAACGGCTTGGGCAGGGTTTCCCAGGTCTCGGCGGCGAAGCGGGCGAGCGGCGCGGTCAGGTCGTACCTGAGGGCCATCCACTGTTCGTCGTCGTCCTGCAGGGCGAACACGCCCTCGTTGGGGCGGTCGGAGTCGGGCAGGAACTTGCCGAGCGCATCGGCATATTCGAAGGCGCCGGTGTCGAGCTGCTCGAAGCCATAGCGCTCGTAGACCCTGGAGACGGCCTCCAGGATGTGGCGCTCGGCGCGCAGGTCGGCGGCGCGCTTGTCGGCGAAGCCGCGCGGCGCGCGCGCTTCGGGCCTAAAGCTTTCAGGGCGGAACTCGGCATCGGACATGGCCGCGCTCCTAGCCGATCAGGGGTCCTGCGGCAAGGAACGCGCTCATGTCGTGCGCTCGAGCAGGCCGCCCGGGCCGATAGCGCGGAGATCAAGCGGCGGCCGGGCCGCCGCGCCTAGCAGGCCGCGGCCACCCAGTCGTAGCGGCCGGCCGCGGGGTTCCACACCCACTGGCCGCAGGGCGGGGCGTAGCCGTAGGCCGGAGCGGCGTAGACCGGGTCCGGATAGGCGTAGGCGTCGTCATAGGCGAACGGCAGCAGGTTGTAATAGGCCGGGCCCAGGCCATAGCCGAACCCGCCATAGCCGAACCCGCCATAGCCGCCGTAATACCCTCCCCGGAAGCCGCCGCCGCGATAATGGCCGCCGCCGTGGAACCCACCCCCGCGAAAACCGCCGCCGGCGTGGAATCCGCCCCCGCCATGGAAGCCGCCGCCTCCCCCGTGGAAACCGCCGCCGCCGTGGCCGCCGCCGTGGCCTTGCGCCAGGGCCGTCGAGGGCAGGGCCAGGGGCGCCGTGAGCAGGGCCGCGCCGGCCAGGATCGCAGAAACCGTCTTCATCAGGACCTCCGTGTGGGGCCGCTGCTCGTATCGCGGGACAGACAACCTCGATCGACAGATAGGCAACCGAGCGCGGGAAATCAGCGACTGGCGACAGAAAAGCAGATCATGAAAGATAATTAATCGGACAATCTTCGGCAGTGCAGGCCAAGATCAGCGGGCAACGAGTCCAAAATGAATGTTCGTCCTATACAGTGATCCACAGCGTGCATGACGACGGCTCGGGCGGCCGGGCGAATCCGCCTAGGCTGGCGTGATGCGCGCCCGCGTCCTTCTCCTTCCGGTGCTGTTGCTGGCGACCGCCGGCGCCGCCGCCGCGCCTGCGCCCCGAACGACACCCAAATCCGCCCTGAAGCCAGCCAAGCCGGTGAAGCCCAGCCCCCAGGCCCTGGCCCTGGCGCGGGCGGTGCGCGACGACCGGGCCGAGGCCAAGGGCGCGGAGGCCCAGATCGCCCACCTGCGCCAGCAGCTGACGGCCCTGGCGGCGGTGGAGGCGACCGGCGAGCGCGGCGCGAGCGACAAGCGCGCCCGGCTGCAGCGTCTGACCGACAAGGAGGAGGCCCTTGTCGCCAAGCTCGGCGAGAGCCAGAACGCCACCGCCCGCCTGCTCGGGGCCCTGGCGCTCTATCGCCGCGACCCGCCGCCGGCCCTGCTGGTGCATCCGAGCTCGGCCAAGGACGCCGTGCGCGCCCAGATCCTGGCCCGCGCCCTGGCGCCGGAGATCCAGGCCCGCAGCCACGCCCTGGCCCTGCAGCTGCAGGACTTGCGCACCCTGCGCCGGGAGGTGGATGCGACCAGCGAGTCCCTGTTCAAGTCAGAGAGCGCCGTGGCCGAGCAGCGCGCCCAGCTGGAGCAGATGATCGCCGACAAGACGGTGCTGCAGCGAAGCCTGGTGGCCCAGGCGGAGACCGACGAGGCGATGCTGCGCGAGCTGGCCCGGCGGGCCCAGGCCCCCGCAGATCTGTTGAGCCGGCTGCCCGCCAGCGCCGAAAGCTTGGGGCCCGTTCCCGAACATTTGATAGAACCTGTGCAGGGACGATTGGCCGCACGCTACGGCCAAGCGGCCGTCGCCGGCGGCCCCAAGGCCGGATTCACCTGGACCACGAGCCCCGGCGCCCCGGTTTTGGCCCCCGCCGCGGGGATCGTCGAATATGCAGGTCCCCTAAAGGATTACGGGGTCATATTGATCTTGAGGACGGGAGGCGCCTACCATCTCGTTCTCACAGGCCTCGGGGCCGCGGAGGCAGTGGTGGGAACCACCGTCGCCGCGGGCGAACCGGTCGGGCGGATGGGGGAGGATGCGGGAGCCGGTCCGAGCCTCTATCTTGAAGTGCGCAAGGGCGGCGACCCCGTCGACCCGAAGCGCTGGTTCAAGACCGCCGCCCGCTGACGTCGACCCTCGGGCGGCCTGTGATGTTCTGCGTGTCCTCTCCGCGTCCCTAAAAAGGCGCAAAGCAACTCTAAGGCGGGCCCTATGCGTAAGTACCTCCTGATCGGCGCATCCGCCTTCGTGCTCGGCGCGGGGACGATGGCCTATATCCATCAGACGGCGACCGCCGCGGCGCCCCAGCCGCAGACCAGCGCCGAGACCTACAAGATGCTGCAGCTGTTCGGCGACGTGGTCGACGAGGTGCAGCGCCAGTACGTGACGCCGGTCGACCAGAAGAAGCTGATCCAGTCGGCCATCGACGGCATGCTGACGTCGCTCGACCCGCACTCCAACTATCTCGACCCCGAGGCCTTTCAAAGCATGCGCGACCAGACGCGCGGCGAGTACGGCGGCCTGGGCATCGAGGTGACCAGCGAGGACGGGGTGGTGAAGGTCATCTCGCCGATGGACGACACCCCGGCGACCAAGGCCGGGGTCAAGGCCGGCGACTACATCACCGCCATCGACGGCCAGAGCGTGGTCGGCCTGACCCTGAACGATGCGGTCAAGCTGATGCGCGGCAAGGTCGGCCAGAAGATCGTGCTGTCGATCGCCCGCGAGGGCGAGGAGAGCCGGGACCTGACCCTGACCCGCGAGATCATCAACGTGAAGTCGGTGAAGTCGCACATGGAGGGAGACTACGGCTACCTGCGCATCTCGGCCTTCAACGAGAAGACCGGCCAGGAGACCGAGCAGGCGATCCGCAGCCTCGAGCAGCAGAACCCCAAGATGAAGGGGCTGGTCCTCGACCTGCGCAACAACCCCGGCGGCCTGCTCGACCAGGCCATCGAGGTGTCCGACGCCTTCCTCGACGGCGGCGAGGTGGTGAGCCAACGCGGCCGCGACCCCAAGGACGTGGAGCGCTACAACGCCCGCCCCGGCGACATGCTGCACGGCATGCCGGTGGTGGTGATGGTCAACTCCGGCTCGGCCTCGGCCGCCGAGATCGTGGCGGGCGCCCTGCAGGACCGCCACCGCGCTGAACTGGTGGGCATCACCAGCTTCGGCAAGGGCTCGGTGCAGACGGTGATCCCGCTGCGCGGCGGGGCCGACGGCGCCCTGAAGCTGACCACGGCGCGCTACTACACTCCGTCCGGCCGCTCGATCCAGCGCACCGGCATCACCCCGGATCTGGAGGTGGCCCAGACACGGGTCGAGGCGCAGCAGATCGCCAACCGCTCGTTCCAGTTCTCCGAGGCGTCGTTCCGCAACGCGCTGAACGCCGACGAGGGCAAGATCCGCGTGCAGCCGCACGAGCCGGCCGAGGAGCCGCCCGAGGGCTTCGACGAGAAGAAGGGCGACTTCCAGCTGGCCCGGGCGCTCGAGGTGCTGAAGGATGGCGGCGTGGCCCATACGCCCAAGCTGCCCACCCCCGCGCCCAAGCTGGCCTCGGTGATCGGCGGCAAGGCCCTGCCCGGCAAGGCCCCGGTGGCCGACGCGGTGACCTCGCACGCCCCGGACAAGCCGGCGGCCGGCAAGTAGCCGCGCGCTCGCGCTCAAGCAGCGAAGCGGTGGCGCGAACAGAACTCGCTCAAGCGGCAAAGCGATGGCGCAAACAAGAATGAAGGGGCCGGCTCGCCGGCCCCTTTTTCGTTGGCGACGCCGCCGTCTCGGCTGTCCTAGTCCTCGTCGTCCTCGGCTTCCGCGGGCGCCTCGGTGGCCGCCGCATCCGTGAAGATCTTGCGCAGGGCGACGATCTCGGTCCCCGGGAAGGCGTTCAGCACCGACTTGACGAAGGGGTCTTCGGCGATCGCCTTGAGCTCGGCGGCTTTTTCGCGCTTGAGGCGCTCGTCGATGCTCTCGCCGCCGCCGCCGCCGCCCTGGGCGGCGACCAGCCAGGGCTGGCCGGTCCATTCCTTGAGCCGCACGGCCAGGCGCTGGGCCAGGTTGCCCGGCGCGCCCGGGGCCGGTTCGAACTCGATGGCGCCCTGGCGGAAGGAGATCGGTCGCAGGAACCGGGCCACGTCGACCTTCAGCAGGATGTCGCGGCGGGCGTCGATCAAGGCGATCAGGTCGTCGAACGACTGCAGGACGACCTGGCCGCTGGCCTGCGGGTCGCCGGCGAGGGCCGGCTGAGGCTGGGTCATGGCGCGGGCCATGGCCGTGGCGCCGCCAGGGCCGCCTGAAGACTGCCCGCCGCCGCTGGTCGGCGCCGAGGGACCGCGCGGGGCGGACGGCAGCGGTTCGCCCGACTGGATCGCCTTCAGCGCCTCTTCCGGGCCGGGCAGGTCGGCGGCGTAGCACAGGCGGATCACAGCCATCTCGCAGGCCGCGGCCGGATCGGGGGCGCGGCGCGCCTCCTCATAGGCCTTGAGCAGCATCTGCCACAGGCGCGACAGGGTCCCGGCCGACAGGGCCGCGCCGATCCCGGCCAGGCGCGCAGCCTGGTCCTTCGGCAGGGTCAGGGCGTCCGGCCCCAGCGCCTTGGCCACCGCCGCGCCGTGGGTGTGCTCCAACAGATCGAGCATCACCACCGCCGGATCCGCGCCGAAGTTGTAGAGGGTGCGGAAGGACTTCAACGCCTCGGCCGTGCGTCCTCGGGCGGCTTCCTCGAACAGGCCGATGGTCTGGGCGCGGTCGGCCAAGCCGAGCATGTCGCGGATGGCGGCGGCGGTGACGGTCTGGCCGCGATCGACCTGGACGATGGCCTGGTCGAGCAGGCTCTGGGCGTCGCGCACCGAGCCCTCGGCGGCGCGGGCGATCAGGATCAGCCCCTCCTCCTCCACCAGCGCTCCCTCGGTCTGGCAGATGGCCTTGAGGTTGCGGATCAGCACCTCCGGCTCGACCCGGCGCAGGTCGAAGCGCTGGCAGCGCGACAGGATGGTCACCGGCACCTTGCGGATCTCGGTGGTGGCGAAGATGAACTTGGCGTGCGGCGGCGGCTCTTCCAGCGTCTTCAGCAGGGCGTTGAACGCCGCCGTCGACAGCATGTGCACTTCGTCGATGATGTAGACCTTGTAGCGGGCCTCCACCGGCGAGTAGCGCACGCTGTCGAGCAGCTCGCGCATCTCGTCGACCTTGGTGCGGCTGGCGGCGTCCATCTCCAGCACGTCCATGTGCCGGCCCTCGATGATGGCGCGGCAGTGCCGGCCCTCCACCGACAGGTCGACCGACGGCTGGTGAACGGCGGCGCTGTCGTAGTTGAGCGCGCGGGCCAGGAGACGGGCGGTGGTGGTCTTGCCGACCCCGCGCACCCCGGTGAGCATGAAGGCGTGGGCGATGCGCCCCGACGCGAAGGCGTTGGTCAGGGTGCGCACCATCGCCTCCTGGCCGATCAGGTCCTCGAACTTGCGCGGCCGGTACTTGCGCGCCAGGACCTGGTAGTCGCCCCCTGCGCTGGCTGCGCCAGCCTCGGAGGGCAAGCCCGCCGAGGACACGTCCTGCGCAGCCGCCTCGGGCGGCGGAGCAGGATCGTCGAACATGGAGAAGGTCTTGTCGTCGCGCTCTTCCGGGGCGGCTTGCTCTTCGCCGTCATCCCAGGGCGGGGCTTCCGTCATGCGGTCTTCGGGCGGAAGGTCGGCGGACATGGGCCTTTTCGAAGAAGCGAGGGTGGAGACTGGACGACGACCCGCAGCGAAACTCGTTACGGCTGCTTCCTTCCGGACCTGACCGGGTTGGCGAGGACTACGCCCGTCGCCAGCCTCCGCCCCCTATATCGGGCGCCAAGGAAAGGCATGCAAGCGAGGGATTCCTTTGTTTGCGCTATCGGCCTAGCGGCCTACCTGAGCGTATCCTTGTTGCGCTACCGCTGCGCTCCTCGAGCGCGAGGGCGACTCTCCACAGCCAATCGGGCCTTATCCAGGGTTGCCGCTTGGACGATTGGTCGCGCCTGGACGCCGCTTGAGCTAGAAGCGCCCCATGGCCTCCCCGCGCTTCATCACCCACCCCTTTGCGGGCAATCCTCTGGACCGCGCCAGCGACCGGCGGAGCGATGCGGAGTGGATCGCCGCCCTGCTGGAGGCGCCCGGCGCGCGGGCCCTGGTGCTGTGGAAGGGCCAGCCGCTGCTGGCCCCCGGCCCGGAGCTGGTGTTCATCCAGGGCGCCCTGGCCGCCCAGCTGGCCGAGACCGGCGAGCACCTGGTGTTCCTGGGCCTCGACGGCGAGGACGCGGTGTTCGCCCTGGAGATCGAGGGCGAGGCCGACCCGACCCTGGGGCCGCTGCAGGGCCTCGGCGAGTTCGGTGAGATGCGCGCGGCGGCGCAGGTCCTGCCGATCCCGGCGACCGGCCTGCTGTCGACCAGCCGCAGCCTGCTGGAGTGGCGGCGGCGGCATCGCTACTGCTCGGCGTGCGGCCACGCTTCCCTCGGCATCGACGGCGGCTGGAAACGCCAGTGCCCGAGCTGCAAGACCGAGCATTTCCCGCGCACCGATCCCTGCGTGATCATGCTGCCGACGTTCGGCGACCGGTGCCTGCTGGGCCGCCAGGCGGCGTGGGTGGCCAATCGCTATTCCGCCCTGGCCGGCTTCGTCGAGCCCGGGGAGTCGATCGAGGAGGCCTGCGCGCGGGAGGTGAAGGAGGAGGCGGGGCTGACGGTCACGGCCGTGCGCTACCACTCCAGCCAGCCCTGGCCCTATCCGTCCAACTTGATGATCGGCCTGATCTGCGAGGTGTCGGACGACCAGGCCCAGCCGGACCTGACGGAGCTGGAGTCGGTGCGCTGGATGACCCGGGCCGAGGCCCGCGACCTGGTCGACGGCAAGGCCGAGGGCCTGACGGCGCCGCCGCCATTCGCCATCGCCCACTCGCTGATCCGCGACTGGGCCGAGGGCAAAACTGCTCCGCTGAGCTGAACCTTTCCCCCCCGATCAGGCGTTTTGCTCGGGCGACGGGGCTTCGGAGCGCGGTCGGTGACGGCTCTTGGTGCGGATGGATCGCGGACCAGCGGACGGGCGCGCGGCGGCCAGCGCGACCATTGGGACGTCGTCGTCGTCGGCAGCGGCGCGGGCGGCGCCACCATCGCCCATCGCCTGGCCGAGCATGGCGCCCGGGTGCTGGTGGTCGAGGCCGGGGACTTCCTGAAGCCCGACCCGTGGTCGCCGGGGCAGCCCATCGGCCGCTACATGTACGACGTGATCGGCGGCCCGGGCGGGGCGATGAGCTTCGTCGGCGGCAAGACCAAGTTCTACGGCGGCTCGCTCTACCGCATGCGCCTCAGCGACTTCGCGTGCGCCGAGGCCGACGGCGCCCGGTCCTGGCCCATCGGCTATGGCGACCTCGAACCCTACTACGACCAGGCCGAGCGCCTCTACCGAGTCCATGGGGCCCTGGCCGGCGATCCGAGCGAGCCGCCGCACGCCGCGCCCTACCCCTACCCGCCCCTGCCGCACGCGCCCCTGGCGGCCCGCATGATCGAGCGGCTGGAGCGGACCGGAACCCCCACCGCCGCCATCCCCCGGGGGCTCGACTACGGTCCGGACGGCAAGTGCGTGCTGTGCCCGACCTGCGACGCCTTTCTGTGCCGGCTCGACGCCAAGATGGACGCGGAGATCGCCGCCCTGCGGCCCGCCCTGGCCACGGAGGCCGTGACCCTGGCCGTCCGCACCCGGTGCCTGCGGATCGAGACCACCGCCAACGGGCGGCGCGCGCGCGGGGTGATGCTGGGCGACGCCGGCAGCGTCCGGACCGTGACGGCGGACTGCGTGGTGGCGGCCGCCGGCTTTCCCGACACGGCCAAGCTCTTGCGACGCTCGCGCACGGACCGGCATCCGCAGGGTCTGGGCGGCGACGGCGGGGCGCTCGGCCGCTACCTCGGCGGCCACTCGGTCGGCTACCTCTACGTCCTGACCGGCCTTCGCCGGCAGCCGCCGATGCACAGCAAGACCTTCGCCATCAACACCTTCCACGACGGCGCGCCGGGCTGGCCGCACAGGCTGGGGGTGATCCAGGCGGTGGGCCAGATCCCGTTCTGGGAGACCGCCTCCGACGTCATGCGCCCCCTCGCCCGCGCCGTCGGCGAGCGGTCCATGACCTTCTTCTACGCCGCCGAGGCCCTGCCGACCCGCGAGTCCGGCCTGGTGTTCGAGGGCGACGAGACCGTGGGCCTGGCTCCGCCCCAGCCCGACATGCAGACGTTCGAGGTCCTGCGCCGGCTCGCCGTCCAGAGATTCCGCCGCGCCGGCTACGGCGTGCTGTCGCGCCGGCGGCCGCCCTACCTGTGGCACGAGACCGGGACCGCGCGCATGGGCTCGGATCCGGCGACCTCGGTGGCCGACGCCGACTGCCAGGTGCACGGCGTGCAGGGGCTCTATGTGGCGGACCAGTCGGTGCTGGCGACCGCCGGCTGCGTCAACACCAGCCTGACCGTGATGGCCCTGGCGCTGCGGGCCGGCGACCATATCGCCGGGGCGCGGGCGACGGCCGCCTCCCGCCCGCGGATCCATCGCGGCAAGGCGGAGCCGCCGCCCGAGGCGTTGGGCGTCAGCCGGTAGCCGCGGACCTATTTCGCCTCGACGTAGGCGATGCGGTCGCCGCGAAAGGTGCCGAGCCACAGGGTCTTGCCGACCTGCAGCGCCACCGTGCCGTTGGAGAAGCCGGGCCGGCCCGGCTCGTTCATTACCGACTGGGCGGTCATGGTCTTCGGGTCGAGGCGGGCCACGCCCCAGCCGTTGGCGGCGCCGAGGCTGCCGCCCACCTGGATGATCTGGCCGGCCGCGAGGATCGCGCCGCCCGGCGCCCAGCGCAGGTTGTCGGGGCGGAAATCGAGCTTGGCGTAGACGACCGGCTCGGATCCCTTCAGATCGAAGCGGGCGATGCGCCAGCGGCCCTGGTCGTTGACGTAGAGCCAGCGGGCGTCGGGCGACACCAGCAGCCCGTTGGTTCCCGAAAGATGGCTGCCGGGCAGTTCCTTGAAGCCCTGGCCGGGCCGCCAGATGTAGACGAAGCCGGTGTCCTCGCCCTTGAACACCGGGACCATGTCGAGATGGTCGAGGTCGGCGAACTTGCTGACGGCGAGGCCCCCGTCCGGCAGGGCGGCGATGGAGTTGAGCCAGGCGTTGGGCGGCGCCTTCAGGCAGCCGGTCCAGGTGATGGCGGGCTTGCCCCTGCCGGTCTTGTCCCGGGCCGCCTCGACGCGGAACACCTCGAGCGTCTCGCGGCCGCCGTGGTTGATGGCGTAGAGGGTGTGCCGGCCGCCCTTGCCCGGGCGCAGCTCCAAGCCGTGACTGGCCAGCATCGAGAGCTCGGGCGGGGCGCAGCCGGCGAAGGGGCCGTCCTTGGGCTCGGGGCCGAGGCGGATCGTGGCCCGCTCCACGGTCTTGGCGACCGAGTCGATCAGGTAGAGGCCGTCCGTGCCCGTCTTGGGGACCCGTCCGACGTACATGTTGCTGCCGATCAGCCAGCGCGTGCCGGGGACCTGGATCATGTCCTCGACGTTGTTGGCGCCGCACACGTAATGCAGCGGGCCGTCATGGCCGCACGCCTTGCCCTCGGCCGCCTTCGCCTTGGCCTCGGCTGCCTGGGCCGCAGGGGCGCCGGCGGCGAGCGCCATGGCGAGGGTGCAACAGAGCGCGAGCGCTGGCCTGTTCATCGTGTCCTCCCGCCGCCATTCTTGGGCGATGGCGGCCCCGGAACACTAAAGCACGCCGTCCCGAGGCTTGTCCCCCGGGGGCGCGGTCAGCCGCCGTTGTGCAGCGCCTCGCGCAGGGGATCGGCCTCGAACACGCCGAGCAGCTCGAAGCGTTCGGAGAAGAAGCTCAGCTCCTCGAGCGCGCGGGCCAGGTGCGGGTCCTCGGGGCGGCCGTCGACCTCGGCGTAGAACTGGGTGGCGGTGAAGCGGCCGTCCTCCATGTAGCTTTCCAGCTTGGTCATGTTGACGCCGTTGGTGGCGAAGCCGCCGAGCGCCTTGTAGAGGGCCGCCGGCATATTGCGCACGCGGAACACGAAGGCGGTGACGCAGGCCGCGCCGCGCGGCGGATGGGCCGGCTCGCGCGCCATGACGATGAAGCGGGTGGTGTTGTTGTGCTCGTCCTCGATGTCCTCGAGCAGGATGTCGAGGCCGTAGAGCGCGGCCGCCAGGCGCGGCGAGACGGCGGCGCGGTGCGGGTCGGGATGCTCGGCCAGCTCCTTGGCGGCGCCGGCGGTGTCGGAGGCCTGGGCCCGCTTCAGGCCGAGCCGTTTCAGGGTGGCGCGGCACTGGGCCAGGGCGATCGGCATGGAGACCGCCACCTTGACATCCTCCAGCTTGACCCCCGGATTGGCCATCAGCTGGAAGCGGATCGGCTTGAACCGCTCGCCGATGATGTAGAGGCCCGACGACGGCAGCAGGTGGTGCACGTCGGCCACGCGGCCGGCGATGGAGTTCTCCACCGGGATCATGGCCAGCTCGGCCACGCCGGACTTCACCGCGTCGAACGCCTCCTCGAAGGTGGCGCAGGGCAGGGGCTCGTGGTCCGGGAAGTGGGTGCGGCAGGCCTCGTCGCTGTTGGCGCCGAGCTCGCCCTGGAAGGCGATCTTTGGCCTGGTGTCTTGGGATTGCGTCATTGCGGGTTCCTAAGGGCCCCCAGATCTTGGGCGAACTGGCGAGCGCGCTCCAGGTCGGCGGGGGTGTCCACCGAGATCGGCGGCGTGTCGACCGCGGCGGCCCAGATCTGCATGCCCAGCTCCAGGGCGCGCAGCTGCTCCAGCTTCTCGCGCCGTTCCAGCGGCGAGGGTGGGGTGGCGTTGAAGCGCACCAGCGCCTCGCGCCGGTAGCCGTAGATGCCGATATGCCGCCATACCGGCCCCGGCCCGTGGAGCGTCGAGCGGGTGAAGTAGAGGGCCCGGCCGTGGGCCTGCCCCGCCGGCATGGCCAGCACCGCCTTGACCACGTCGGGATTGGCGCGGTCGGCCTCGGAATCCTCGGGCGCGACCACGGTGGCGATGTCGCAATCCGGCTCTCCGGCCAGGAGGCCGACGCAAGCCGCCAGCACCCTCGGCTCGACGAACGGCATGTCGCCCTGCAGGTTGACCACCACGTCGTGCGCGCCCTCGGGATCGAGCACGTCGAGCGCCGCCAGGATGCGGTCGGATCCCGACGGCAGGGCCGGGTCGGTGAGCACGGCGCGCCCGCCGGCGGCCTCGACCGTCTGCACGATCTCCGCATCGCCCGCGGCCACGGCCACCGGGCCGGCGCCCGCCGCCTCGGCCGCCCTCAGCACCCGCACGATCATGGGCAGCCCGCCGATCTCGGCCAGGGGCTTGCCCGGCAGGCGGGTGGCGGCCATGCGGGCCGGAATGATCACGATCGGATTCATCTGGCGTAACGGCGGTCCAGAAAGACTCTCCACGTTGCTCTACCGCTCCGCTGCTCGAGAGCGAGGCGTTGCCCGACCGCTTCGCTGCTGGCGAACAGCTTTGCAGCGAATCCGCCCCTCCTCCCCTTTGATCGGTTTGCAGGTGCGAACGACGGGTTGCGCCAGCGGCGGTAGCGTGTCACAGAGCGCCGCGCAAGGCGTGTGACGGAGGTTTGCCTCCGGCGATTCCCGCCTTCTTCGGGTTCTGATGAGGGCCAACGGGCACAAATGAGCAGCGATCTCACGTTCAACAAAATCGCCGGCGGACTTCTGGCGACGGGATTGGCGATCGTCGGCCTGGGAGAGCTTTCCTCGATCGTCTACAAGTTCGAGCCCGCCAAAAAGGCGGGCTACGCCATCCAGGTGCAGGAAGAGACCGCGGGCGGCGGCGAGGTGGCCGACGTGATCCCCGACTGGGGCACGGTGCTGCCGGCGGCCAACGTCCAGGCGGGCGCCGAAGTGGCCAACAAGTGCAAGTCCTGCCACAACCTCGACAACGGCGGTCCCAACCTGACCGGCCCCAACCTCTATGGCGTGGAAGGCCGCAAGCCGGGCTCGCACCCGGGCTTCGCCTATTCGTCGGCCATGAGCGAGTTCGGCGGCAAGCACGCCACCTGGACCTACGACGAGCTCTACGTCTTCCTGAAGTCGCCTTCGGCCGACATCTCGGGCACCAAGATGACCTTCGTCGGCCTGAAGAAGCCGGAAGACCGCGTCAACGTGATCGCCTACCTGCGCACGCTGAACGCGTCGCCGCCGCCGATCCCGGCGCCGAACCCCAAGGCCGCTGCTGCGGCTCCGGCTGCCGGCGCTCCGGCCGGCGCCGCGGGCGCCCCCGCTGCGGCGGAAGCCAAGGACGCCGGCGCGGCGGCTTCGAGCGCGGCTCCCGCCGCCGACGCCAAGGCCCCCGCTGCCGCGGCTCCGGCCAAGTAGCGCCTGGACATCAATCCTTTCGGAAAGGGCCGCCCCGTGCGGCCCTTTTTGTTTTCAGGACGCCTCCGCGCGGCCCGTCGTTGACTGAAGCCGGGGACTGTGGCGCGTTCCTCCCTCGCGATGGGGGCTGAGCCATGGCTTTGAACAGACGCGCCTTGATGCTGTCGGCGGGCGCCTTGGCTGTGACCGCTAAGGGCGCCTGGGCGCAGCCCGCGGCCGTCCCTTCGACCGCCCCGCTGTTCGACCGCTTCTTCCGGGAACGGCTGAACCTCGATCCGCAGGCCGCCACGAACCTGGGCTTCGACAAGGGCCCCGACGCCGCCCTCAAGTCGAGGCTCAACGACAAGTCCGAGGCCGGCAAGGCGGCGCGGCGGGCGATGGTCAAGGACCAGCTGGCGCGGCTCATGGCGCTCGATCGCGCCGCCCTGCCGTCCGGCGAGCGGGTCGGCTACGACGCCATCCTCTATTCCCTGCAGAGCCAGGCGGCGATCGACGCCTTCGGCTACGGCGGAGCGTCCTCCACCTCATCGCCCTACGTGATCAGCCAGCAGACCGGCGCCTATCAGGAGGTTCCCGACTTCCTGGACACCAAGCACGTGATCGATACGGCGGCCGACGCCGACGCCTATCTCGCCCGGCTGGGCGCCTTCGCCCGCCAGCTCGACGACGACACCGAGGCCTTCCGCGGCGAGACGGGACGGGGGGTGACGCCGCCGGACTTCATCCTCGACCTGACCCTCGACCAGTTGCGCAAGACCCTGGTCTATCCGGAGTCGAGCGTGATGGTGACCTCGATCACCCGACGGGCGGCGGCCAAGGGCCTGCCGGCGCGCTACGGCCAGGACGCGACCAAGATCTATGTGGAGGCCGTGGGGCCGGCCCTGCAGCGGCAGATCGAGGCCGTTCGGCGGGCGCGGTCGGGCGCCGCGCACGACGCCGGCGTGTGGCGGATCAAGGACGGAGAGGCCTGGTACCGGGCCGGCCTGCGCGCCGCGACCACCACCGCCCTGACCCCCGAGGAGATCCATGCGCTGGGCCTGGACCAGGCCCGCAGCCTGTCCGCGCGGCTGGACGCCCTGCTCAAGGCCCAGGGCCTGAGCCAGGGCTCGGTCGGCGCGCGGATCAAGGCGCTCTACGCCGACCCGGCGCAGCTCTATCCCAATACCGACGAGGGCAAGCGGCAGGCGATCGCCTATTGCAACCAGCGCCTGGATCAGATGCGCCCCCTGCTGCCCAAGGCGTTCAGCCGCCTGCCGCCCTACGCCTTCGAGGTGCGCCGCGTGCCGCTGGCCACCGAGGCCGGGGCGGCGGTGGCGTTCAGCCAGGGACCGCCGGTGGACGGCTCGCGGCCGGGCCTCGTCTACATCAACCTGCACGACTCCGCCGACTGGCCGAGGTTCGCCCTGGCCACCACCGTGTTCCACGAGGGCCTGCCCGGCCACCAGCTGGAGGGCGGCCTGGCGCTGTCCAATCCGCAGATCTCCCTGTTGCAGAAGACCACGGGCTTCTCCGCCTACGCCGAGGGCTGGGGGCTCTATGCCGAACAGCTGGCCGACGAGCTCGGCGCCTATGCCGACGACCCGCTGGGCCGGATCGGCTATCTGAAGTTCCAGCTGTTCCGCGCCAACCGCCTGGTGGTCGACACCGGCCTGCATCACCTGCGCTGGAGCCGGGAGAAGGCGGCCGCCTATTTCGTCGAGCAGGAGGGTGAGACGCCGCTGTTCGCCACGCGGGAGGTGGAGCGCTACTGCATCCAGCCGGGCCAGGCCTGCGCCTACAAGCTGGGCCATTCGACCATCGTCGACCTGCGCAACCAGGCGCGCAAGACGCTCGGGCCGCGGTTCGACATCAAGGCCTTCCACGACATGGTGCTGGCCAACGGGCGCATCCCGCTGGAGACGCTGAAGAGCGCCGCGGCGGCGTGGCTGGCCAAGGCCTAGACGCCATGATCTTCACCAAGCGGCTGCGCGAACCGGTGATGCGCGGCGAGATCACCTGCAGCGTGCGCATCTGGCAGAGGCCGCACGTCAAGGCCGGCGGACGCTACCCGCTGGGGCCCGGATGGGTCCACGTGACCTCGATCCGCGAGATCGACCTGGCCGACATCACCGCCGAACTGGCCCGGCGCGGGGGCTTCCAGGACGTCGAGGACCTGCTGGCCACCGCCAAACACGGGCCGGGCGAGACGATCTATCTGGTGGAGTTCGAGTACCGCGAAGACCGAGCCTGGTCGGACCCGCTCTGAGCCCTGCAGTTGCCCGGGCCTAGATCGGCCGCCGGAGCGCGACCGGCTCGCCGACGCGGGCGAGCGCCTCGGCCACCGGTTCGATGGCGACCTGCATGTGGAAGGCGCTGGCGTGGATCATGCGCTGGCCGTCGAGCATCATGCCGACATGGCCCTTCCAGAACACCAGGTCGCCGCGGGCGAGGTCGGCCGTGGCCACGGGCCTGCCCAGCGCCTGCTGCTGGTCGGAATCGCGCGGGCACCAGCGACCGCAGGCGTGCAGGGCCTGCTGCACCAGGCCCGAGCAGTCGAGCCCGAGGCTCTCGCGCCCGCCCCACAGGTAGGGGGCGCCGAGGAAGCGCTCGGCGACCGCGGCGGGGTCGGCCTCGACCGCGCCGATCGGCGCGAGCTGCACGGCGTGGACCCAGCCCGAGCCCTCGGCCTTGCGATACGCGCCCTCCTCAGCCTCGACGGCGACCAGGGCGTTCAGGCTCAGCAGGGCGAGCGGGCGCGACTTGAGGTCCGGCCGGCTGAAGGCGTAGGCGCGCAGGGCGCTGACCCGGTGGGTGGCGTGCAGGACGCCGGGCTTCAGGTCGGCCAGCAGCACGTGGCCGACGTAGCCGTCGCGGTCGGCCTGGCCCCAGCCCCAGCCGCGGCCGGTCTCGATCACGCGGAAGGTCTCGCCGTAGAGCAGCTGGTCGAGCTGCTCGGCCGACGGATCGGGATCGCGGCGGATGGCGGAGGCGGCCGCGGCGCAGTGGAAAGCGCTCGTCTTCTCGAAGCGCTCGGCCGACACCAGGCCCTGCAGGGCCGCGTCGGCCAGGTCCGGCCGCGCCAGGGTGAGACGCCGATCGAGCGCTTGGGAACCCGTCACGCGAATCGGCTCCGCAGGACGCGCAGCAGCGCACGGATCGCCTGGGCCTCCGCGCCCGCGGGGAAGCCCGGCCGGCCCTTGGGATTCCAGGCGAAGATGTCGAGGTGGACCCAGGCCCCGCTCTCGGGCGCGAAGCGCTTGAGGAACAGGGCCGCGGTCACCGAACCGGCCTGGGCCCAGCCGTCCGGATCGTTCTTGAGGTCGGCGATGTCACTGTCCAGCGCCTCCTCGTAGCCGGCCCACAGCGGCAGGCGCCACAGGGGATCGGCGGCCTCGACCGAAGCCCGCTCGAGGTCGGCGGCCAGGGCGTCGTCGGTGGTGAAGAACGGGATCACCTGGGGCCCGAGCGCCACCCGGGCGGCGCCGGTGAGGGTGGCCATGTCGATGGTCAGGGCGGGATTCAGCTCGGCGGCGCGGGCCAGGGCGTCGGCCAGGACGAGACGGCCCTCGGCGTCGGTGTTGCCGATCTCGATCGACAGGCCCTTGCGCGAGGCGATCACGTCGCCCGGGCGCATGGCGTCGCCGGCGATGGCGTTCTCGGCCACCGGGACCAGGACGTGCAGCCGGACCTTCAGCCCCAGGGCCATGACCATGCGGCCGAGCGCCAGGGCGTGGGCGGCGCCGCCCATGTCCTTCTTCATCAGGCGCATGCCGGAGGACGGCTTGATGTCGAGCCCCCCGGTGTCGAACACGATGCCCTTGCCGACGATCGCCAGCACCGGGGCGCCGGGCTCGCCCCAGGCGATCTCGATCATGCGCGGCGCCCGGTGCGGCGCGGCGGCGCGACCGACGGCGTGGATCGCCGGATAGTTCTCGCCCTCGGGCAGCAGGTCGTCGCCGACCACCACCGTGACCGCAGCGCCGAACTGCTCGGCGATCTCGCGGGCGATGGTCTCCATCTGCAGCGGCCCCATGTCGTTGGCCGGGGTGTTGACCATGTCGCGCGCCAGGGCGCAGGCGTGGACCACGGCGCGGGCCTCGGCCCCCTTGGCCCCCTCGGGCAGCACCAGGCGGGCGGGCCCCTCCTTGGCCGGCTTGTAGCGGTCGTAGCGATAGGCCCCGAGGCCCCAGGCGGTGGCCAGGTCGGTGGCGTCCAGGCCCTCGGGGACGGCCTCCAGCCGGTAGTCGCCGGCCGGCAGGCGGCCCGCGGCGGCGCGGAAGCCGTCGGCCCCGGCCTTGGGGCCAAGTCCCAGGAGCACGCGGGCGAGCTTGCCGTCGGCGCCTGGCAGCTTCAGCGCCTGACCGGCCTTGGCCTTGAAGCCCTCGGCCTCGGCAAGGCCGGCCGCCTGGCCGCCGAGGGCCTGCAGCGCCCCCGGCAGCTCGGCCTCGATCAGGGCCTGGACAGGGACGGCGGATTCGGCGGCGTCGAGCAGGGCGTCGGACATCGGTCGGGTCAAACCTTTGCGGCCGGGCGGTCCGCCGGCCTCTTAACGGAAGATTCGGGACGTTGGCCGAAGATGGCGCATTGTCCGGGAGCACCCTTCTCATGTGTCGCAAGCGCGCGTTCGCCGCAACCGCCCAAATGCCCGCGTCCCGGTCGCTGGCCGTCGGGCTGGCCGTGAGCGCCCTCCTCGCCGCCGCCCCCGCCTACGCGGCGAAGGCCAAGCCCGCCGACGCCCCCGCGCCGGCCGCCAATACGCCTGCCGGCCCGGCTGACGCGACGGCCGCCGCCATGCCCAAGAAGGCGCCGCCGGAAGCCCGCGCTCAGGCCGAGCGCCTGGAGCCCCTGGCCCGCGCCGCGTTCTGGGCCTCGCAGGTGAGCGCCGATCCCAAGGACCCCGAGGCCGGGGTCAAGCTCGCCGCCTCCCTGCGCGCGCTCGGCCGCTTCGACGAGGCCTCCGCGGCCGCCGAGGCGGTGCTGGTGCTGCAGCCGCAGAACGTCGACGCCCTGCTGGAGAAGGCGCGCACGGCCATCGCCGCCGGCCAGGGCTTCTACGCCATCGAGCCCACCCGCCACGCCATCGAGATCGCGCCCAAGGACTGGCGGGCCGCCACCCTGCTGGCCGTGGCCCTCGACCAGGCCCAGCGTCCGATCGAGGCCATGGAGGCCCACCGCAAGGCCCTGCAACTGGCGCCCGGCAATGCGACGGTGCTGTCCAACGCGGCCATGTTCTACGCCGTCCAGGGCGACAAGGCTCACGCCGAAACCCTGCTGCGCAAGGCCGTCGGCCAACCGGACGCCACCTTGAAGATGCGCCAGAACCTGGCCCTGGTGCTGGGCCTGCAGGGCAAGATGGCCGAGGCCGAGCAGATCGAACGCGAGAACCTGCCGCCGCAGATCGCCCAGGCCAACCTCGACTACCTGAAGGCCGCCAGCCAGCGCTGAGCGCCGGGCGTCAGGAGGCCGCCGCTTCGGCCTTGGCGAAGCCGAGGTGGGACAGGAGCCAGTCGTGGGCGTCGCCCTCGTTGGCGAATCGCTCCACCGGGATGAAGGTCGGGCCGCCGGCCAGGAACGAGCCTACCAGCCAGCCGGAGTCGGTGGCCGAGACGCGATAGACGGAATGGCCGTCGCGCACGAGGCAGCGGGTATCGCCGTCGCGCCCGGCCGGCAGGGCGCCGCCTTCGGCCGCGCGGCGTCTGGCCTCGCGGATCGGGTCCGCCCCCGTCGCCGGAAACGACCCCACGAACGTACGCTCCAGCGCAACGTGCACCACTGCCATGGGCATCCTCCATACTCGAAAGGCGCCATTGGAGGGACGACGCAAAGCCTTTCAAGACAAAGCTTCGTGACGGCTAAGCCTGGAACCTGAGGCGCCGCCGGCGATGCCGGTGAGCGGGGGGGGTCAGTAGAGTCCGGGCGCCAGGCGGTAGGGGACCTTGGTCATGTATTCGGCATAGACCGGGTCCTGGCCGAGCAGCTTCTCCTCGGCCCGCATGCGGATCACCTGCAGGCTGATGGCGGCCAGCCACAGGATCAGGTTGAGGCCGGTCGGGTTGGCCAGCAGGAAGCCGACCTGGGTGATCGCGTTTCCGGCGTAGATCGGATGGCGGATCAGCCGGTAGGGGCCCGAGCGCTGCACCCCGCGGTTGGCGGCCACCAGGCCGAAGCTGCGGGCGAGACTGGCCTTGCCGTAGAGGTTGAACAGCAGGCCGAAGATCATCAGCAGGCCGCAGATGCGGGTGTCGATCAGGGCGTGGCCGCCCGGCGTGAGCAGGATCGGCGCCCCGGCCGCGGCGAAGGCCGACAGCCAGTCGGCGGCGCTCTGGGTGATGGCCTGGGCCGGGCGACGCACCAGCATGAAGGCCAGCGGCAGGGCGTCGGAGATCAGGAGGGCGAGGTTGGCCGGGCTGTGGCCGAGCGTCGGGGCCAGGCGGACGGCCTGCCAGGCCACCAGGGCGCCGAGGAAGCCGATGTCGGCGAAGGCGGCGAGGGTCGCGACGGAGAGCTTGGGCACGATCGGGATCCTGGCTGGCGGCGACGGGGAGCGCTGAAAGAGCGGGGAGCGCCGAAAGAAAAAGGGCGGCCGGCGCACGGCCGGCCGCCCCCATCGTGGTCGTCGGGGCGAAGCGCCCCTCGCCTTAGCTGGCGCCGCCGGGGTTCGCCACCGTGGAGCCGATGTTGGTGAACTTGGTGTTGAGGGCCGAGCCCAGGGCGCCGGCGCCGGCGATGATCACCACGCCGATCAGGGCGGCGATCAGGCCGTATTCCACCGCGGTGGCGCCGGATTCATTCTTCAGGAAGCGCTTCAGGAACGACATCTCTTGGTTTCTCCAGGGAGGACTCGAATATGGTTTGGGCGAACAGGCGTTCAATTTGACGATCTACTTATACAGATCATGGTTTAAACCCCACCTAAGAAACATGATTACTAATTCAATAACGAAAAATGCTTGATTTCGGAACGCCGGGGGCGGAAACGGCGAAGGCGGCCGGCTTGCGCCGGCCGCCCCCGTCATCGGTGTCCGGGCGATCGCCCGGAGAGCGGGAAAGCGGGATTAGCTGGCGGAGCCCGCGTTCGACACCGTGCTGCCGATGTTGGTGAACTTGGTGTTGAGGGCCGAGCCCAGGGCGCCGGCGCCGGCGATGATCACCACGCCGATGAGGGCCGCGATCAGACCGTACTCCACCGCGGTGGCCCCGGATTCATTCTTCAGGAAGCGCTTCACGAACGACATCTTCATTGCTCCAGAGTGGACATTGAATAGAGGTCGGGGGCTCCTTATTCAATTTGACGTACTACTTCTATCTTATACGGTTTAAGGCCAAGTTAAGTAGCATGTTTACTGTGTTGGTAACCATGAAATCTTTGACAGCGCGAAGGTGCTGCGCCGAAAGCCGGGCGCGCCGGAGCGCATCGCGCCCGGCGTGAGGCGCCGGCTCACTTGAGCGCGGGCGTGCTCGACAGGATGTCGGTGACGCGGATGGCCGCCGGGCCGAGGATCACGATGAACAGCACCGGCAGGAAGAACAGGATCATCGGCACGGTGAGCTGCGCCGGCAAGGCGGCGGCCTTCTTCTCCGCGGCCGCCATGCGCAGGTCGCGGTTCTCCTTGGCCATCACGCGCAGGGCGCTGCCGAGCGGCGTGCCGTAGCGTTCGGACTGGATCATGGCGGTCATCACCGAGCGCACCCCGGGATAGTTGACCCGCTTGGACATGCCCTCGTAGGCTTGGCGCCGCTCGGGCAGGTAGGACAGTTCGGCGACCAGCAGCGACAGCTCCTCGGCCAGCTCCACCGAGCCGGAGCCGATCTCCTGCGCCACCTTCTGCATGGCCGCCTCGATCGACATGCCGGCCTCGACGCAGATCAGCAGCAGGTCGAGCGTGTCGGGGAACACCTGGGCGATGGCCTGTCGCCGCTTCTGGGCCTGGTTGCTGAGGTAGATATTCGGCGCGTAGAAGCCGACGCCGAACCCCAGGAAGCTGATCGCCGCCCGGGTGTTGACCGAGAAGCCCCCGAACGACGGATTGATCTTGAACAGGAACAGGGCGAACAGGCCCGCCGTCACGAACGGCATGACGAAGCGGAAGAAGTAGAAGGTCGAGATCGGGCCCGGGCCGCGGAAGCCGGCCTCGGCCAGCTTGTCGAGGACCTTGGGATCCTCGAGCAGGCGGGAGAGCTGCAGCTTGTCGACGATCTTCTTGTACCAGGTCTGGTCGACCTGGCGCAGGCTCTTGCCCTTGAGGGCGTCGCGCGAGCGGCGCTTGAGCTCCTCGCGGCGATTGGCCACGGCCTTCAGGCGCACGCCCAGGGTGTCCCGCTTGGCGAGCGGCGCGGCCAGGGTCGCCACGGTGCAGAAGGTCAGGACGCCCACCCCCGCGGTGAGGAAGTTGAGCGGGTCTGCGGCGAGCTCGACGATGTCCACCATGGCCCGGCCTAGAACTTGAAGTTGATCATCTTGCGCATGACCATGGTGCCGAAGCCCATGATCACGGCGCCCGCCGCCAGCAGCAGGTGGCCGCGCGGATCGGTGAACATCACGGTGAGGTAGCGCGGGTTGACCACCGACAGCAGGGCCGCCACGCCGGGCGGCATGCAGCCGATCACCGCCGCCGAGGCCACCGCCTCGCTAGACAGGGCCTTGATCTTCTCGCGCAGCATGCGCCGCCCGCGCAGCACCGACGACAGGTTGCCCAGAGCCTCCCCGAGGTTGCCGCCGGTCTTCTGCTGGATGTTCAGCACGATGGAGAAGAAGCGCAGCTCGGGCGCCGGCAGGCGCTCGAACATCTTCTCCAGGCCCTGCTCGAGGGTCATGCCCATCGACAGGTTCTCGACCAGGCGGCGGAACTCGCCGGCCAGGGGCTCGGGGCTCTCCTTGCCGATCACCTTCAGGCAGTCGTGCAGCGGCAGCCCCGAGCGCAGGCCGCGGACGATGATGTCCACCGCATCGGCGAAGGCCAGGCCGAACTTGGCGTTGCGCCGCTTGGCCAGGAAGCCGACCACCCACAGGGGCAGGCCGGCGCCGGCCACGAAGCCGGCCATCAACGACACCGGCAGCGACAGACCCACCATGACCAGGACCAGCAGGGTCACGACCACGGCGAGGACGGCGGACATCAGCCAGAACTTCTTCACGTCGAGGGTCAGGCCGGCCTCGCGCAGCCGGGCCTCGGCGTCGAACATGGCGGCCCGGCGCTTCTTCTCCTGCTCCTGCAGGGCGGCCTGCAGCTGCTTGCGTCGCACCAGGACGGCGTCGTTGGCCGAGCTGCGCGCGGTCGAGGCCTTGAGCGGGCCGCGCCCCTTCTTGGCCACGGCCTGGACCCGCTTGGCGGTCTTGCCCGAGCCCGAGCCGGCCCCGGCGAACACCAGCCCGAGCCCCGCCACCACGACGAAGGCGAGACCGGCCATGAGGATCAGGGTCATGTCCATGGCTACTCGGCCGCCTCCAGGGCTTCGAGCAGCTCGATTTCGCGCCCGTAGTAGCGCGCGCGCTCCCAGAACTTGGGCCGGGCGATGCCGGTGGAGCGGTGGCGGCCGATGATCTTGCCGTGGGCGTCCTCGCCGGTGATGTCGTAGAGGAACAGGTCCTGGGTGACGATCACGTCGCCTTCCATGCTCAGGACCTCGGTGATGTGGGTGATGCGGCGCGAGCCGTCGCGCAGGCGCGCGGCCTGGATGATCACGTCGACCGAGCCGGTGATCATTTCACGGATGGTCTTCGACGGCAGGCCGTAGCCGCCCATGGTGATCATCGATTCCAGGCGGCTCAGGGCCTCGCGCGGGGAGTTGGCGTGCAGGGTGCCCATCGAGCCGTCGTGGCCGGTGTTCATGGCCTGCAGCAGGTCGAACGCCTCCGGGCCGCGCACCTCGCCGACGATGATCCGCTCGGGACGCATGCGCAGGCAGTTCTTGACCAGGTCGCGCATGGTGATCTGGCCCTGGCCCTCGAGGTTCGGCGGGCGGGTCTCCAGGCGCACCACGTGCGGCTGCTGCAGCTGCAGCTCGGCGGCGTCCTCGCAGGTGATGACGCGTTCGTCCTCTTCGATGAAGGCGGTCATGGTGTTCAGCAGCGTGGTCTTGCCCGAGCCGGTGCCGCCCGAGATCAGGACGTTGCAGCGGCTGGCCCCGATCACCTCCAGCACCTTGGCCCCCTCGGGGCTGATCGAGCCGAACTCGACCAGGTGATGCATCTTCAGCTTGTCCTTGCGGAACTTACGGATGGTCAGGGTCGGGCCGTCCAGCGCCAGGGGCGGGACGATGACGTTGACGCGCGAGCCGTCGGGCAGGCGGGCGTCGCAGATCGGCGAGCTTTCGTCGACGCGGCGGCCGACCTGGGACACGATCCGCTGACAGATGTTCATCAGCTGGCTGTTGTCGCGGAAACGGATCGGCGTTTCCTGCGTCTTGCCGCCCACTTCGATGAACACCCGGCCGGCGCCGTTGACCATGATGTCGGCGATGTCGTCGCGCGCCAGCAGAGGCTCGAGCGGGCCGTAGCCGAGCACGTCGTGGATGATGTCCTGGACCAGCCGCTCCTGCTCGACGGTCGAGATCGACACGTTCTTCAGGGCGATCAGTTCGGCGACGATGTCGCGGATCTCCTCGGCCGCGCCCTTGGCGTCGAGCTGGGCGAGCTGGCTGAGGTCGATGGTGCCGATCAGGGCGTTGAAGATCGCCATCTTGGTGGCGACGTAGAACTCCTGCTGCTCGGTCATCTCCGCGCTGATCGGCGGCGCGGCCGGGGCGGCGGGACGCGGCCGGGGCGCGGCGGCGGCGGGCCTGGCGGCCGGCTTGGACGCGAGGGCGTCGAGCTTGGGCGGCGACGCCGACGGGGCCGGCTGGGTCGGCGGGGCCGGCGCCGGCTTGACGGACGCAGACGGGGGCGCCGCCGGCGCCGCCGGAGCGGGACGGAGCTGTTGCGGAACGGGACCTGCGGCGCGCTTGCCGAACAAGGGGGCTCCTTAGGACTTCAGCTTGAGCAAAGAGCCGAGCACGGACGGCTTGGGCGGCTGCGCGGCGCCCGCCTCGCGCCGAGCGATCGTGCGGGCGAGGGAGGCGATCGCCTCGGCCGCCTTGGACTTGGCGTTGGCCTCCACCAGCATCTGGCCGTTGTTGGCCGCCTGGCCGAACAGCTTGGGCTCGAACGGCAGGACCAAGACCGGCTGCAGGCCGACCGCCTCGGAGAAGTCCTTGACCGAGATCTCCGGCCGGCCGGGCACGCCCACCTGGTTGAGGATCAGGCGCGGCGGCCCGTCGTTGGGACGGCCGCGGGTCAGCAACTCGATCAGGTTCTTGGCGTTGCGCAGGCTGGCCAGCTCGGGCGTGGCCACCACCACCGCCTCGTCGGCGGCCAGCAGGGTCTGGCGCATCCAGCCCGACCACAGGTGCGGCAGGTCGAGCACCACGAACGGCGCGGCCCCCCTCACCTTCTGCGTCACCTCGTTGTAGGCGTGGGCGCCGATCTCGAAGTCGTCGTCGAGGTGCGCCGGGGCGGCGAACAGGCTGAGACGGTCCGAGCAGCGCACCATCATGCGGTCGAGCAGCACGGGGTCGAGGCGCTCGGGATCGGCCAGGGCGTTGGCCACCCCTTGCAACGGATCCTGGTTGAAGTTCAGGCCCGCGGCGCCGAACGCCAGGTCGAGGTCGACCAGGATGGTGTTGGATTCCAGCCGCTCGCCGAGCGCGTGGGCCAGGTTGTGGGCGATGATCGAGGCCCCCGCGCCGCCCTTGGCGCCGCGCACCGCCACGGTGCGGCCGACGAAGGGGGTGGACGGATCTTCGTAGAGACCGCTCACCGCGCCGATCAGGTCGAGGGGCTCGGGCGAGATCAGGTAGTCGCTGACGCCGCGGCGCACCAGCTCCCGGTAGAGGGCGATGTCGTTCTTGCGGCCGATCACCAGCACCTTGGTGCCGCCGTCGCAGACCTCGGACAGGCGGTCGAGGTTCGCCAGCAGGGCGGCGGAGTCGTCGGTGGCCTCGGCGATGATCAGCGACGGGGTGGTGTGGCTGCGGTAGCGGGCGATGGCGGCCGGCAGGCCGCCGGGGAAGATGGCGCCGGAGGCGCGCGCCAGCCGGCGGTCCTTCAGCGCCTGCTCGCCGATCGCGCCGGTGGCCGCGAGCTCGCAGAACAGGTGGATGCTGATGCGCGGCGCCACGCCCTGGGGCTCGACCTGGAACACCGGCTGGGCCTCGGGCTCCGGCCGGACCTCGGCCACGGGCTCGGACGCAAGGTCGGGCTCCGGCTGCTCAGGCTCGGCGAAGGCCTCGACGAGGTCCGTCTGCAGCTGGCCCACGGCATGGTCCGTGGCCGGCGAATAGTCCTGGTCGATGGCCGCGCGCGCCCGGCTCAGGATCTCGTCGTAGTCGAAGGCCGGTCCCTTGGCCGGCTCTTCGGCCAGGAAGCCGAACGGGTCGTCCCGCTCGCCGAGGGTCGGGTCCTCGAGATTGGGGTCCTCGAGATTGGGGGCGGCCGGATGGGGATGAGCGGACATGCTTCCTGCTCCTACTGGCCGATGTGGGCGATGGAGGGCTGGCCCTGCGCCGACTCGGCGCCGGTCGGCTTGCCCGCCTCGTACTTCTCGAGCACCGTCACGCGGCGCTCCGCACTCGCGCCATCCTCGGCGCGGGGCGCGCGGATGTCGCTCGGATTGGCGATCATGGCCGCCATGTTGGCGTTGACGGCGCAGCCGAAGTTGGACTGCACCGTGTTGTCCTTGGTCTTGGTCAGATCCTGCCAGTGCTTGCCGCAGGCCGGGATGTCGGCCTTGTCGTAGGCGTAGGAGACCAGGATCGGCGCCTTGGCGTCTTCGGTCCGGTAGGCCGCGCGCGTGACGGGTACGCCGAGCTGGCCCAGGGTCGCCTCGATCGCCCCGTCCATGCGGCCGGCGACGGCGGCGTCGGCCCCCTCGGGCAGGCTGACGGTGACCACTCCGCCCCGCGCCTCGCTCCGGCGGCCCGCCAGGGCCTTCAGCGCCTCGCCCTGGGCCGTCGACAGGCCGTCGGCGTGGATCGCCAGGGCGATCTGGTCCTTGGCTTCCTCGACCTTCAGCGGAAACAGGGCGCCCGGATTGGCGACCTGCAGGGCCGGATTGGGCGTCGCCTTGCCGCCCGGTCCGGCGGCGCAGGCCGAGAGGCCGGCGGCGGCCGCGAGCAGGACGGCGATGACGGGCAGCGTACGGGTCGACGTCATGACGGTGCGCCTATTCGATGACATAGCCATAGGGGCCTTGCAGGGACTTGCCGGCCACCGCGGCGGGCGGGACGTTGGAGGCCTTGTTCAGCTTGCCGAGCAGGTTGGTGGTCAGGTCGTCGGCGAACTGCAGGCCATCGATCGGCGTCTGCAGCTGATCGGGCGAGGTCGACTGGACCACATAGGGCGTGACGATGATCGCCAGCTCGGTCTCGCCCGACAGGTAGTCGCGCGAGCGGAACAGGGCGCCCAGCACCGGCAGGTCCTTCAGGCCCGGCAAGGAGTCGAGGTTCTGCTTGGACTGCTGCTGCAGCAGGCCGGCGATCATCATGGCGCCCCCCGACGGCAGCTCCACGGTGGTCTCGGTGCGGCGCAGCTTCAGCGCGGGAATGGTGATCTGGGCGTTCGCGCCCGCCGAGATGGTGAAGGCGCCGTCGTTGGACAGCTCCGAGACTTCGGTGGAGATCTTCATCGAGATGCGCCCGCCCGACATCACCACCGGGGTGAAGTTGAGGCCGACGCCGTAGGGCTTGAATTCGATGCTGACCCGGCCGGTGTTGTCCGAACCGGTGGGGACCGGATATTCGCCGCCGGCCAGGAACTTGGCCGACTCGCCGGAGACCGCGGTCAGATTGGGCTCGGCCAGGGTGCGCACCAGGCCCACGCGCTCGAACGCCTGGATCATCGCCTGCGCCTGGTTGAGGCTCGAGGAGCCGGCCAGGTTGTTCTGGACGGTGGCCAGCGGGTTGTTGCGGTCGACGATGTTCTGGCCGGAGACCACGCCGGCCTGGGTCTGCAGCTGGGTGTTGAAGTTGTTCATCCACGAACGCTGGTCGCCGGTCAGGGTCGTGTCGCCCGCCAGGTAGCGCTGTTCGAACTGGGCGATGTTGTCCTGGCTGATGCCGGCGCTGGCGGCCGTGACGGTGTGCGCCGCGCCGGAGATGTCGACGCCGGTCTTCGGATCGGTGACCACATTGGTGACCTGGGTCTGGACCGTGCCGATCAGGTTGCTCAGGAAGGTCTTGGAGAAGGCCTGCTGGGCGGCCGTCAGGGCGCCCGCCCCGGTCAGGAACTGGCTGACGACGCTGGCCGCGTTCATCGGCGGCACGCCCATGCCCTGGGCGGCGGCGCCGAGGCCGGAGAAGGGATTGGGCGAAACCGCTTGGGAGGTGGTGTTCAGCGAATAGCCGCCCCGGGCGCCGCCCAGGAAACCGCCGTTGACGCCGAACGAGGCGGCGTTGCCGAACGAGTACTGCGGCATGCCGAGCTGGCCGGTGAGGGCGTCGAGGTTGAAGCCGAGCTGCTTGATGATGGTGCGCTGCAGCTCCACGACCCGCACCTTCAGCATCACCTGCTCCTTGCCGGTGATGGTCAGGAGGTTGACCACCTGCTCGGGCTTGGCGACGAAGTGCTGGGCCAGGAGCACGGCCTTCTGGGCGTCGGCGGAGCTCGCCACCTCGCCGGCCAGGACCAGGCTGTCGTTGACCGACTCGACCCGCACCTGGGCGCCCGGCAGGACGCGGCCGATGGCCGCGGCCAGGCCGCTGGAATCCTTGGCCACGTGGATGTCGAGGGTGAGCATCCGCTTGCCGGCCTCGTCGAAGAACACCGCGTCGGTGTCGCCCGGGGCCACGCCCAGGATCGAGATCTGCCGGCGGCCGCGCAGCACCGCGTCGGCCACGGCCGGGTTGGTGACCAGCACGTCGCGCGCGTCGGACGGCAGCTCGACCAGGGCGGACTTGCCGAACGGCAGGTTGAGCGACCGGGCCGAACCGCCGGCCGTGGACAGGTCCACATGGAGCACGCCCGGCTCGGCCGGCGACGCGGCCGGGGCGGCGCGCGACGGGCGCCGGGCGGCCGGCTTGCGAGCGGCGGTCGGGGACGCTCCCGCGTTGGACACGGCCGCCGTGGTGGAGGCGGTGGGGGCGGCCATGGCCTTGGCCAGGCCGGCGACCGGAGCCTGGGCGCGGCCGGGACCGGGCGCGCCGGTGAAGGCGGCGGCGATCAGGGCGGCGAGGGATCCCAGGGCGACGGGACGGGACACGGGCATCAAGGCAGCCTCACTTCGCTTTCCTTAGACCCCCGGAACACCCGGATCCCCGCCGTCTCGTAGCGATGGGGGCGATAGACCGGGGGCGGAGGGCTGACGGCGCCTTGCGGCCCGTCCACGTCGGCGTAGGAGCGCAGGGCGAGCTGGAGCTGGCCCTCGTCGCGGCCCTTGGCCAGGATGTTGATATCGTTCTCGGGGATCTCCAGGGTCGCCGTGGTGCCGATCAGGCTGGCGGCGCCCGGCTTGGGCTCGGGGGCCTGGTCGATGGCCAGCACCGTGATGTTCTTCAGCAGCACCCGGCTCTGCACGTTGGGCACGCCGTTGGCGGACGGCAGCTTGATGTTCTGGATCACGTCCACATGGTCGCCCGGCAGGATGAAGCCGGCGACGGCGGTGTCGACATTGACCCCGGTGGCCATGGCGCGCATGCCCGACGGCAGCTTCACCGCCATGAAGCCGCTCTGGCCGGCCTTGACGATCTTGCGCAGGTTCATCGGCTCGTTGGCCACCATGGCCGTGCGCACCAGGGCGCCGGTGACGGACTGGACCGCCGGATCGCTGGAGATCGCGGCCTGGGCCTTGTCCACCAGGCTGTCCTTGACCGGGCCGCCGGTGACGAAGACCGGGTTCACGGCGTTCTGCGGCCAGGGCTGCCAGGTCACGTCGTCGGGCGTCAGTCGGGCCCCGACCCGCAGGTCGTGCTTGGCCACCATCACCCGGACCTGGGGATGCGCCGGCGCCGGCGCCGTGGCCGCCATCGCCCGGTTGTTGTGCGTGGACGTCAGCTGACGGAACCCCAGGGCCAGGGCCACCGCGGCGGCGCCGGCGATGACCAGAACGAGGACGAGGCGCAATGCACTCATGTGACGGAGCCTCCTTGGCGTCCAGGACGATCGCTTCGCTGGGCCACCGGCCCGGCAATGCCATCTGCGACCGGATCATGCCCCGCGGGGGCTTAACGTCCGGCTAAAGAAAAGTAACGAATTCAGTAACTTGTATGAACGAAGCGTAACCATTCGCTCGCCGGGAAGGCGATCAGGGCCCCCACCGCGATGGCCACGCCGTAGGGCGCGGGCTCGCCCGGGCTGATCAGGCGGACGATCCAGCCGGCATGCAGCGGCAGGAACGGACGGATCATCTGGCCCCGGGCGAGGATCAGGACGAGGGCGAAGGCGCCGCCGGCCAGGGCGGTGTCGAGCAGGAACTCGCGGACGCCGGGCCAGCCGAACCACAGGCAGCAGGCGGCCAGCAGCTTGGCGTCGCCGCCGCCGACCCATCCGAGGGCGAACATCGCCATTCCCGCCATCAGGGCGACGAGACCGGCCGCGATGTGGACGCCGACGTCCGGTAGGGACAGGCCCACGCCCGCCGCCGCCACGGCGAAGGCGCCGGCGAGGACCACCGAGATCCAGTTCGGGATGGTGTAGCGGGTCAGGTCGCTCAGGGCGGCGACGATCGCCAGGATCGGCAGCAGACTGACGAGGCCGGTCAAGATCACGGCGGGCATGGAACGCCTCTCTTGGCGGGACCGCGGGGCCCCTGCCCTAAGCAAAACGGGCGGCCGTGGAAGCGGCCGCCCGAAGGAACTTGGAGAGTCCCGGTCACGGAACCGTCGTGGGCTGATTAGCCGCCGGCGCTCGAGACCGTGCTGCCGATATTGGTGAACTTGGTGTTGAGGGCCGAGCCCAGGGCCCCGGCGCCGGCGATGATGACCACGCCGATGAGGGCGGCGATCAGGCCATACTCCACCGCGGTCGCGCCCGACTCGTTGCGAATGAAACGCGTGATGAACTTGGTCATGACGATCTCCTGTTGAGCAATTCAAACTCTTTCGGGTCGTCAAGCCCCCACAGCCTTACGCCCCCGATGACAACGGGAACATCGCACTCGCAAGTTAATCGCTCATGAATATACAAATTAACTTACTTGTTAATACTCATTTATTTCATATTTACCATTAATACGGATTAATCTCCGATATACCGCAATTTCAGTATTATATATGTAGAGTCCAATTCTGAAACAGGCGCGCTAGAACCGGTCGGCCAGACGGACGCTCAGCTGGTCGATGATCGGATGCCCTCCCAGGGCGCGTCCGGCCAGCACGCCGATCGCTCGCAGGCCGATCAGGCTGTTGGTCAGGAAGGCGGCCTCGGCATCCTGGAGGGCGCCGAGGTCGGCGCAGACCTCCGCCACCGGCGCCGCCGCGATCACCTGGGCGCGCATGATCCCGTCGAGCACGCCGCACGCGAGGCTCGGCGTGTGGAGGCGGCCGCCGGTGATCCAGAACAGGTTGGCGGCGGCGGCGCAGGCCACGCGGCCGGCGGTGTCGAGCAGCACGGCCTCGTCGGCGCCTGCCGCTTCCGCCTCGCGCCGGGCCAGCAGGTTGTCGAGATAGCCGAGGCTCTTCAGCCGCGCGCTCGGCGCCTGGGCGTTGCGGCGGATCGCCGAGACCACCACCGTGGCCGGCGCGTCGGGGCGCGGACTGGCGGCCGCGGAGGCGATCAGGCGGGGGGTCGGCGGCTCGGGCCGGCGCAGCCCCCGACCGCCGGAGCCGGCGGTCCAGGTCAGGCGCACGGCGGCCCTGGCGTCGCCCAGCCCACGCTCAGACACGGCCCGGTCGGCGGCTTCGCGCAGGCGCGCGGCGTCGGGCGTGGGCAGGCCGATGACGGCGCAGCCGCGGTGTAGGCGCGCCACGTGCGCCTCCCACAGCACCGGCTGGCCGGCCTTGAACAGCACCGTCTCGAACAGGCCGTCGCCGAGCAGAAGGCCGCGATCGTCGATGGGAATTCGTCCTGGACCCATGGGGCCCCATAGCATTTCTCCGGGCCGCCACCCTAGAGGCTGCTCGCGCGGGTTTTCTTCCCCGTCGCCTGGCGGCTACTTGGGCGGGTCTTCTCCGCGCTACCGGCCTTCGGCCTACTTGAGCGGGCTCTCCTCGCGCTACCGGCCCTCGGCCTACTTCAGCGCGTGGCGGCCAAGTGTTGCACGGATGCCAGGGTGCGTGGCCCTGCGACACTCTTAAGCTGAGCCTCACGCCCTAGTGATTAGAAACCGCGCCTGCGACGGGCCAATCTATAGGCCGGGATGGAGGTCCAAGGTCCCGTGCGCGTCCGGAGCTTCGGCTGCGGACGCGCTCCCTTTATCAGGGCCTGTGTTCTTCCTGGCGCTACCGGCCTGCGGCCTACTTGAGCGCGTTCGCGCTACCCTCGGTGGTCCGGCCAGCCTAGGTTGCCGGCATGGACCATCTCAAGCTCAGCCTCGTCGGCCACGCGACGCACCATTTCTCCTCGCCGGTCTCGGCCGAGACCCTCGACCGCGTCCTGGCCCTGTCCGGCATCGAGCGGGGCTGGCGCGCCGCCGACCTCGGCTGCGGACCGGGCGCCATGGCCCTGCACCTGGCCGAACGCTACGGCGTCGAGGTCGAGGCGGTGGACCGCTCGGCGATCATGCTCGACCTCGCCAGGGCGCGGGCCGCGGAGCATCCGGCCGGCAAGCGGCTGACCTTCCGCCAAGCGGAATCGACGGACTGGCTGGACGACGCGCAGCCCTGCGACCTGCTGATGGTGGTGGGCGCGGGCCTGCTGGTCCCGGGCGCCGCCGACAACGCCGCCCAGCTGAGGGCCCTCGCGTCGGCGCTGAAGCCCGGCGGCCGGCTGCTGTGGGGCGAGACCTTCTGGAAGGAAAAGCCGTCCGCCCTGTTCGCGGCCGGCCTCGGGCCGACCGCCGCCCTCTACGCCTCTCACGCCGACTATGTGGCGGCCGGCGAGGCGGCCGGCCTCACGCCGCTCTACGCCGCGGTCAGCTCCGAGCAGGACTGGGACGAATACGCCTGGCGCTATTCCACGGCGGTGGAGACCCACGCGGCGGAGCGGCCCGACGACCCGGAGGCCCAGGCGCTGCGCGCGCGGGTCCAGGGCTGGCGCAAGCTGTACCTGGCCGAGGGCCGGCGGGTGATGGGCTTCGGGCTCTATCTGTTCGGGAAGGGGTGACACCCCTCGCGACCTCTCCCGCTCGCAGGAGAGGGGGACCATTCGCCGACGCCCGTTCCGGCGGGCGGAAGAGCGAATGGTGGAGAGGGCGCGCCAGCGCGGGGCCGAGGCGGGTTCGCAGTTCGATACGATGGTGTCGCCGCGCGCCCTCTCCACCATCGGCTCCTCGGCCGATGGTCCCCCTCTCCCATTCGCTGCCGCAAATGGGAGGGGTCGCCCGCGGCGCTCACCTGAACGGCGGCTCGTCGAAGGCCCTGAGCTTCCTCGAGTGCAGGCGCGCGCCTTCCTGGCGCAGCAGGTCCACCGTGGCGATGCCGATCTGGATGTGCTCGACGATGGCGCGCTCGTAGAAGCGGTTGGCCTGGCCGGGCAGCTTGATCTCGCCGTGCAGCGGCTTGTCGGACACGCACAGCAGTGTGCCGTAGGGCACGCGGAAGCGGTAGCCCTGGGCCGCGACGGTGGCGCTCTCCATGTCGATGCCCACCGCCCGCGACTGGGAGAAGCGCAGCGCCGAGGAGGTGTAGCGGAGCTCCCAGTTGCGGTCGTCCGTGGTCACCACCGTGCCGGTGCGCAGCCGCCGCTTGAGAGCCTCGTCCTCCTCGCCGGTGACCAGCTCGGCCGCGCGCTGCAGGGCCTGCTGCACCTCGGCCAGGGCCGGCACCGGGATCTCCGGCGGCAGGACGTCGTCCAGCACGTGGTCGTCGCGCAGATAGGCGTGGGCCAGCACATAGTCGCCGATGGTCTGGCTGGCGCGCAGGCCGCCGCAGTGGCCGATCATCAGCCAGGCCTGGGGCCGCAGCACCGCCATGTGGTCGGTGATGGTCTTGGCGTTGGACGGGCCGACCCCGATGTTGACCAGGCTGACCCCGGCCCCGTCCGGCCGCATCAGGTGGTAGGCCGGCATCTGGTGGCGCCGCCAGGCCCCGTCGGCCACCGCCGCCCGCTCGGGCTCGACGGTCTCCGGCCCGACCACCACGCCGCCGGCGCAGCTGAGCTGGGTGTAGCCGGACGCCGGGTCGCGCAGCTGCGCGCAGGCCCACTTCACGAAGGCGTCCACATAGCGGTGGTAGTTGGTGAACAGGATGAACTGCTGCACGTGCTCGGCGGGGGCCCCGGTGTAGTGGGTCAGCCGCGCCAGGGAGAAGTCCACCCGCAGGGCGTCGAACAGGCCGAGCGGGCGCGACTCCTGCAGGGCCGGGTTCCACAGGCCGTCGGCGTTCTCGTCGCCGATGCCGGCCAGGTCGGTGGTGGGGAACCAGCGGGCCACCTCGCGCGAGGCCAGGGCGTCGAGCCCGAGGTCCTGGCTGGCGTCCAGCACATAGGGATAGGGGATCTCCTGCTCGGACGGGCCGACGGTGATCTCCACATGGTAGTCGCGCACCAGGTGGCCGAGCTGCTCGGTCAGGTAGTCGCGGAAGAAGGCCGGGCGGGTGACGCTGAGGCTGTAGAGGCCCGCGTCGGTCAGGCGGCCATAGGCCCGCCCGCTGCGCGAGGCCCGCATCGGCTGGGCCGGCTCGGGCGCATAGCTCACCTGGATCTCGGGATAGGCGAAGAGGCCGCGCAGGCGGTCCTCCGGCGCCGGGCGCGCGCCGGTCTCCAGGTAGGCCTTCAGCGCGGCCTTCAGGTTATGGACGGACTGCTCATAGAGCGCCTGCAGCCGGTCGACGATCGCCGGCAGGTCTTTCATCTCGGTCATGGGGCGAGCTTAGCCGCCCGGTGCGACAGATTCGAGAGGCGTGACAGCTCCCCCGCTTCGCGGTCGAGGACCTATTCCGCCGGAAGCTGATCGCCGCGGCGGGTCTGCATGCGGTCGAACTCGGCCCACACGCCGTCGGCGCCGTGCCATTGGCCGGTGGTGGCGGCCTTGGAATATTCGGTGGCGCGGGCCTCGAAGAAGTTGGCGTGCTCGACGCCCGACAGCAGCACCTGCAGCCAGGGCAGCGGGTTCTCCTTCACGCCGTAGACGATGGGCAGCTCCAGCTGCTTCAGGCGCCAGTCGGCGATGTAGCGGATGTACAGCTTGATATCGTCGGGGGTCATGCCCTGCACCGGGCCCATCTCGAAGGCCAGGTCGATGAACTTGTCCTCCATGCCGACCACGGTCTTGCAGCAGTCGACGATGTCGTCGGCCACCGACTTGGTCACCGCGCCGGTCTCCTTGTTGAAGGCGTGGTAGAGCTTGATCATGCCCTCGCAGTGCAGGCTCTCGTCGCGCACCGACCAGCTGACGATCTGGCCCATGCCCTTCATCTTGTTGAAGCGCGGGAAGTTCATCAGCATCGCGAAGCTGGCGAACAGCTGCAGGCCCTCGGTGAAGCCGCCGAACATGGCCACGGTGCGGGCGATGTCGGCGTGCGACTTGACCCCGAACGAGCCCATGTAGTCGTGCTTGTCGCGCATCGCCTGGTAGTCCAGGAACGCCCCGAACTCGCTCTCGGGCATGCCGATGGTCTCGAGCAGCAGGGCGTAGGCGGCGATGTGGATGGTCTCCATGTTCGAGAACGCCGAGAGCATCATCTTGATCTCGGTCGGTTTGAACACGCGCGCGTAGCGCTCCATGTAGTTGTCGTTCACCTCGACGTCGGACTGGGTGAAGAAGCGGAAGATCTGGGTGAGCAGGTTGCGCTCGGAGTCGTCGAGCTTGGTCGCCCAGTCCTTGCAGTCCTCGCCGAGGGGAATCTCCTCGGGCATCCAGTGGACCTGCTGCTGCTTCTTCCAGAACTCATAGGCCCAGGGGTAGCGGAACGGCTTGTAGGCATGAGACGGCGTGAGCAGGCCGGTGGTGGTCATGGCGAAGCGAAGCCTTCAGCGGGTGATCGAGAATCAAATCCGATGGCTCAGTGAACCACGGCCCGAACACCAGATATAGTAGCCCTAACGACGCATTACCCTAATCCTGGTGAAAACTACCGTCACCATGTGGATAAGATTCTTGTTGCGCTACCGCGCTGCGCGCTGCTTGAGCGCGGAGTTTGCGCTACCGCGCTGCGCGCTGCTCGAGCGCGGGCTCCTCCGCGCTGCTTGAGCGCGGTCACTGCCTCCAGTGCGGGCGGAAGGTGAACGACACCGCCGCCATGTCGTCGGCGTAGGAGTCCGACGCGCCGCGCGGGGCGTTGCGGATGTGCACGCCGCGGTGGACATAGCCGAAGTCGGCCTCCATGCCGCCCTTGCGCCAGCCGATGCCGAGTTGGCCGTCGCCGACCAGGGCGCTGGAGGCGTCGGA